>Ga0068855_100008095_pt1 | contig 12703 bp, 19 predicted proteins | sample KBSCornC52_FD_66592 | JGI IMG/M metagenome (GOLD analysis project Ga0068855, IMG submission 66592) | Corn rhizosphere microbial communities from Kellogg Biological Station, Michigan, USA - KBS Corn C5-2 | ecosystem: Host-associated > Plants > Roots > Rhizosphere > Soil ...
ACCTGGTCCTTGCGCGCCTCCGGATGGAACTGGACGCCCCACGCGCGCGTGCCGATCCGGAAGCTCTGCGACTGACCGGGAAGCTCGGCGAGACGCGAGGCATGGGCCGGCGGCTCGAACTCGTAGGCGTTTGCGAGAAACGCGTCGAACCGCTCGGGGAGGACGCCGAGCACCGGGTCGGTCTTCCCCGCGTCGGTGAGTGCGACCTCGTAGAAGCCGGCGTGCCATTGCGGCGCGCGTCGCACGATGCCGCCGGTCGCGTGTGCGAGCGTCTGCCCGCCGAGGCACACGCCGAGCAGCGGCTTCTCCGCTGCGATCCACGCGCGCAGGAGCTCGTATTCGTCGAGGAGCCACGGGTTGTCGGCCTCTTCACCGACGTTCATCCGCCCGCCGAAGACCATCACCGCGTCGAACCCGTCGGGCGGCAGGCCCTGCGTCGGCAGCTCCCACTCGACGAGCTCGTGCCCCTGCTCGCGGACGACGTCGCCGAAGAGCTCGGCGCGGACGAGCGGGCCGTGGGTGAGGGCGAGAACGCGCACCGCCTCACGTTAGCGACGCAACAGGGGCGGGCATTAAACTAGGCGACGCACCTGACAGGAGGCTGCGATGCGGGAATGCAGGAGTTGCCGTTCCGCGTTCGACGAACGCTTTCGCTACTGCCCGTGGTGCGGCGCGATCCAGCGCCTGAAGATCGTCGAGTACTTCGACGGTTTCCCACTTTCGCGTGCCGACGAGCGAAAGGGGTTGCGCGTTTCGCGGTACCTCAATGCGCCCGGGCACGTGCGGTTCAGCGTCTGGGGCGTCGGCGAGGTTCAGGCAGCCGTCTCGATCGACGAGGTCGAGGCGCTTCGCCTGGCATCGTTTCTGCGGAACACCGATCCCGACCCGAAACGAACGCGGTTCTCGGACCGGGTAAGGCGGAGCGCCGACGCGCTTCTGGAGACCCTCCGCTGAAACGAACGGCATCGACGCTCGGCTTGCTCACCGTGATGCTCGGGACGATGTTGGTGACGACGCCGTACATCTGGGCACCACCGGCGTAGGGCAACACGCAATTCACATCGCCTCCTCAGGGACCTCCAACGTGGGTCTCAGCTGCGGCCGCTTCCATGGAAGGAACCAACCAAGGAGGTGGCAATGACAGGTAAACACCTGATGGCAGTTGCGGGACCGGGCGCCGCCCGTCGTTCAGCTGCGAGGAGGCTCGTCGTCGTCGAGCAACCGGTCGGGATCGATCCCCCCGAGATGCTCGCCGACGAACGCGTCCGCCTGGATGTCGTCGACGCTTTCTTCCTCGAAGCGCCGTTCGTCGGGGCTCATCTGCTCGCGCTCGGTTTCGCGCTTGATCGCCGCGTCGCGCTCGCGCCCCATCAGCCGGTTCCAGAGGTCTCGCAGCACGCCGCGAGTCTAACGCGCTAACGACGTCGAATGCGTAAACCCGGAAAGACCTCTGCGCCCATCAATGCCGCTGTCACGGTCAGGCCGCAGCCTCCGGCGATCGCGATTGCGTCCGCAGACCCGATTCCCTGAGCGACTGCGCCGGCGAGGGCGAAGCCGACTCCCTGGGATGTCCCCAAGCCCGCCGCGTTGAGCGCCATCGTGCGCGCGAACAGCGGCTCGGGGACAGCGTCGCGCAGCCGCCCGTCGAGGCCGAGCGAGTAGAACCCGCACGCACCGGCCACGACGAGCAGGAGCAAGGCGAGCGGGATCGACGGCTGGGCGACGAACACGAGATAGGGGATGAAGCCCGCCGCCGCGGCCGGGGCGACCAGAAGCCATTGGCGGCCGGCATTCAGGAAGCGGACGCCGGCGATGTCGCCTACGACGATCCCGAGCGGAAGCGCGACCAGCCAAACACCGACGAGCGTGGTCGAGCCGTGGCGTGCGGCGACATAGGGTGCGGCGAGCCCCTCAGGGGCGACCGAGAACATCGGTACAAGCCAGCTGAGAAGCAGGAGCCGGCGCACCTTGCCGATGCCAAGAATCTGCCGGGCGCCTCGCAGCGAGTCGCGCACGACGCCCGTTCGGGTCGACTCACCGAGGTTCGGGTAGTCGGGTAGCACCAGTCGCATCAGGGCCGCCGCAAACAGAAACGAGGCCGCGTTGATCAAGATTGCACCGCTGATGCCGACTGCGACAACGAGCGCGCCCCCAACCGCATTGCCACCGATCTGCGCCGTCTGCGCTGCGAGTCTCAGCATCGAACGCGCCGGCACATACGCCTCATGGGAGACGGTGAGGCGGACAACCCCTCCGCGGGCGCCGCTTGCCAGCGACGAAAGCATCCCGATGCAGAACAGCAACACGAGCAGTGCCGGAACCGGGATCGCGGGCCAGGCCATCAGCGCCGCAAGCAATCCTGATGTCAAACCGCAACCCGTGAGCAGACGGCGCGGGCGTACCCGGTCGACGACACTGGAGAGCAGTCCGCCGACGAGCAGCGAAGGCAGGAACCCGAGTGAGAACGTGAGCGCCGAAAGAAACGGCGATCCCGTCCGGCGATAGACGAGGATGGTCAACGCGACAGCGGCGACACTCGTACCGGTGACCGAGACCACTTGTCCAAAGAAGACAGCGCGGAACTCGCGCGAAACGAATGCACGACGGTAGCCGACGCGCAGGGACGGATCTCCGGGTAAGCCCATGTGCGAAGGCCCGACGCCTATCCGCCGAACGCTATCGGCAGCCTGGCGTTGGTTTTGGCCTTTCGCTCAGCTTCGCGAGCGCTAGCTCGAACTTTTACAAGTCGATCATTTGGCTGCCGTTAGCGTGCCAAGGCGATGCTTCGCAGGGTCGTTCTCGCAGCCGTAGTGTCAGCCGCGTTCAGTGTGATCGATTCTGCCGCCGCCTCCGGGCCGACTGTGGCACAGATCAAGGCCGCGATCGCCAAGCATTCGGACAACTTCGTTCTCGCGAACGCTTTCGCAGCCGGCGGCCATGCCCCGGGCCACGGTTGGATCGATGTAAAGACCGGCGCAGGTCGTTGGGTGTCGGCGACCGGCAAGCTCTTGGAACTCCAATCCGTGACGCCCGACCCTCACGATCCGTTACGCGTCGTCGTGGCCGACACGTTCATCGACTACGCCACCCGAACCTGGTATCGCACCAAGCGTGAGGAATTAGCGACGACCGCTCGTCCTAAAGTCATCGATCCACTGGTGACCGCACCACCCGGCGTGCAGTTCAGGCTCCTCGGCGTTGACCGCGTGGACGGTCGGCAGACCTACCATCTTCGCTCGACGTACTTCCCCTACCTCGGGAACAAGCCCGCGAGATTGGATGTCTGGTTCTCGATCGATCAGGACTATCTGATCCGATTCACCCATACCACCAGAGCTGGAAACGTCGTTCAGCGCATCGATAACCGCTGGCTCCCCCGCACATCGGCCAATCTTGCTCTCCTCACGATGGCGCTCCCGAGCGGCTTCAAGCAGGTGTTCGTCTCACCCTGACCAGCGCTTGACTGGCGAGAGCGTCCCCCGGCCTGATACGGATGTCGGTCTGGCGTTGGTCTAGGCATCAGGGTTGACGGCTGCGCAAGTGTGAGAGAGGAGGCCGCGATGAGCGATGAGTCACGACTCCAGGGGTGGCATCGCTTCATCGGTCGATGGGAGACGGAGGGCGCCCACCCAATGCTCCCGGGCGAAGCTATCCGTGGAACGAGCACCTTCGAATGGCTCGACGGTGAGCGATTCGTCATCTGGCGCTCGCACTACGACCACCCCAAGATCCCGGACGCGATCACGATCATCGGTATCACTAGCGGGCAGCTCTCCATGCATTACTTCGACCAGCGAGGTGTTTACAGGGTGTACGAAGCCAGCCTCGATCAAACCACGTGGCGGTACTGGCGTGATGCGCCCGCACCCGATTTCTCGCAGCGTTTCACCGGCACCTTCAGCGACGACGGCGACACGATCACGGGTCGAGGTCAACTATCGAAGGACGGCAATACCTGGGAGGACGATCTTGATCTCAACTATCGGAGAGCGGCGTGAACGCAGACACAACGGCCCTGCCTGAGTCAGACACTGGCAACGTACCGCGTTGCCTAACGGTAAGCAGTGTCTGACACTGAAGCCCACCGTCGATCAGGGCCGGAAGCGCTCTGGTCTGCGCCATATGAGTGCGCGGGAAGACACCCTGAGCGCGCGATAGGCGATTTCAAGTGTCTGACACCGTCGGTGTCAGACACTGCGTTCTCTGTGCGCTGGCGTCAGTAACGTCGGCTGTCCATATGAGTGTTCGCGAGGACGATCCGACGGCGTAGAGTCGCTGTGTGCCGATGGCAGCACCCGTTCGGATCACGCTGCGCGTGTCGCCGGGTGCGAAGCGAGCAGCCGTCGTCGGTCCGTACCTCGACGGCTGGAAGGTGCGTGTTGTGGCCGCGCCCGAGGACGGCCGGGCAAACGATGCGGTCGTCCGCTTGCTCGCCGACGTACTTTCGCTTCCGGCCGACAGGGTGACGATCGTCGTGGGCCACTCGTCACGCACGAAGGTGGTCGAGATCGACGGACTCGCGGTCGAGGCGCTGAATGCCGCGCTCGCGCGCGCTAGCGGCTAGGGAATCCGCGTCCTTAGTCTCGCTCGCCACGCGATCTCTCTCCGTGGCGTGTGCCTGGGAGCCATGGGGCTAATCGGATTCCGCATGCAAAGGCCGTTCGCGACCTTGCAGCCGAGCTTCGGCAATTCGCGGAAGAATGGCGCAAAGACTTGCGGTCAGCCGTAACCAAATGACAGGCCGCTCCACTGCGCGAGCGTCCGGGAAGACGCCAGAGCCGGAGCGCTTTCTTGATCGCTACCCGCGCGGTGGTATGTCGGACGCGGGAACGATCACGCTTACCTCGATACCCGTGCATGACGGGAGTTCTCTGCCGTAGGACGCCAGCCACGACGAGATTTCGACACTCGTGGCGTTGCCGGGCGGCGTGACGCGCAGTCTGCGGAACGATGGCGGACATCTCGTCTGTCCTTCGCCGGGATTGTCTCCGGCCGTGAAGGCGGCCGCCGCTGTCTGCCCGTGGGCGAGCCGGACGAGCGGTGTGCCCGTCACGTACTTCCCGCCGCCGCCGACGTAAGGCCCGAACATCGTCTCGTGCACATGGACTGCGGTCGTCGAGATGTCTGGCCCTACCGCAATCAACGTCGGCCACCCGCGCAATGTGCATGCCTCCCCGCGATTCGTGAACGCGAGATAGCCGCCGACGGTGCCCAGGGCGGCACCCGAATGCGTCACCCAAACATGCAACTGCGCGGTTCTACACATGCGAACCGCAGGTTGTGTGCTCGCAAGTCCGGCAAGCACAAGCCCGAGCAGCACCGCAGTGGCCACTGCAACTCCCTTCACAACCACCAAGGTAGCCAACGACAATCCAAGCGGAGGGTTACTGTCATGGTCGAGAGTGCTTACGCCTGATGCTCAGGCAACCGGGACGCCTTCTTCGTCGAGCAGCTTCCGCAGCAGCTGCGCGCCTGCCGGCGCTTGCGCGACGCCGTTGGTCTGGTTGTTGTTGTTGAAGAACGCGTATGCCTCCTCGGCCTCGCCCGCGAGCTTGCGCAACGGCGACACCCATTCGCGCAGCTCGTCCTCGGCGTAGGTGTAGTCGAACCGTTGCGCCGCACCGCCGCCGCGCACGTTCCATGTTCCCGCGTTGCGGCCATGGAAGCGCACGTAGGCGAGCGGCGTCGTCGCTGCGACAAGGGTGTCGGGCACGTTCTTCGCATCGCTCTTCGGCGCGTCGACGACGACCCACGACATCCGCCGCTCCTCGAGGAAGCGCAGCAGCTCGGCGCGCATGTCCTCCTCGAACCAGGATCGGTGCCGCGGCTCGACGAGCATCGCGTCATCGCCCACCAGCTCGCGCGCCCACTCGAGATACTCGAGCGACGACGGCTTCCAGACGACGTACGGCGGCAGCTGAAACAGGATCCCGCCGAGCTTCCCCGACTCGCGCAACGGCTCGAGCGCGCGCAGGAACTCGTCGAACACGACGGCGCGGAGCTCGCGCGGCGGCCGGTCGACCCGTCCGCGGTCGTCGACGGGCATCCCGTCGCGCAACCCGGGCGGCAGCTGCTCCAGCTTCACCGGGTGCCGAGTCATCAGGCCGAACGCCTTCACGTGCATCACGAACCCTGCCGGCGTTCGGTCGGCCCACCCCTGCACCATCGAGCGGTCGGGCACCCGGTAGTAGGTCGAGTCGACCTCGACCGTCGAGAACCGCTCCGCGTAGTAGGGCAGCCGCTCCTTCGCGGGCACCTCCTTCGGGTACCAGTGCTTGACCAGCGCCTCGTCGGCCCAGGAGCAGGTGCCGATGCGAACGGGCGTCGTCACCCGCCCGATCCTAAGATCACGCGAGGCGCCGCTTGCGGCGCCGCTTAGAGGACGTGCGGGCTCTGCCCGCGCGTCCGTCTGAGGTCACTCCGACATGTCGCGTCAACCAGTCCGACGATAGCCTCCATGGAATGCACCTGCGCCCGATCGGTGTGTTCGACTCCGGCGTCGGTGGGCTGACCGTCCTGCACGAATGCCTGGTGACGATGCCGAACGAGGATTTCCTCTACCTCGGCGACCACGCGCGGCTGCCGTACGGACCGCGTCCGCTCGAGGAGATCCGCCGCTTTGCGTTCGAGATCGGCGGCTACCTCGACACGCAAGGCGTGAAGCTGATCGTCGTCGCCTGCAACGCGGCGACCTCCGCCGCGCTGCCCGCGCTGCAGGAGTCTCTGAACGTCCCGGTGGTCGGCGTGATCACACCCGAGGCCGCGGCCGCCGTGCGCGCGACGCGCAACCGCAGCATCGGCCTGCTCGCAACGCAGGCGACGGTGACCGCGGGTCGCTACGAAGCGCTCGTGCATGCGCTCGACGCAGGCGCTCGGTTCACGGCGGTCGCCTGTCCGAAGCTCGTGCCGCTGATCGAAGCCGGGGAGCAGACAGTCGACGCCGTGCAGGAGTACGCGGCGCCGCTGAAGGAGGCCGGTTGCGACACGGTCATCCTCGGCTGCACGCATTATCCCTTGATCCGCCCCGTGCTCCAGCGTGTGTTCGGCCGCGACGTGACGCTCGTCTTCTCCGCCGAGGAGACAGCACGCGAGGTCGCCGACACGCTCGCACGCAAGGGCTGGGAGAACGACGCCGCGCACGAGGGCGCCTACCGCTTCCTCACCACCGGCGATCCGAAGCTCTTCCGCGAGCTTGGCGAGCGGTTCCTCCAGCTCCCGCTCGGCGAGGTGGAACACGTGACGATCGCCGAGCTGGAGAGGGCGGCGGCATGAGCCGTGAGGGAAGGCGTTCGGACGAGCTGAGGGCGATTCTCGCCGACCCGGCGTTTCTCGCACAGCCGCATGGGATGGTGCTCTGGTCGCAGGGCAAGACGCGTGTGCTCTGCACCGCGAGCGTCACCGAAGGTGTGCCGCGCTGGCTGTACAAGTCGGGTCGCGGCTGGCTGACCGCCGAGTACTCGATGCTGCCGGCGTCGACCGGCGAGCGCTCCGACCGCGAGGCTGCGCGCGGCAAGCAAGGCGGTCGCACGGTCGAGATCCAGCGGCTGATCGGCCGCGCCGTTCGGGCCGTCGTCGACTTCGAGGCGCTCGGGGAGCGCACCGTCTACCTCGACTGCGACGTATTGCAGGCCGACGGCGGCACACGCTGCGCCTCGATCTGCGGTGCCTACGTCGCCGCGAGGCGCGCGCTCGACCGGTTCGGGCTCGCGAAGGCGTTGACGGGATCCGTCGCCGCGGTCTCGGTCGGCGTGGTCGGCGGCGAGTCGCTCCTCGATCTCGACTACGTCGAGGACTCGGGCGCCGACGTCGATCTGAACGTGGTGATGACAGGCGACGGACGGCTGGTCGAAGTGCAGGCGACGGCCGAGCGCGTCCCGTTCGACCGCGAGCGGCTCGACTCCCTGCTCGATCTCGCCGCCGCCGGCATCGACGAGCTCGCGATGCACCAGCAGGATGCGATCGATGCTCCTCGCGAGTAGCACGCTCGGCGACTGGGATGCTGTCGGCCGGCTCGCGGTTGCGGCCGGTCTCGGCGCGGCGGTCGGGATCGAGCGCGAGTTGCGCGAGCGCGAGGCCGGGATCCGCACGCATCTGCTCGTCGCCCTCGGTGCCTGTTTGTTCACGATCGTCGGCGCCTACGGCTTCCACAACTTCTCCGGGGTCGATCCGACGCGGATCGCAGCGCAGGTGGTGACGGGCATCGGCTTTCTCGGGGCCGGCGCGATCATCCGCGAGGGCATCTCCGTGCGCGGGCTCACGACCGCGGCGAGCCTGTGGATCGTCGCTGCGATCGGGATGGCGAGCGGTGCCGGCTACTACTGGCCCGCCGTCGCCGGAACTGCGCTGACGGTGTTCGCGCTCTGGCCGTTGCGCGCACTCGCGTATCGCACGATCGAGCGCCTCCGTCCGCCCGAGCGGCGGCTCGTCGTCGAGCTACGCGAAGGTTCGAATGTGAAGCGGCTGCTCGACATGTTCGGCGATGTTCGCCAGGTCGAGGTCGAAGACGAGCGCGACCGCCGCATCGTCACCGTGGTCCTCGAAGACGAAGTCGACGAGCAGCTCGTTTCCAAGCTCTCGGACCTCGATGACGTGATCGCGGTGCGTTGGCGCACGTAGTCGCACGCCTCGCCTCGCAGAACCGGCACAAGCTGGAGGAGCTACGCGACGGATTGCCGGAGTGGGAGCTCGAGCCGCTCGAAGCGGACGAGTGGCCCGAGGAGTCGGGCGAGACGTACGCCGAGAACGCATTGCTGAAGGCGCGCTTCGGCCGCGAGCGGGCAGCGCCGGACGAATGGGTGCTCGGCGAGGACTCGGGGATCGAGTCCACTGCCCTCGACGGCGCGCCCGGTCTGCACTCCGCGCGCTGGGCGCCGCACGGCGACCAGGCCGATGCGCTGCTCGAACGGCTCGCCGGTGAAGACGACCGCCGCGCGCGCATGGTGACCGTGCTCGTCGCTCTTTCTCCCGACGGCCGCGAGCTCGAGGTGTCCGGCGTGCTCGAAGGTGACCTCGCGACGGAGCGGCGCGGCGAAACCGGCTTCGGCTACGACCCGATCTTCATCCCCGCCGGGTATGACCGGACCGTTGCGGAGCTCGGCGAAACATGGAAGCGATTGCATTCACACCGCGCGCTCGCCGCGAAGGCGCTGCTCGAGGCGGTGCGTAGCGGCGGTGCCAGTTGACCTCGGCGCCGAGCACGATCACGTTCGCCATCACGTAGAGCCAGACGAGGAGCACGGCGGGGCCGGACAGCGTCTGCAGCACCGGGTTGTGCTTGGAGACGCGCACGAAGGCGGGCAGTAGCTGGAATGTCGCCTCGAGCGCGATTGCGGCGACCACCGCGCCGCGCCATACCTCGCGCCACTGCAGATCGTCGTTCGTCAGCACGACGTAGGCCGATGCGAGGAAGATGAACACGCCGATCGCGGACACAGACACGGACACGGCGTACGCCAAGATCGCACTGTCGCCGATACCCGTATAGCGCTTCAGGGCCTCGGCGCCCACCGAGCCGACGACGAGCGATGCGAACAGGAATGCAAGCGAGCCGATCATCATCACTGTCGCAAGCGCCTTCCCACGGAGGAATGAACGGTTCGGCCTGCCGTAGACGATGTTGAACGCGCTCTCGAGCACCGAAAAGAGCGAGAGCGACGACCAGAGCAGGAACGCGCCGCCGATGATGCCGAGCGCCGTTGCGTTCTCGCGGATCTTGCGAACCGCGTTCAGGATCGAGTCGAGCGACGTGCCCGGAAACGTCCGGTGGAGCTCACGGACGAAGAACGATCCTTCGGTGGCCTGGCCGACGGCTCCGAGCAACGCGAGCGAGAGGAACAGCAGCGGCACGAACGAGAGCAGCGCGAAGTAGGCGATCATCGCCGCCAGGTGCGTGCCGCGGTCTGCGAAGAACTTGCGAACGATCGCTCGCACGGACGGCAGTATGCTCAGGCCCCATGGACGCTGCCCAGGCGCTTGCCGACCTGACCGAGATCTCGTCTCAGGTCGTCCACGTCGCGATCGTCGACGAGACGGGGGCCGTGCTCGCGACCACGATCGGCGATGCGGGCCGTGCCGAGCGCTTCGTCCAGGGGATGACGACGCTGCTCGAGGAGGCGGACGTCCTGCGCCAGTCGCGCGGGCTCCCGAGCCTCACGCAGCTGGAGGCTGCGACGCTCGAGGGGAGCGTCTTCATCGTTCGGCGCGACGGCCGCGTGATCGCCGCGACGACGCGCCCGGATCCGACGGTCGGGCTCGTGTTCTACGACCTCAAGCATTGCCTGCGCTCGATCGCCGAGGGCGCAACTGAGAAGTCCCCGGCCCGCCGTCCCCGAAAAAAGGCGGGCGATGCCGCGTAAGTTCCTCACCGCGGTGATGCTCGCCGCCGGCTCGCTTGCCGGGTCGCTCCTCTACCGCCGGCGCGCTGCTCGCCGGCTGGAGCGCGTCGATCTGTACGCCGACGACGGCTCGATGGCCTCGATCTCCGACGGCTCGCCCGACGCCGAGCGCCTGTTGACGCTGGCGCGCGAGCTGATGGCGCTCGCTCGGTGAGCCTGGCGGACCAGATTCGAGAAGCCGCATTGCTCGAGGGCGATTTCGTCCTCCGCTCGGGCAGGCGCAGCTCGTACTACCTCGACAAGTACCGCTTCGGCACGCGCCCCGATCTGCTCCGGGCGCTCGGGGAGGCGATTGCCGCCGCCGTGCGCGAGCACGAGCCAGATGCCGTCCGGCTCGCCGCGCCCGAGCTTGGTGCCGTGCCACTGGCGGCCGCGGCGTCGCTCGAGCTCGAGCTGCCGTTCGTGATCGTCCGCAAGGAAGCGAAGGAGTACGGCACCGCCAATCGGATCGAAGGGCCGTTCGAGCAGGACGAGTGCGTGTGCCTGGTCGAGGACGTCGTCACGTCGGGTGGCGCCGCGATCGAGGCGGTCGAGGCGCTCCGGGAGGCGGGCCTGCGGGTCTCAAACGCTGTCTGCGTAGTCGATCGCGAGGAGGGGGGTGCCGACGCGCTTGCGCGGGCCGCCGTTCGCCTGAGGCCGCTCTTTTTGGCTTCAGAGCTCAAAGGAGAAGGAAAAAGGCCAGCAAAAGCGCATGGTTAAGCGGTATCCGATGCCGTTGTTAGCCTTTTTCCCCAAGGTCTGAGGAAACGGCACCCCAATTCAGGAGGAAGGCTTTGACGAAGCAGGACTTCATCAACAGGGTCGGATCGAAGACCGGCCTCTCGAGTCGCGACGCAGGCAAGGCCGTCGACGCCTTCATGGAGGTTGTGACCGAGACGCTCAAGAGCGGCGACTCGATCAACTTCACAGGATTCGGCAAGTTCTCACCTGCCCCCCGCGCCGCCCGCCAGGGCGTCAACCCTCGCACCGGCGAGCGTGTGCAGATCAAGGCAACGATCGTGCCGAAGTTCAGCGCGGGCAGTCAGCTGAAGGCGGCCCTCAAGCCCGCCGGTTAACGGAGCGGGATCACATCTTCCAGAGGGCCGCGCGAGCGGCCCTCTGTCGTTCACGGTCACTAACCTGCAGGGCATGGCTGTAACGACGCTCACCTTCGGGGACCGTGTGGCAGCCGAGGTCGAGCGCAAGCGCAGCCAGCTGATCGTCGGGCTCGATCCGATCCCGGACCTCCTGCCGGTCGAGCTTCGCGGCGACGTCGCGCGCTTCTGTTGCGGAATCATCGACGCGGTCGCGCCGCATGCAGTCGCGGTCAAGCCGCAACTCGCATTCTTCGAGGCGCTCGGTGCAGAGGGCATGGCCGCCTTCGCCGAGACCTGCACGTACGCGCGCCGTGCCGGGCTGCTCGTGATCGCCGACGGCAAGCGTGGCGACATCGGGTCGACCGCGCGCGCGTACTCGGCTGCATATCTCGAGGGCGAGGAGCCGCTCGCGGACGCGCTGACCGTGAACCCCTATCTCGGCCGCGAGTCGATCGAGCCCTATCTCGCCGCAGCGCGGCGTCAGGGCGCGGGCATCTTCTGCATCGTCAAGACCTCGAACGCAGGCGGAGACATTCAGGACGTGGCGCTCTCGGATGGCCGGCCACTGTGGCAGCACGTCGCGTCGCTCGTCGCCGACTGGGGCGCAGACCTGATCGGGGAGCATGGGCTTTCCGCGGTCGGCGCAGTGGTCGGCGCAACACACCCGCGTGCGGTTGCGGAAGCGCGCAAGCTGATGCCGCAGGCGGTGCTCCTCCTTCCAGGCGTCGGCACGCAGGGCGCGAGCGCCGGCGACCTCGCTCGCGCGTTCACGAGCGGGCCCGCGAGTGCACTCGTCAACGCGGCTCGCTCCGTCATCTACGCCTTCCGCGAAACGGGCGACGACTACAAGACCGCCGCCGGTGCGGAAGCGGCGCGCCTTCGCAATGAGATCTGGGCGGTGTCCGGTTGGTAGTCGTGCCGGCGCGTCCGTGGCGTCAGTTCGCCTGGCCGACGGCGTTTCTGATCGCGGTCACCGTTGCGGTGTTCGGGATCCGCGCGGCACGCCATCATTCGCCGGCGACGCCAATGCGGCATACACCCCATGTGACTCATGCGGTCACCACGCGCTACTACCGCGTCCGGCCGGGTGACACGCTCACGGCGGTCGCCGCGAAGACCGGCACGTCGGTGGCCAGACTGCTCCACTTGAATCCGAAGTTACAGCCGACTGCGCTCTTCATCGGCGAGAGAATCCGCCTCCGATGAGAAAGATCGCGTTGTTCCTCTGCCTAG
>Ga0068855_100008097_pt1 | contig 12701 bp, 9 predicted proteins | sample KBSCornC52_FD_66592 | JGI IMG/M metagenome (GOLD analysis project Ga0068855, IMG submission 66592) | Corn rhizosphere microbial communities from Kellogg Biological Station, Michigan, USA - KBS Corn C5-2 | ecosystem: Host-associated > Plants > Roots > Rhizosphere > Soil ...
CGACACGATCGAGGCGAACTCCCATCGGATCGCCGGGTGGTTCTCACGTCTGGCCCCGGTCGCCGAGCGCTGGCGCCGGCTGAGGTCGCGATTGCCGCACATCCCGTTCTCGGGACCGATGATCATCGTGCTGGCCAGCGTGGCCTTCGGCTTCGCCGACCCGAAGTTCGGGCTCGACCTCGTCTCGCTCCGGTCGACGCTCGCCCTGGCCATCGGCCTGCTGCTGGTGATGGAGGTGCCGAACCTCGCGACCTCCGCCCTGCTCCGCCGCCGCTGGTCGGCTCGTGCCCGCATCGTCGTGCAGCCGGGGGCGTTGGTGCTCTCGATCGCCGGGGTGCTGGCCTCGCGGATCCTCGGATTCCACCCGGGCCTGCTGATCGGCCTGGTGATGGGGCTCGAACTGGCGTCCGACGCGCGCGCCGAGCATCGCAAGCGCGCGGTGGTGCTTCGCATGGGCATCACGGCGGGCATCGCCACGGGCGCCTGGCTGCTGTACTCCCTGCTCAGCGCCGGGCCCGAGGCGCACGATTTCGCCGGGCTGCTCACCCGCGAGACCCTGGTCGCGGCGACGGACGAAGGTCTCACCGGCCTGGTCGTGGCGCTGATCCCGGTCACGTTCATGGAGGGCAAGCAGCTCTTCGAGGGCTCCCGGTGGCTGTGGGCCGCGATCGCCGTTCCGGTCGGCTTCCTGTTCGCCATCCTGGTGATTCCGCGTGCCTTCACCGAAGAGGGTCCCGATGTCTCGTTCTGGGCATGGATCGGGGTGCTGGTCCTGTTCTCAGCGCTGGCTCTAGCGGTCTGGCTGGCTTTCCGTCTGACCGCGAATCGCGACGGCACGCATGAGGAGCTCACCGCCCACGAGGAGTCGGCCGAACCCGTCGCCCACTGACACGGCACCGGGTCGGCTCGGGGGGTTACTTGTCCCCCGATAACGGGGGTAGCCTGTTGAAACCCGAATCACAAGTCAATCTCAGTATCGCTTCCCCGGCACCTCCCCCTCTCAGCAGGAGTACCCCCTTGCGCGCACCCGGAATCGCCGTGATCGTCCTCGGCTCTGTCATCGCCCTCAGCGCCACGCTCGGCATGAGCTGTCGCAGCGAGGCGTCGCCCTTCGACGACCCGGCGACGGCGCCGGCCACAACCACCACGGCGATCGACGCGAGCACTGCGGTCGCCGACACGAGCACTCCGGCTGCCGACGCGACGACGCCTGCGACCGACGGCCCCTCGTCGCCGAGCGACGATCCCAGCCCGTCCGACGCGGCGCCGCCGTCATTCCGCGCGTTCGGGTTCCAGGCCCTCGCTGCCCTCCCGGCCGTCAGCTACTCCTTCGCCCCCGAGCAGGTGACCGCCACCATGAACGACGATTCCGCCGACGGCGGCACGATCCAGCTGTTCCACTACCTCGGCAGCGGGTTCGTCGCCGACGGCGCGCCTCGGCCGATCACCGCCAGCGGAGACGCGTTCACCTTCGCCGTGACCACCGGGACCTGGGCGCTCACCACCCTCGACTCCGGGGGCGCCACCATCGACGGCCAGCACCAGTTCACGGTGCAGGGAACGCCATCCATCGCCTCGCTGACCTGGGGCTCGACGGTGTCGTTGCACGGAACGGCCGCAACCTTCGTGCCGGGCAGCATCGTGGCGTACCGAACCGACGCGTATCACCCGGGGCCGGTGAGCTGCACAGACGGCACCATCGACACCGTCACCGGCGCGTGGACCTGCGACTTCCCGGCGCCGGCAGACATCGCCTCCGAGAACGACACCGCGGTGTACCAGGTTGCCGAGCAGGACTACACCGGCGGCATGACGGCGTTGAGCTCTGCGGTGGCGTACATGAACCCCGCCCTGGTCGTCGACGGCTGGTCGTTCACCAGGCCCAACTCGGTGACGGCCGGCGCGTTCGACTACTACGGAAATCCCACCGGGGGATTCGACCTGAGCGGCGACGCCGACACCGGATCGATGACCTACCAACCGGCGAATGCCGACGGAACGACCACCGGCGCCCCCCAGCCGATGGCGGATGCGATCAATGGCGGGACCTGCTCGGACATCGCCAGCGCCGCCGGCCCGCTCCGCTGCGTTGCGGACTTCTCGACCGCGCGTCCCTCCGGCCTCTGGGCGATCACCACCCGGCAGGCCGACGGGTCGTACCCCGAAGTCACCGACCCGGCCGTCTACGTCTTCATCCCGCCCGCCCCCACGATGCATGTCTCGGTGGGCGAGGGAGCCACCTTCTTCGGCACCGGACTGGTGGGCGACACGGTCCAGGTGAGCGGTGACACCGGCAACTCGATCTGTCAGGCCGTCGTCCAGTCCCGGGGCGGGGGCGCGCGCTCACTCGGCGCCTGGGCATGCGACGACCCGGAGTTCGACCCTGCGCAGCCGTACACCGCGACGCAGGCCGACGCGGGCGATGCGTTGGTGGATGGCGTCGATTCCGGAGTCTCCATCGTCCCCGGCGGCATCTCGCTCGCCGCTGGGCTGACGCCGGTGCCCGAGCTGATCGTGGATCAGGAACTGCGACCGGCCGCGGTCACCGTCACCGCGCAGCAGGGCCCGGAGTCCAACGGCACCTCGATCAGCTTCTACCACTACGCCTCCGACGGGGACACGGTGAACTGGTACGCGTATCCGCTGGCTGCCCCGGTCACCTGCCCGGAGGTCGAAGCCGACCCGATCCCCGGTGCGAACAGCTGCGAGCTCTCGGGCCTCGAGCCCGGACCGTACGAGTCGTATGTGGTCGACTCGGGACCGTCCCCGGCTTTCGACTCCTGGTGGGTGGTCCCCGAGACACCGTCGATCACCTCCACGGTGCTGCACTCCAATCGCACGGTCACCTTGAGCGGCACCGGAGTGACCGGAGACGCCGTGCGCGTCATCGTCGACGGGGCGAGCCCGGCCTGCGATGGGACGATCGTCGCCGGCGGGGCCTGGAGCTGCACGATTCCCGCGCTCTCGTCCGGCCGCACCCACACCTTCCAGGCGTACCTGCAAGACATCGGCGTGGGCTACCCGGCGTTCGGCGAGGGGAACCTCGGTGAACAGGACGGCGGCGCGATCTACACCACGGGCGGCATCTCGGCGGCGAGCGCCAGCACCTCGGTGACCATCGGCGCGGGGACGGCCGCGCCGTCGGCATCCCCCACCGCCTTTCCCGACTGGTTCTTCACCATCACCGGCGTCGACCTGAACAACGTGCATCCCGGTGACACCTTCACCGTCACCGGCACCGGCCTGCCGCCCGGATCGACGGTCAGCGGAGAACTGCACTCCAAGGCGGTCTCGATCGGGTCGGCCGTCGTTCAGCCCGACGGCAGCTTCACGCTGCCCGTGACAGTGCCCGCCGACTTCCCGGCCGGGGCGCACACCATCGTCATGACGCTGACGCCCCCGGGAAGCAGCGCGGTCGACAGCCAGCAGGCGCTGAAAGTCGTCGCGGCATCCGACTCCAGCGGCGCGGGCGAGTCGGAACAGCCCAGCGACTCCCCGTCGCCCCTCGGCAGCTCGGAAGAGCCGGGCATCGATCACCACGGTCCGAACAGCAACATCCTCACCCACGGGCTGAACTCGATCGCGGATGTCGTTGCGCATCCCGCGAAGATCCCGGCTGCCATCGAGATCGGCCTGGTGCTGCTGATCTTCGCCGTGCTGCCGGGCCATCTGCTCAACGCGACCCTGGCCGAGCAGTACGAGCGCTTCACCAAGCGGCGGTCTCAGCGGCGCACCGCCCCGGGGCGCTGGGCGAGGCTGGTCGCCTTCCTGCATCGCGCGCCGTTCGTGGCGGGTCTGCTGCTGACCACGGCGACCGCGCTGCTGTTCGGCTTCGCCGACCCCCGGTTCGGCTTCACGCCGGCATCGCTGCGCCTGTTCCTCGGCCTGGCGATCGCCCTCGCGATCGTCAGCTATCTGACCAACGCGGTCGTCGGCCGCATCATGCGCGGCCGGTGGAAGGTGGATGTCCAGGTCAGCCTGCGTCCGCTCGGCCTGATCCTGACGGTGGTCGGCGTCGTCGCGTCCCGCCTGCTCGACTTCTCGCCCGGATTCCTGATCGGTCTCGTGCTCGGCCTGGTGATCTCCGAGAAGCACCTGGCCAAGCAGGCCTGGCGCGCGGTGCTGCTGCGCAGCTCCATCCTGCTGGGCCTCGCGCTGCTCGCCTGGCTCGCCTTCAGCCTGTTCGACGCGACGGAGGAGGGCGGCACGTTCGCGTCCGAGCTCGCGATCGAGACGCTGGTCGCCATCACCACCGAGGCGGTCGTGGGCCTGCTGGTCGAACTGCTGCCGCTCAAACTGCTCGAGGGCGAGAAGCTCTACGAGAAGTCCAAGGTGCTGTGGGGCGCGTTCTACCTGCTCGCGGTCTTCATCTTCGTGGTGGCCGTGGTGCCGTGGGAGGGCAACTGGGCCGAACTCGGATCCACCCTGTGGACCTGGATCGGGATCGTGGTCGGATTCGGCATCGTCGCGACGGGCATCTACCTCTACTTCCGCATCCGCGGGCACGAGGAGCACCTGGCGCACCAGATCACCGACGAGGACGAGAACGAGCGGGTTCCGATCGCGAGCGAGGACGAGTCGCGGTAACGCGGCGAAACAGGTGATCGGCCGCCGGTAGCCTGGCAGGCATGCCAGAACGCAGCGCCGACCGAGCCGGTTCCGATAGGCCGTGGGGGTTCAAGACCCGTGCCATCCACGCCGGAAACATCCCGGATGCCGTGACCGGCTCGCGCGCGCTCCCGATCTACCAGACCAGCGCGTTCGTCTTCGACGACACCGCCGACGCCGCCGCCCGGTTCGCCCTGCAGAAGTACGGCAACATCTACAGCCGCCTCGCGAACCCGACGGTCGCCAGCTTCGAGGAGCGGGTCGCCTCGCTGGAGGGCGGGATCGGGGCGGTCGCCACCGCATCCGGGCTCGGCGCCGAGTTCATCACCTTCGCTTCGCTGGCCGGAGCCGGCGACCACATCGTCGCCAGCTCGAGCCTGTACGGCGGCACCATCACGCAGCTCGACGTGACGCTACGGCGCTTCGGGGTCGAGACCACCTTCGTGCGCTCCTCCGATCCGGCCGACTACGACGCCGCCGTGACCGACAAGACCAAGCTGATCTTCGTCGAGACCATCGCGAACCCCTCGGGCGAGATCGCCGACCTCGAGGGGCTGGCCGCGGTGGCGCACAGCCACCACATCCCGTTGATCGTCGACTCGACCGTCGCGACCCCCTACCTGAACCGGCCGATCGAGTGGGGAGCCGATGTCGTCATCCACTCGGCCACCAAGTTCCTGGGCGGTCACGGCACCACCCTCGGCGGCGTGGTCGTCGAGTCGGGCCGCTTCCACTGGGCCAACGAGCACTTCCCGCTGTTCGACCAGCCCGTGCCGAGCTACGGCGGGCTCAACTGGCACGGCAACTTCGGCGAGTACGCCTTTCTGACCCGGTTGCGCGCCGAGCAGCTGCGCGACATCGGCCCGACTCTCGCGCCGCACTCGGCCTGGCTGCTCGCGCAGGGCGTCGAGACCCTGCCGTACCGGATGCAGGCCCACGTCGACAACGCACAGGCGGTCGCCGAGTGGCTCGCGGCCGATTCGCGCATCGAGTTCGTGAATTACGCGGGGCTCGCCGACCACCCGCACCACGAGCGGGCCGCCAAGTACCTGCCGAAGGGGCCGGGCTCGGTGTTCAGCTTCGGGGTGAAGGGCAGCGGGTCGGCATCCAGTCGAGCGGTCGGGCAGCGCTTCATCGAGAGCGTGAACCTGGCCAGCCACCTGGCCAACATCGGGGATGCCAAGACGCTCGTCATCCATCCCGCGTCGACCACCCACGCGCAACTCAGCGAGGAGCAGCTGCTGGCCGGCGGCGTGCTGCCCGGACTGGTGCGCATCAGCGTCGGGATCGAAGACCTCGACGACATCCTCGACGACCTCGATCAAGCGCTGAGCACTGCGGTGAAGGGAGAATAGGCGCATGGCTACCGACACCCTCGAGACTGTCACGCTGACCAACGGCCTCACCTGCGAGATGCCGGCGGACTCTCCGCTGGCCAGGCTGCTCAAGTCGCAGCGCACCTGGGTCGGGCCGAGCGCCAAGGAGCGCCTCAAGATCCTGCAGGGCGCCAAGACCGTCGCGATCGTCGGGGCATCGCCGAACGCCACCCGGTCGAGCTACTTCGTCGCCACCTACCTGCAGCAGTCGAGCGACTACGAGTTGTTCTTCGTCAACCCGATGGTCGACGAGATCCTCGGCCAGAAGACCTACCCCGATCTGGCGTCACTGCCGGTCGTGCCCGACATCGTCGATGTGTTCCGCAAGGGCAGCGACATCCCCTCGGTCATCGATGAGGCGCTCGCCATCGGCGCGAAGACGGTGTGGGTGCAACTCGGCATCTGGAATCAGGATGCCGCCATCTACGGCGAGTCGAAGGGCCTGACGATCGTCATGGACCGCTGCCTCAAGATCGAGCACGCGCGCTTCCACGGCGGACTCCACCTGCTCGGCTTCGACACCGGAGTCATCAGCTCGCGCAAGGGCGCGCGCTGAATCTTCGCTGAGCCCAGCTGAACCAGCCACGCAGGCTCACGGTTGCGCACCGATCTGGTTGCGCTGACCGTTGTTCTCGACGGCGCCATCGACGCCTCCGTCGGCGACGACCGTGTTGTCGTCGCCGGTGACGATGGCCGAGGTCACGCTGGCGTGACTGGTGATCATGTTGCGGTCCCCGGTGATCACGATCGCGCCGATCCCGTCGTTGGCCTGCACGTCGTTCAGTGAACCGTTGATGTCGAGCGCGCCGATGGTCTGCGCCAGCACCTGCAGGCTGTCGCCGTTGACCGTGAGGGTTCCAAGATGCGCGGCCGTCACCTTGATGTTCGAGCCCGCGACCGTGAGGTTCTCGCAGTCGTCGATCCGGTAGACGCCCGCCGCCGAGATCACCCGGTCGATGCAGTCGGGCGTTGCCGTCCCGCTGGGGGTGCGGCTCGCGCGGGGCGTCGGGGGCGCGGTCGGCGCCGCCTCGGGCGTCTGATGCGAGCCCTGGCTCGACCGCGGCGAGCCGCCCCAGTTCGCAAACAGCGACAGCGGGGTGCAGGCGCTGAGCGCGGTGGCGAGCACGATCGTCAGCGGAAGCGCCGCGGCGAGCGACCGCGTCCGACGGGTCGAGCGGGGTGGGGTCATGCCGCCGAGCCTAGGGGGCGGCGGCGTCAGGGCGCGAGCAACTTCTCCAGCCCGGCCGCCCCGGTGACCAGCAGGGCGCACACGAACTGCTCGCAGAGATAGGCGGCCGCGGCGCCGTCGCGCATCGTGCGGCCCGCGAACAACTCGAATCCGGATGCCGCGAACTCCGCCGCCTGCGCCGCGGTCACGACCGCCGTCGGCTCCGGTCCGTTCGCGCGCGCGAGCCCGCCCAGCGGCTCCCCCGGATCGTCGGCCACGACCACCAGCTGCCGCACCGGGGCCGCCAGGCGTGAGGCGATCGCGAGCGCGGCGCCGAACGCGCTGGGCTGCTCGAGGGCGGTCGCGAGCGCCGGCGCGATGGCATCCTCAGCGATCCGGCGGTGGGCGTCGTCGCCGCTGAGGGTCCAGAGCAACAGGGCCGCGTCGGCGAGCAGGGCGGGGCCGGATGGCGTTGCACCATCGTCAAGGTCGGGCCCCGCGACCAGGCCGTGCCCGACCAGCACCGGGTCGCTGCCACCGGGGGCCGCGATGCCGCCGTCGGCGGCTCGGGTGCGCTCGATCAGGGTGCGGGCAACGACCGCGTACTGCACCTCGCCGAGCGCGAGCGAGAGGCGCAGCAGGCCGCCCGCGAGGCCGCCGATGTCTTCGAGGGTCGCCACGGCATCCGACCGCCTGCCGTCGAGGGATGCCCGGGCGATCGGCCCGCCCGCACCCTCGGGCAGGTGCAGGGCGAGCACGGCGTCGGCGGCGTCGCGCGCCGCCGCGATCCACTCCGGCCGGTCCAGTCGTGAGCCGGCGGTGGCCAGCGCCCCGATCGCCATCCCATTGAGCCCGGTCAGCACCTTGGCGTCGAGGGCGGGCTGCGGCTGACGGGCGCGGCCCGCGGCATCCAGCGCGTAGTAGCCGCCCTCGCTGCGCACTCCGTCGATCGCGCTCTCGCTGTCCTGCGCCGAGGCGAAGGCGCCCGATGGCAGCCGCAGCACGTCGAGCAGGAAGTCCGCGACGCCGGCCGCCGGCCCCGATCGACCGCCCGCCACGAAGCGGTCGAGCAGCTGCGCGTTGTCGCTCAGCATCCGCTCGTAGTGCGGTTCGCTCCAGTCGCGCCGCACGGCGTAGCGGAAGAAGCCGCCCTCGACCGGATCGCGCAGCGGCGACCCGGCGAGCACGTCCAGGGTTCGCGACGAGGAGGCCGCCGCCGCGGGATCGCCGGCCGCCGCGCGCTCCTGCAGGAACCAGAGCACGGGCGCGTGGGGGAACTTGGAGCCGCGGCCCAGCCCGCCGAACTCGGGGTCTTCGAGCTGGGTGAGTCGGTCGACGGCGGCATCCAGCTCGGCGGCGGTCGGCAGCGCGGACGGCGCACCGGCCCGGCCGGCCGCCAGCGCCTCGCGGACCGCGGCCGCCGCCCCCTCGACCTCGTCGCGCCGGTCGTTCCAGGCCTCGAGGATCGCGTCGAGCACCATCCGGAACGACGGGGTGTCTCCGACCGGCCGCGGCGGGAAGTAGGTGCCGGCGAAGAACGCGGCACCGTCAGGCGTGGTGAACACGGACAGCGGCCAGCCCAGGTTGCCGGTGAAGGCGCTGGCGGCGGCGAGGTAGGCGGCATCCACCTCGGGATGCTCCTCGCGGTCGACCTTGATCGCCACGAAGTGCTCGTTGAGATCGGCGGCCAGCTCCGGATCGCTGAAGCTCTCGCGCGCCATCACGTGGCACCAGTGGCAGGTGGCGTAGCCGATGCTGATGAAGACCGGGACGCCGCGGCGCGCGGCCTCGGCGAACGGCTCCTCGCCCCACGCCCACCAATCGACCGGATTGCCGGCGTGCGAGCGCAGGTAGGGGCTCACAGCATCGGACAGCCGGTTCGTCATAAGGTCAGGGTATGTCGACGACGACCGTCACCTACGTGGGTGGGCCCACCGCGATTCTCGAGTGGGCGGGGTTGCGCATCGTCACCGATCCGACCTTCGATGCGCCCCAGGTGTACGACGCGCCCGGCGAGTCGCGACTGGTCAAGACCACCGGGCCCGGGGTCGCGCGCGCCGATGTCGGGCCGGTCGACCTGGTGCTGCTCTCGCACCACGGCCACAAGGACAACCTCGACTGGGAGGGCCTCGAACTGATCGCCACCGGGGTGCCGACGCTCAGCACCCAGCAGGCGGCGTCCGAGCTCTGGGGCGGTTCGGTGCTCGGCTTCGACGACTGGGAGCAGCACCGGATCGGCGACGCGACCGTCACCATCGTCCCGGCGCTGCACGGACCGCCCGGGTCGCTGCCCTTCAGCGGGCCGGTGGTGGGCTTCGTGCTCGAGCAGCATGGCCAGCCGACCGTCTACGTCAGCGGTGACAACGCCTCGTTGCCCCTGGTCGAGCAGATCGCCGGGCGCTTTCCCACGATCGACGTCGCCCTGCTGTTCTCGGGTGCCGCGCGCGTGCCGCGGATGGATGCCGCCCTGACCCTGACCTCGCGGGATGCCGCATCCGCCGCCCGGCTGCTCGGCGGTCCGCGCGTGGTGGCGCTCCACGTCGAGGACTGGGAGCACTTCAGCGAGAGCCGCTCCGACCTGGAGGCGGCCTTCGCCGAGGCCGGATTGTCGCCGCTGCTGGTGGCGACCCCGCGCGGGCAGCGCGTCGAACTCTAGGCCGCGCCCACCTGATCCGGGTGCCCGCCCGAGCGGTGGTCGCGGTTCAGCGCACTGATCGCCGCGACCTCGTCGGCGCTCAGTTCGAAGCCGAACAGGTCGAAGTTCTGCGCCATCCGCTCGCGTGAGTTGGACTTCGGGATCACCACCAGCCCGTTCTGCAGGTGCCAGCGCAGGATGACCTGGGCCGGCGAGACGCCGTGGGCGGCCGCGGCCGCCGCGATCGGACCCTCGTCGAACAGATTCACCTGGGCGTGCCCGAGCGGCCCCCATGACTCGGTCAGGATGCCGTGCGCCGCCCCGTATTCGCGCAGCGGCAGCTGGGTGAACAGGGGGTGCAACTCGATCTGGTTGAGCACCGGAACGGTCTCGGTCTCGGCGGCCAGGCGCTCGAGATCGGCGATGCGGAAGTTCGACACCCCGATCGAGGTCGCCTTGCCGTCGGCGTGGATCTGCTCGAAGGCCTTCCAGGTCTCGACGAACAGGTCGCGCGACGGCACCGGCCAGTGGATCAGATACAGGTCGACCGAGTCGAGCCCGAGCTTGTCGAGGCTCAGGTCGATGGCGTCGAAGGCCGACTGGGTGCCCTGGTCGGAGTTCCACAGCTTGGTGGTGATGAACAGCTCATCGCGCGGGATGCCCGATGCCGCGATCGCGCGGCCCACCCCGCCCTCGTTGCCGTAGAACGACGCGGTGTCGATGTGCCGGTAGCCGACCTCGAGGGCGTCGGTGACGATGCGCTCGGTCTCGTCGGGGTCGACGCGGAACACCCCGAATCCGAGCTGCGGGATCGTGTGCCCGTCATTGAGGGTGAGTGTGGGGACGGTCGAAGAAGTCACTCCCCTATCTTGCCGCTCCGGAGCGGGTCGTGTAACGTACAACCAAATGGTTGTAGAAACGGAACTGAGCGACGACGAGGTCGATCGCATCTTCCACGCCCTGGCGGATGCCACGCGGCGCGACATCCTGCGCCGCACGCTGGTCGGCGACGAGTCGGTCAGCCGACTGGCGGATGCGTACCGCATGTCATTCGCTGCCGTCCAGAAGCACGTCGTCGTGCTGGAGAGAGCTGGGCTCGTGACCAAGTCGAGCAGAGGGCGCGAACGGCTGGTCAGCGCCGACCCCGCAACCATCGCCAGAACGCGGTCGCTGCTCGACGCGTACGCCGCGCTGTGGCGGGGTCGCATCGAGCGGCTCGATGCCCTGCTCGCCGAATCGGAATAAGGAGAACGCCATGCCCATCACATCCGTCACCACCGACGCCGAAGCCCTCACGATCACGCTCACCGGCGACTTCCCGGTGCCGGTCGAGCGGCTCTGGGCGGCGTTCGCCGACCCGCGTCAGCTCGAGCGCTTCTGGGGCCCTCCTGGCTACCCCAGCACCTTCGACCGGCACGAGGTGCGCGCGGGCGGGGTCTCGCACTACTGGATGACCTCCCCCGAGGGCGACCGCTTGTACGGCCGCTGGGATTTCGTGGCCGTCGACGAGCCGCACCAGATGGTCGTGAACGAATCGTTCGCCGATGCGGACGGCAACATCGACCCGGCGGTGCCGACCGGGCGGATGACGCTCAGCTTCGAGAGCACGGCAGGCGGTTCCCGCGTCACCGCCGTGTCCGAATCGCCCACCACCGAGGCTCTCGAGCAGGTGCTCACCATGGGCCAGGTCGAGGGGATGACCCAGGCGATGGCCCAGCTCGACGTCGTGCTCGCCGACCTGCGCGAGTACGCCCTCGGCAAGGGGACGGTCACCGAGGTCATCGACGACACCCACGTGCGGATCACCCGGGCCTTCGATGCCCCGCGCGCGCTGCTGTGGCGGGCGCACACCGAACCCGAGCTGATGAAGCGATGGCTGCTCGGGCCGGACGGCTGGGAGATGACGATCTGCGAGAACGACCCGACCCCGGGCGGCGCCTACCGCAACGCGTGGGCCCCGGTGGACGGCATCGCGGGTGAGCCGTTCGGATTCGAGGGCGAGAACCTGGTCATCGATCCCGAACGCCGCATCGTCAGCACCGAGCGCATGACGGGCGCGCCGTTCCCGCCCAACGTCAACGACCTGTCGTTCGACGAGGCCGACGGCATCACGCTGCTCACCCTGCTCATCACCTTCCCCGACCTGGCGCAGCGCGACATGGTGCTCGCGACCGGCATGACCGACGGGATGGAGGCGAGCTACCAGCGGCTCGAGCGGCAGCTGCTCGGCGTGAGCTGAACTGCTCGGCGTGAGCTGACCTGCTCGCGCTCGCCTGACCGCGTGCGCCGGGCGTGCCGGGACCTAAGCTGAAAGGCTGATGTCCCAGAGCCTGCCCTTCACGATCTCGTACCCGCCCGAGCTGCCGGTCAGCGCCGCGCGCGACGAGCTCGCGCGCGCCATCGCCGAGAACCAGGTCGTGATCGTCGCCGGCGCGACCGGATCGGGCAAGACCACGCAGCTGCCGAAGATCTGCCTGGAACTCGGCCGCGAGCGCATCGGCCACACGCAGCCGCGGCGCATCGCCGCGCGCAGCATCGCCGAACGCATCAGCGAGGAGCTGCAGGTCGAGCTGGGCACCGTGGTCGGCTACCAGGTGCGCTTCGACGACCGCAGCTCGCGCGACACCCGCATCAAGCTGATGACCGACGGCGTGCTGCTGGCCGAACTGAACCGCGACCGCGAGCTGCGCCGCTACGACACGATCATCCTCGACGAGGCGCACGAGCGCAGCCTGACCATCGACTTCCTGCTCGGCTACCTGAAGCAGCTGCTGCCGCGCCGCCCCGACCTCAAGGTGATCGTCACCAGCGCGACGATCGATCCCGAGAGCTTCGCCGCCCACTTCGCCGATGCCGACGGCAAAGCCGCCCCGATCGTCGAGGTGAGCGGGCGCACCTACCCGGTCGAGATCCG
>Ga0068855_100008099_pt1 | contig 12699 bp, 13 predicted proteins | sample KBSCornC52_FD_66592 | JGI IMG/M metagenome (GOLD analysis project Ga0068855, IMG submission 66592) | Corn rhizosphere microbial communities from Kellogg Biological Station, Michigan, USA - KBS Corn C5-2 | ecosystem: Host-associated > Plants > Roots > Rhizosphere > Soil ...
AGCCCCGCGAACAGACAACTACGCGCTTCCTTCAGGCCGAAGAAGAAAAACTCCCGAACAAAGCGGCTGAATCCATCCAGCCTTCCGGGTAACGGCGGCGCCATGAGCCAGTCATCCAAGGCGTTCAGATGAGGGTGGGATGTGCGCGGTGGGCATTGAATCGAGTTGGAACGGGGCATAGATGGGGGAAAGGCACTGAAGACAAGTTGAGTGTGGGCTGTTCATCGATGCCCACAATGCACCTAGCATGAAATTCGTTCGGTACAACGAGGTAGCCAATATGATAGTCGCTCCACGCTTTCCAATTCTGCTACCCCGGCCTCGTGCCCGCTAACGCTTCAGAAACTACCCACCGTTGAGGCGCTTTCCCTGGTGCAAGAACTCCGCTTTCCAAGCTTCGTGTCTATCGTTGGCGTGATCGATCATTCGCGTCCTTTACCGGAGGATATGGTATTCGTCATCGAACGCCCCGAGACGGTAGCGGTCAACTTCGACACCGCCGATGTCATTGGTTTGCAAAATTATTTGAATTTTACATAATTGTATTTCTCGTCGGACCGCCGCATGCCAGCATCGTGCCGGCTTGTCGGGAGCGTCTCGAACGCAACCGAGCCCGTGAGGGCAGCTTTCGGGGCAGTCTGGCGGGTAACTGCCCGGCGTCCCTTTGCCATCAGTGCGTTGCGGCCTATATAGTATTGCCGCTAAGCCCAATGTGGGTAGGATCGTGAGCTTCCTACACAGCTCCGTCACCGGCATGCCGACCTCGGCTTTCTTCGGAAACCCGATGAGTTGATCTTCCGTAAAGCGCTTCTTCATTTTCGTCTTCTTCTTCGAACACGAACTTTATAGGTTCTGGCTCACCCTGTTTGCCGGGGGCGGGCCATGGGAGCGAAGTCACCTACCTCCGGTCAAGCAACGCCGAATACGCGATATAGAAAGCTCGAATACTTGGTTGGGCGCGCGCGGATGCTTCGCTAGTATCCAACGCTCCCATCCGAGCGGGAACCGGAAGGTTCCCGGTTGCGCCGCCCGTTGCGGCAATTCGCGACTTTCCAACTGCTGACATGTCTTCCCACTTGATTCCAGACGGCGCGGCCGGCGGCATCACGCGCCGACTGGCCGCAGCGATCGCGTGCGCCGAGCCCGCGCGTGATCCGTCCACCATCGCTGCCGCGCGGCGCGGCCTGCTCGATTTCCTTGCCGCCGCGTTCGCCGGCGCTCGCGACAACGGTTACCGCAAGCTGCTGGCGGTGTGCGGTCGAGATTCGGCCGGCGCAGCAACGGTGATCGGCAGTGCGATTTCGGCATCGTCGCAACATGCCGCGCTGCTCAACGGCTATGCAGGCCACGCGCTCGACTACGACGACGTGCACAGCAGCGTGCGCGGCCATCCAGGCACCGTGCTGCTACCGGCGCTGCTCGCGCTCGCGCAGGTGCGAGCACGCAGCGCGCTCGAACTGCTCGACGCATACGTCGTCGGCGTCGAGACGATGGCGCGGATCGGTCTCGCGCTCGGCAGCCGCCACTACGAACTCGGCTTCCACAACACGGCGACGCTCGGCACGCTCGGCGCGGCCGCCGCCGCGGCGCGTCTGCTCGGGCTCGATGCGGTGGCCACCGAAAACGCACTCGGCATCGCCGCGACGCAATCGGCCGGGCTGCGGCTGCAGTTCGGTAGCGAGGTCAAGCCGTTGCACGCCGGCCTTGCGGCGCGCGCGGGGCTGTTCGCCGTGGAACTCGCCGAGGCCGGACTGGCCGGAGCACCGGGTGCACTCGACGGCCCGGAAGGATTCTTCGCCGTGTTCGGCGGCGGCGCGTCGCAACCGGCGCGCGTGCTGGCCGACTGGGGCGCGCCGTGGCAGATCGTGTCGCCCGGCCTGTACTTCAAGCCGTGGCCGTGCTGCACGGCAACGCATTACGCTGTGCAGGCCGCGCTCGATTTGCGCACCCGCCATCGCATCGCGCCGGCGGACATCGATGGCATCGCGGTCACGTTCCCGCCAGGCGGAGATACGCCGCTGTCGAACCGATTGCCGGCCACCGGCCTAGAAGCGCGCTTCAGCGTGGAATACGCGGTGGCCGCCGCACTAACGGACGGACCGCCCGGCGTCGCGACGTTCGCCGACGTACGCGTGCGCGACGACCTGATCGCGCTCGCCGCACGCGTGACGCGGCGCCACGATGCCGCGGCACCGCGCGCGTCGACCGATCCCACGACGCGTTTCTCGGTCGTCGAGATTGCGCTGCGCAACGGCGACACGCTGCAGCAACGCACCGAACGCCTCGTCGGTGCCGATGACCTTGCCGCGAAGTTCGCGGACGCGACCGCTCACGATCCCGCACTCGCGTTCGTCCCGGAACTGATCGATACGATGCGAAGCACGGCCGATCTCGCCCGGCTTTTCCACACCTTTACGTCGCTTCAATCATGAGCACCGATCGCAGCACACTTTCCCGCCGCCAGATGCGTCTCGGGTTGTTCCTCCAGGGCGCTGGACACCACGTCGCCGGTTGGCGCCACCCCGATGCCGAATCCGGCAGCGAGAACTTCGATCTGTTGCGCCGCGTCGTGCAGACCGCCGAGCGCGCGAAGTTCGACATGGTCTTCCTGGCCGACGGCTTGACGAGCGGCCCCGACGCGCATCCGTCGATGGCAATGCGCTTCGAGCCGCTGAGCCTGCTGTCGGCGCTCGCGATGCATACGCGGCGCATCGGCCTTGCGGCGACCGCGTCGACGACGTACAGCGAGCCTTACCATATCGCGCGCGTGTTCGCATCGCTCGACCACCTGAGCGGCGGGCGCGCGGCATGGAACGTTGTGACGACTTCATACGACCGCACCGCCGCGAATTTCACGCGTGGCAATCACCCGGATCACGCGCAGCGTTACGAGATGGCCGGCGAGTTCGTCGATGTCGTGAAGGGGCTGTGGGACAGCTGGGACGACGACGCGGTCGTCAGGGACAAGGCGCGCGGCGTTTATTTCGACCCGGCGAAGGTGCACACGCTCGATCACGCCGGACGCTTCTTCAACGTGAGGGGGCCGCTCAACGCGTCGCGCCCGCCACAGGGCTATCCGGTCGTGATTCAGGCCGGCTCGTCGGGCCCCGGCCAGGAGCTTGCCGCGCGCACCGCGGAAGTCGTGTTCACCGCGCAGCAGGCGCTCGAGGAAGCGCAGGCCTTCTATCGCGACCTGAAGGGGCGGCTCGCGGCATACGGCCGCGCCTGGGACGCACTTGCCGTGATGCCTGGCGTATTTCCGGTGATCGGCCGCACGGAGCAGGAGGCGAAGGACAAGTATGCGCAGCTCCAGCAATGGACAGATACGTCGGGCGCGCTGACGCTGCTGTCCGACCGTCTCGGCCACGACGTGTCGAAGTATCCGCTCGACGGCCCGCTGCCCGACCTGCCCGAATCCGACCAGTTGAAGAGCCGCGCGAAACTGCTTACCGATCTCGCGCGCCGCGAGAACCTCACGCTGCGCGAACTCTACTATCTCGTCGCCGGCGCGCGCGGGCATCGCATCGTGTGGGGCACGCCGACGCAGGTCGCGGACGCGCTGGAGGAGTGGTTTGATGGCGGCGCCGCAGACGGCTTCAACATCATGCCGCCATATTTCCCGGGCGGACTCGACGATTTCGTCGGGCATGTCGTGCCGGAACTGCAACGGCGCGGCCTGTTTCGCACCGAATACGAGGGCACGACGCTGCGCGACCATCTCGGGCTCGCGCGCCCGCCGAGCCGCTACGCAGCGCGTTGAGTCAGACCGCGAAGCGCGTCAGGTCGAGTGCGATCGGCGGGCCATCGCGGCTTACGTGCGGGCTGCTGGCCGGGCCGAGCGCATGTGCGAGGAAGGCCCGCGTGCGCGTGCTTTGCGGCGCGCGGAACAGTTGCGTGGCCGACCCGTGCTCGACGATCACGCCCGCCTCGGTGAAGTAGACGACGTCGCTGATTTCCTCAGCGAACCGCATCTCGTGCGTGACGAGCACGCAGGTCATGCCGTCGCGCACGAGATCGCGAATCACCGACAGCACGTCGCCGACGGTTTCTGGATCAAGCGCGGATGTCACCTCGTCAAACAGGATCAGGTCGGGCTGCATCGCGAGCGCGCGGGCGATCGCGACGCGCTGCTGCTGGCCGCCCGACAACTCGCCGGGGTATGCGTGCGCTTTGTCCGCGAGCCGCACGCGTTCGAGCAGTGCGTGTGCGGTGCGCACCGCATCGGTGCGATCGCGGCCGAGAATCCGGACCGGGGCGACGACGAGGTTGTCGATCACGCTCAGGTGCGGAAACAGGTTGTATTGCTGGAACACGAAGCCGACCCGCTTGCGCAGCGCGATTTCGTCGCGCTCCGATGCGAGCAGGTCGACGCGCGTGCCGTCGACGTCGATCAGGCCGCGCTGCGGCCGCAACAGCCCGGTGATGCAACGCAGGATCGTCGATTTGCCGGAGCCGGACGGACCGATGATGGACACGGCCTGGCCGCGGTGCACGTCGAGATCAATGCCGCGCAGCACGGGCGTCGTGCCGTAGGACAGATGCACGTCGCGCAGGCGGACGAGCGGCTCGTCCGCGCTGCGCGGAGTTTCAGTGGAATGCATGACGTCTTTCGAGAAGGCGGGTGAAACGGGCGATCGGGTAGCAGTACGCGAAAAACATGCCGAGTACCGTGAAATAGACGACGACGGTGAAGTCGGCACGCGCGACGGTGTTGCTCGCGACCTGCGCGGTGTCGAGCAGGTCGTGCACGCCGACAAGTGACGCGAGCGCGGTGGCCATCGCAATGCTCGCGTACAGGTTCATCCACGGCGGCAGCATGCGGCGTACGCATTGCGGCAGGATGATCCAGCGGAACACTTGCACGCGGCTGAACGCGAGCGAACGTGCGGCGTCCCACTGCGCATGCGGAATCGACTGGATCGCGCCGCGGAAGATTTCCGCGAAGTTCGCGCTCGCGGGCAGCGCGAGGCCGAGCGTCACCTTGAACCAGTCCGGAAACGGCAGCGACGCATGGCCGAACCTGATTTCGAACGGGAATACGTAGGTCGAAAAATAGATCAGCACGAGAAGCGGCGCGTTGCGAAACAACTGCACGTACGCGCGCGCCATAACGCGTGCGATGCCGAGCCGCGACAGCGTCAGCGGGCCGAGCACGAGGCCGGTGAGCGTGCCGATCGCGATCGCGATCGTGCTGATGCCGATGTTGACCAGCATCGCCTTGCCGAGCACCGGCAGCCACGTGGCGAGCGCGACGAGGGTCGGGTGACGGCGACCCGCGACGGCCAGCGCGACGACGGCCAGCGCGGCCAGTGTTGCCGCGACGACGCGCCGTCGCACGAAGCGCGCGGGCTGTGCGCGCATGTCAATGGCCATAGCCGGGTATCCTCAGACGGTGTTCCAGCCAACGTCCGGCTACGTTGACCGTGAACGTGAGCGCGCCGAAGAAGAGCAGGATCAGGATCATCAACTCAAGCACATTGTCGCGCTGCGTCCAGATCATGATCGACGCATAGGTGACGTCGCCGACGGCGATCGCCGAGGCGACCGTCGTCATCTTTACGAGGTCAACCAGGTTGTTGACGAGCGCGGGCAGCGCGAAGCGCACCGCGAGCGGCAGTTGCACGTGCCAGAGCCGCTGGCGGCGGCTGTAGCCGAGCGACTGCGCTGCCTCGAGCGTTGCGCGCGGTACCGCTTCGAGGCCGGCGCGCAGCGCTTCCGCATGGAACGCGCCCTTGTGCAGCGAGATCACGATTACGCTCCAGATGAACGGCGTCAGCGGATTGCCGCCCAAATCGCGCAGTGCGGCGCTGATCAGCATGTTGACGACGAGGAACGCGCAGAACAATTGCACGAGCGTCGGTGTGTTGCGGGTGACCTCGACGAATGCACGCGCAGGGCGCGCGAGAGCCGCGCTCGGCGACACCAGCAACGCGGCGAGCACGATGCCGCAGGCGAGGCTGCCGAACGCGGTCGCGATCGACAGTTCGAGCGTCACGCCCATCCCGTGCACGAACGACGCGCGTTCGTCCGGGGCGAGCACGAAGCTGTAATCGAGGCCGAACTTGCGGAGCGCATCGACGGCGGCGGCCACCGTCATGTGCGCTGCGCCTTGAGCTTCGCGTGCAGGTCGAGCACGGCTTGCGACGGCGTCATTCCGTTCTTGCGCTCGACGTCGAGCAGCCAGCCGCTGCGGTGCCAGTCCTGGACGATCCGGTCGAGCGCGCTCTGCGTATCGGTCTCGCCCTTGCGGACCCAAATCACCGCCGGCGACGGAATCAGGTCGGTCGACAGCGGTGTCGTATAGTCCTTCCAGTCCGGGTTGCGCGCGACGAGCATGCGCAACGTCGGCGCGACGTGCACGGCGGCCACGCAGTTGTTGCCGCGAAGTGCGAGCAGCGATTCCGGCTGGCCGCGGAAGGCCTTCACCTGCGCACCGTATTCCGCCGCGAGCGGCTTCGTGTAGTTGCTGCCTTGCGACACGCAGACCGGCTTGCCGCGCAAGTCGGCCCAGGACTTGATACCGCTGTCCGTGCGCGCGATCAGCGCGCCGCCGATGGATTCGAACGGCGTCGGCGCATATGAAAGTATCTCCGCGCGCTCCGTCGTCAGCTCCATGTTGGCGATCAGCGCGTCGACCTTGCCCTGCTGCAGGAACTGCACGCGGTTCGACGGCTGCACAGGTGTCAGCTCGGCGTCGACACCGAGCCGTTTCGCGACGTCGTTCGCTAGATCGACGTTGAAACCGACCTGTTTTTGCGTCGCGGGATCGAGCGAGCCGAACGGCGGGCCCGACAGGATCACTCCGATAGAGATCTTGTGACGTTGATGGATGCGATCGAGCGTGCTGTCCGCGCGAGCAACACCGGAAAAAGCGGAAAGGAGGGCGGCGAGGAAAAGCGCGTGGCCCGACGTAGTGCGAAACGATCTGCTGAACATGAGAAAGAGGGGCGTTGTTTGAGCGACGCGGGGCGGAGCGTCGCGCGCCCGGTTGTCGGGAGCCCGTATTTTCGGGATGTGGAACGTATCCAAGAACCAAGAAATTCTCATACCGTTATCTGGTCCTCAGATTTACGCAGAGGAACACGACGCTCGCACGGCCGGAATGGCGATGTGGCGGAAGGCTTCCGCCAGCGTATGCTGCAACACCTTCGCGAATCCGTTGTCCGGCCGCGCCATGCGGCCCAGCGGTAGCGATCACGAATGCGCGCGCCACCCCCCGCAGCCCCCGGACCACCCCGCCCAACGGTTTTCTAAATCACCTTTGGATCTAGAGTTCCCACTTTTTATTCTTTATCGTAATTTCACGGTTCTGTCATATTTCTTTGCACCGAATTCATCGGACGAGAAAAATGTCAAAGACCACCATCATCGCGACGATCGGGCCGGCGTCAAATACCACTGAAACGCTGCTCGCGCTGCACCGTGCTGGGATGACCGTCGCGCGCCTAAACGGTTCGCACGGCTCACTCAACTGGCATCGGGCGACCATCGAGCTGATCCGGCGGACCGTGCCGGATCTCCCGATCCTGCTCGATATTCCCGGGCGAAAGATTCGTACCGTGCAACTGCGCACCGAACCGTCGTTCCAAGCCGGCAACCGGCTCGTGCTCACCACGGATCTTTCACACGACGGCAGCAGCAAGGTGCCGGTCAACTACGACCGGTTTCATCTGCAGTTACGCGCCGGGGTGCGCATTTATGCGGACGACGGCACGCTGTCGTTCGTCGTCGAGGCGGTGCACGGACAAGACGTCCACGTCGTCGCCGAGACAGCCGGCACGTTGAAGAGTCGGAAGGGCATCAACGTGCCCGAGGTCGATCTCGGGCAGCAACTCGTCACGTCCCGCGATCGGGAAATGGTCGCGTTCGCGAAGCACGCGGGCGTCGACTTCGTCGGCATCAGCTTCGTCGAATCGGCGGCACACGTGGCTGCGATTCGGGAATTGATCGACGCGCCGTCGCCACGCATCGTCGCGAAGGTCGAAAATCAGGGCGGTCTCGATCATCTCGACGAAATCGCCGGGGCGACGGACGTCATCATGATCGATCGCGGCGATCTGTCGGTGGAGACCAGCATCGATCATGTATCGCTGTACCAAAAGCGGATCATCGCGACCGCGCGGCAGCAGGGCAGGCCGGTCATCGTTGCGACCGAGCTGTTGCACAGCATGATCGAGAGTCCGTTGCCGACCAAGGCCGAGATCGGCGACATCACGAATGCGGTGATCGATGGCGCATCGGCCGTCATGCTGTCCGGCGAGACCGCCGTCGGCAAGTTTCCTGTGGAAGCGGTCGCGAGGCTGCGCAGCATCGTCACGCTTGCCGAAGCCCATCGGCATGCGACGCTCCCGGCGGCGGGCGGGTTTGCCGAAGCGCCGAACGATCTGCGAGCCGCAACGCTTGCGCTGACGCGCACGCTGCCGATCTCGAGGGTCGTCGTGTTGTCGCGCACCGGCTACGCGGCTCGGCTCGTATCGATGGCCCAGGTGCGGCAGCCTGTCATTGCGGTCGGCAGGGATGCGGCGCTCGTGCGCAGCTGGAACCTTCTGCCGGGCACCACGGCGGTATGCCTGCCGGCGCTCGACCCGGCGGCGGAAGGCGCCGGCACCGCCGCGCTGCGTGCACTGTGGGAAGGCGGCCAGCTTCAGGCCGACGACATCGTGCTCGTGGTGCTGGCCGCGAGCGATGACGCGCAGGCGTCGTTGAGTTCGCTGCAGACCGTGCGCGTCGGCCAGCTTGCCGCGCAACTCGCGTGGCCCACGGACAGCGGCGTGGAGGCCTGACATGCACGATCCGCACCTGTTGGCCGGCATCGTCGCACTGCTCGCGATCGTGCAGTCCGTATTCGGCATGGGCATCCTCGTGTTCGGCACGCCGACGCTGCTGCTGATGGGATACGACTTCACGTCGGTGCTCGGCCTGCTGCTGCCCGCTTCCGTATCGATCTCGGCGGTTCAGGCGTGGTCCGCGCGGCAGCGTGGGGTGCCGGCCGCCGAACGGGTCACGATGGTGATCTGTGCGATCGCGGTGCTCGTATCGCTTGCGATGCTGGTTCGGTTGAACCTGAAGGCGCGGGTCGACATGCTGATCGGGCTCGCGATGCTGAGCGCCGCCGCGGTGCGCTATTCGTCGCGACTGCAGGCCGGGCTGCGCAGGTTCATTCACGCGCGCAGCCGGCTGTATGTCGGTTCGATGGGCGTCGTGCATGGGCTCACCAACATGGGTGGCGCGTTGCTCGCCGTCTATGCGGCCAGCCGATACGACGACAAGCACGCGGTGCGCGCGGCGATCTCGCGCTACTACCTGCTGTTCGGCACGATCCAGCTCGGCACGCTGGCGCTACTGCGCCCGGCGGCACTCGACGTGCGCGGCGCCGTGATGGCGCCGATCGCGGTCGCGATCTACTTTGCGGTCGGCAACGTGCTGTTCGCGCGGGCTGGTGCGCCGTTGTACGAGCGTGCAATGACCGCGTTCATCGGCGTCTATGGCGCGGTCGTGCTGGCGAAGACGCTGGTCTTCGCGTGACGGGAGCCCAACCGATGCAGAATGTCCTGACCGCGCTGGTTCCGGTCTTCGTGCTGATCCTCGCGGGATTCGTGCTGCGGCAGCGCCGCCTGCTGCCGGACGAATTCTGGCTGCCATGCGAAACGCTGAACTACTACTACATGTTTCCCGCGCTGATGTTCAGCCAGGTCGCGAAAGCGAATTTGACGCAGTTTCCGGTCCGGCCGATCGCGGTCGCGATCCTCGGCGCGGTGGCCGCAAGTGCGGCGCTGCTGTATGCGTGGCGCGCGTGGAGCCGGCAGCCCGGGACGGTGTTCTCGTCGGTGATCCAGGGCGCGTTGCGGCCCAATACGTATGTGGGCGTTGCCGCCGCGGCAGCGTTGTACGGCAGCGTCGGTCTCACGCTCACGTCGATCAGCATCGCGGTCGCGATTCCGCTGCTGAACGTCGCGTCGATCATCATCCTGATGCAGCACGGCCGTGGTGGCGCGCCGTCGGCACGGCAGATCGGCGGCGCGCTGCTGAGGAACCCGGTCATCATGTCGGTCGTGCTCGGCGCCGCGTTCAATCTCGGCGGGCTGCGTTTGCCGGGCGTGGCGGCAAGCGTGCTTTCGATTCTCGGCGCGGCGTCGCTGCCGCTCGGCCTGCTCGCGGTGGGCGCGGGCCTCGACGTGAAGGCCGCGAAGGCGGCGCGCGGCCCGGTGTTCCAGTCGTCGGTGATCAAGTTGCTGCTCGTGCCGCTGCTGACCTTCTGGATCGGTTTCAGCCTCGGCATCCGCGGCCCGGCGCTGACGACGATCGTGCTGTTCAACTCGTTGCCGTGCACGCCGTCCGCCTACATCATGGCGAAGCTGCTCGGCGGCGATTATCGGCTGTCTGCCGGCATCATTACCGTTCAGACGGCGCTCGCGGCCGTCACGATGCCGCTGGTGCTGCTCGTGTTCCACGGTTGAACCGGTTCGCGCCCGCGTCGGCGCGGCGCAATGAGAAAGGCAAAGGCTAGTCGGGTTGCCCTGACTGGCCTTTCTCACCTGTGGTGCGTGTTTCGCGCGGGATGCCGCACGCGTTGCCCGACGCACACGGGATTCGTTATCTGCGCGCAGCAGGGGTAACCTTGCTGTAATTTACCGGTTATAGCGCTCTAGACTGCATGCGGGTTTGCGACCCGCCCCCGCTGAATATTGTTTTCAAATCAAATGGTCGTTGTCTGTGTGCCATGCCGGCGGGCTCGAGACATACCTTCAAACCAACCGTGAATAAGAAATGAAAGCCCGGAAAAGGGCGCGCGAGTCGCCCGCAAGGTGATGCACCGTCTTCGCGGCGCATGTCGGCTCGGTTGCCGACGCGAACCTGGCGAACTTCGTAGCGGCAGTCGCGGTCGCGTGGCGCGTCGGCGGCATCGTCGTCGGTGACGAACCAGGTGCAATTCGAGGATCAGCCTTTGCGATATGAACGCGGCCACTATCTTCTTGCAATGACACGTTCGACGAATTTGAAGCGGTCGACTATGGGGAGCGCGCCGTCACCGTCGCCGTGCAGGGCACCGTGCATGGATGCATCTCGATCTTTTGCGCGTTCGGCATGTGGAGCGGCGAGGGCGTCGACGGAACTTACAGTGAGTTGGGGACTAAGGCGTTCGCCGCCGACGCGGCTATCCCCTTCCGCGCGCTTGTGACGCTGACGGGCGAGATCCCCACGCGGATGGCGATCGGACCGGTGGAAATCCTGCCGACCGCCTATTGGGTCCAGCTCGGCGATATCGAGCCGGACTGGCAAAACCTCCTCGGCGACATTGCAGCACGGTCCAGTCGACTGACTTAACGCCGACGTATCGGCTGCCGGGACGCTATCCGTGTCAATCGGCCATCGCTCACTAAACGGAGAACACGCAATGCCGGTATCGGAAGTGGCAACGATCGCGGCGCAAGCGCCGACGACTTGGCTCATGCCCGCAGCGCTCGGCGCCCTGGGCGGCGCATTCATCACCGCCGGGGCGGCCTTGATGACTCAACACCTCGCCAGGCGCCATGAGAACGCAAAGATCGCAGAACAGCGCGCGCACGAGCATGCGAAGCTCGCTGAAGAGCGCGCGCGTGCGCAGCAGGATGCCATGCGTCCGCTCGAGGCGTTCGCAAAGCGCGGAGACGAAGTCTTGAGCCCGATCGAGGCTGCCTTCGAGGACTACGGCGATGTCGGGGATGCGGTATTCGGTTGCCTGAAACCAGTCGCTCTTCACCTTGACCTTCCACTGCAGATCATTATGGATGCCTTGCCGCGCCCGCTCGTCGACCAGCTGTATCAATTCGCGCTGGCACTCGAGGTCCGTGCGGATTGGCTCGACAAGCAGGAAGTACGGTTTGCCCCATTTGACGTCTGGAAACTCGAGCTGCAACGGGTGGTGCATTTCGGCTTGCTCGCATGTGACCACGCGAATGGGATTCGGCGCGAGCTGAAGCTTCCGGAGTCGGCGTACCTGAAGGCATGGCAGCGACATTTTGTAGTGGTCTAATGAATCCGGACACTGATTTAGGCGAGAATGTTCGCCATGAAAGAGGTGTCTGATGAGCAAGCAACGACGTACGTTTTCCCCGGAGTTCAAACAGCAAGCCGCCTGCCTGGTGCTCGACCAGGGCTATAGCCATATGGAGGCGAGTCGCTCAGTCGGCGTCGGCGAGACGGTACTGCGTCGCTGGGTGCACCAGCTTCAAATGGAACGCCAGGGCGTCACGCCGCAGGGCAAGGCAATCACGGCGGATCAACAGCGTATTCAGGAACTCGAGGCGCGTATCGAACGCCTCGAGCGTGAGAAAGCCATTTTAAGAAAGCTACCGCGCTCTTGATGTCGGAAGGCATCGAACGTACGAAGTAATTGATCCGATTGGCGCAAGCGAATCGGTCGAACTGATCTGCACGGTACATGTCGGCGCAGGAAGCACATCGGGACATCAGCCACTACCTGATGCACCGGTACAACTGGATACGGCCGCATCAGTTCAACAACGGACCGGCCCCGGCCGTTGCGGAAGAAAAACTTAACGCAGTGTCCGGGATTAGTTGACCACTACAGCTGGCTCCGAGGCGTCGGTATCGGCCAATGCAGCGAGTGCGCGCTTGACCGTTCGGGGATGAACGTTGAAATGGGCGGCGACTTCGGTGATCGTGCTGGTTTTGAGCAGGACGCGGGCATGTGCACAT
>Ga0068855_100008101_pt1 | contig 12699 bp, 9 predicted proteins | sample KBSCornC52_FD_66592 | JGI IMG/M metagenome (GOLD analysis project Ga0068855, IMG submission 66592) | Corn rhizosphere microbial communities from Kellogg Biological Station, Michigan, USA - KBS Corn C5-2 | ecosystem: Host-associated > Plants > Roots > Rhizosphere > Soil ...
AGGCCAACAATAGCAATCTCTAGCATGGACCGGCTCCTTTAACTCGTGGTCGCTCTTCAACGTACCACCAGCTAGCGTTCGGAAGCGGGGCCGTTCCACCTCATCAACATTGCGGACGTTCAGATGAACGGGCATTCTTAATGCGGAGCTGCACCCACACATCAACGCCTGTACCCAAGGACAAAGCGACATGTACGTCACCGTCGCGGCGAACGTTGCCCTTCTGCTCTTTGTCTTGAGCGAGCTTATCTTGAGGCGCGGGCGTGCCGCGAAAGGTGTCTCGCCCGGCAAGAATGATCGCGGGACGTCGCTGCAAATTCTGCTCAGCTACGTGATCGCAGTTGTTCTCTTGATGGCTGGGGACCACATGGGCGGCCAGGTCCTTCCGCTCGCCTGGCGATGGCTTGGGTTGGCAGCGGCATTCATCGGCATTGCAATCCGTTGGTGGGCGATGTTGACCCTCGGCGGCTTCTACACGAGAACGCTGACAACGGTCGGCAGCCAGAAGGTTATCGATAGCGGTCCGTACCGCTTCGTTCGCCATCCCGGCTATTCAGGCAGCATTCTCACCTGGCTCGGGGCAAGCATCGCGCTCGCACCGCCTATGATCGTCTGCTTGATCGTTGCCGTGCTGGGCGCAGCCTATGCACGGCGTATGCGTGCCGAGGAAGCTATGCTCGACCGGTCGCTCGGATCGGCCTACCGAGAGTACACCGCAAGAACGTGGCGGTTGCTCCCGCTGGTTTACTAACCGGCTGGGGACGCAAGTCGGTGCGGCTCCGGGCTAGAAGCCGGGTCAGCTCCATTCAAATCCGTCACTCTTCCAGCCGGTCGGCTCACGCTAACATTGCGGACGCCGACGCACCTCGGTAACTTCGACACATGTTCGACGGTGTGAGCTCGGCAGGCGTCGCTTGGATTGTGCTGACGGGGGCCGTTGTTGCGTCGTCACTCGGGTTGCTGCGCAACAGCACGTTACGCGCTTGGCTTATCTCGGTATGTGCGCTCGCGCCCGTGTGGTTGGTCATCTGGGCGACAGTGATGACCACGCTTGCCCTTGGCTGGAATAACGCTGGGTTTTGGTTCGGTTTGGTCTTTGTCGCAGTCCTGCTGCCGCCGTGGCTGGCTGTCACCGTGTTTCCGTTCAAGCTGATTACCAGAGTTCGCGCCACGAAAAGCAGCGGCTAGTTCGCTGTCCCCGATCCGGTCGCCATTCCTGCCGGTCGGTTCACGCCAACATAACGGCCACTCACCAACCAAATGTGGTGTCCTAACAGCAGACGAACGTTCAGGATATAATATGTCCATGCGGTCCGACAGATTTATGGTGTTCAGAACACCTTTGTGATCCCGAACTCGGTCCGTAGGCGCTTCTGGTCGTAGAGGCTGATTGTGGACAGGGTCCGGCTCCAGCTGAGCCTGACGGAGGGCGCGAAGCCGGCTAGGTTCCAGTCGCGTTTGTAGATGCTGGCCGAGGACTGCAGGGTCCAGTCGCGCCGGGTCCGGCCGAACAGGCCGAGCGGGGCGTCGTGCCATTGCCGGCCGACCTCGAAGACGAGCTGCGGGCGCAGGCCCCAGCCGATCTCGCGGATCGCGCCGGCCCCTATCCGCGCGTTCCAGTTGGAATAGCCGGGATCGCCGGCGAAGCTTCGGCGCAGCGCGGCATAGGTAAAGCCGACGGTCGAGCGGGACAGGGCGCGGTTGGCGGAAAGGCTGACCTCGACGTTCCAGCTGTCCAGGTCGCTGCCGCGCGCGTAGTCATCGTGACGCAGGGCGAGCGCGGCCTCCAGCCCGAGCTTCCCGCCGACGATTTTGTCGAAATGGAGCCGGGCGCCGAGGCTTGTGTCGAGCGGCTCGCCGCCATACCAACGTTGAAAGGCCGTGGCCGCAGCCCGCAGCCGTCCGCCGGACAAGCGAAATTCCGGTCCGGCCTCGCCGCCGACATAGACGTCATCGAACCGGTGATTGCCGTAGCGCACGACCTGGCCATAGGCCTCGAGGTAGAGCGGCACCGTGCTGAAGCGGCGCAGCCGGACCGAGGCATCGCCGCCCACGATCAGGCCCACGCCCGAGCGGGCCCGGGCGCTGTCGTTGAGCCGGAACGGCAGGCCGAGCAGTTCGACTGTCTGCTTGCTGGTCGCCGAGTTGATGTTGGTATCGGGAGCAAACGCGAGGTTGAAGTTGAAGCGCCAGGCCCGCCGGGCGCGGATCGCCTCGCGGTAACGGGCGATGTTGCGGATCACCGCATCGGGGGGGGTATCGGCGATGGCGAGGCGAAACTGGTAGTCGGCCTGCTCGTCCCGTTTGGCGAGAAACAGGGTGCGGGCGAGTTCCAGCCGCACCCGGACGAGGCTGGGGTCGCCGGCCAGGATCGCGCGGAACAGCCTTTCGGCCTTCGCGTAGTCCTTGCGCGCCAGCGCGATCATCCCGTCGAGGAAGTCCCGCTCGACCCCGCCCCTGCTGTCTGTCGCCAGTCGGTCGAGCAGGGCTTGCGCTTCCGTATAGCGCCCTGAATCGACCAGGCGTCCGGCAATCTCCAGCATGTCGTCAACCGAGAGGTGGTCGAGACGGATGACCTCCGGTTGCGGCTCGACTGCCTGCGCCCGGAGGTCCGGCGCGAAGCCGAGCGCCAGCACCAGGGCGGATGCCAGGGCATAGAGTTTGGCGTATGTCACGGACCGGTCTCGCCGTCGCCGCCACTAAGGCCCGCCGCGATCTGGCGTCGTGCACCATCGGCCGTCGGGCCGCATCACGGCGCCGTCTGAACGGCGGTGAAGGCACCGACTTGGTTGGACTCCGGCGTGCCCGACCACAGGTCCGGCAGGTTGTAGGTTCCGCCGAGTTCGCCTGCCTTGGGCCCGAAGAAGGCGCCGGAGATCGAACCCGTCACGGCCTTCGTCACATCGGGTTCGACCGTATTGTCGGTCCGTTTGGTCTGCATCAGGAAGCTTCCGGCAAGGGCAATGTCGAAACTTCCCGATGGGGTGAACGGTGCCGTTCCGGATGCCTTGGTCGTGGTCGTGACCGTGCCGACCACGGTTCCCTGAGGCACGTTTTCTTCCCAGCCGAAGCAACACAATCCCCCGCTGGAATAGAGGCTGAGGTCCAGCGATCCCGCTAACTTGGCAGTGATCATGCGCGCCGAGAAATCGACGTCGAAGCTGGTCGACCGGATCGGGTGGGTGATGTCGTACGGGTCGACGCCGGGGGTTTCGACCGCGAAATGAGCGGTGCCGCTGACGGGAATGTCGGCCGGCGCGGTCCGATCACCAAAGACGAACAACCCCGCGGAGCGGACATCCGAATTGCCCTGGCTACCGTCGGGGTTGATCGGCCACTCGGTGATCGCCCACGCACCCAGCGAGACATGGCGCCCTGGGGTGCCGCTCACCGACAGGAAGCTATCGCGCACCCTGTCCCCATTGGCAGTGGTCACGCGCTGGCGGGGCTGGGTGTATTGGCCTGCCGTCGCATCGCCTGTCCCGTCCTGGTTCGGTCGGGTCACGCCATCCGACCAACGGATGACGCTTTTCACGGAGTACCCGATGAAGCTGCTGGACCAGTCGGTATTGGTGGTCGGGTCGGTCAGCGTGGGGACCTTGAACGACTGGGGAGCCACCGCGATAGTGCCCGCTGCAAGGGTCAACGAGTAGGTCTTGGCGGCCCTGTCGACGGTGATGCTGGCTCCTCCTGCAGGCAACTTGCTGTAAGTTGCCCGATCGGCATTCTCGATCACGCCGACCGCCTGGTAGGTCCCCGAGGTCCAGGCAGGCGCCGGTGCGAGCGGTCCCACCGCGGTGAAACTGTAGCCGACCGAGTGAGCGTTGGGATCGGGCACGGGAACCGATGAGGCACTGCTGACGCCCCCGCCGTCGCCGCAACCGGCGAGCACTGCAGACAGGGCGTAAAGCGCGGCGGCGCTGCAGATTTTTCTTGGCATGGTGGGCCTCCGACCTTCTGTCATCCGGGCAGAGACCTACCATGCCGGGCGCCGTCGATCCTTGAAGCCGCGGTGAAGATTGGACAAAGCCCGGCCGAAATCTGCCGGCTACACCGCGCAGATCGCTCAGTCGGTAAAGCGCAGGGTCAATCCGATGCGGCGGCCTTCACCGACGATAAGGTCGGTCGGGCGCGGAATGCCCGTGTAGAAGTTGGGTGCGCGCGGAGCGGAGAAATTTACGTAGCGCAGGTCGGTCAAGTTCGTGCCCCAGAGGTCGATCGCCCAGTGGCCGAGATCGAGCGATGCTCTCGCGCCGAGCGGCGTCCGTGCGCCCCAGCGCAGGCCGTGGACGTTGTTGTCGAACACATCGCCCTCATGGCTGAGATCGGCGTGGAGGCGCAGCCCCGGCAGCGCGCGAGGCAGGGGCCAGAGGGAAACGCCGATGTTCCAGCTGGTCTGTACGGCCCGCGACGGCCGCAATCCCGAGATATCCGGCACGAGCTGGCCGGGGCTGATGGTGCTCGGACGGATCTTGCACAGGTTCGAGACCGCATTGCCACCGCTCAGGCCGCAGAAAACGCCGGCGCCCGGGTCCTCGCTTCCGGCCTTGAAGCGGGGGTCGGCGTAGCTGTAGGCGAGATCGAGAGTGAGCCATGGCACCGGTGCGAGCTCGGCGGAAACCGCGAGCCCGCGGGTGCGGATGCCGGTGGTGTTGCGGATGATGTTGGCGGTGATCCCGGGCGTTTCCGACAGGCCGAGGATCTGGGCGTTGCTCCAGTCGATATCGTAGGCAGACAGCTCAAAGGCGCGAAGGATGCCGTTGCCGAAGTAGCGCAGGCCCAGTTCGCGGGTCCAGTTGGTCTCAGGGCCGTAAGTCTGCTCGGCCGGGAGCAGGTCGGGAATCGTATTGATCCCGCCCGAGCGGCTCCCCTTGGCCAGCGAGGCATAGAGCAGCAAGCCGGCAGCCGGCCTCCAGTCGATGGTAAGGCGCGGCGTCACGTCACTGAAATTGCGGGGCCCGAGGGCCTTACCGAAGCTCGGCGTGAAATTCGCCGCCTGGCTGTCGATGACAAGGCGCTCCCAGGTAACGCGCAGTTCGCCGCGTAATCTCAGCAGTTCACTCAGCCGATATTCGCCGGTCGCGAACAGCGCCAAGGTCCGCCGCAGGTCCGTCACATCCGACTGCACGATTTGGCGGCTGTTCGGATCGTCCACGATGGCGGCATTGATTGCAGCGGTCGGGCCGACGCGCAGGGGATCGGACAGGACGAGCGAAGTCAACCGCTCGCCCGAGGCCAGGCCGCCGCGGGCCGCGCCCCATGCCGATGTCGTGCGCACCCGTGTCTCGATCGCCGTACCGCCCAGCTGCCAGGCAAGACGCGCCTTCGTGTCGCCGATCAACCGGAGCTCCTGGGCGAATTCGCGTCCTGCGACGGCTCGCCGCAGCACCATTTCGACCTGCTGCTGGCGGACGACCCGACCGGGGGCAATGCCCGGGCCAGCGCACGTCGCGCCGAGGATGCACACGCCGTAGGTCTCGCCTTCGGCAGAGCCGTCGAAATCGCGGTAACCCACCGTCCGCGCCTGATAGAAGCTGGACTGGGAGCGCAGCTCGGCGCTGCCAAGCATTACCGAGAGGTACAGGGCGACCTGTCCAGATCGGGTGTAGCTGTCGGGGATCTGGGGTGAGATCGAAGTCTGCGCGGGAATTGCGGGCTTGCCGCAGTAATAGCTCCAATACCCAGACCGCGGGTCCTGAGCGCCGCAATTGTAGCTGCGATAATCGAGCATGAAAGACGGCGCATATCCGGAGCGGCTTTCCCCGTAACGGGCTGCGAGCCGGACCGTGACTGGGCCGGAATCGTCTCGCGTCGACAGGCTGGCAGCCAGTGCAAACCGCTCGGCGTCGCCAAGGTGTTGGCCCGGTTGCGCGGCGTTCGTTTCGGTTCCGTCCATGCTGCGCCAGGAGGCGGCCAGGCGAGCCTTGACCAGATGGTTCAGCGGTCCCGACAGGGCTGCGGACAGTCCGCGGTAGGCGTTGGTTCCCAGATCAACCGAGGCCCGCACGAACAGGCGCTCGGTGGGCTGGGCGGCGACGAAGTGGATCAGCCCTGAGAAGCTGCTGTGGCCGAACAGGGCATTCTGCGGACCTTGCACCACCTCGACGCGTTCGAGGTCGAGCGGTTCGCCGTCAATCGCGTCGCGATCGGCCTGGTATACCCCGTCGACGAAAATACCGACGCCGTCGATAGAGCGCACGTTGGGCTGGTTCTGGCCCCGCAGCGCCGGCGTGGAGAAGAACCCGCCCCAGCCGCCCTCGTAGGACAACCCCGGGATCCGGGCCGCCAGCGAACGCATGCTGTCAATCTGCCCCGCGCCGATCGCGTTTGCCGCGACCACGTCCACCGCCAGCGGCACATCGACCTGCCGCTCGGCCTGGCGGCGCGCCGTGACGAGGATTTCCGCGGGACGTTCCGATTGCGCCCATGCTGTGACAGGCTGCAGCATTCCGGAACCCACTGTGACTACCAGCAGGCAGCAATGCCGCACGAAACGTTCGGTGCGCGTCATTCCGGCAAACCGAAATTGGTCTTGGCCGATCGTCACGCGGTCCGGACCGGGATCCGTCCAGACTTGCGAAGCGCGTCAAGTTTCGCGCGCTGACCGGCGGCCGCTTTGCGGCTTATCTCGACAATCTCCTTGAACCGCGGATCGGCCCATACCCGCTGCCAGACCGGATCGCGCTGGGCCACGTACCACCAGTGGCGGATGTCGTGCCCGGTCTCCACCGATGCCCTGAGGTCGCTGAGCGCCTGGTCGGTTTCGCCCAGCAGCATCATGGCCTCGGCGCGGCTGCGCCTGACGCCGCCGTAGCCATATTCCGGGTGCGTATCGATCCACTGCACGGTTTGTGCGAGCAGTGCCTCGGCGGCCGACCTGTCTCCTCTGGCAATGAGGATGTGCGCAAGCGAGGTCGCTGCTGTCTGCTGCGCGAGGTTGGTCACCCGCGGACGGGCGAGGTCGAAATCGAAGTGCGCTGCGATGGCCTTTGCCCCGCGATCGTAGTCCCGCGTTTGCAGGGCATAGTCGCGCACCGCCTGGGGCCAGTTCCAGTTCTGGTATTCGTTGAAAAGGAAGCCCCGCCGGTCGAGCGCGGCGGCACCGGCGCCGCGCCAGTCGCCGGCAAATTGCGCCAGCAGGATCCGGCTCGAGGTCCGGGTCGCCGCGGTGGAGGCGGCCACGGCGCGCGCCGCCTGCGGATCGTTGGCGTCTAGGTAAAACGCTACGGCGTAATTGGGGCCGGCCGCGTTCTGCGGATCGCTCGCGATCACCTTTTCCATCCGCTCGATCGCTTCGGCCGTTTCGCCGTGGAACATCCAGCGGCGGAAGGCATAGCGTTCGCCCACGACGTAGTTCTGCGGATCGATTTCGAGCTCGTGCGCCAATCCGGCCTCGATCTCTTCCGGTGTCTTGAACTTGAATCGCCGCTGGACGGCCCAGAACCGCGCCCGCGGCGAGAGGGGGTCGATCGCCAGCACCTTGTCGAGCAGCGCCTTTGCCGCGTCCGGTTGCGGCACCTCGATCTTCGGGCCCGGCAGGATATTGCTGCGATCGAGGAACTGCGCATAGGCCGTCAGGCCCCGGCTGTTGCTAGGGTCCCGATCGGCCGCGCGCCGAAACAGTTCGATCCGCTCGGCGGCGGGCCGATCCGCCCACATCGCCGTGGCGAACAGCGCCGGACCGGAATTGGGCTCGAGCTGCAGCGCGCGATCGAGCAGGGGCTGGTATCGCGCGCGGGTCAATCCGAGATCGTCCTTGCGCAGATCCGCACCCTGCATCTGCGCGTCGTAGAGCGCGACCATCGCCTGGGCGAACCGTGGGTCAAGCCGGATCGCCCGCGCGAACTGCGCGGTGGCCGCCTCAGTCTCCGCAACGGTGAACCGCCCGAGCAGCGATGTGCCCTTTAGGTAGGCGAGATAGGCATCGACATTGCGCGAGGGGATGGGGTTGGGCGGCAGGGAACCCAGCCCGCGGACCTTGGATTCCAGCGCGCCGGCCACGTGATCGGCAATCCGGTCCTGCAGCTCGTAGACCCGGTTTATCGGCCAGTCGAAGTATTCGGACCAGAGCCGCGCGCCCGTCGCCGTATCGACGACGAAGCAGGTCACCCGAAGGATCGCGCCCGACCGCTGGACGCTGCCCTTCACGGCATAGGTCGCATTGAGCCGGGCGCCGGCGTCGCTGGGCACGGCATTGGCGGCGATGCTGATCATCGAGCTTTCGCGCGAAATCACCGTCAGCCCCCGGACCGAGGACAGGCGATTGAGCACCATCTCCGGAATACTGCGGGCGATGAAGGCGTCGGCGGGATCGTTGCTGAGATTGTCGAAGGTCAACACGGCCACGCGCGGCGCGGCTGCCTGCGTGGCGCTCGGCCCGTGCGGCCACATGCCGGTGGCTCCAATCGCGCCGACCGCGGCCAGCCCCAGCACCGCTGCCGCCAGCGCGGCGTGCCAACGCCGCCGGGGCGGCCGGCGCCGGGTCGAGCCAGGCGGGGGAGAGTCGAGCAGTTCGGGCGTCGCCAGCAATTGGTAGCCGATGCCGCGCCGGGCCACGAAGTAGCGGGGATTGCTGGCACTGTCGCCCAGCGCATCACGCAGCAGCTTGGCCCGCTGGTTCACGGTCTCCGAATTCACGAAGACCCCCGCCCAGACGCGCTCCATCAGCGCGTCGACGGAGAGCACGTGGGGTGCGGCGCGAATTAGGGCGAGCAGGAACTCGAACGATCGATGCGGGACGACGATGGCTGCCGAGCCGCGGTGCACCGTTTCGCCCCCGACATCGATGGTGAGATCGTCAAGCCGCCAGCGCTCTCCCTTGGTCGGTGCCATTGCCAATCCCACATAGCAGTGACCGATGCCGATCGTTCGATCCGCACGATTACTTTACAGCAAGGGCTAAACGGTTGTCGCCCACCAAATTCAACAACAATCGCGGTCTTTGGCCAATCTTTGGCGAAACTTCATCCTGCGGTGGAGATCCGGTGCCGGCACGATCCGGTTTGAGCCCGCCTGCCGGATTATCTCGGCTCCCTGCCTGGTCGCACCTAGCAGCGCTTGACCCGGCGCCCCTTGCCAAATGCCCGCACCTTCCCGGGATCAAGCCGCCGCCGTGATCCGGCGACCCAGATAGCCGCCATGATGGATGGCCAGGAATTCGGCCTCGGTGAAGCCACGCCGCGCCATCAGTTCAGCGGCCAGCATGTCGCCGACCGCCAGCTGGCAGACGATCGAGGACATCGGCACCTGTCCGATCGGATCGCCTTCGGCAACGGGCGGGGTGGCCAGGACATGATCGGCAAGTTGCGCCAGCGGGGAATTGGGGCGCGCGGTGACGAGAATGATCGTGTTGCCAAAGGTCATGGCATAGTCGGCGACCGCTTGCAGTTCGTCAGTCTCACCCGAATTGCTGATCATGAGGATGGTGTCGCCCGGCTCGATGATCCCCATGTCGCCGTGCGCAGCTGCCGCCGGGTCAAGAAACACCGCCCGCTGGCCGGTGGACTGGAAGGTCGTCGCGATCTTGCGAGCGACAATGCCCGATTTTCCCATGCCTGAGACCACGCAGCGTGCACCTTGCTCGATACGTTCCAGGGCCGCGACTAATTCCGCGCTCGCGCACAATCCTCGAATGCGGATCAAACCTTCGATCTTTGCTTCCAGGCTGATGCTTGCCGCTCCGAATCCCACCATGTCTGGTCCCATTAATCAGGTGCGACGAGCACCGCCTGCGGGATTACTGCCACAGGATTTCACCGGGGCCGCAGGTCCGAGTCTTGTGCGAAAACGCGCGTAGAAGGCAAATGAAGGTTCGCCAAAGTTCACTGAAGTTTGGCGATCCGGGCAAATTCCGTGCCTCCATTGATGTTGCAATCTGGGCCGCGATTTGTGGTGGCCTAACGTTGCTGGACGCTTCAGCGGATTCAGCAATGCAGCGCTAAGTAACAGGCGCTTTGCCTCTGCTTGTGCTTGATGACCGGAAAACGAAAAATGGAGCTTGACTGGTTTTGCAGCTAACACCTGCCATCCTGAAATGTTCAGAGAAGCGGACAGCAGCCGCCGACTGTGCGAAGAATGCACGAAAGTCGGCTATTCCCGGCCGAGGCCCTGAAGCCGCCATTCCGGACTCCCCAACTTAGCCGTCGTAGGTGGGTCAATTTCTCGGCTCCGAAAGCGGACTGTCTGGAATCAGGGCTCCGATTTCCGACACTGAACGGCAGAAACGTTGGGGTTAGCTGCCGTTCGGTTTCATCCTAGCCGTTACGAAGACATAGAACATGGCTCTGGCGTTGATGTTGTCGAACGCCCGAGGTGGCACGATAAAGGCGTTCTTATTGGTCCGCTGAATGACGAGGTACTCGCCGTCATAGATTATCTCCGCGACGTCCTGCCAAGGCACGAATGCCTTGATCGTGTCTATCGTCGTCTCAATTCCCTGATCATCCACAGTCAGTGTCCGCGTCTGCGGCTTGAATTTTGCCATCGGGAAAACGACAAATCCGACCAGCGGTAAGAGTCCTATCAGCGTTGCCACGGCGAAAGACGCAAAATCGTGTGGGACACCGTCGTAGAGGACGAGTGAGGCTGTGGTGACGGTCGCCAGAAAGACAGACAGGTGTATGCGCCAAAAGCCGCGCCGCCATGCTTTCCAATACCACCTCCACACTTCGTTTCGGCGCGATGCGTAGCTTATCGAAATTGACATGGAGCCATTATCTACCAATGAAACAGCGCAGGCAACGTCCGCAATGTTGGCGGCACCGGACAGGCAGCTTTTTCCTACCCCGAGGACATAAACGGACGTACGCTGCCGACGCGAAGATTAGGTCCCTCGGCACCTGGGCCACTTTGCTAATTCGCCCCCGACCCGGCAGAGGATTAGACCGATGCACGATCCGGACAATATCACGGCCTGGCAGCGGATTGACGATCGCACCACCACGTCCGGCAAGTTGGTGGCTGACAACGTACAGCAGCTCGCGGACCTGGGGGTACGCCACGTCATCAACCTGTCGATGGGCGATCACCCCGAGGCGCTGAACGGGGAAGCCGATCTGCTCCAAGCTGCGGGCATTCGTTACACCCATATTCCTGTGCCGTTCGATGCCCCGACCGATGCGCACTACGAGTCCTTCGTGCAGGCATACGAAGCAGACGATGAACCGGTGCATGTGCCCTGCATCGCCAACATGCGGGTCTCAGCATTCCTGTATCGCTACCACCGCGACCGAAAAAGAATGCCCGAGGAGGACGCTCGAGCCTTAATGGAAGCGCAGTGGTCACCCGACACCAGCGACCACCCAGTCACCGTTCCCTGGGCGAAATTCATCGATACCACTTCCTGATCGGGCCAGGGATGAGCGGCTGGACCTTGCCGCTCACAGGCTCAAAGTCGTTATCTCGCTGGCGCGCGTTGAAGCCGTGCCGAATCGTCCGCCACGGTGCGCTCACGTGCGCGTGAAGCCATGCCAAAAGTGGGCACCCCAGTGGGCAAGGAAGCCTATATATGTTGTAATATGTTGAAAATACGACATTTCTGGCGGACAGGGTGGGATTCGAACCCACGGTGAGCTTGCACCCACGGCGGTTTTCAAGACCGCTGCCTTAAACCACTCGGCCACCTGTCCCCATGCCAGAACCCCCGGCGGGAGTGACGCCGCTAGCGCCGCGTGGCGCATTTGTCACGCCTCGTCGCGCTTCGGGTGCGCCACCGGTGCAAAGATGGGCTCGGCGGCTTTTCCGCCGGCGCATCGCCGTGCAACAGTGACGCCATGCTGCCTGTCTCCCGGTCCCTGCGTCTCCTCGGTGCTGCCCTTGCCGCCTCGCTGCTCGCCGCCGCACCCTCGCAGGGGCAGGTCGACGATGCCGCCGTGGAGGCATCCGGCCCCGCCGCCCCGGCCACCTCGGGCGAGGAGGCCGGCTTCCAGGGCTATCTCCAGCTCCTCGCCGCCCGGGCGCGGGGGGAGGGGGTGCGCGAGGCGACCATCGCCGCGATGACGTCGGGGCTCACCTTCAATCCCCGCGTCATCTCGCTCGACCGGGCGCAGCCGGGCTCTTCGGCCAATCCTTCGCTGATCCCGGCCTTCGCGCCCTATCGCCGCACCCATGTCGACGCCCAGCGGATCGCCGGCGGCCGCCAGATGCGCGCGGCCGTGGCCGACCTGGTCCCCGGGGTCGAGGCGAAGTACGGCGTGCCCGTGCCGATCCTCCTCGCCATCTGGGGGCATGAGACCAATTACGGTCGCTACACCGGCGATTTCGATCTCGCCCGCTCGCTCGCCACGCTCGCCTACGAAGGCCGCCGCCGCGAACTCTTCGCCGACGAATTCGTCGCCCTCCTGAAAATGGCCGATCGCGGCGTCCCGCGCGAGCGGCTCAAGGGCTCGTGGGCCGGGGCCTTCGGCAATCCGCAGTTCCTGCCCTCGATGTACCTGCGCCTCGCCGCCGACGGCGACGGGGATGGCGACCGCGACATCTGGCACAGCCGCGCCGATACCCTAGCCTCTATCGCCAACTACTTCCGCGATGCCGGCTGGCGCGCCGGCCAGCCCTGGGGCGTGCCGGCGATCGTGCCAGCGGGGTTCGATCGCAGCGCCGTGACCTCGCGCCTCACCGCGCCAGATTGCCCCCGCGTCCACGCCCGCCATGCCCGCTGGCTCACCGCCGCCGAATGGCGGGCGAGGGGCGTGCAAACGCTAA
>Ga0068855_100008110_pt1 | contig 12692 bp, 10 predicted proteins | sample KBSCornC52_FD_66592 | JGI IMG/M metagenome (GOLD analysis project Ga0068855, IMG submission 66592) | Corn rhizosphere microbial communities from Kellogg Biological Station, Michigan, USA - KBS Corn C5-2 | ecosystem: Host-associated > Plants > Roots > Rhizosphere > Soil ...
TGTGCCGCCATTGCCAGTGTCGCCGGGCTCAGGTGGAAGATGCTCGAAGATAACGGTCTGGAAGGGTCGCAACCGGACAGGGTGCAAGAAGAGGCATCCATGTGGCTGTCTCGACTCGGTCGCGGCCTGCGGCCGGAAGAAGCCGCCGGACTACGCGAGTGGTTGCAGCGGCCTGAGCACCGCCGGGTCATCCTGGACACGGCGCGCCTCTGGCACGGACCCGACATCATCGCCGTGTTGGGCGAGTTGTTTCCGGCCGGTCCCGAGCCGATGGAATCGGAATATACGTGGAGGTTCTTCGCGCGCGTGGGCCTCACCACGGCGCTGACGATCGGTCTTGTCTATATCGCTGTGACGGGGGACCAGCCTTGGTCTCACATACGATTCCAATGGGCACGCGCGCACGGACAAACATGCAACGTCCCTCTCGAGAGACCCGTGGGCCGTGGATGGTATTCCACGTCCGTCGGGGAACGCCGGCAGTTCGCGTTGCCTGACAGCACCGCAGTCACACTCAATACCTATACCTGCCTCTCCGTCGCTTACTTCTCCAGTACGCGCGACGTGTTTCTGCCGTATGGAGAAGCGACTTTTCACGTTGCGCACGATCCCCACCGTCCGTTCTTCGTCCGCGCCGGCAATCGAAAGTTTCAGGCACTGGGTACGAATTTCAACGTGCGGGTCCTTACACCGGAAGACGTGGAGCTCACCGTTACGGAAGGGAACGTGAAGGTAGTCTATACGCCAATATCGTGGCCGGAGACACCGGCGGAAGCGCGCCTGCGGGCCAACATGACTACGGACGACACCACCGTCGGAGCATTGGAAACCGCTCTGGTGGAGCCCGGCATGCAGTTCGTCCGCAAGCTCGAGGCGAGCGATGTCGACAACCTGCTGGCCTGGCAACAGGGACAGATCTTTTTCAAGGGCGAGCCGCTGCAATCGGCCATTGCGGAGGTGGCGCGCTATACCCGGGCCCGGTTTGTGTTGGCGGATCAGAAGCTGGGGAATGTTTTGATCGATGGGCGGTTCCGGACGGGCGATGTGGAGGGTCTGCTGATGACCCTGCGTCAGGAGTTTTCCATCGACTCGCGTCGGGATGCCCAGGGTCGCATCGTGCTCACGGCGGTGCCGCGCGGTCACGAGAGTTGAGTTGGCAGGCTAGCCGCCGCCCTCGGGCCTATCTGACTTCTCCGGCTTGGCGTCGGCTGCCAGGTAGCGCAGCGCTTCCGGGACAAATGCCAAATCGGTTGCCTCGCGCACGGCCAAGCGCATTTGCTTCTCGAGAATATCCGCGGGCACTGGATTCTGGTACGCGTCCAAGGCTCGCGCCAGGGCCACTCCACCTGACACATTCTCCGTACGCGCGACCCGATACGCTTTGACGACCAAGGCCTCTGCGGCGCCTGGCGTCAGCAGTAACGGCAGCTGCGGCTCGAGCTGCTCCAGCTCACCCGGCTCAATCTCCAGTTCGTAGCGACGCGCCAATGCAGCGATGAGCCCGCCAGCGTCCGCGCGAGTGGTCGTCGGCAGGATCGGGACTTTCAGGTCGATACGGCCGGGACGTTTCAAATCAACTTCAATCAGATCCGGCCGCGAGGACGCCAGCACCCAGATCACCTTGCCGCGGTTGGAGGTATCGGACATCTCCTGCGCGATCATGGAATACAAGCGCCCGGACAGACCGCTATCACCCGGCCCGGACTCCCGGCGCCCGAGGGTCTGATCCGCCTCGTCGATGAAGACGATACAACGGCCGAGCGCCCGGATCAGGCGCAGGATCTTTTCCAGATTGCCCTCGCTCGAGCCGACCCATTTGTCGCGGAAGTTTTTCAACTTCACCACGGGGACGCCCGCTTCTCCGGCGAGGCATTCGACCAGGAACGTCTTGCCGGTGCCAATCGGGCCGCACAGGAGATAACCCATCGGCAGCGCTCTCAGATCGTTCGCCCGCCAGAGGGTGACATCTTGCCGCAACCATTTTCGCAGCGCTTCCTGCCCGTGATAGTCCTCCAGCGTCCGCTGCGACTCGATGAACTCCACCAGACCGGGCGCATCGTGCTCGACCATTTCCTTCTTGAGCGCGGCGAAGTCCGACTGCCTGAGCTCCTGACGGGTGTGGGCGCGGATCTTGGTGAGCTGCTGCAGGGTGTTGACGGACACTCCGGTCATCGCCGCGGCCAGACCTGCGAGATCCGTGGCGCGCGGGATGGCTTGCGGAAACTCCTTTTGGAGAAGCGTCACGGCGGATTGCAACTCCGCTTGTGACGGCAGCGGAATGCGCACCAGTGTCGACTGCGGCGCGAAGGCGATGAGCGGCTCGAGGTCGTTCAGATTGTCGGCGATCAACAAACTGACAAATGACAGCTGCGTAAAGGGTGCGGCGGAGCCCCACTCCCGCACCAGGCTCGTCAAACTACCGTGCTCGTAGCCGTTGCCATCGGCGGGGAGAAGTTGATCCGAGCCCCGGATGATGACGGCCACCTGTACGGTGTCTGTGCGGCCGATAGCGTTGAGGTTCGCCAGATAGCGCCCGTAGCGGCTGATGAACCGGATTGCCTCGAGCGGCTGCTGCGGGAGGCTGCGCATCGCCGCGGGAACCCATTGGGTCAACCTCTCGGAGCCGCGCTCAACCGTCAGTCCATTGCCCAGGTCGTAGGCGAAAACGACATCGAAGCCCGCCAGCAGCTCGTCCTGGATGTAGCGCTCGATATTGACCAATCGGCCGCCGACCGCCAGGCGATCATGGACGTTGCCGTAGAGAATGAATTGACCCGAGGCGCCGCTTTCGAAGGCGACGTACAGGTCCATGGCCCAATCGGGTGCGCTTTGGGGGGCCGGCATGCAATGGATCATGCCCGCGGCGGGGACGGCCTGCACTTAAAAGAAAATTTAGCGCATTACGCCGTCGGCGTAGGAATCGGGGACGTAGTTGGCGAAGCGCGTGAACTGGCCCTGGAAGGTCAACACGAAGGTGCCGATCTCGCCGTTGCGGTGTTTGACGAGGTCGATCTCGGCGATGCCCTTCTTCGTGGTCTGACGGTCGTAGACCTCTTCGCGATAGATCAGCAGGATCATGTCCGCGTCCTGCTCGATCGCGCCCGATTCCCGCAAGTCAGACATAACAGGCTTCTTGTTCTCGCGCTGCTCGACGCCGCGATTCAACTGCGACAGCGCGATGACCGGGCAAGCCAACTCCTTGGCGAGAACCTTGAGGCCGCGGGAGATCTCCGAGATTTCCGTGGCGCGATTTTCTTTGTTGCCTGGGACCTGCATGAGCTGCAGGTAGTCGACGACGATGAGATCGAGGCCGTGCTCGCGTTTTACGCGCCGGGCACGGGCGCGAAGCTCGGTGGGCGACAGGGCCGGTGTTTCATCGACGAAGATCTTCGCTTCTGACAGCTGACTCGTGGCGCTGGTGATGCGCACCCAGTCATCATCGGAGATCTTGCCGCTGCGCAGGTTGTGCAGCGGGACGCCGCCGATGGATGAGAGCATGCGCGTGATCACCTGCTCCGAGGGCATCTCCATGCTGAAGATCGCGACCGAGGCCCGCTTGTCGCCGGGCTTCAGTGCGGCGTACTCCGCCATGTTGACGGCCAGCGTGGTCTTACCCATGGAGGGTCGGCCCGCCACGATCACCAGGTCACCGGGACGCAGTCCGCCGGTCATCTTGTCGAAATCGCTGAACCCGGTGGGCAGACCGCGCAGGGAGTCGGGGTTGGAGTAGGCTTCATCGATCTGGTCGATGACTCCCGGCAGGAGCGTTCTCACCGCTGTTGCGCCCTGCCGTCCGCGTGAGCCGCCTTCGGCGATCTCGAATACGCGTTGCTCTGCCTCGTCGACGAGATCGCGAGCCGTGCGACCGTCGTTGGCAAAGACAGCCGACGCGATGTCGGTACCGGCCTTGATGAGTTGCCTCAGGAGCGAGCGCTCGCGAACGATCTCGGCATAGACGCGCACATTGGCCGCGCTGGGAGTGTCGCGAGCGACGCTGCCCAAGTAGGCAAGCCCGCCGGATTCATCGAGTTTTGCGTTGCGGTCGAGTTGCTCGGAAACCGTAACGACATCGCACGGCTTACCGTTGGCCGCGAGGACGCCGATCGCCTCAAAGATCAGTTGATGATCGGGGCGGTAGAAGTCCTCTTGCTTGACGACGTCCGCTACGTTGTCCCAGGCGGAAGCATCGAGGAGCAGGCCGCCGATGACGGCCTGCTCCGCTTCGATCGAGTGCGGGGGTACCGGTGCATCCACGGTCGCGATGCTTTCGCGACGCGCTTTAGCGGGGCCGGCCACCTGTTGTTTACTCTTCCGCTACGATGGCCACCGCGAGCGGAACGTCGACATCGGCGTGCAGGTGCAAGCCGATCGTGTGCTCGCCGACCATGCGCAGCGGCCCGTTCGGCATGCGCACTTCGCTGCGCTCAACCTTGAAGCCCGCCTTGATGAGCGCTTCGGCGATATCCGCCGTACCGATGGAGCCGAAGAGCTTGCCCTCGGTACCGGCCTTCGCGGTGATGTTGAGCTTGAACTCCTTCAACGCAGTCTGACGCTCCTGAGCAGAGCTCAGATGCTCGCGCGCGGCCCTTTCCAACTCTTCGCGACGAGCCTCGAAACGTGCAACGTTGTCGGGTGTTGCCAGAGTCGCCTTGCCCTGGGGCAGGAGGAAGTTCCGGCCATAGCCGGAGCGAACCTTGACCCGGTCGCCGATGCTGCCGAGATTGGCAACCTTCTGAAGCAGAATAACGTCCATCGCGATGGCCTCAATGCTGATCGGTGTACGGCAGCAGGGCCAGGAAGCGCGCGCGCTTGATCGCTACGGCGAGTTGGCGCTGATAGAACGACTTCGTACCCGTGATGCGGCTCGGAACAATCTTGCCCGTCTCGGTGATGTAACCCTTCAACGTGGCCAGATCCTTGTAATCAATGTACTTCACGCCCTCGGCAGTGAAGCGGCAGAACTTCTTGCGGCGCGAGAAGCGGCTACCGCCGCCGCCCTGGCCACCACCGCCGCCACCACCACCACGACGATCATCGCCGCCGCCCCGGCCACCGCCGCCATCAAAGCTGCGACCGCCACCATCTGACTTGTTAAATGCCATTTTGGTCTACCTCCGCGCCCTCAGGCGCCCTCTCCGGCCGAGCTATCCTCGTCATCGGAGGCAGCAGAAACTTCTTCACGCGGACGGCGGCGAGGGGCACCCTCACCATCGTCATCCCCATCATCGCGCGAACGCTCACGGCGCCGGCCATCACCTTCTTCATCGGCAGCCTTCGCCATCGGCGAGGGCTCGGTTACGGCGGAATCCATGTTGACGACCAGGTGACGCAGCACCGCGTCACTGAAACGGAAGGCGCCGATGAGCTCGTCCAGAACCTTCTGGTCGGACTCGATGTTCATCAGAACGTAGTGCGCCTTATGGACCTTCGCAATGGGATACGTGAGCTGGCGACGGCCCCAGTCTTCGAGGCGATGCACGCGGCCACCACCGGTGGCGATCATGCCTTTATAGCGCTCGATCATGGCGGGCACTTGCTCGCTCTGATCGGGATGGACCAGGAATACGATCTCGTAATGCCTCATGGTGTCCTCCTTACGGATTTGAGCCGCCCTCGCGAGGCGTTGCGGGTGCGGCAAGGAGAAAAAGGGGCGCGAAGGATACTCAAACCGGGGGCGGACTGCAACGAACCCCTACCCCATGCGCTGGCGGACGGCTTCGTACAACAGCATTCCGGCCGCCACGGACACATTGAGGCTTTCCACGGAGCCCAGCTGCGGAAGGCGGACCATCCAGTCGCAGGTCTGGCGGGTGAGGTGGCGCAGCCCAGAGCCCTCGGAGCCCAGGGCAAGCACGATCCCACCAGTGAGGTCGACTTCGTGGGCCAGTCGAGGCCCCTCCGCGTCCGCGCCCACGACCCACAGGCCTGCGTCCTTGAGCACCTTCAATGTCCGCACGAGATTGGTCACCGGGATGACGGGTGTCGTTTCGGCTGCGCCGACAGCCACTTTTCGCACCGTGGCGTTTATTTGGGCGGCGCGATCCTTCGGCACGATCACCGCAAGCGCGCCACAGGCGTCTGCAGTGCGGAGGCAGGCGCCCAGGTTATGGGGGTCCTGGACACCGTCCAGGACCAGAATGAGAGGGTTCCGGGCTTTCTGAAGCGCCTCGAACAACTCATCCTCCGTCCAGGGCGGCAAGGGCACGATTTCAGCTACCACGCCCTGGTGGGCCACCTCCCCTAACTGCTGCTTGAGCGTTTGGGCGTCGACCCGTTTCACAGGCCGGCTGTTTTTGCGCGCCAGCTCCTCGATCTCTCGTATGCGTGGATCATCACGACGCTCCGCTAATCGCACCGTGACCACACGCTCGGGGTGCCGCTCCAACATGAAGCGTATCGCATGCACGCCGTAGATCGTCTCAGTTCCGGCCACGGTCAGCCTTCATCAACAGCAAGATCTAGATCGATGAGCCCCTCGATCGGGTTCACTGCCGTGACGATAACCCTGATCTGTTGACCCGCGCGCAGACGCCGACCGGTCCGTCGGCCTCTCCATGCCAGACCGTCATCCTCCATTTCGTACTGATCGTCGCGCAATGAGTCGACGTGCAGAAGGCCATCCACCGACACATCGAGGATCTGCACGAAGCATCCGAATTCCACCACGGTGGTGATGAGCCCGTGGAAGATCTGGCCGATTCGCTCGCGGAGATACGTGCATTTGAGGAACGTGTTGACGTAACGGTCAGCCTCGTCCGCTCGCTTCTCGAGCTTCGATGTACTGTCGCCCAGAGCGGTGAGCGTTTCCAACTCGTACTTCACACCGCTGCCGCCGGGCGCCTCGAGAAGTGCCTTCAACGTGCGGTGGACCACGAGATCCGGATAACGTCGGATCGGCGAAGTGAAGTGCGCGTACTGCGTCAGTGCCAACCCGAAGTGGCCGATGTTAGTGGGTTGGTAGATCGCCTGGGGCATCGAGCGAACGACGAGGGATTCCACGAACGGACGTTCTGCCGAGTGTCCCAGCCGCTTGGTGATAGCTTGTAAATCGCGCGTTGTTACGTTTTCTGGTATCTGCGCTTCGATGCCGAGAGCGGTCAATGTGGATAGGAGCCTGTCGAGCTTCTCTTCTTCCGGCTTACCATGCACGCGATACAACGTCGGCGTGCGCATCGTCTCGAGCTCGCGCGCTACAGCCACGTTTGCCATGATCATGCACTCTTCTATGAGTCTATGTGCGTCGTTACGGATGCGCAGCTCGATCGAGCGGACTCGCTCGGCTGAGTCAATGACGAATTCAGCTTCGGCCGCATCGAAGTCGAGTGCACCGCGGCGCTGGCGTGCTTTGTGGAGTGCTCGATAGACATCGACCAGAACCAAGAGCTTTTCTGTCAGCGGAGATCCCAGCTGCTCACGTGCAGCAGGCATCCCTTTGAACAATGCGTCGTGAGCCAGTGTGTACGTGAGGCGCGCGGCGGAGCGCATGACCGCCGGATAAAAGCGTGCGGATTTGAGCGCTCCCTGTTTGCTGATCACCATGTCGGCCGCGAAGCAGAGTCGATCGACCCGCGGGGCTAACGAGCACAGTTTGTCCGAAAGCGCGAACGGCAACATCGGAATGACCCGGGTCGGGAAATAGACCGACGTGCCACGCTCCTTCGCCTCCCGATCTACTGCCGTGCCCGGCCGTACGTAGTGACTAACATCAGCAATCGCGACGATGAGTCGGAAGCCGCTCGGGTGAGGCTCCGCGTACACTGCGTCGTCGAAGTCCTTCGCATCCTCACCGTCTATAGTGACTAAAGGCAGTTCGCGCAGGTCGATACGCGAGTTCGCCTCTAGCGGATCGACCTCCTCACCCCACGCATGCGCCTCGCGCAAGGCCTCTGATGAGAAATCGTGTGGCAAATCGAACCTCGCGATCGCCGTTTCGGTCGCGAGCTCTACGGGACGGTCAGGATCAAGACGCTTCACTATGCGTGCGTGCGCCGGCGCGCCATTTGTGGCGTGTTTCGTGATCTGGGCAATGACCCAGTCTCCGCTGCGGATACCACTTATGTCTGTATGCGCGAGAGAGCAGTGAAGTTGCAGTCGCCGATCGGCCGCTGTCACCCAGCCGCCGCTTCGGCCGTGTATCTCGACGGTACCAAGGAAGGAGCTGATCGCACGCTCGACCACCTTCTCCACGGCGCCCGACCACCGGTCGCTCGCATCCCGCGAAAGTCTCACGCGCAGACGATCGCCGTGCATGACCCCGCGCATTTCAGGCGGGGAAATGAAGACGCTGTCCTTCAGACCGTCAACGCGGAGGAAGCCGTAGCCGGCACGGTTGGCGCTGACGGTGCCTTCCACCATGCCGCCTGGGCGGGCAGCGCCCACCTCTGGCACCCGATCGGCGGGCTCCCGGTGACGGCCGGTGGTGACGGCCCTGCCGGATCTGTGGCCGCCGTGCCTCTCATCCTTCGCTCTACCGCGAACAGCGCCTTGTGCGCCGGCGGTGCCGCGGGTGATGTGCTTAGCAGCTTCGCCGCCATCGCTTCGCGTCTTACGCTTACCCGCAGCGCCCGGGGAGCGCATCTTTCTCTTGGGAGCCACTTCTTTCCGGTCCGTGCGACCGAATTTGGTTCTACGTGCGCTCAATTTGACAGCTCCCGACCCCCTGCGTACATTGCGCGGCCTTCCTCACCTGCCCGGGTGGCGGAATTGGTAGACGCACTAGTTTCAGGTACTAGCGGGTAACACCGTGGAGGTTCGAGTCCTCTCCCGGGCACCAGTCTTAAATTGTTCTTGAATTTCAATAGTTTACGTCGCTGATTTTGGCAGATCGGTTGGACCTGCGGTTAGAAGAAAAAACGCGACCGCATGTCTAAGTGATTGCGGCGCTGGGTAAAGTATAAACGCCCCCATCCGACCTCAAGTCCCGTTCGGGGCGAAGTCAGCGGGTAACTTTTGGCGCTCTTGTTGGGGCTTCTGTTCTTCGGCATCGAGCCGCTGTCTCCTCATCTGTGGAGGAAACCATGCCCCTCACCCACCACTGTATCGCAACGGCGCGTCCTCGGGAAAAGCTTTACGCCCTGACGGATGGTCACGGGCTGCACCTTCAGGTGACCCCCGAGGGCTCCAAGCGCTGGCGCTTCCGTTACCGTTTCGCCGGCTTGGAGAACACGATTTCGTTGGGGGTCTATCCCAAAGTCAGCCTCACAAAGGCCCGACGCCTCCACGCGGATGCCCGGGGCCTCCTCGCCCGCGGCATCGACCCCAGCGCCGAGCGCCGCCGGGTGCGCGCCGCGAACACCCACACGTTTGAATCCGTCGCCCGATCCTGGCTGAAGGTCCTCCAGGTTCGAGTCCATAAGCGCACCCTCACGGCAACCACGGTCGAGCGAAACCGGCGGCTCCTGGAGCAGCATGTCTTTCCTCAGCTCGGATCGCGTCCCATCGCGATGATCACCCCGGGCGAGCTCCTAGTAATCTTGAAGGAGATCGAGGCCCGCGGGTTCCTGGAGACCGCCTGCCGGGTCAAACAACGCTGCAGCCGCGTGTTTCGCCATGCCATTGGACTGGGTTACCTCCAGTGCGACATCACCGAAGGCTTCCGCGGCCTCCTCGAGCGACCACACCATCAACATCGCCCCTCGATCCGCGACCCCCAGCGATTGGGGGAGTTACTGTGTGCAGTGGATGAGTTCAAAGGGCGACCGATCACCGGCATCGCCCTGAAGTTGGCTTCGCTGCTGTTCGTCCGACCCGGCGAGCTGCGCCAGGCGCGCTGGCGCGACATCGACTTTGCGAACGCGCAATGGCGCATTCCGGCCGAGTGTATGAAGTCCCGTGTCCAACATCTCGTACCGTTGTCCCAGCAAGCGGTGGCGCTCTTGAAAACGCTGCGTCCGCTCTCGGGGGACAGCGAGTTCCTGTTTCCGTCGACTCGCAGTTCGCGGCATCCTATCCACTCTCAGGCACTTTCCATTGCGCTACGCTCCTCAGGCTTCCTTAGCAGCGAGGTGACCCCGCACGGTTTTCGGGCCACCGCTTGCACATTGCTGAACGAGTTGGGTTGGAACTCCGATGCCATCGAGCGTCAACTGGCGCATGGCGCCTCCGACGACCTCCGACGCATTTATACTACGCGCAATACCTCCCAACGCGTCGGCTGATGATGCAAGCATGGGCGGACTATTTGGATGAGCTACGTGTGACTGCGCAACACGAGCGAACCGTCCGCGAGACTTCCACCTCCCGCCCGAATATTTCTTCGGAACTTAATCCGATGATCGGGTACCCCATTACCCCACGCATAGAGGACGTGCGCATCAGCTCCGGGCTTTGTAACAATGCGTAGAAACCAGGGAGGCGACTCTGCATCGCGCGGAAGACTCGACGGCGGCTCCAACTGGCTAATTCGCAGGAGTGACGAAGTCGTCCCGCATCCGGAACGCCGCCGAGGAGGGAAGTAGGTGGACGGCGTCTGCGAGTTGTCGGCGGACGTCCCATCGACTGGTGCAGCAACGCTCGCCGGCTCTCCAGGTCTCATCTGGCGAAGGTCCATCCGCCGCAATGCCAGCAAGCTCCCGCTCCTTACATACGCTATGCCAGACCCGGATCTGTAATCCATGCGCCGAGCTGTTCGATGGAGTCAGGCGCTCGCGTCCACTCCCAACTCGGGCAACACCCGCGTATCGATCCAGGCGTGAAGGATCGCGCCCTGGCGTTTGTCTTTGCGCTCGAGCAAATGATACCGAGCTCGAGATCGTGGATCGGTAAAAGCTGCGAGAAAGGTTTCACCCAAGGTCACCCTGTTCACTCCAGGCTTTGGCCTGGAAGGGGTCGTCTGGGTCGTCTCAGAAAACGGGAAAATGAAGTACGCTAAGCACGTGCACCAACGTTTTCGAGTGTCGTGCGAACGCTGTACCCCGCCATCAAAGCCTTTAGCTCGCTAATGGCGGCTTCCAAGCCAGAAGGGACATCGATCTGACCGGCCAAATACGCCCCGCTCCACCAGCGGGGGCGTCTCCCCTGTTAATCCCTGTCAGCTTGCCGGATTGCGCGCGGTGACGATCCACGCCGCGCCGTCGATCATCACCGACCGCTCGCCAGGGCGGTCCGCGAAGGCGGCACGAACCGCGGCCGAGGCGCGGGCGCGTATGTCGTCGGGCTGATCAGCGAGCGCGCGCGACAGCGGGCCGACCTCAAATGTCATCTTCACCGCGTCGTCGGTCGCCGCGTCCCGCGTCGCGCCCTCGCCAAACGCGACGGAAGCATCGAAGGGCGCGATAGCGACATCGGTGAAGCCGGCCGCCGTCAGGATGCGAGCCACCCGCCCCCGGTCGCCGAACGAGAATGGGCCGGGCGCTTCGGGATCGGGCAGCGCCGTCGGCGGGACGATGCCTTTGATCGCGGCCATCGGCAGGCGCACCCAATCGTTCTCTGCCGCGCCACGCCAGCAGACAAAAGCGACCCGCCCGCCCGGCAGGAGCGCGCGGCGCAGATGGACGAACGCCACTATCGGGTCGCGGAAGAACATCACCCCGAAACGCGAGAACAGGATGTCGAACGCCCCCTCTGGCAGCTCGGCGCTGCTGGCGTCGGCCACCCGGAACAGGGCCGGCGTATTCTGTGGCGCAAGCGCGCGCGCTCGGGCGATCAGCGGTTCGGATATGTCCACGCCCAGCACTTGGCCCCCCGCGCTGACGCGGGCGGCCAGAGCCAGACTCGACGCGCCCGCACCACAACCGACGTCCAGCACGCGCTCGCCCGCCGCGGGCGCGGCGGCTTCTATCGCGGCCTGGCCGAACACCGCCAGCATTGCGTCGAGCCGGGCTTGGTAAGCGACCCAGCGCTCCTCGGTTTGGTCATTCCAATCGGCGACCTGATGGGCGTTTTGCTCTGCCATGCAATGTCCTTGGTCTGATTCGTTAGTTAAGCGTCCACTATTCTTTTCAACGTGGCCCTTTGCATTGATCGCGGCGTCAGACGATTTGAAAAGGCTGCCATCTTGTTGAACAGACCCGCGATCACCATAGCCTTTCCTTGCAACAACGCCCGAATACCGCTCGCGGCGACCGGACGAGGCTTCCCGGTGAGGAGGCGCAGCAAGGCCGATGTGGTTGCGCCGGCTGCCTCAGCGAAGCCCGTCGCGGTGTACCCCGGGCAGAGAGTGGTAACAACCACACCATGCGGGCGGAGTTCGTCGTGCAGAGCCTCGCCAAGGGCAAGTACATATGCCTTGGTCGCCGCATAGGCCGCGTAGCTGGGGACGGCTTGGAACGCCATGAGGCTAGCGACGAGCAGTATATGTCCAGATCGCCGCTTGGCCATATCGCGGCCGAAGAGATAGGTCAGCTCTGTGAGCGTCGTGATGTTGAGCTGGATCATGTTCGCGGTGCGCTCGATCGGCGTATCCAATAAGTCGCCGTGCAAGCCGTATCCGGCATTGTTCAACAAGATGTCGACGGTCACCGACCTCGCGTCGAGACTGCCTTTCAAGCGGCTGGCCGCGCCCGGCGAGGCAAGATCGATTGCCTCGACCAGCACATCCACCCCGTATTTGCGGCGGAGATCGGAGGCAAGCTTTTCCATCGACTCCTGCCGTCGGGCCGCCAATACGAGATTGACTTTCTGCGCAGCCAGTAGATCTGCGAATTCAAGGCCGAGGCCACTCGACGCCCCGGTGATCAGAGCCCATTTTCCGG
>Ga0068855_100008111_pt1 | contig 12691 bp, 9 predicted proteins | sample KBSCornC52_FD_66592 | JGI IMG/M metagenome (GOLD analysis project Ga0068855, IMG submission 66592) | Corn rhizosphere microbial communities from Kellogg Biological Station, Michigan, USA - KBS Corn C5-2 | ecosystem: Host-associated > Plants > Roots > Rhizosphere > Soil ...
AGATTGGAGATCTGCGATGAAAGCTACATGGAAAGCTCACGACGACAATAAATCCCTCGATACAGAGGAAAAGAAGCATCTACCCGACTCTGTCTACGCGTTCCCTGACAAGCGCAAAGAGCCATTGACCACCGCGTCTCATGTGCGTAACGCGATCGCCCGCTTCGATCAGGTCAAAGACGTCTCCGAACACGAGCGTGAACAGGCCTTCGCCAATATTAAGGCCGCAGCAAAACACTACGACGTGGAGATGACCGAAACAAGCTGGCATGACCTTGGCAAAAAGCCGCACACCAGCAATCCAGTTCACAAGAAGAGCGCTTAGCCAGCCTTCTCGGTCAACTCTGCCCAGCGAGCATACAATTCATCCGCAGCCGTCTGTGAAGCCTCCATCTCGGCCAAAGCCGCAGTCAGCTTTGTCACATCGGTCACCACATCCTGACGCTCCATCATCTCGCGGGCAGCCTGCAACCGATCCTCCGCAGCCTCGACCGCTGCTTCGATTCCGGCAAACTCGCGGGCCTCAAGATAAGACAGCTTTTTCTTGCCGCCAGCAGCCGAAGCTGCCGCAGACGTAGCCGAAGCAACTGCCTTTCCTGTAGCTCCCGGCGCAATGGCTTCTTCAACCTTCGCGCCGCGCCACTGTTCCCACTGCGAGTAGTCGGAAAATCTCTCCGATCCGCCCTTGCCATCCAGTCCAAGCACAATCGTCGATACCCGGTCCAACATGTAACGGTCGTGAGTCACCAAGACCAGCGCACCGGTATATTCCAGCAAACTTTCCTCAAGAATCTCGAGCGTCGCAATATCCAGATCGTTTGTCGGTTCGTCGAGCAGCAACAAATCCGCAGGCTCCAACATCAACTTTGCAATCAGCACTCGCGCCCGCTCGCCGCCGCTTAACCGCTCGACCGGCTGATTCAACTGCTCGCTCGTAAATAGGAACTTCGTGGCATAACTCGCCACATGGACAACGCGTCCCTGATAAACAACGGAATCCGAATCCGGAGCCAGCGCACGCCGCAGCGTTACTCCCTCATCCAGCTCACGCATCTGGCTGAAGTAGACAATCTTCAGCAGCGGAGCCTTCTTCATCACTCCAGCCGAAGCCTCCAACTCACCCGTGAGCAACCGCAATAAAGTCGTCTTTCCGCTCCCATTCGGCCCGACAAGTCCAACGCGCATGCCCGACGTAATCAGAAAGTTCAGGCCCTCAACAATCTTTCGATCGCCGAGCGTGATGCTGACATCTTCAAGTTCCACCAACCGTTTCGTCTGCCGCTCCGTCGCTGAAAAATCAATCCCCGCCGTCGCCGTCTGCACGCGCGAGTTCACTTCCTTCAGCTGGCCGATCAGATCGTTCGCATTGTCGATCCGCGCCTTCGCCTTTGTGGACCGCGCCTTTGGACCGCGCCGCAGCCAGTCGACCTCGATCTTCACCCGGTTCTTCAGCGCATCCTGCAGCTTGGTCTGCGCCTCCATGTAAGCCTCTTTGCCTTCAAGAAACTTCGAGTAGCTTCCCTTCACCCGCAGCAGACCGTCCGCATAAACGCGGTTCAGTTCCACTATCTCCGTCGCAACATTCTCAAGAAAATAACGATCATGGCTAACAAGAACGCAAGCAAAAGAAGCCTCATTCAGAAGTCCCTCCAACCACGAAATTCCCGCCAGATCCAGATGATTCGTCGGCTCGTCCAGCAGCAAAACATCGGGATGCGTCACCACGGCTTCGGCAATGGCCAGCCGCTTTCGCCAGCCTCCGCTAAGCTTCGCGGCTTCAACATCGAGCGATGGAAAACCGATCCGTCCACTCGTCTCCCGCAATCGTCCTTCGTGCTCTCCTTCAGCCACCTTCGTCCGAACCAGCGCAGCCTCAAGCACCTCCCGAATCGTCAGGCCAGGAACAAACTCCGACTCCTGCTTCACATATCCGACGCGTGCGCGTTTGCGGACGGCAACATCACCTGTATCGGCATCTTCCTCAGAGGCCAACACCTTCAGCAGCGTGCTCTTCCCTGCCCCATTCGGCCCGATCAGGCCAATGCGGTCCCCATCAGAGACGGTAAACGAGATATCACGAAATAAAGCGGTTGCGCCAAAGGACTTGCTCAACCCCTGCGCGTTTAAGATTGGTGGCATCTCTTCAGTCTACCGTGCCCAAGACAAGCTAAATGACCGACACTCTAATCTAAGTCGAAGTCCCTGAGCGGTCGCTCTGTCAACGGACTCTCCTTGGCCTTCTTCACTGCTTCCGCAAATTTCTTCGCCAGCACATCCTCATTGTTCTTCTGCGCCTCTACACTCTGCGCGAAGATTGAGTCCCGGCGCTCATCGCTCTCGCGCAACGCCCGTGCGGCTTCGCCGAAGTCCTCAAACATCTTCTTCCTCGGAGCGGATTTGTGCGCAATGATCGCCCGCGTCACCGGATCGATCTTCAGCATCGCTCCACAATCGGGGCACATTACTTCAAATACCTCGTCGCTCATCCCCATGGCCCATCACCTCAGAGATCTATTCTAAAACTGTCGCGCGAAGATCGCCCGATACCGCTACCATTCACAACTACGGCACCGTCCTCTGCTGCATAATCACCAGTGCCCGCTGCAAAGGCGTAGCCGTCACTGCGACCGCCCCTTCAAATGGCCTTGCTAAATCGGCGATGGACGCAAGCGTCACCGACACAACAAACGCCAACGCCAACACCTGTCCATAGTGCAGCCACTTTTTGTCATTTCCCAGCAGGCAGGAAGAGACCACCGTTGCCATGCCGCCAACAATCAACAGCACCCATAGAACGGAGGGCAGTTTGTTCTCATACTGCTCATCGCGCATTCGCCGCCGCTCGCCCAGGCTGGTCATCGCCGTCGTCAGATGGTCTACACTGCTGGTCTCTCTTATGTTCTGGGCCTGTGCCGCGATGAGGACCTGCCACATCTGCTCCAGAACCACATCACCAGCATGGCTAACGCGCTGGGTCTGCATCGCGGGCCATTCCTGATTGACGACCGCATCCGCATACTTCAACGTAAGCACGTTCATCTGCTCTCGTTGAGGCGAGGGCAGTCCCGCCGCAATGCGATGCACGTTCAGCAGAGATGCGGTCTCGAGCGCAACATCGATCTCCGCTGCGCGAAAGTCCGTCCATACGGTAAACAGCATGAAGCCCAGGATCACTCCATACGTAGTCCCCAGCACTCCCATCTGCCACGCATTAACGTCATTAATGATCTTGCGGTTCTCGACCGGCCACGCTCTGTTAAGGAGCGCCACCGTCAAGAGTGCGGCAACCAGCGAGAAAACAATAGCAAAAGTGCTTTGCCCATAACTCAGCATCGTCAATTCACCTGTCGAATGAATGTTGATTTCAAACGCCAGCCTACGCTCCAGCTTTGTCTGATGCCACATTTATCCTGAAGGGGGGAGACCAACGCTTCATTTTAGATGAAATTTTATCCCTATTGAATTTTATCCTCTCTGTCGACTACTCTTACCGGCATGGCCATACTCCAGACCAAGTCCTCCCTCGCCCGCCTCTGCCGCTATTCTGCTCTGCTCCTGCTCACCGCTGTAGCCGCTTTTGCTCAAACCTCAACCCAGCCTCCTCCCACCCCGCCACAAACCTCAGCCGCACCTTCCGTCCCGCTCAATCCCGGTCTTCCTACTGTCTTTATCGTCGGCGATTCCACCGCTCGCAACCAGGCCGATCTCGGCTGGGGCGACCATTTTGCCCACTACTTCGATACCACCCGTATCAATGTGGCCAACCGCGCCCATGCCGGCCGCAGCAGCCGCACCTTCATCAACGAGGGCTCGTGGGACCGTGTCCTCGCGGAGATGAAGCCCGGAGACTTCGTGCTGCTCCAGATGGGCCACAACGACGGCGGCAATCTCGATGGCCCCAAAGCGCGAGGCTCCCTCAAGGGCCTTGGCAACGAGACGAAAGACGTCACCCTTCCCGACGGCCATACCGAAACCGTCCACACCTATGGCTGGTATATGCGCAAGTACATCGCTGACACGCGGGCGAAAAAGGCTACCCCTATCCTGCTGTCGCTCACGATCCGCAATATCTGGAAAGATGGCAAGATTGAGCGCGACATGGGCTACGATGCCGAACTGCGCCAACTGGCCGCCGAACAACACGTTGCCTTCGTCGACATGGCAACCGTAGAAGCCGACCGTCTCGAAGCCGCAGGCCCGGAGAAGACCGCGCTCCTGTTTCCCAAAGATCACACCCACACCAGCGCAGAAGGCGCCGAACTGAACGCTCAATCCGTGGCAATCGCCCTGCGCAAGACCCATTCACCGCTTGCAGCCTATCTCAGGCCGCAGTAACTGAGGCACTAACCTACAACGGCACCCGCAGACCATTTACACTAGACCTTGGGGGAAAACGCACCCCGAAGGAAACCAGTTTTGATCGATAAAGCTTTCGCAAAAGTCTTTGGCACCAGCAACGATCGCGCTGTAAAGCGCCTTCTGCCAACCGTTAAACGGATTAATGCCCTTGAGCCCGCGATCCAGGCGCTCTCCGATGACGAGTTACGCGCCAAAACCGTTGAATTCCGCCAGCGCATCGCCGACGCCATCGCCGCGGCCAAGATCAATCCTGATGACGAGGATGCCGAAAAGGCCACCTACGACGTAGAGAAGGCAGCCCTCGACCAGATCATGCCCGAGGCCTTCGCCGTAGTCCGCGAAGCCGGCAAGCGTACGGTGCAGATGCGCCACTTCGACGTGCAGCTCATCGGCGGCATGGTTCTTCACTCCGGGAATATCGCCGAGATGAAGACCGGCGAAGGTAAGACCCTGGTCGCCACGTTGCCCTGTTATCTCAACGCGCTGGCCGGACGCGGTGTACATGTCGTTACGGTGAACGACTATCTCGCCAAACGCGACGCCGAATGGATGGGCAAGATCTACGGCTTCCTCGGACTCACCGTCGGCGTTATCGTCCATGATCTCGACGACCAGCAGCGCCGCGAGGCCTACGGCTCCGACATCACCTACGGCACCAACAACGAGTTCGGCTTCGACTATCTGCGAGACAACATGAAGTTCGAGCTGGCCGATCAGGTCCAGCGCGGCAACTACTACTGCATCGTCGACGAAGTGGACTCGATCCTGATCGACGAAGCCCGCACGCCGCTCATCATCAGCGGCCCGACGGACCAGACCACGGACAAGTACGCCCGCGTCAACGTCATCATCCCCAACCTTGAAGAGGGCGAGATGACCGAGACGCTCGACACCAAGACCTACACCGGCGACTATGTCATCGATGAAAAAGCGCGCGCTGTCACCATCACCGACGAGGGCTGGGAGAAGATCGAGAAGTTGCTCGGCATCGGCAATATCGCCGACCCCGAGAACTGGGACCTCAAGCATCACGTCGAGGTCGCCGTCAAGGCGCACAGCCTCTATAAGCGCGATGTCGAGTACGTCGTCAAAGATGGCGAAGTCATCATCGTCGACGAGTTCACCGGCCGTCTCATGCCCGGCCGTCGCTGGTCCGATGGACTACATCAGGCTGTCGAAGCCAAGGAAGGCGTCGCTATTCGCAAAGAGGACCAGACCCTTGCGACTATCACCTTCCAGAACTACTTCCGCATGTACAAGAAACTCTCGGGCATGACCGGCACCGCCGAGACCGAGGCTGCCGAGTTCGGCAAGATCTACAAGCTGGACATTGTCGTCATCCCGACGAACCGCGTCATGCGGCGCCTCGAGAACTCCGATGTCGTCTACCGCACCTCGAAGGAAAAATACTTCGCCGTGGCCGACGAGATCGCCAAGCTTCACGAGAACAAGCAACCCGTCCTGGTCGGCACCACCAGTATCGAAAAGTCCGAACTGCTGAGTGAGATTCTCAAACGCAAGGGCGTTCGTCACGTCGTACTGAACGCCAAGTTCCACGAGAAGGAAGCCGAGATCGTCGCCCAAGCGGGACGGCTCGGCATGGTCACCATCGCCACCAACATGGCAGGTCGCGGAACCGACATTCTGCTCGGGGGCAACGCGGAATTCATGGCCCGACAGGACATTGTGCGCAAGAATCTTGCTCGCGCCGTCTCCGCCGCCGAGGGCGCAATTTCGCCGGTCGCCGCACCCGGCATGGTCCGCTTCTACTACACCGGACAGGAGTTTGAAACCACCCAGGAGGCCTGGGACGCCGCCACCGCCACGCACGAGGCAGCCGCCAAGGCCGAGCATGACAAGGTCATCGAAGCGGGTGGACTCCACATACTCGGCACCGAGCGTCATGAGTCACGCCGCGTCGATAACCAGCTGCGCGGACGCGCCGGGCGCCAGGGCGATCCCGGCTCCTCGCGCTTCTTCCTCTCGCTCGAAGACGATCTCATGCGCATCTTCGCCCGCGAGTGGGTCTCGACCCTGCTCCAGCGCCTCGGCATGGAAGAAGGCGTTCCGATCGAGAGCCGCATGATCTCCAAGCGCATCGCCTCCGCACAGGAAGCCGTCGAGAGCCAGAACTTCGAGTCGCGCAAACACGTCCTCGAATACGACGACGTCATGAACAAGCAGCGTGAAGCCGTCTATGGCTTGCGCCGCCAGCTTATGGGAGGGGTCGACCAGAAACTGCTCATCACGGACGATTATGTCTCCACCATCCTCTCTAACCTGCTCGACGAACACGCGCCCGAAAAGGCACACGTCGAGGAGTGGAAGCTCGATGCCCTGTTTAGTCAGATCTACGATATCTTCGGCGCGCACCTCGAAAACGAGATCAATGCCACCGAGATGACCCGCCATGAACTCGGCGAGACCATCTTCGAAAAGCTTCGCGGCCGCTATGACATCAAGGAGCAGATCCTCGGCGCGCCGCAGATGCGCTACCACGAGCGTATCGTTATGCTCTCCGTACTCGACGGGCTTTGGAAAGACCACCTTCTTGCCATGGACCATCTCAAGGAAGGCATCGGTCTGCGCGGCTATGCTCAACAGGACCCCCTCGTCGCCTACAAGAAGGAGTCTTTCGACATGTTCGAGGGGATGATGCTCCGCTTCCAGGAGGACACGGCCCGCCACCTCTTCCGTATGCAGATCATCGGCCCCGACGGCAACCCCATCGAGACCGCCGAGCAGTTGCAGCGGGCGCAGATGCAGCGGCCAGACCCGAATGCGCTCCCCTCGCAGACCGGGCACGCTCCGGTTCCGATTCCAACCCGCGCTCCTTCCACGACCATCGATGCGCTCGAACGCGAGTTTCAAAAGAAAAAGAAGCGCGAACTCGACCTCGCACGGGCCGCAGGCGCCAGCGCCGAGACCAACGGCGCTACACCCCGCCGTACCGGAGAAAAAGTCGGACGCAATGATGACTGTCCCTGCGGCTCCGGCAAGAAGTATAAAAAGTGCCACGGCGCAGAGGCCTGAGAATCGAGTGGAAAGGGTGGGACATGAGTCCCGCCCTTTCTGCAGCGATGCATGGGTATCCTCAAAAGCAGGTCCTCCGGCGAAGGATGACAATTATTCAGACGAATCCACTTCTGTGGAGCCACCATTAGGAAGAGTGCTACCAACAGCTTTCGACGCGCGGCTGAAGCCGAACCCTTTCAGGATCTTTTCTACACTTCACCCGAAAGCCTCTACTCCTTTGCAGTCTGCCGGTCCAGATCGTCCAGCAGCAGGTTCGCCTTGGTCGCCAGGGTTGTTGCCCCTTCGACGTCCCCGGATTTAAGGGCGTCCTGCGCCTGCCGCCGGAAATTCTGTACGCGATTGATCTGGGTTCGTTGCTTCCTTACCGTCTGCGCCGATAGTCCGCTCACCCGTTTTTGAATCAAACGAATCAAGCTCGCCGCCTCCTCCTGCGCCTGCGGATTTGCCGCGCCTCCAGCGGTCAGATCGCCGATCGCTTCAGCTTCATCGGTCGCCGGTTGAGGAGTCGTATCTTCAGCAGGCGCGGTGGCGGCGGTCTTAGGCGCGAGACGCCTCCGCTCTCGCCGCGGACTTGCGGCGGCCGCGGCGATCGGCATCGGCGGTAACTCAATCACCGGCGCGGCCAGCATGGGTGGACTCAGCGGCCCCGGCACGGTCTCAAGCGGAATGGGCGCCAGCACTGGGGGGAGGACTGGGATCTTTGGCCGCTTGTGCAGATGCATACAGCCGCTCAATCCGCCTGTCAGTCCTGCGCAGACAATGATCGCCATCAGCCTTCGCGACATGTCGCCATACCCGTTCAAACGCGCTCTCCCATTCCCTGGCGACCAGTATCGGCCGCAATCGCTTTGCGTCCTTCCACTCCTGCTCCTGTCGCAACCGGAAGGCGCAGGGTAAACGTCGTTCCCCGCTCCGGAGAACCGGCATCGGTATTGGACCGCACGTCCATTGCCCCGCCATGCATCTGCAGAATGCGGTACGTCGTCGCTAATCCGATTCCACTGCCCTTCGCTTTTGTGGTGAAGTACAGTTCAAAGATACGCGGTAACAGCTCCGGCGGGATGCCCTCTCCTTCATCCGCTACCTCGACTACGGCAAAAGAGTGGTCGCGGCGTATCGTCACCCGCATCTTACCTCCGGACGTCATCGCCTGCATCCCATTCAGCATCAAGTTCAATAATGCCTGCCGCATCAACTCGGCATCCACCCGCACCATCACAGGTCCCGCGGGCGCTTCGACCGTCACTTGCACTCCATTCTCCTGCATCTCCGCCGCCGTCAGCTCCGTCACCGCGCCAACTACCTGGCGCAGGTCCTGTTCCCGTAGATGCAATTCCATCGGTCGCGAGAAATCTGCAAGGGTTTGCACAACGCGATCCAGCCGCTGCATCTCTCCTGCCAGAATATCCACATGCCGCTGCGCTCCGGCAATCCCCGAAGCATCTGATCCCGCCAGCTTGCTCCTCAACAGTTCCAGATGGACCACCATTGCGTTGATCGGGTTTTTTACCTCGTGGCCAACCCCGGCGGTGAGCCGTCCAATCGCCGCGAGCCTCCGTGCCACCTCGAGCTCCTGCCCCAGTTGCAATGCAGACGCCGTATCCCGAAGCGTCAGCAGCGTCCCCATGTTGCTGCCTCCGCCTAGCCGGTCATCGATCCTGTCGAGCGAAATCTGCACCTGCCGTCCATCTTCGAGCGTCACACCCTCCGCATTCACCTGCTCGCCGCTGGCAAACGCCCGCAGCACCGCCGTGCCGAGCGCTGTACCCGGCTCAAAGATCTCCTCCAGCCGTTTGCCGACCAGCTCATTCTCCGGCTTGTTCAAAAAGAAGGCCACCGCCTCCGATACCATCACGGCCCGATGATTGGCCGTAAACAACAGCACACCGTCTCGCAGCGTATCCAGCATCTGGGCCAGGTTTGCCTGCAACGCTGTATATCCCTCCTCGGTGCTGCGAATCTGCTGGCCTAGCCGGTCGATGGTCTTCGACACACGGACCACGGCGTCACTGCCCGAGTCTTTCTCCTTCACCTGCGGCAATGCATCGCGGTCGGCGATCGTCAGGCTCTCCAGCTTTCGGCTGATGGCCTCAATCGGCTGTAGCGCCACATTCGCCAGCAGACCTGCGGCAACCATGGCAGCCAGCGCGGCCAACAGCGCAAAGATAAGCGCATCCTTCAACCATGGCTCGTACGAGGCGCGCAGAAACGTCGATCGCACTCCCACGTGCACCACCAGGAATGGCTGTCCGTTCCGGTCCAGCGACTGTTCGATATCGAGCACGCGCGGCTGGCCGAAGACCATCTTCATCTGGGAGGCGATGCTGCCTGCCTGCACGCTTTGCAGGCTCATCCGGGCACCGGCCGGCTGCTCCAGGGCATCAGGGTCCGTGCTCAGCAGGGTCAACCCATGCGCATCGGTCACGCTCACGTCCTGCACCGTAGGCGAATAGCGGACCACCATATTCATTCCATCCACCAGCGCGCGGTTGTTCTGCAACGCATTGGTCACCGCAGCATGAAGCGCCTCATCCGTCTTGTCCAATGGCGGCTGCGCACGGAGACCGGTCTCTACGGCCTGCCGCGTCATCAGCCAAACCTCGTGGGCGAGCACGTCGTTCGCAGCCGATGTCTGCTCGATCCTCTGCCGCAGCAGCTCACTGACAAACGAGCCCGAAAGCACCAGCACCAGCGCGAACGTCAACCCGGTAGCCGACACCACCAGCTTCGTCTTCAGCCGCATCCCTACTCCGTTACAACCGTAGACGCACTCTGATATTCCTTCAGCTTATTCTGTAGCGTCTTCGAGCTGATCCCCAGTATCTCCGCCGCCCTGGTCTTGTTATTGTGCGTCGACAGGAGGGTCTTCAAAATCAACTGCCGCTCTGCCTCGTCCACCGTCGTTCCCACCTCGACTCGCACGGTGTTCTTGTCCTCCAGATAGCGCTGCACCTCGCTCGAAGCAGGGTTCGCTTCCCCCTCGGCAGCCATCCGACTGGCCCGCGTCGGCGGCGGCGCAAACCCCGGCTCGCCAAAGTGTGGGGGCAGATGTTCAACGCCCAGCATCCCGGAGCCCGCCAGAATCACCGCACGCTCAATCGTATTGCGCAGCTCGCGAACGTTCCCCGGCCACTGGTAGGTCTCCATCCGATTCATCAGCGAGTCCTTCAGACCAGCCACCGTGCAGTGGTGCCGCTCGTTCATGTCATCGATCATCTTCTCGGCAATCGCCGAAACATCCATCAAGTGGTCCCGCAGCGGAGGCATGTGGATATTGAAGACATTCAGCCGGTAGTAAAGATCGCCGCGCAGCTCTCCGCTCGCCACCGCCTTCTCCGGGTCTTTATTGGTAGCCGCCACCACGCGCACATCCACCGGCGTCTCGACCTTGCTGCCCAGCCGCCTCAGCTTCCTGTCTTCGAGCACGCGCAGCAGCTTCGCCTGCGTGCCGGCGGGCATCTCGCCAATCTCATCCAGCAGCAGCGTGCCCTCTTCCGCCAGCTCAAAACATCCAGCCCGCCGCTCCAGCGCTCCCGTAAACGCGCCCTTCTCATGCCCGAAGATCTCGCTCTCGATCAGCGTCTCCGGAATGGCTGCGCAGTTGACCGCCACAAACGGCTTCAGACGCCGCGAGCTGAGATCATGCAGCGCTCGCGCTGCCAGCTCCTTGCCCGTGCCGCTCTCTCCCGTCACCAGCACGGAGACGTTCGACGGAGCGACCCGCTCGATCATCGTAAAGATGTCCTTCATCTGCGGCGACGAACCCACCAGCGGCCCCAGCACGCCTGTATCCCGCAGCTGCCGCCGCGTAACCTCAAGCTCTACGTCCGCCTCACGTTGCCGCGTGGCATTATGCAGAATCGTTCTCAATCGCACCGGATCGACCGGCTTAGGGATATAGTCGTATGCCCCCATCCGCATCGCTTCCACAGCCGACTCAATCGAGCCCTGCGCCGTTAGCATCACGACCGCGATCCGCTGCGGCAGCTCGCCGATCCGGTTCAGCAGCTCCATGCCATCCATCCGCGGCATCTTCAGGTCGGTCACCACGATCGCCGGAGCCCAATCGATAGCCCTCTCCAACCCCTCAATCCCATCCGCCGCACTCTCGGCACGGTAACCCCAGCTCTCGATCAACTCCGTCAGGCCGCTTCGTGCATGGACCTCATCTTCAACAATCAGAACCTTTTCCAAGCTCATACCGCCCTTTCAAACTCTGGCATCGATACTTCGTTGGATGCACACCCGCCTTTCAGTGTATCCATTTTTCCCACTCGCAGAATCGCTATAGCCATCGCCTTCTTAGGCCCGAAAAGAACAATTCACCACTATAAACCTGGACGAAGTTACCAAAGATTTAGCTGCCGGGATACAAGATTCGGTACATCTCCCGGTTGCGCAGGATCGCCTGAACATACTCACGCGTCTCCGAATAGGGGATTGACTCGACAAACTCGGGAATGTCCTTGTAGTCATTGCTCGACATCCACCGCCTGACCGGGCTGTCGCCCGCGTTGTACGCCGCCAGTGCATACTCTTTCTGGCCCCCAAACCGGTCCAGCACCTGTTTCAAATTCATCGTGCCGAGCTCAAGGTTTACATGCGCATTTAACAGGTCACTTGTCTTAAAGTGCCGGATCTTCTGCTTCTTCGCCATCGACTTGCCGACCGAAGGGATCAATTGCATCAATCCATACGCATTGGCACGGCTGACCGCGCCCGCATTGAATTCCGACTCCTGCCGGATCAGCGACGCCACGAAGTACGGATCAAGCCCGTTCTTCTTCGATTGCGCCACAACGTCTGTCCAGTAGGGTTGCGGGAACAGAAGATGCCAGTAGAGCGCCGGGACCTGGTCCACCGGCAACGAGTAGAAAGAGATGCCACAGTGTTTCATCGACTGCACCGACCGCGTGTACTCGCCATACGAGGCATAGATCTCAGCCTCTGCCAGCGCTCCCCACCCACTTGCGGTGTCGCTCGCCTGAATCTCCGGCCCGATGTACTCATTCAGAGCCGCATTGGCCAGCAGCCGCGCCTTGATCAGATGCAGTTCATTCTCCGGCAGTTCGCCGGTCAGGTCAGGCACATCCCGTTGCGGCACCGAGCTCAACACCGGCGAAGGAGCAACGGGCGGCTGCGTCCCCAGGACCTTCAGCCGTTCCCTGGCCAGGTTCGCGTAGTAGAAATTCGTGTACGTCGTTGCCAGCACGCGATAATAATTCGCCGCCTGCGCGAAGTTGTGCTCTTCGTCCTCGTAGATGCGCCCTCGCCAGTACAACGCGGTCGAGACCTC
>Ga0068855_100008112_pt1 | contig 12691 bp, 7 predicted proteins | sample KBSCornC52_FD_66592 | JGI IMG/M metagenome (GOLD analysis project Ga0068855, IMG submission 66592) | Corn rhizosphere microbial communities from Kellogg Biological Station, Michigan, USA - KBS Corn C5-2 | ecosystem: Host-associated > Plants > Roots > Rhizosphere > Soil ...
GCGCGAATACGAGCATGAGCACGCGCAATTTTAACAGGTTCGTTGCGCTTGAATCGAGTTTGACCTTAATGTGGTCTGATAACGTGAAATCCTATGAAGCGGCTGCAGCCGGTGATCTGGTCGAAGGGTACCTTCTTAACTCCGCAACACCTGCAGATTCAGGATCGGTTCATCGAAAATACGCTGCAGTTTCAGCTGGATTCCCTCGCTTTTCGGCCGTGGGGCTTTCGCGAACTTCGAATTGACCAGGAAGCGCTCGCGAGCGGCGATTTCGCCATCACTTCGGCTTCCGGCGTTTTCCCGGACGGATTACTGTTCGATATACCCGATTCCGACCCGGCTCCGCCGCCGCGAAATATCACAGATTGCTTCGAAGTCGATTCCGACACTCTTGACGTCTATCTCGCGATACCGCCTTTTCGCGATTCGGGCGCAAACGTCTCGATGGGCCACGCCAACGGCGATACCCGCTACAAGGCGGATTTCATGCAGATGCGCGATGAAAACACGGGGCTTTCGGAACGCCCGGTGCAGGTGGCCCGCAAAAACTTCCGGTTTGTGACGGGAGCGGAGTTGCGCGACGGCAATTCGGCCCTGCGGATAGCCACGGTCCGGCGAACGCCCACGAGCGTATACCAGGTCGACCCGGTTTCCGTGCCGCCGCTGCTTGATTTTGCGGCCAACCCGTATCTGGTCTCGGTGGTGCGCCGTCTGGTCGAAATCCTTTCGGCCCGAAGTTCTCAGCTCGCGGGAGCCCGGCGGCAGAAGAATCAAAGTCTCGCCGATTTCACGGCCGCGGACGTGGCAAATTTCTGGCTGCTCTACACCATCAATTCCTGGTTCCCGCTGATCAACCACCTGTTCGCCGCCGGAACCGGCCATCCGGAGCGGCTATTCGAAGCCATGCTGTCTCTGGCCGGCGCTCTCACGACTTTTTCCACCAGCGTTCATCCGCGGGATCTGCCGAATTACGACCACAACAATCTTTCGTTTTCGTTTTCCGATCTCGACGAAAAACTCCGGATTCTGCTCGAGACGGTGGTGCCGAGCAATTTCGTCTCGCTTCCGCTGAAGCTGGTCAAGCCGTCCATTTATGCCGCCGCGATTAATGACGACAAGTATCTGACGAACACCAGACTTTACCTGGCGGTAAACGCGGAGATGAATCCTGGCGAGCTGATTACGCGGGCCCCGCAGTTAATGAAAGTCTGTTCGGCGAGTCATATTGAGCATCTGGTGCGCCAGGCGCTTCCGGGTTTGGCCATGACGCACGTAGCAGTACCACCGGGCGCGATCCCCGTCAAGCTCAACTACCACTACTTCAGCCTTTCCCAGGGGGGGCTCGCCTGGGAAGCCATCGTGCGGTCACGCAACGTCGCGGCTTATGTTCCGGGCGATTTCCCCAATCCGCAGTTGGAGTTGATCGTCCTGCTGCCCTCCGCCCAGTAGTCGAAAAAACGAACCCACTGCGGAACCGCCAAAAAGAAAACAAAGCCGTTGCTTGCCGCCGGCGCACTATTTTCGGAAGAAGCCAATTCGCGCGTTCCGCGTTCCAAACCGAAGCGGTGACGAGACTTCCGTATTGCTCCGTAAGGCGCTCGTGCGACTCATATGACGTCGGCCTGATGTTGCATAAAAACCCAGCCCTTCCGCGCCGCGCCAGGTCACTTGAAAAAACGCCTTCCGCCCCTTCGAGAGCACTTGGCGAGCGTGCGGCCGTCAGAGGATTTTCGGAAGAAACCAACGCCTTCACATAGCCGACAAAACGAAAACCAATCCGGCTTCGAGTTACCGGCGCAGCACGAAATAAAGAATGATCGCGATCGCGATCACCGCCAGTATGGCGAGTACTACCACGAGGGCGATGTAGTTTTTGGGAGCCGGAGACGGAGCCGCAGCCGCGGGTGGCGGCGCCGGCGCTTTTGCCTCAATTTTCATCGACTGAGCCGGTGAGGGAGGCGCCGGAGCCGCAGCCGGCGGAGCGGCGGCTTCCTGAGCAGGCAGCGCCGAAAACAGGCGCGTGTATTCGCCTGGTCCGGAAGACGCCGGTGAAGTCGGAGGGGTGGGTGTCTGCGGCTTCGAGAAAACACCCGTAGCGGCGGAGCCAATCGGAGGAGTTGCCGGGATCCCGGAAGAGCCGGGACCGCCGAACATCCGGGTGAAACTGCCGGGAGCCTGCGGCGCTGGGTTCGGCGGTGATACCGGCGCGGAGTTTAAATTTTCCGGGAGCGAACTCGCCGGCATAGGGGCGTTGAAAAATCTGGTGAACTCGCCAGGGGATGAATGGTTGGCAGGCAGCGCTGGTGGCGGCGCGTCGGGAGGAGCGGGTCGAGGCGACGGTTCGGGCCTGGCCGGGCCCGGCGAGTTGAAGATCCGGGTAAACTCGCCCGGTTCATCCCGTCTGGCCGGCGCGGGTGGATCCGGTTGCGGCGCGGGCGCCTGCTGAAATATCCGTGTGAACTCCCCGGGCGTCGCGCGCTGTTCTGGAGGCGGCGCCGACGCATCCGTAAACGCTGGAAACTCCTCGGTTGGCGTGTTCTCAGGATTGAGGGCCGGATGCCGCTCCGTTTCACCGGGTCGCGCCTGAAACATCCGGGTGAATTCGCCGGGCCCGGGCTTTATTGGGGCGGGGGGATTCGGTGCCGAAACCGGCGGCGGCTGGGGCGGGGTTTCGAAGGCGCGGGTATTCGCAGGCGGGACGGGAGGCGTAGCCTGGGCCGGCAGCGCTTGAAACATTCGGGTGAATTCGCCAGGCCCGGCCTCTTTTGGGGGCGGGGCATTCGGAGTGGCAGGCGGCGGTGGCTGTGGCGGGAGTTCCAGCGTGCTGGTATTCGCATCGGGAGCCGGACGGGGAGCGTCCCCCGACAGCGGTTGAAACATGCGAGCAAATTCGTCAGTAACAAACTCTTTTTGCGGCGCAGGATTCGGAGCGGCAGGCGCTGGTGGCTGCGGCGGGAGTTCCAGCGTGCGGGTATTCGTATCGAGAGGCGGAGGCGGGATCTCCGCCGGTGGCGCCTGAAACATGCGGGTAAATTCGCCGGGTGGAGGCTGCTTCGGCGCCGGGGTACTCGGAGTGGACGGAGCGGATGATTGCGGTGGGAATGCCTGGAAAGCCCTCGTAAACGGACCCGGTTCAGAAGACGGCGTCCGGTCAGCGTCGGCGCGGGCAGAGGGCTCGCCGGATGCCGGGGTACCAAATATGCCGGTAAACGTGCCGGGTTCGGACGGCGCGGCCGCCGTCGGGCGCCACAGTCCGGTTTTTGCCGGGTCGGAATGCGTCACGGAAGGCGGGTAAATGCTCGCGGATTTCACTTTGGAACGCGACTCTACCCAATGGCGGAATTGCCGCAGTTCCGGGGTGTCGTAGGTCACCACGTAGAACAATCCGCCTTCCTCGCCCGCTTTGATCAGCATTCCCAGATCGGCCGGATTCATGGCGCGGATTTTCTCGCGCAGGGCGCTCGCGTGGGAGAATTTGTGCAAAAGCAGCAGGCGTCCGGAGCCCGGCTCCCGCGCCAGCCAGGTGTTCGCGACATCCTCATGAACAAATTCGACGAGTTCAAACTGCGCAAAGCCTGGCATTGCGGATCACGACCATCATAAGATAGTCTGTTTCGGGTCAGACCGAGCCACCTTGAAACTCACCGGACCAGTTTTCCGCCGGGAAACACCACGCCGGTTGCGTGTTTCCAGTAGCTTAGCTTCCGGGCTCAACTCATTCATTCGATAATGATCGGAATATTGATTTTCGAGCAGAGGGACATCCGGTGAGATCTCTGTCGCGCGTCGTGTGGTCTGAGGGCATGCATCTCGGCCCGCATCATTTTCAGGCGCAGAGCCGGTATTTCGAAGATTCCATCCGTTTCGCGGTCGCGGCTGTCTGGCCGTACGCATGGGGTCTCACCGGCTGCCAGATCGATGCCGCCGCGCTCCGAAATGGAACGCTCGCGGTTCTGCACGTCCGGGGCATATTTCCCGACGGGCTCGCGTTCAATATGCCGGAATCGGACGAATTACCCGCTCCCCGTCCGATTGCGGAACTCTTCCCTCCCACCCGCGACACCATCACCGCCCTGCTCGCGATACCACCCTATAAGCCGGACAAGCGAAACACCGCTATCGAGGATGAGCATCCGACAAACCGCGCGCGCTTTTCCTCGGAAACCCAGCAGCTGACCGACGAAACTACCGGCCGCGATGAAAAGCCGATCCGGCTGGGAAGAAAAAATATTCGCCTGCTGCTGGATGTGGAGGATGCCGGCGATCAGATCACGATTCCCATTGCGCGCATTCAGCGAGGGGCGTCCGGGCAGTTTATCCTGGACGCCGGTTTCATCCCGCCCTGTTTACAGATCACCGCCAGCGACACGCTGATGACTATACTGCGCCGGCTGATCGAGATCATGCGGGAGAAGACCGCCTCGCTGGCGGCGCGGGAATCGGGCAATCGCCAGGGATTTTCGGCGCGGGAAATCGCCTCGTACTGGTTCACAAACGCCTTGAACTCGAGCCTGTTGCCGTTGCGGCATCTGTGCTTCGTGAAGCACGGCCACCCCGAAGAGCTGTACATTGAACTGGCAAGGCTGGCCGGGGCATTGAGCACGTTCGCCCTCGAGTCGCACCCACGGTCGCTTCCTCTTTACAACCACGAGCGGCCGGAGGAATGCTTCGGAGCGCTGGACCACTGGATCCGCTCGCATCTCGAAATCGTAGTTCCCTCGAATTGCATCGCCATTTCACTCGAGCGCACGGGCGAAAACTACTGGTCGGGCGAGGTTCGGGACCGGCGGGCTTTCGATCGCTCGAACTGGGTTCTGGCGATCCGGTCCAGCGCGGGCGATGCTCCCGTTATCGAACGCACGCCGCGGCTGGTGAAATTCTGCTCCCGGGAGTTCGTGCCAAAACTCGTGGAGCGCGCGCTGCCGGGGCTCACGCTGACTCATCTGCAGGCCCCGCCACCTGCAATTTCTCCCAGCGTCGAAACACAATATTTCGGAATCACGAAGGCGGGCCCGTGCTGGGACCATATTCGCCAGACCGGCTTTGCGGGTATCTACATTCCAGCCGAGGTTCCTGACCCTGAAGTTCAGCTTCTCGTAGTTCTCGAAACAGAGTAATGACGCCCTCAAACCCCCGCAATCCCGACAACCTGGCGATGGCCCTGCAGGAGGTGCTGACCGCTACCGTTCGCGTGCGGGCGCGGCGCCAGCAGGTGAGTGATGCCGAGAGTTTTCGCGCCCAGATCCGTGAAGCTCTGCGCACCGCCGAACAGCATTGCCGGCAGCGCGGCTACTCGGCCGACGAGGTTCGGCTCGCCATCTACGCCGTCGTGGCGTTTTTGGACGAAACGGTTTTGCGCTCGGCGAATCCGGTGTTTTCCCGCTGGCCGGGCAAGCCTCTGCAGGAAGAGATTTTTGGCGGAAACGTCGCGGGCGAGACGTTCTTTCAGAATCTCGAAAATCTCCTGCGGTCCAACGACTCTCCCACCATCGCCGACCTGCTCGAGGTGTACGGTTTGTGTCTGCTGCTCGGATACCAGGGCCGGTATACGGTAGGCGGCCAGGGCGAACTGGATTCGATGAAGCGCGCGATTGCGGCGAAAATCGAGCGCATTCGCGGAGCTGAACCGCTCGCGCCGCACTGGGCGCCTGCGGGCGGTGGAACCCTGCGCACATCCGGCGATCCGATGGTCCGAACGCTTCTTTGGGTGGCGTGTGGCTGCGCAGTGGTCGCTCTGGTTCTGTTCGTGGTTTTCAAGATCACGCTCAGCTCTGGCATTTCAGGCGTACGGACGCTCGCGTCGCAATCGAGGAGTATCTGATGAAGCCTGGGGTGCTTGCCGCCGGCGTAGTGGTCTGGATCGGCCTCGCCGTCGCGCTCGCGAAAGTGCTGAAACTGCACAGGCCGGATTTCTGGATTCTGGTGGCCGGGCTGGCGCTGGTGGGCATCATCGCCGCGGTCGCGATCTGGTGGTTCACGCGGAACAAAAAGACGGACCCGGCTGAGCCGATGGACGAAAAGGACGAACTCGAGCAACTGTTCCGCGAAGCGGAAGCCCGGCTTGCCAGGTCCCGCCTTGGCTCAGGCGCAAAGTTGAGCACGCTGCCCGTGTTTTTCGTGATCGGAGAGCGCGGCTCAACCAAAACCACCACCGTTCTGCATTCCGGGCTCGATCCGGAACTCATTGCCGGGCAGGTTTACCAGGACAATAACGTCGTACCCACTGGCTCGGCGAATCTGTGGTTCGCGCGGGATGCCGTACTTTTCGAACCGGCAGCCGCAATTCTGGATGACGAGCCGCGCTGGAAATCCATCGTACGGCGACTGCGTCCAGGCAGGCTCGCCTCACTGAGCAGGTCCGGACAGGCTCCAAGGGCTGCGCTGGTCTGCTTCGATATCGAAAGCTTCCTCCGTCCGGGGGGAGTGGATGCGGCCGTCGCGACCGCGCGGAAAATGCATGCGCGGTTGAACGATGTCGCGCAGAATCTCGGCGTCAGCTTTCCGGTCTATGTGCTTTTCACCCGCACGGACCGGGTTGCGTTTTTCCTCGACTACACGGCGAATTTCACCAATGAGGAAGCGGGCCAGGTGTTCGGAACGACCCTGCCTGCGCCCTCCCGCGATTCGCAGAGAATCTATGCCGAAGAGCAGTCCGCGCGCATAACGGGAGCCTTCGACGAACTCTATTTCTCGCTTGCGGCGAAGCGCCCGGCGATGCTGATGCGCGAGCACGACGAAGCGAAGCTGCCTGGAACGTACGAGTTTCCGCGAGAGCTGCGGAAAACGAGAGACGCGCTGACGCGATTCCTGGTGGAACTCTGCCGTCCGAGCCAGCTTGCCTCCGCTCCGTTTTTGCGTGGCTTCTACTTTACGGGCGTGAGACCGGTGCTGGTGAACGAGGCCGCCCCGGCGCCTCATCGACCGCAACCGGCCGCTCAGTCATTTCAGCCGGCCGCCGGAGCGACCGGGATTTTCCGGATGACGCCCACGCCAGAAGCCGCGCCCGCGGTTGCAGCACAACCGGCCATCGGGCCCCGGCGCGTTCCGCAGTGGGTGTTCCTGAATCACCTGTTCACGGATGTTCTGCTGGCCGATCGCGAAGCCCTGGCCCTGAGCGGCTCGAGCAGCAGGACCAGCATGGGGCGCCGGATTCTGCTGGCGTGCGCTTCTGCCATCTGTGTGCTGCTCAGCGTAGCCATGCTTGTTTCCTTCTTTCGCAACAACTCGCTCGAAGCCAATGTGCTCAGGGCCGCGGAAGGGATTTCTTCGGGCGAGGCCGTGGGCAACGATCTGCCGTCCGCCGATGCTCTGACGCGGCTCGACCGGCTGCGCGAATCCGTGGCGACTCTTGCCGGCTATGAGCGCGATGGAGCGCCGCTCGGTTTGCGCTGGGGCCTGTATACCGGGAACGAGATGTTGCCGGCGGCGCGGCGTCTTTATTTCGACAAGTTCAACCAGCTACTGTTCGCGAGCACGAAGAAGAATCTGGTTTCGATTCTCGGCGGACTTCCATTGTCTCCGGGTCCGACGGACGACTATCAGTACGGCTACGACACGCTGAAGAGCTACCTGATCACGACTTCGAACCACGATCGAAGCACGAAAGCGTATCTCACGCCCGTGTTGCTGAACCGGTGGCTGGCGGGTCGCACCATCGATCCCGCGCGACTCGCGCTGGCGCGCCGTCAATTCGATTTCTACGCCGACGAATTACAGGCCGCAAATCCCTACACAAGCGATAACGATGCGGGGTCGATCGAACGCGCTCGCACTTATCTGGCGAAGTTCGCGGGTGAAGAACGCGTGTATCAATTCATGCTCGCCGAAGCGAACAAGGCAAACCCGCCCATCAATTTCAACGCGAAGTTTCCGGGTTCCGCGGCAGTTGTTATCGACAGCTATGAAGTTCCGGGCGCGTTCAGTAAATCCGGCTGGAAGACCATGCAGGACAACCTGAAGCACGTGGATCGCTTTTTCAATGGCGAGCAGTGGGTACTGGGGAACCAGGCCGCATCGACGATTGATCTCGCGAAACTCGCGTTGCAACTGCAGGGCCGGTATCTCAACGATTTTCTGAATCAGTGGCGCGCGTATCTGAAACGGGCGTCCGTTGTCCCGTACAAGAATCTTCAGGACGCATCGCAGAAACTGAAGACGCTTTCGAGCCCGCAATCGCCGCTGCTCGCGCTGTTCTGGCTGGCGGCGCAGAACACCGGTGTGGATAATCCTGATGTCGCCAGGGCCCTGAAGGCGGTGCATGCGGTAACGCCTCCATCTGCGCATGATTCCTACGTAAACCCGGCGAACGATCCTTACATGAAGGCGCTGCTCGCGCTCCAGATTTCTCTGGAACAGATCGCGCAGCAGCCCGGGACGCCCGATCCGGCAGCGGTCTCGCAGACGCTTTCGAATGCTGCGAACGCGAAGCTGGTGACGCGGCAGATGGCGCAGAGTTTCGGCGTAGATCCGGCCGTGCATCTGGAAGCGACTGCCGAAAAGCTTCTCGAAGACCCCATCACTTATGTTGAGGGCCAGTTGCGCGGTCTCGGGCCCGCTGAACTAAACGGCAAGGGCAGGGGCCTGTGCGGACAACTCTCGACGGCGCTGACGAAGTTTCCGTTCAATTCCGCTTCCCAGACCCAGGCGACCGTCGCCGACGTCAACAGCGCCTTCAAACCGAAAGAAGGGGCGCTGTGGGTGTTTTACGATGCTAATCTCTCGAAGAATCTGGTTCGGCAGGGCTCGCAGTTTGCGCCGGCCCCGGACGCGTCCGTCAAGCTGAATCCCGCCTTCGTGCAGTTCTTTAATCGGGCCGCTGCATTTTCGGACATGGTTTACGGCGGAGCGGTGGGCGACCCGCATTTCTCGTATAACCTGCGGCCGATTTTTTCGGAAGACGTCCAGAGTTTGAAGGTGACCATTGATGGCCAGCAGGCGGATTTCACTCCGGGCGCAGCCGCAAAGAAATTCAACTGGCAGGCCGGCGGCCCGCACGGCGTTCAACTCACCGGCAAGTACAAGGGCGGCACGGACTTTCAATATCCCAGTTATGACGGCCTTTGGGCGGTCTTCGCATGGGTCAGCGATGCGGATAGCCCACCCGGTTCGACACTTGAGTGGCGATTGAAGGCCGGCAAGAGCAGTCGTCCTGTCCTGTCGCCGGTTACGAATCAGCCGGCTTCGGTTCGATTCGAAATCGATAATCCGGTCCTTCGGAAAGGCTATTTCGCCGGCATGAGTTGCGTGTCGACGATTGCGAAGCCGTGAGACGGGATGGAGCGACGCCTTGATACAACTGCCCTGCCGAATCGGAAAGTACGACCTGCAGGAGTTCCTTGGCGGTGGAATGTCGCATGTCTATCGCGCTGTCGACACCGTCATCGGGCGTACTGTCGCAATCAAGATCCTGACTGATCAGGGTTGCGCGGATCAGGAGGCCCGCGACCGTTTTCTCAATGAGGCGCGCACTTCCGCGCGTGTGAGCCACGAGAATATCCTGGCTGTCTACGATTTCGGAGAAGACGATGGCAAGCCGTTCATGGTGATGGAATTCCTTCGCGGCGAAGATCTGCGGAAGGCCATCCAGAGCGGCCATACCGGCGACTCGAAAAACAAGCTTCGCCTTTCGCTTCAGATTGCGCGCGCTCTCGAATTCATTCATCAGCACGGCATCACGCACCGCGACATCAAGCCGGAGAACGTGTACATCAACTCGGCCGGCAACGTGAAGCTGATGGATTTCGGCATCGCAAAAGCCGCCGACGGCCCGCAGATGACGCGCGCCGGCTTCATTCTCGGCACGCCCTACTACATGGCGCCCGAACAGGTGCAGGGCCGGGAGGTGACGCCGCTGGTCGACGTCTATGCCTTCGGCGTCCTGCTGTTTGAACTGTTCGCCGGCGTGAAGCCGATACAGGGCGATTCCGTGGAGCGGATCTTCTACGCCATTCTGCACGAGCCGCTGGATCTCACGCCTCTCGAGCGATCGGGCGCGCCGGACGACTTGCGCCAGCTTATCGCCTGTGCGACTGCAAAGGATCCGGCGGCGCGTTACCAGAGTTTCGGCGATGTTTGCGGCGCGATCGAGAAGATAATTCGCGGCGAACCCATTGGCGCGGTATGCCACAACACGAGAACGATTGCCGTGCCGACGCCGGATCAGCTTCCCGCCCCGGTTCAGCTGTCTTCTCCAGCCGCGCCGCCTGTTCCAGAGTCGCAGGTCGTCCAGCGTTCCGGAGCGCCGCGTTGGGTTGGCGCCCTCGCCGCGGCCGTGATCGTTCTCGGCGCGGTCGCGGGCTGGCTCGCTCTGCGCAGCCACTCACATGCGAAAGCTGGCGCGGACCGCGCCGCTGCCGCTTCGCTTCCGGGGATGCTCGAAAGCGACACCGGCCGAATGGTGCTCGTTCCCGCCGGAAAGTTTCTGTTCGGCGCGACCAAGACTCCGCAGACCCTGCCCGCGTTTTATGTCGATCGCACGGAAGTGAGTAATGGAAGCTATTTGAAGTTCTGCAACGCGACCGGCCACGCTGTTCCGCAGGGCTTTGTGGCGAATCGGCCTGAGCTGCCCGTCGTGAACGTCACGATTGACGATGCGCGCCAGTTCGCCGCCTGGGCCGGCAAGCGCGTGCCGACGGTCGAGGAGTGGGAAAAAGCTGCTCGCGGTAGCGATGGTCGAATCTATCCATGGGGCGACCAGGCCGCCGCCTCGCGCGCCAATGTCGAGACCAAATCGCTGGTTGCAGTCGATTCCTTTCCGGACGGCGCGAGTCCATACGGGGCGCTGCAGATGTGCGGCAACGCGTGGGAGTTAATTGACGGGTCCGTGACTCCGAGCCCGCAGGCGGTGACAAATTTCGAGCGCCTTCTTGGCCGCCGGATCGGGGCCGGAGAGCCGTGGGTAACCATACGCGGAGGTTCATTCGAGCGGACGATCAGCGATTCGGTAACATACGATGGCGCCTCGATACCAGCCGCGTATTCTCACGGCGACATCGGATTCCGCTGCGTACGCGATGTAGCGCGCAGATAACGCGAGATGAAGCTTCTTCCCAGATTTACTCTGATTTTCACGGTGGTATTCGGTGTTGGCATGGCGGTCGCCGGGCTCTTTGCATGGCGGTTCCTGCAAGACAACGCGCGGAATCAGGTGCTCGGTCAGGCGCGTCTGATCATGCAGTCCGCGCTCGCAATGCGCACGTATACGAACCGCAACATCAAGCCGTTGCTGGACACGCCGGAGATGCGGCGGAGGCGGTTCTTTCCGGAAACGGTACCTGCTTTCGCCGCGACGGAAAATTTCAACACCCTTCGCAAACAATACCCGGACTACTTTTACAAGGAAGCAACGCTGAACCCGACCAATCTTCGAGACCGCGCTGTCGATTGGGAAGCCGACGTGATCAACACGCTGCGCAACGATCGGGCACGAACCGAGTTGATTGGCGAGCGCGACACGCCGGAGGGGAAATCGCTGTTTCTTGCGCGCCCGATCGCCGCGCCTCCGGCCTGCCTCGAATGCCACAGCGTGCCTTCCGCGGCGCCTCCATCCATGATTCGCATTTACGGACGGAACAACGGTTTTGGGTGGAAGCCGAATGAGATTGTGGGCGCACAGATCGTTTCCGTGCCGGAAAGCGTGCCGTTTGCGATGGCGAAGCGCGCGTTTGGAAATCTGTTCCTTTATCTCGGCGCCGTGGCGCTCGCGACGTTGATCCTGATCGACGTGGCGCTGCACTATTTCGTGGTGAAACCCGTCGCCCGTCTTTCGGCTACGGCGGATGAAATCAGCCGCGGCAATCTTGAAGTGAGCGAACTGCCGGTGCGCGGAAAAGACGAAATATCAGTGCTGGCGAGCTCGTTCAACCGGATGTATGTAAGCCTGCGGAAAGCGCTGCGATTGCTGGATGAGCAATAAAAAGCTGAGTAATAGCGCACGCTTAGAAGAGCGGGCGCCTGGCCAGAAATTTCCGGCGGTCCTCGGGTGAGGCGATCTCTTCGGCCAGCACTTCATAAAGCTGGCGAAGTCCCTGGCTCTTTTTCGCGGCGCGGCTGACGAGCACGCGCGCTACAGGACCCACATAAGCCGCCAGTTCCCTGCGAACACCTTCCAGCGCCATGGGATCCCACCCGGCCGGATCGGTGTACCCGGACGTCACCGTGCGCGAGGCTGCGGGTGTTGCGGGAGGCTGGTCAGAGTACGCGGCCTGACCTGCCGGCTGTGCTGTGCGGAAGCCCTCGAGCGCCGCTGCAAATTCCGAAGCCGACTGGAACCGGTCTTCGGGACGTTTCGCAATCGCGCGGGAAATGGCCGCGGCCATCAGAACCGGAATCTGAGGATTCCAGGCCGACACCGGCGGCGGCTGCTGCTCGAGGTGCGCTTTCATCAGCTCGAAATCGCTCGCGCCCTCAAACGGACGCCGGCCCGCCAGCATCTCATAGATGGTCACGCCGAGGGAATAGAGATCGGATCTGCCGTCGACCGGCATCGCGCGGATCTGTTCCGGCGACATATAGTAGAGCGAACCCACCGCAAGACCGGTTTTCGTGAGCCGCCGCACGGGCGCTCCGGCCGCGATGCCGAAGTCCATCACTTTCACCAGCCCGGCCGGCGTCACCATGATGTTCGCAGGCTTGATGTCGCGATGAATGATTCCGCGTGAATGCGCTTCTGAGAGCGCGTCGGCGATTTCGA
>Ga0068855_100008114_pt1 | contig 12690 bp, 6 predicted proteins | sample KBSCornC52_FD_66592 | JGI IMG/M metagenome (GOLD analysis project Ga0068855, IMG submission 66592) | Corn rhizosphere microbial communities from Kellogg Biological Station, Michigan, USA - KBS Corn C5-2 | ecosystem: Host-associated > Plants > Roots > Rhizosphere > Soil ...
CTGCGTATGAAACCCACCTCCCTGTGAAGAGGCAGAGTCAAATCCGGTTGACAGCAGCGACCGTAGAACTGCGGCTGTATCTGCTAATCGATGAACCGGCAGATATCCGGTCGGCGCCGTTGAATCACTTTTATCTTTCTTCGACAAAAGACTGTCTGGAAGATGTGTAACGGCGGTTTGTCCTATAACAATGTTAGCGTTGCTGACAGCCGTAACGATGCCTTGTGCATTTAAGGTGACGATAACCACCGTAGAGGCATCTCCATAAGATCCGGGCGTAACAACCGAAGGGAGACCATTATACACGTCTGACTGATTGATTTTCCTGAACTTGAATGCGCTACTCGATTTGTCATAATACAGGTAGCGCGTTGTATCTGACATGCCAGTTGTATCAATTTTGATACTAAATAAGGAATCAGCAGAACATCCAGAACATACACCACCCGCTCCAGTTCCAAATTCATTCCAACTACTGTCTGTCCAGTCAAACCAATATACTTTATGCCCGCAGGTGTCGGCATAGATGGCGGCCATGCGCTTTTTCTCGCCATTGCCGAAGCCATAAGAATTTAAGGAAGCTATCCCAGATGGGGTGCCGCACCCCGTTGGAAAATAAAGGGCACTATCGTGATAGGACCGATGATAGCCCTGTCCATAGGTCCCTGGAGGATTCTGAAATATTTGCGCCCGCCCAATGGTTGAACAAAGCATAAGCGCCGCTGCGATAAAAACCGCCAGGTAGCTACCCCGGAAGGTCATGCGCTGCGGCCGATTGGCCTTTTGCATATTATGTTGGTTTTTTGTTGCTATTTATATTAGCCATTATTATCTAACATTTTTAGCACTCCATTCACTTATTTAAAAATACCTTTTTCACGGGGTCGAACCAATTTAAATGCGGATCAATCCATATACTCCGAAATTGACCGGCCTGCTTTCGTAGGTGGATTTATCGGTGAGTTGAAAAGTGCTGCCAACGATCAGCCCATTTAAGCTTGTCAAATCAGTTTTCCCTGCTGCTTGGCCATTGTAATTTCCTTTCGTCCTTGGCGTAGGCCCTTGTCCAAAAAGAGCGATAGGCAATGTTCCAGCCGTACCCTCATGCTGGTGATCTGGCACGCCGTCCACCTGGAGAGACCCTACCGTCCGGGTTGTTCCGTCCACCATACGAAGAAAACCAACGCCGGAAGCTGCCCCCGCATGAAGAGTGGGCACTTTAAATGTCGAACTATCGACCGAGCAATATTTGCCATGGTTGATGAAGTAGTTTATGCCGTCATATTCATCCACGGCATCATAAGACCCGGCGGCAACAGTAGCAGATGCCTCCAACGCCTGCACCCATTCCCACAGCCGCACATAGATGGTTTTGGAAAGCGTCTGCCCATTGGCAAGCACGACATTGTGTTGAATTTTTGAATGACTCGGTAATATATCGCCGACCAATTTTGCCTCTTCACCGCCATAGAGCATCAGCCAGCGAACAGAACTATCGTCTATTGTCACTTTATAAAAGGCGATCTTTTCCTGCTGGCCTAATATGATCCGCGTAGCGCGTGTATCGCTGGCTAAGTCCGCCGCGTTCTTGTACCACTGGAAAGTCTGGCCTGCAAAACACTTAATCCCTACATTGATATGGGAACCACCGTCACTCATGAAATATAGCGGCTCATTGTCAGGCACGGTGGAGGCGTCGGGCAGCGTCACTTCAAAATAGCCGCCGGCTCCTTTCAGCCAGAAGGATTGGCCAATGGCCGTATTATCCAAAGTGGTATTGGCTGTCAGTATGCGGGTGGCGCTAATTAGGTTGCTTGTGGTAGGTGATGCCACGGCCTGCAGTTGGGGGTAGAAATGGATGCACCATTCTTCATTTGGACCGACATAATCGCCATCGATAAGTGGCCGCCATCCCGTCGCGTCCGTGTCGTCGTTGGTCGTATCTACCACAACGCCGCCCACCACTTTCGTTTTAATATATTTTACGCCCACCTCGCGGGTGCCCTGACCAACTCTTTCCAATGACCAGTTCCAGCCCACCAATGACGCATCTACGCCCGCCGGGTTCATGCCATATCCGCCACCAGGGCCCGACACGAAAAAATCCGACACGTCCGCCGTCAGATAGAGGTCGTCCCGGGAGGCGTAGGTATTAGCGTTTGGTTCTACATCGAAATAGTTCCGGACCACGCCGGTAGGGGTGCCGTCCGGAGACTCGAACAGCTGATAATACCACATGACGTTATCGATTCCGGCAAATGTGTGCAGCTGCGTCTGTCCGGTGTAAGGCCCTGGCAATTCAAAGCTATGCAGGATGACCGTCGGCGCCGTCTTTTTAGACAAGGCCATCACCAGGCTATTGCCGGCGCCTACTGGCTTTGTCTGCTGGTATAATGATAAATTCATGATCAATCGTTTGTTACTTGTAATAAATCCTGGCCGTCCAGGGATTGTCCAAAGGCTGCCGGATCTATGGTATAACCGCCGGACATATCATCTGTCAACTGGCCGGCCGTGTTCAGTATGAGTGCGTCACTGTTCTTTGCCTTCCGCAATTCGATGCTCATGAATACTTTCGCCTCACCCGGGAATGTCTGCTGCTCCCAGTTAGACCCCGCATCCCTGGTATACTGGGTTCCGTCGATAAATACGGTATCCAGCAAAAGCGCCCGGTCAAGCTTTTGCATGAGGTAGTCAGGCAAAAGCCCCACGGTGAACTTCCAAGTATCGTATCCGATGGATGCCAGCAAGTCAAGGTCCGCTGGCTGATCTTCGAACTCCGTGAATCTTGCTTTGGGCGTATAGCGGCCGCCATTCTTCGGTACCCGCAGACAGGGGAAATAGCCTTCGGTAAAAACAGCGCCCAGCTTATTGCGGCTATGTTTGAATTCAACCAACACGGTGCCGGGATGCTTATCTTTTACCGTAATGCCCTCAGAAATAAAGACCGCCTGCCCTTCGCCGATCCCCATAAACCAGAGAAAATAATACTCGTCGTCCTGAAGGGAATTGGCTGTCTTTAGGTCGGTCATGGAAATGATCTGCTGGAAAAGCGTCTGCGGAGATTGCAGGGCCGACGTAGCAACACTGGGTATAACGATCGGATCACCTATATAATCGCCATCTCCGCTCAGTAATTGTATTGTTACCGGTGCCAGGCCGTTCGTCTGGCATTGGAATGGAAGCACGTCATTCCACTGCCAGGGAGAAAAGAAATCATTATTCTCGATCCAGTCGGCCACGCGGTTTTTAAACCAGTCCTCCTGCATGGTGAAGGTGTTGTATCGCGAGTCTTTGGAATAGGCCAGCGGCACCCAGTGCAGCGGGCCTAATATAGGAATGAGTGCATCCATGGGCTGTAATGGTATGAGGCCGTCCCAGTCCAGGTCTTTGAGGTCCGCTGGGTTCGTCCGGGGTGAACAAAGTAATTTCCAGGTCTGACTTTCATTAAGGGCGGGTTTGCTCGTGACCTGCATTGGAAAGCCGTACAGCTTCTTATTTCCCCAAAGGACCTCAATATGACCGTTTGCTTGGCCTACGAGCAGATCATTGAAGTTGACCGGCACTTCCGTGTCGAATTCCAAGTAAAAAGGATGGAATAAAGGAGGATCCAGCTCATGAATGTCGATATTGGCCCGTTCGGTGATGGTGACGCCGCCCTTGGTCGTGCTGAGAAAGCCGTTCTTATTCGCGGTCTGAAAGGAAAGCATTCCGGGTGCCTGGTTGTAGATGACCGGGCTCAATAGGCTACCATTGGCCCGGATCATGCGGGCCGGCGTGAAGGGGTCAATATTGTAGGCGGTTTCCGAGTGAGGGATGCCGCTGATCGAGTCGTAGGCGGAGTTGGGGCCGCCGCCGGCGACGGCTGGCCGGTCCAGATCATAGGCTTTAATCTGAGAGATAAACTTCAATTCGCCGTCTGAGATCCAGACATTAATGTTCGCCGGGCTGGCCGTCATCCAAACGATATCATTTAGATCGAAGGTGAGATTACCGGTGAAGAGTACTGATTTTAGGGCATTGAATGGCTGTATTGAGCCCTGGCCAAAGAAAGTATCGGTTCCTATCTTCTGTCCGTTTTTCCATAGGTCGAACCGCACGAACTCGCTGCCGCCGCCGTTCGTGTAGCCGGCGATCATATAGGTCCAATCAAAATTCCGGTTGCTGATATGGGACAGGAACCGGAAATACTGATAACCGGAGGATACAACAGGCAGTCCCCCTACGAGCGTGGCGGTGATCGTAGGCAGGGAAATGAGCTTTTGCGTGGAACTGGCCGGAATAGAGATCGTTCCCGCATTGGTCGTGGTGAAGTAACCGCTATCGATGTCGATTTCGAAAAAGGTAATTTCAGTTGTACAGGTCCCGGACGTATCAATAGAAAAGTAAAAGTTATCCCCGGGACCGTAGGTGAGATTGAAATGCTCATCCACATGGAAGAGCGTATTTATGCCGGTGATCACTTGCTGCCAGGTCTTTACCACTACTCCATTCCGGTACATTTTGATAGTCGCCGAATCCCCGGGCAGCCCATTGAGCAACGCATCGAAAACGACATGATTATCGCGGACGGCAGGCGCAATGTCCTGGTTGAACATGAAAATAGCAAAGTCAATGTCCATGACAAAGTCTGCCCCGTCCAAAGTAATCATGGTAATTGGCTGATAGGCTTGCTTCGCGATCAATAACTGATCATCATTGGCCGATGAGGCAGGATTGGGGGCAAAGGCTTTGAAGCTGGCCGAATAAAAATCCCGGATGAAGGAGGCAAAGTTGACCCCCATCATGAAGATGCTATTATCCGAGGCATTGTAGGTGGAAGATTTCCCACCCTGGGTATTGTACCGGGTTAGGTCAATTCCCCGGCTGTCAGCCCTGTATTTGCTGATCAGCTCCAGGACCTTGGCAATGCTGCGGATCGGCGCCTGCCATTCGTTCGGCGCATTGTACTCGAACTTCCCCGCCTTTTCGTCGTAGTTTTGTTCCTCGTATCCTGCTTTGACCCAATTAAAATAATAGTCCAGGGCAACGGATACCTTTAGATTCGATACTTTCGAAAGAGACATGGTAATGATGGACGGGTCCATGACATAGGACTTCTTTTCGATGAACACCACGTCTTTATTCCCTACTCGTCTTACACCCAACGCGGCATTTTTCAACGCGGTTGTCGTATCGAAATGGTCGGACAGGTTGGCCTTTATGACCGGCCCTAATGACGGGAACTGATTATAATCCTGGTTATTCGGGTTCGCCGGGTTGAGCGTCGCCTGATTGTAGTATTGGAAGTAATTAGGGTCTGTTGAGGCCCGTAAAGCATCGCCGGAAGCGCAGACAATGCCCAGATTTTCCTGCAATAAACTGCTTTGCACGTCATAATTGAATGGTTGACCACCGATAGCCAGGTGCTTGGCATACATATTTTTCATGATCAGCCGGAACAAATCCCACATAGTAATACCGACCGCGCGCGAATGCTTGTACTGACTGGCGAAAGTAGCATCGAGGTTGCCCCCCACAATCGTCGTTGGAAATGCTCCGAAGTTATTGAAGATATTCACGAAGAGTTTTTCTCCTGCATCCAATAGCCCGCTTACTTCAAAGGAGAATAACTTTTGCCCATCTAAATGCTGCGAATTGGCAACCCACGCACCATCTGAAGGATCATATTTGCCGGGGCCTACCAATCCCATAGCATTGCTTAAACCTCCCGCCACGACCACGGATTTATTGGTTGCCGTATACATATTGAAGGCAGTGTTGTGGATGGAAGGGTCTGATTTTACAGTGATAGTCCCCTTCAATTTATAATAGGTAGGTGTGTCGAACGAAAGGGCGCAATTGGCGCTACGCTGAAAGTAATCTCCTGTAATATGCTCCAATGATGGGCTATTCTTCGTCACGCCAATATTATCTCCATCATTGCTCACCAAGGTCATAGGCAATACATAATCACCACCGCTATCTTCGCCAGAAGGAAGCGTTACGGATGTTATTTGAAAATGGAATACATCATCATATAGCAGGCCGGTAATATTTACCTTCAGGTTTTCCGGTATCGATCCGTCGCATGGTATTTCAAAGACGGATTTTTCTAAGGATTTGATCATACCTGTGAGGCCACCTTCCAATAAAGACACGGTAATTCCTTCCGTTACCTGGTCGCCATCCTTGCCGAAATCGATCTGCCCAGAATAATAGAGCCGATATACCCCCGTCATATCATCCCATTTGCAGACGATGAGCATGACATTGGTTTCTGTTCCCTTTCCCTGGTAGAGCAGGGACCGCAGAATGCGCCCACCTGCCCCCACGAACTTCAGGGTATTATTCCCAAAGGATCGATTTATGGCCCAATAATGCGAATTGCGTTGAAAGGACAGCTGCATTTGCTGCCAGCCTTCTGGGGATTGAGGAAGCGCACACTCCTCTCCCAATAATGGATTGACCTTCCGGATCATGCGATCAGACCCCTCTTTGTACATCAGGCCTGAGAGCATGTCCATGATCCAGAATTTGAATATCGTGCGTGTATTCGGCATCAGTGCGTTATATTTCGTCTCACCCATTCGGCATGGGCGATGTCTTTTCCAATGTTGTTGATCACCGTTACCCTCGGGCGGTTGTTTTTAGCGGAATCTTTTACCACACCGCCGAGCCAGCTGATAGCGTTTTTAATGGCCAGCAGATCCTGTGAATTGTCCGGAGCGTGATAAGCCAATATTCCCTTATCCGTCACCCACATGCGAGACATATTATCGATCTCTGAAATTGGAGTGATGGCTGTTCGCGGGGCCAGATTCAAAAGCTGTGGACTGTTTTCCGACAGATAAGCGGGTTTGCCAGGCTCTTGAATGATTTCCTGTTCGCCGCCGTCACCGACGATAGCCAGACCACCAGTATGAAGGGGGCGCCCGTTTATACCTGCACCAACCTTATAGTGCGGTACTTGTGTGGCGATTGCCTTTGCCAGTTGAGCCGCGCCAGTAATGCCGGCTCCTACCGAAAGAGCAACCCCGGCAAAACCGCCCGGATCATGCAGGAATCCTATAATAGCTTTCGTAGTATCCAGTATAATGCTGGTGACAGATGCCGCTTTTTGGAATTGGGCGCGCTGTACCTCGATCTGCCTCTCTTTACGATCATTGGCCTCTTTTTGAGCAAAGCGTTCGTTTTCCAGGACCTTTAATCGGGCTGCGCGTTCTTCATCCGTACCTGTTGTTGCCTGAATAAGGGCCGCTTGGCGCTCATAGTTCCTTTCTTGTTCGGCGTTCAGCGTTTCTATGCGGGCTTTCTGGGAATCGTAGCTGATGTCCAGTATGTTACCAATGCCATCCGACACGGATTTATATACCTGCTCCGTGTCGTTCAGCGTATTGACTGTCTTTTGATACTTCGCATTCTCGGTATCGTCATGCTTTTTCTTGCCCGAATCGGTCAATACCTTAACAGCCTCTGCTAACTTTGCCTCGGCATCGGCCCGTTCTTTTGTTCCTATTTTTGTCGCATTGACTTCGAGATAGGCATTCTGTACAGCGGTTTGTGCCCTGGCTTCGGCTGCTTCATCTTCGATCAATTGCCGCTGGCGGTTGTAACTGCGGACGGTAACAAGATTTTTTTCGGATGCAGCATTCAGGGCAGCCAATTGCGCTGTCTCGTTGGTATTGATCTGATTCAGCCGCTCTTCGTAGAATTTTTCCCATTCTGCCAAGCTCTTTTCATGGGCGAACTTCTGCAGGTCCAGATATTTTTGAACCGTGTCCTCGTCAAGCTTGCGTTGATCATTAGCAAACTTCAGGTTGATCTCTTTGATCTTTTCCTGATTATCCACCGTATTGTCGATCTTGGCCAGGGCCGCTTCCCGGTCTGCCTGTAATATCTTGGCCTGCGCAGCCTGCTCCTGTGCGATAGCTGCACTTCGCGCGCCGATATCCGGTCCTTTGTTGCCGTTAAGTAGATCGCGGGTTCCACCGAGCCCTTGCTGCGTACGCTGCGCCTCGTGGATAATAGCGTCCTGCTGGTCCTTGAAGGCTTGAAGGGCGTCTTCCGCCTGCTGATCTCGGACCTTCTTAATTTCTTTGCGGGTGGTTTCGGCGGTAGCGATATCATTTTCCCGGCGCTTTTCGTTCAATGCATCGAGTTGGGATTGCGCCTGCGGCGATAGGAATCCGTTGATAAAATTGCTCGGATTGTTCTTGATTTTTGCCGCCTGCGCATCGAGGATATCATTTTCCTGGCGAAGATTCGAGCGGATAGCTTTCAGCCGTTGTTCCAATGTGCTGCGCTCATCTCCTATGATAATGGCGTTACGAGCTTTGACGAGGTTCGCCCGCAGTTCTTCCGCTTTTTCGGTGACGTCCAACTGTTCATCGAGGGAGAGTTTATTAAAACGGGTTTCGTCTTCGGTTGCCTTCTGCGTAAAATCCTTCACGTCCTGACGAGCCTTGGTCATCTTATCAAAGGCTGCCTGAGCTACTGAAAGCTGATCCTTGGTCAGGGAGATATTATCCTGCGCCGCTTTGATCTGCCTTTTTTGATCCGTGGTCAGGTCTTTTTCGGGTATTTTGTCCAGCTCTTCGATAATGCGAGCATATTCAATGATCTGATTATTCAACCGCTGGACTCTATTGGCGGCTTCGGAATATTCCGCGTTGGTCCCCTGCAATTGTTTGGCCTGCTCCGCTGCTGCCTTGTCTGACGCTTCCTGCGCCAACAAGAGGGCGTATTGGCTAGCACCCGCAGCTTGAGCATTACCCAACAGATCAGCATAATATCTCCGCTGTGCATCATCGAGGGTATCGAATACTTTTTCCTGGGAGGCGAGCGCCTCCGTTATATCTTTTGTGGCGTCAAGAATCTCCTTTTGTTGTTTTACTGTAATACCCGCCTGTTGCCCATAGCCAAAGAGCTTCGCCGTCAACAGGGCGAGAAGAACTCCAGCACCTATCAACGCCGTGGCCAAACCGCCGGCGATAAGGGAGGTGGTCAATGTTTTTGTGGCTACCGCCGCGCCTCCTTGGGCCGCCGCATTGGCGACCGTAACCTCCGTATTCTGTACAGTGGTAGCCGTCTGGGCTTCTTGAGCCGCCGCCTGTTCGCCGGTTGCGATAGTATTGACTTCGCGGGATACAGCATTTTCCCCTTCCGCTATAGATTCAGCCTCAACAGCCTGCACCAATTTGCCGGTGATCAATAACTGTATGGATTTCGCCGCATTCAACAGATTGGCGCGAGCGGAAAGAACCAGCTGTACACCAGCCGACTCCGTCTGTAGACCATTGGCCACCGACTGCAGCCCATTTATAAGTAAGAGCAGGCGCTGGAAGCCTGCCATTTGTTTCTGTAGTTCTTCATCGTCACCAGCTACAATCTCTGTCGCAGCAGACCATGCGCCGTAGGCACCTGCTACTGTATTGGCGGCATCAGCCAGCCCCACTAATAATTTTGCATCCTGTGATTGGAATTTTGTCGATGCTTTTATGTCATTGATGGCATTCTGTGTCTTACCAACTGCCTTATTGAATTCCAAAAACTCTTTGCTTTTATCGCCCAATGCCAAACCAACTTGCGTTACCGCCTCCGCGAACGCGCGGGACTCTTGTCTTGTAGTGGCAAATCCTTGATCCAGTTTTTGTAGCAAGTTTTCAATGATCTCAATATTCTTGGCCTGATTTGGGTCTACGCCGCCGCCTTCGGCAAATGATACTTTCAGTCCATCTAACTGGCTTTTTAGATTGGCAAATGCATCTTTAAAGGCTCCGGGATAATTCCCTATGTTGATTTTCTGTTTCTCCAGCAGGGAAACGTTGACCCTTATAAATTCGTTTTGTTTGTCGATCTCAGCGTTTATTTCAGCTTGCCGCTCTTTGCCTTCCGCGGTGGAAAGATTGAGCTTATCGCGTTCAATAGCCAATTGTTTTACCGTCGCTCTAGCTTCGTTTATGGAGCCTATTTCGGATAAGTAAGCCTTGGCGTTGGCGTTTACCTCCGTATTCAATTTTTTAAGTCTTTCGGTTTCAATAGCGCGGTCGTTGGCTGCGTTGGTATCTGCCTGAGAGTATTTTGCGCGGGCGGCGGCAGCCTGGTCCAGATTCTTCTGATGCTCCTTTTCGGCGGCGGTAAGATCGTCTGTTGATTTCTTGGCACGGGTATTCTTTTCGTAGTAATCGGTAATTACCTTATTATATTTGGTGGCTATTTCTTGCAGTTCCCCCATGGCCTTTGCCCCATCCTGAATAGATTTCCGCAGATCCGTCAGTCCGCCATTCTTCAGCGGGTTTATTTTGGTGCCATCATATTCCTCCAGTTTACCAAAGAGATCAACAAAAAGTTTCAGCACCTCATTCTTTTCAGCTGAGATGGCTTCCACGTCGAAACCCAAATCGACCACATTTTGATGTCCCATTTTACCACTTCTTTTTAAAGGTTCGCTGCGCTTTTTCTTCTTCCTGCTGGTCCCGGAGATCTTTGACCATGAGGCCGAGCTCTTCCATCGTTGTGACACTCTTATCGATGATGAACTTGGCCTGCTGTAGCCGGTTCAGCATGACGACAAAATCTTTCCTCGATTGCAGCGGATCATATTCTCCCTTGGCTTTTTTGCGCTGCATGTCGAACAATTCTTTCCGCTTCGCCTTCAACTCTACCTCGTACCGCTTTTCCTTCATCACCATTTTTTCCATTCGGGCGAGAAAGCTTTGTTTATCGGGACTTCCCTTGTCCCAGTAAAAGGAATGGCCGTATCGTCTGACGATGCCCAGCCCTGGCAAGAACGGCAATCCGAACTCCGCGATAAAGGCCTTTTGCAGTTCCACAAACTTCTCGATAGTGTTGATCCTACCCTCCAGGGACCGGATGTAGACCGATAGTTCAAACTCTCTTGTCTCAAACAATCCGGACAAGTCCACCCATTGCGCATGAATCAGTTCATAGGACTTTTGCAGGTCCTCTACGTCCGGCTCACCTTCCAGGATAAGCACCTGGTAGCGCTGCTTAAAGGCGCAGTCCATGAATTGCTTCACGGTACAATCGGCGGCATCGGTGATGTAACTACTCATTTTGACGTAATTAAAAGGCCTGTTTTTGCCAACAATCGGTCCGTTATGCCGGGAAGGATGATCTTTTGCCCAAAATCCTTCCTGTTTTCTTCATTCACTTCCAGCAGGGCGTCGGAACTATATAAGGTGATGTCGCCGAAGTACGATACGGGGCTATCCTCCTCGAATGTCTTTCCTTCCACCTTGGCGAACATGGTCTCATAGAATTCACCTGTCATGTAATTTGTGATCCGGCTCGTCACGCGGCCCAGCCCTTCTCCGTTTGCTTCTTTGATGGCTACCGTCTTGGGAGAGTACCCGCGCCGCCCGAAAATGGTGTTCTCTTTACCGTCACCATCTTTACCAGCGGCCAGCTGCTCCAAAACGTAAGGCGTAATAGCCTCCGCATTGTCAGCCACAATCTCCTGCTGCTCCTTTTCAAAGTCAAAGGAGCGGAGATTGTCGATGAGCTTTTTAAACTGGCCGAGTGGCATGACTATTTTTTACAAAGGAGATTAAAAATTGATATTATCAGGGCTATTACCTTCTTCTTTTCTGCTTCCAATATTTCAGCATCAAAAACTTGCATGACAGATCTTTTAAAATAAGGGGCAACTCTCGCCGCCCCTTATTGATTAGGATTTGGCTGGTTCGCCTGATGGAGCAGGGCTTACAACCTTGGGCGCCGGGGAGAACTCTTTGTATAGTTCCTCATAGGCCGCATTCTCTTTGTCACCGAGGTGATCAAAGATATCCGGGTTATTCTTTTTGAACTCCGCCAGGTCCTTGCCGGATTTTACCAAGCTGCGGACGACATCTACGCCGTAAATGCGGGGAGATATTTTCATTTCTGCCATGTCAAACATTTGAAAAGGTGATGAAATAGAAAATCAGCCAGGATTACCCGGCTGATCTCCTTATGGTATCGTGATGTCTACACTTTCCGTTCCTTCGTATCCTTCAATGCCAGCGGCCAGCAATACGCTGGGGGCAGCTAATGCCACGGTATATACGGCCGCGCTGGTAAACGTACCGGTCAATTCGATATGGCCGGATACTATCGCGGCGGCGGTAATGGTCTGTACCGCACCTGTGCTCTTCAGCGTAACGATGAAATTTCCGACAGCCGCCAGCGGAGCGCCTAAAAGCGCTACCAAATCGGTTTCCCCGCACAGAGTTTCCACACCAATCTTCAATTTAGTGGCGCTCGATCCTGTGGCATCTGTCACCGCCGTATCTGCCAAGCTCAGCAGATCCAGCAGGCTGTCATCGTCTGCCTGGAAGATCACGCCGTTTTGCACGTACTCTTCGGGCTTGATGGAGTAACTGAAGTTGGTGAAGCCCGGGTTTTTGAAATCTGCCAGGTCGGGGGAAGGACTGTAGACGAACGTGCTTTTCAGCGCGCTGTACGTGCCATCCGTGTTTTTACGAAACATCACCTGGTTGGCGTTGTCGATCTCGATGAAAGAATAGCCGGATTTGTTCAAGGTCATCAGCGCTGCGGCGAAGCAGAGACCGCCTTCGGTTGTTCCGAATGCGCGGTTAAGCACTCCATAGCGAATGAAGATCTGCGTACCGTCATCGGCGGTAAACAGTACATCCGACTCCTTATTGGTGGTGATCCGGCGAATAGGTACATCCGGGCCGAAAAAGG
>Ga0068855_100008115_pt1 | contig 12690 bp, 10 predicted proteins | sample KBSCornC52_FD_66592 | JGI IMG/M metagenome (GOLD analysis project Ga0068855, IMG submission 66592) | Corn rhizosphere microbial communities from Kellogg Biological Station, Michigan, USA - KBS Corn C5-2 | ecosystem: Host-associated > Plants > Roots > Rhizosphere > Soil ...
CGCGCGGTGCGTTGCCGAAAGCGGCGCGAAAGGCACCGGCGTCGACGTCATCAACTTCCAGGACGAGGAGGGCACGTTCCTCGGCTTCGTCGGCTCATGCCTTTTTGCGGGCGAGGATGTGAGCCGGGCGGTCGCGGCAGCCAGGAACAAAGACGGCATGGCATTGAGCGACGCCATGCGCGAAGCCGGCCTGACTGGTCGGGTCACCCCGCAGCTCGATCCGAAGCGGCATCGGGCCTATTTCGAAGCCCACATCGAGCAGGGGCCGCGCCTCGAGGCGGGCAAGATCGACATCGGGGCGGTCACGGCGATCGTCGGCATCAAGACGTTCCGTCTCAAGTTTCGCGGCGAGGCGAACCACGCCGGGACGACGCCGATGACGATGCGCCGCGACGCCGGCGCCGCCGCCATGCATTTCGGCGTCGAGATGGGCGAGCGCGTCAAGACGTTCGGAAGCGCCGACATCGTCTGGAACATCGGCAGCATACGGTTCGAACCCGGCGTCTCCAACATCGTGCCGAGCCTCGCCGAGCTTGTCGTTCAAGTGCGCGACGTCTCGACCGACGTGCTGGCCAAGGTGGAGCCTGCGGTGCGCGAGATCGCCGGCGCCTGCGCCGATCGCTTCAGGGCAAAGGTCGAGATCGAGCCGATGCTCGACATGAAGCCGGCCGTGATGGCGCCAGCGCTGGTCGATTTGCTGCGCGCGTCGGCCTCTGAGCTCGGCGCATCGAGCGTGGCGCTGCCGAGCGGCGCCGGGCACGACGCGCAGGTCATGTCGCGCCATGTGCCTTCCGTGATGCTGTTTGTGCCGAGCATTGGCGGCCGCAGCCATCACATCGCGGAAAACACCGGCGACGCCGACATCGTGCGCGGCGCACAAGTTCTGTTGCGCGCCGTGGAGCGGTTCATCGCACAGGGCTGAAGCCGCGTCAGTTGCGGTAGACGACCGGCTTGTCGCGCTTGATCGACCCGGTCGCGAAAAAGCGGTCGACCGCTTCGGCGCAGTCCGGCGTCAATTCGCTGCGCTTGTCGCGCATGCACTGCGCGACCTTGTCGACATCCGGGATTTGTTTGGAACAGAGCTTGAACGCGTCCTTCATGCAGTTCTTCGCCTCGGAGGCGGTGTAAGCCGAAGCGGAGTGGGACACGGCAATTACGGCGAGAGCGGCGAGCGGCACGAAGCGCATCATCGATTCCAATGCCAGGCGATTGAGCACCAGGCATTGTCGGAGCGCGCGCGTGGATTCGCCAAGCGCGTCGCCGAAGTTCCCTCGTGTTTTCAACCGAATAGTTCTGGCGCCGTCAGCGCGGCATCAGCCGGCCGGCAAGGCTGCGAATGTGGCGGAAGGCCTCCCAAAGCGCCGGGTTCTGCTTGATCAGGCGTTTAAGTCGCGCCTTTACGTAGAGCGGCGTGCAAAGCAGCGCACCGCGCGCGCTCGCGGCGGCAAAATGGTCGTACAGCGGAATGACGCCGTCGCACCAGTCGCGCTTGTACGGCTCGTCGCCAATCGTGAAGTCGTAACGCGTGAAGCCGCGCTCGATCGCGCTGCGCAGGAGGTCGTGCAGATGCGCGGCGCCCGGCCCGAAGCGGGCAGCGTCGCCGTCGGTGTGGCTTGCCTGAAGGTGATAATAAGTGCCGCGAAAGGTCAGTCCGAGATTGACGGCGACCGGCTGTGTTCCGCAATCGAGACGGCTGAGATGGGTGAGGCTCTGCGCTTTGGGGTCGGTGAAAAGCGCGCGGTAGAAGTCGAGATAGCCAGGGCGCGCGAAGATGTTGGACACGCCCATGCGCGCGAAGGAGCGCGACTTTTGTTCGACCAGCGCGTCGATCGTGGTCAGGATGTCGTCGGCGGCCTGAGGCTCGACGAAAGCGACGACGCCGTGCTCGGCGAGCTTCTTGCGCTTGCCGCGATCTCGGCTGCGCGTCGACGATGATCGTTTGGCGGCGTAGAAGGCGTCCCACGTCTCGCCGAGCGCGGTCGCATAAGCGCCGCTGGGGTTGTCCGTCACGCCGAGTGCGATGAGAGGGTTAGGCTGGCTGCCAATTGTGGCCGGCATCTTTTCCAGATGAATGACGTCATAGCGAAGCCGCGGATGAGCGTCGAGCGCCACGCCGATGCGACGCCACAAGGCGGCGATATCGGGGACTGCGGCCGTGAAGGTCGCCGCAAGGAGCGGGCCGTTATAATCGCAGAGTTCCGTTCCGAGGAAGACGAGCTCGCGTCCGAACGGCATGGGCCGGGTCGCCAGCGGCAGAATGAACAGAATGCTGCCGCCGTTTGCACGACCGACGACGATGGCCGGGCGCACGTCGTTGCACGCGCCGACGCGGCGCTGCCACGCGTCGAGCCACTCGAACGTCTGAAACACGGTGCAGTCGGCACCATGCTGGAAGGCGCGCCAATCGCTCTCGATTGCGGCGAGGTCTTCGTGAACCGATAGCTCAATCGACACGCGCGGCGTCGCACCTTCGGCATCCGCGCGCAGGCGCGGAGAGGCGAGAAGCGCGTCGTCGTGGGCATTGAGGGCGGCGATCGCCCGTGGCATCGGCTGGCCTTGCGCAGGAGTGATCAATGTCGCGGCAATCTAGGCGACAGATTGCCACAGCCCCGTAAATGAACGCGGCAAGGGCCGCTCACGCAGCAGTTTGGGTTGATGGATCGTTAACGTGCTGCCGCATCGGCGCCGCCGGCACGAGGGTGACGTCGACCTCGGCGACAATCGGTGCGCTAGCGGGCTCGGGCGTGTCGACGTCGCCGAACAGGTGGCGCAACGTGCCGACCGCATACTGCATCAGGAACTTGGCGACACGCCGCGCGCGCCATGCAGGCGCGTCGTTGGTCGAGAATGCCTTCAAGCTGTACGCCTTCTCGCGCGCGAAGGCGTCGCCGGCCTGCTTGATCGGATCGGCATAAAACGCGCCGATCTTGGCGGCGTCCATGCCGGGAGTGCCCAACCAATTCGGGATATGCACGTTGCACAGCCGCTCGACGTCGTTGAGCACCTTGCGCGCGCCGGTGCCGGCGGCGGGGCATGAGGTTGAGAAGGCGTCGCCGACCAATACGACGCCGCCCTGAACATGACCCTCGGTCATGTACAGGTCGATCGGGCGGATCTGCACCGGGCCGTCGACGGTGAAGTCGCCCATGATCTTGCGCAGGCCCGGCCACATCGCGAACAGCGTTTCCTGCGGCGCGCCACGCATCTGGCGCAACCACGGATCCTGCATGTCGCGGTAAACGAACAGGTTGGCGCGCATGTTCGCGCCGATCGGGAAGAGGGTGATCAGCGCCGCGTGGTCGCTCGTGCGCTCGGCATAATAGGTGAGCGCCGGGAACTCGAAGGCCGGGCGCCCGGCCGGCACCGCGTCGAAGCCGATCGTAATCGAGTGCGTCGGGCTGACGGTCTCGCGCGTAAGGCCGAGATTGTGGCGCAGGCCGACGCTCAGACCGTTGGCGAGCACGATGAGCCGCGCGGAAATATCCTCGCCGGCCGAGAGCGTGACGCGCTGGCGCTCGTCACCGGCGGCAAGCGCGGTCGCCTTGGCGTTGACGATGCGCACATTGCTCGGAATCAGCGCGCGCACGGTATTGACCAGTGGCGCATAATAGATGCCTTGCTGGTCGCCGGGGCGCTTCTCGACGATGCGGCCGAAGCGGGCGACCCAGGTCTCGCGGTCAGGCGTGGTGTGCCGGAGGATGTCGTCGGCGAGCCCCGTCTTCTTCAGGATCTCGACCTGGGTGCTGTCAAGCTTCTCACAGCGGAAGTCGGGCGGATAGACGGGATTGGGGTCGACGAGGATTGCGTCGATACCGGCGCGGCCCAGCATCGCCGCGGCGAGCGAACCCGCCAGTCCGCCTCCGACAATTACCACATCTGTATTCTGCACGGTCAGCGTCCTGTTTTGCGCAGATGTTTCCGATAGAGAGTCTTTGCGCGGGCGCGCAGCGCAAGCCAGGCGCTCTGCATTTGCGCGAAGACAAGAAACGTCATCGAGCGGCGCGGCCGCGCGTCGAACCAGAGCGTCGCAATCTCGCTGCGCTCCTGCCACGAGCCCATGTAGCCGCTATCGTCGAAGGAACAGGAGTCGACGGCGTCGACGCGCTCGTCGGCGAGAAGATGTGCGGTGTAGTCCTCGAACAGCAGGGTGCCGGGCGAGACGTCGTGCAGCGACTCGTCGTAACAGGTCTTCCAGGTGTAGGCGGTGCGGCCGGCGCGCAGCAGCACCTGCATGCTGACGGGCCTGCCGTCGAGCGTGAGGCTGTGGACCTCGGCATCGCCTTGCGCGGCAAGCGCGGCAATCATGGCGCGGGTGTATTGCGCATCCGCGGCGTTGTTCGCCAACGCGGTGCCCTGGCGGCCCTTCCAACCTGCGGCTTCGAGCGAGAGAAAATCCTCGAAGGCGCGCCCGACGGCGTGCGGCTCGGTGACGACGATCGAGGCGAGCACGCCTTTTTCGCCAAGGCGTCGGCGGTGCTGGCGCAGTTTCTTGCGGCTCGAGGCCGACATGGCCTGCTCGAAATACGCTTTCGCGTCGAGATCGGAGGAAAGCTTCGGCCGCTGCGCGCGGGAGAAGACGTGCATCGCGCCGCCGCGTGCGGCAAGGACGCGTTCGAGCGCGGCAAAGGTCGCGGTATCCGTCCCCATGGCGTCGAGCGCGATGATGTTCGGCAGGTCGGCATCGCTTGCGATGAATGTGAGGAAGGCTTCGAATACTGGCTCGAGCAGACCGCGGTCGATCACCGGCGTCGAAAGGTAGGCGTTCGGTGCCGGCGGCGCCGCGAGCAAGGTCAGCGGCAAGGGCGACTGGTGGGCGCCCGTGTGCGCGAAGCCCCACAACCCAGCGAGGCGGCCATTGGCGAAACCGGCAAGCGCTCCAATCTCGCGTTCCGGATAGGCGGAGGCGGCCTCGGACAGCAGAGAAGGGTGCATGAAGACATTTGCGGCGTCGGCGCGTCGCGCGAGATCGCTCCAGTCTTCGGCGAGCGCGGCAAGGCGGGCGCCGGTCACGTACTCAACCGAGACGGCCGCCGCATGCGTCGCGGCGGACGCAGCAGCGGCGTCGCGCGCGTCGGCGGGCGCCGGAGCCACGAGCGCATGCACGCCGTTCCAAGCCAGTTCTTGCGACAAGACGCCTCCCGGACCGCTTTTCGGGCCCCAGCAGGCGTCACATGTATACCGAAACCCTTTCAAAACCCGTTACAATCGGCGCAGAAAGCGCGCCGGAAATTTGCCTTCCATTAACCGTGCCGCCAACGGCCGGGCGATTGACCGACCTGATATCTGACTGTAGTCAGATAATATGCAGCCTGATGATGTCGCCCGGGTACGCCGGTTCAACCGTGCCGTCACGTCTGAAGTCGGCGCGCTCGATACATCCTTTCTCGGACGCGGACGGCCGCTCGGCGCCGCGCGCGTGCTCAACGCCATCGGCCATGGCCGTGGCGACGTCGCCGCGGTCCGCGATTATCTCGGCCTGGATTCCGGGTTGATGAGCCGGGTGCTGCGCGGGCTCGAGGAGGAGGGGCTGATCGAGACGGTTGCGCATCCGGACGATGCGCGCCGCCGCGTGGTGCGGCTGACGAAGCGAGGCCGCCGCGAGTTCGGCGCCTACGAGGCTTTGTCGGACGCGCAAGCGCAAGCCATGATTGCGCGGCACCCGCGCCGCGAGGAGTTGCTTGCCGCGATGGATTTCGTGGCTTCGGCGCTTGGGCGTGCGCGGATGTCGATCGAGGAGGTGGACCCGCGGTCGGAGAACGCGCGCTATTGTCTCGGCGAATATTACGCGGAGCTTGGTCGTCGCTTCGAGGAGGGCTTCGACGTCTCCCTGTCGCGCGATCCCGACGCCAAGGACATGATCCGGCCGCGCGGCGCATTCCTGATAGCGGTCTCGGATGGTCTCGCCGTCGGCTGCGTCGGCCTCAAGGGCCATGGAGGGAACGCTGCTGAAGTGAAGCGCCTGTGGGTCGCGCCCTCGGCGCGCGGCTTGGGACTCGCCAAGCGGCTGATGGCGGCGACCGAAGCCGCCGCGCGCGAACTCAATATCCGGGTGTTACGCCTGGACACAAATCGCGCTCTGCCGGAGGCGATCGCCCTCTACCGGAATTCCGGCTGGACCGAAATCGAGCGGTTCAACGACGACCCGTATCCGGACTTCTTTTTCGAGAAGGTCTTGTGAGGCGGGCGGCCTCCGACCCGATGCTCGGGGCATCCGAGGCCGGTCGGGAGGGGAAAAGGGTGCTCGGGCCCTTATTTTGGCAATGCAAGATATCCCACTAAGCGGAGCTTAATACTCGGCAAGGTAGCATTTGGTCCGGAATACCTCAAAACAGTGGTTCCCCCGGAATGACGGTCCAACGCGTTGAGATGCCTGCCGCTGCCAACACGCTGCGGCTTGTGCCCGCCCTGTACGCCGCCACGTTGTTTGTATCGGCGCTCCTGCTGTTTCTCATCCAGCCCATGTTCACGAAAATGGTGCTGCCGCGGCTTGGTGGCGCGCCCACCGTCTGGTCCGTCGCCATGGTGTTCTTCCAGGCGGCGCTGCTCGCCGGTTACAGCTATGCGCACGTTCTGGTGCGGCGGCTCTCGCCCTGGCGCGGCGCATTCGTGCATTTCTGTCTCCTCGCCTGCGCCGGCGCGACGTTGCCGATCGCGATCTCCTCGCTGTTCGGCGAGCCGCCGAGCGCGGGCATTCCGGTCTGGTTGATCGGCCTGTTTTCGGCCTCGATCGGCCTGCCATTCATCGCGCTTTCGGCGAGCGCACCGCTCTTGCAGGGATGGTTCGCCGGTATCGACCACGCGAAAGCGCGCAACCCTTACGTCCTCTATGCCGCTTCGAACCTCGGATCCTTCGCGGCGCTGTTTGCATATCCGGTCGTCGTCGAGCCGTTCCTGACCTTGCGCGAGCAGTCGCGGCTCTGGTCGACCGGCTTTGCCGTGCTCGCCGTGCTGATCGCCATCGCGGCGGTGCTTGCGGCGCGTCACGGGGCCGAGACGGCGCCGGCCGCGGCGTCGAAAACCGCTCCGACGCCGTGGCCGGTTCGCTTGCGCTGGATGGCGCTTGCCGCGATCCCGGTCGGCCTCGTCATTTCGGTGACGACCTACATCAGCACGGACATAGCCTCCGCGCCGTTCCTATGGGTTATCCCGCTCGCACTCTATCTCCTGACCTTCGTCGCCGTGTTTCGCGATCGGTCGTGGGTGCCCACCTCGACTGTCGTCATGCTTGTGCCCATCGTGGTCGCGCTGCTGGCCATCGGCCTTCTCGGCGGCGCCAAGCGCTACATGTTCGCGATGATCGGGCTCAACCTGCTTGCTTTCGTACTGTTGACGCTGCTGTGCCACGCGGAGCTGTACCGGCGCCGTCCCGATCCGGCCAAGCTCACTGAGTTCTACCTCTGCATGTCGCTCGGTGGCGTTGTTGGCGGCTTGTTCGCCGCGCTTGCCGCGCCGCATCTGTTTCCGCTGGCCTATGAATACCCGCTGCTGATCGTGATCGCGCTCATGGCAATTCCGGGAGCGGTCGGAATAAGAGGGCGGCGGCTCGCGCTCGACGTCGCGCCGCCGCTTTTCCTGGCCGCCGCCGCGGCGATAATGCGACTCGTCTTCGATCTGGACCTGCCCGCAAATGCCGAAACCGCCTTTCGTATCGCGCTCGTCGGCCTGGCCGCGTTGATGCTCTTCCAGCGCAAGCGGCCGCCGCGTTTCGCCGCGCTCGCCGTTCTCGCCTTCGTCGTGACCGCGCTCTGGCAGCCGGGCATGAACCGGGTGCTTGCGGCGCGCAGTTTCTTCGGCGTGCATCAAGTGGTCGACACGGCGGACGGCGAATACCGGCTGCTTTACAACGGCACGACACTGCACGGCGCCGAGCGCATCGCCGATCTCGCCGGCAACACGCCCAAGCCGCTCACTTATTATTTTCCGGACGGCGCCATCGCGCAGAGCATAAAGACCGTCCGCAGCGCAGAAGGCGGCTTCCGGCGTGTGGCCGTGGTCGGGCTCGGCACCGGCACGCTGTCGTGCCTCAGCCAGCGCGGCGAGCATTGGACCTTCTACGAAATCGATCCAGTGGTGGTGCAGATCGCCCGCAATCCGAAGCTGTTCAGTTTCATGAGCTCGTGCGCCCCCGATGCCGGCGTGGTGCTGGGCGACGCGCGGCTGACGCTCGCGCAATCGAAGGAAACTTACGACCTTATCGTGCTCGATGCCTTTTCCTCCGACGTCATTCCAGTTCATCTGCTGACCCGCGAGGCCATCGAGGTTTATCTGTCGCACCTCGCACCGAAAGGCGCGCTCGTGCTGCACATCTCCAACCGCTATCTCGAACTGGCGAATGTGGTCGCCGCCATTGCCGCCGGTGAAGGGCTCGCCTCCGAAAGCAAGATCGACGTGCCCGCGGAGAGCGTGCAGACGAATTATCGGACCAGCGCACAGGTCGCCGTGCTGGCGCGATCGCCGTACATATTGCGCGGGTTCGAGCGTGTCCCGGGCTGGGCGCCGCTGCCGCTCAATCCCACTGTGGCGGCCTGGACCGACGATTACTCCAACATCTTCGGCGCTTTGTTGCGCAAGTAGCGCGCAGCCTCGGGTTTGCACGGAACGGGTCCGCCGCCGGCGACGTTTCTGTCGTAAGACAAGGAGCGCCGCATGACCTCGACCACGCAACTCGCCCGGGACGCGGAGACGAGCCGCAGGGAACTGGCGGCCTCGCTCGCCGAACTCCGCGCACGATTGTCGCTGCACAGCCTCCAGGATGAAGCGCTGCGCAGGATGTCGAACTCGGGTCCGGCGCGGTTCGCGACGGGGCTCCGTGACGATGCGGCCAACAGTGCGGTTCCAATCGCCATGCTCGCGGCAGGCGTGCTGTGGGCCGTCGCGAACAAGCGGTCTGCTGCGGGAACGCGGCCGGCGCCGGGTTCAATGGACAGTCTCGTCGGTTTCGGCGACACGCTGATCGGAGCGGCTGCGGACCTCGCGCGTACGGTGGGGGCGGGCGTGGCCAAGGTGCAAACCAAAGGCGCGGCTGTCGCCCGTTCGGCGCAACGCGGCAGCATTGCGGCGGCTCATTCTGCCGAAGCGGTGGGCGATCAGGGACGCGCGCTCGGTTCCCACGTTGCGGCCGGCGTTGCGAGCGTGATGCATGCCGCGCGCTCCAACGGCAGCGCAGCGACCCAAGCGGCCTCGAAGCTGACAAGCCGGGCGTCTCGCATCGTGAGCACAGGTGCAAAGTTCGCGAGCAACGATCCCGTTTTCATCGCCGGCGTCGGCATTGCGGCGGCCGGAATAGCGGCCGCGATATTCGGCGTGTCCCGCCAGCGGGACGTCGCGTCTGCGGCCGGCGAACTGGTCGAGAATGCCGGAAAGGAAGCCGGATCTGTTCCCCCGCTGTCGCCTGGGCAAGTGGCCGGTTTGGGAACCGAGATAGCGCCGAGTGCGCAAGGCTACGGCCGGGATCCCACGGGCGCGCAGGATTTGGCCGCTGTCGCGACCGCGCAGTAGCACCTTGGCTTGCGCTCAGACAGCTGCACCGAACGGTCGGGCGGTATAGGTACCTTTTTCCGCCCACATTCCGCACCAGCTCCGGCTCAAACGCGACAGAAGCAAGCCGCAGCATTCTCGCATGGTCCCGGCTGCGCGCAGCTGGAACACCATCGTGATCAGACGATCGCTTGACCACAACGAACTTGAAGCGCTGGCTCTCTTTGCCAATGGGAAGTCCGCGGACGAGATCGCGGCGGCGCTGAACGTCAGCCAGGGGATGGCGCATCACTACCTGCGCGTCGCCGCGCGCAAGCTCGGCGCGCGCAATCGCGTGCACGCGGTCGCCGTCGCTGTCCGGAACGGGCTGATCAAGCCCACGGGCGGAGAGGAATGAGCGAGGCCCGAAGGCCTCGCCCAAAGCGGGTCATGCCACGTTTGCCTGCGGCTCCGGCACGGCTTCCGCGATGGGAGCGCCGAGCAGAGTTCCGATCACACCCTGAACCTCGAGCTGGGCCGTAACGTGCGACATGGTTGGCCGTGTGCCGAGGATCGTCGCGTCCAGCGCGTCGGCGGCGGTCAATCCGCGCGGGTAGAATTCGCGGAAGATTACGCGCTCGGCCAAGCCCTCCACGTAGCGGAAGCCGAGCCGCAGCGAGAGTTCGTGCAGGGCGCTGTCGACGAGCCGCTTGTTCCGCGAATTCAGCGTCGAGAGACGGTTGCGCAGCACGATCCAGTCCGTCGGGGCCTTGCCCTTACTCTCACGTATGCTGCGCGCTTCTTCGACCACGCGCGCGTAGCGGCTGATGCCGGAAACCTGAAACGTTTCCGGATCCACGCTGCCGAGCGAATCGAGATCGACGAAGCTGTCGTTCAGCGGCGTCAGCAGCGTATCCGCGAAGGTCAGCGCAAGACGCGCCAGCGCACTGTCGTGACCGGGCGTGTCCACGATGATGCAGGCGTGCGTGTCGGAGAGCCGTCCGATGGTTTTGGCGAAGGCGGCGCAGCGCCCAGCCTCGCCGTCGAGGGATGCGAACTCGTCGTCCTCGCTGAAGCAGACATGCGTCGGTGTCGGCAGATCGAGCCCGCGCTGGCGTGACCAGGCGAGCCTGTTGTCGATGTAATGGGTGAAGCTGCGCTGCGTACCGTCGAGGTCGACGGTCGCGACGCTCTGACCGGACCGCAGCAGGGCGATCGCCAGATGGATCGCCACGGTGGATTTGCCGGATCCGCCTTTTTCGTTGGCGACGACAATTACGCGAACACCAGGCGCACTAAGGCTCTCCGCGGACATGAGCGGCGCTCCCTTCGCTGTGACTTCGTGTCGTTGTTTGTCAGCAAAGCCACAGTGCTGTGATTCGTCGACACAGGACCATGCTTCCGGCATTGGTATTTGCAAATGCATTTCCGATGATATTTCAATCGGCAAGATGGGACCGCGCGATGAGACCGCGGTTCGACAGCCTGGTTCCGCGTCAGATCGGGGCCTTGAAGAAATCCGGCAGCTCGATCCTGCACGACAGTCCGCCCCGCGCCCAGTCGAAGCGCGCCTGACCGCGGAGCTGCCGGCCTACGACTTCGTCGATGACGCGCATTCCGAAGCCACGCCCTTTTGGCGGTTCGACGGGCGGACCGCCTCTTTCGATCCAGTTGATCGTCAGGGCTCCGCCATCTTGTTTCGTCCAAAGCACTTCGACCGTGCCGCTCGGCGCCGACAAGGCGCCGTACTTGACGGCATTCGTCGTGAGCTCATGAAACAAGAGCGCGAAGGGTTGCGCCTGGCCTGTCTCGAGGTGGGTGTCAGGTCCACTCACGACGCCGCGCGCATCTTGCCCCAGGCAATAAGGTGACAGTTCCTGCCTGATGAGCGTGGCGAGATCGGCTCCGGTCCATCTGGATTCGGCGAGGAGCGTATGCGCTTTGGACAAAGCCTGAATGCGTCCTTCAATGACGGCCTTCAGGCCTTGCGAAGTAGGGGCACTGGACAGGCTTACGATCGCCTGGACGACTCCGAGCAGATTTCTCGACCTGTGATCGACCTCACGCGAGAGGAGCTGCACGTCCTTTTCCAGCCGTTTCCGGTCGGTGATATCTCGGACGATGCTGCAACCACCGACAATCTCGCCCGCGGCATTCTTCAGAAGGGAAACCGTGAGCAGAACGTCCACCAGACTGCCGTCCTTGCGCTTCCGGACGGTGTCGCGCGGTTCGATGCGTTCTCCGCGCCTTATCCGGGCGAGAATCGCCGCTTCCTCCTCCACCCGGTCGGGCGGCACGAGCACCCGAATGGGTTTCCCGATGATCTCTTCGGCCGGATAGCCGTAGAGGCGTTCCGCACCCTTGTTCCATGTCGAGATGATTGTCGCGAGATCGGTACTGATGATCGCGTCGTCACTGGACTCCACGATCTCCGCAAGGCGCCGGAGGCGGTGCTCGCTCCTGCGCAACTCGGCCGCTGCTGCCTCGTACTCTTCAGGCGAAGCATCTGGACGAGGACGATCAAGTTCCATGGCTTGTGCGGATCGATTCCGAGCCGGCGGGCTTGCTTTCTCGCGGCGGCAAATGGCCGCGCATCGAAATGGATCATATTCGCGCGCGGGCGGAAGCCAAGAGCCGTCCTGCTCGCGCTCGTGTCTCTAGAAGAGGTACCTACGTCCGCTATGAGATTGTCCGTTCGCTGACAGGCGACGCACCGGAATTGCGGCGGCATTGCGCGCCTGCATCGGTCTGGAGGAAAGGCGCTGATGCCGAGCGCGCTGCCCAGGCACTCGACATTCCAAGGAAACTGCGTCCGGTCGAGGCGCGTTCCGTGTGGGGGGCTCTGCGTTCGTTCTCAGACCCGCACTGGATATGCCTTATGTGCGTATTTCCAAACTGCCTGCTGTTCCTGAGCTGCGACCTCGAAAGCGGATGCACTGGGGCGGAGCCGGAGACCTTCGAGGAACCCCGCATTGGCCGACGGGCGAAAACACGTCGGCTCGGGGCGAAGCCTCGCTGCCTCGCTCACGTGGATGAACGAAAGCGGACGCAAAAAGGGAGGTCGTGTCGACGAGTGGTGAGCGCGCTGGGACTCGAACCCAGGACCTACTGATTAAAAGTCGGAACTGCCGGTCATTCAGCATCGTTCACGGCGCGTCACTGTGCGCTAGTAAGTCATTGAACCACCGACATTTTCGCTACCTGACTTACCCCGTCTCGTGTCATCATCGGTCA
>Ga0068855_100008117_pt1 | contig 12686 bp, 10 predicted proteins | sample KBSCornC52_FD_66592 | JGI IMG/M metagenome (GOLD analysis project Ga0068855, IMG submission 66592) | Corn rhizosphere microbial communities from Kellogg Biological Station, Michigan, USA - KBS Corn C5-2 | ecosystem: Host-associated > Plants > Roots > Rhizosphere > Soil ...
AATTCGACCAGAAATCGGTCATGGATGTTGCCGGAGTCAAGGCCACGCTTACGGAGCTGAACGCGCAGTCCCGTGGCTCAACCCTTTTCTATCTAGACAATGAAACGCCCAAGAACCGCATGGGGCACATGTGGTGGTTTGGATATCTGTATGACTATCCGGCTTGGCACGATTACTCCCAAGACCAACCAATCAAGTATTACGAGAACGATCCTTCGGTTGAGATCAATGCTCTGACAGGCGAACCGCATACGCGCCGCAATCTAATTGAGATTGTGGCCATACAGCGAAGGGCAGGAGCAATCGGGGTCTTCGCCCATCCCACTCGCTGGTGGGTGAGCAACGGGAAGTTCACGTCCAATATTGCCGCGATGTCAGGGCTATTTCTAATCGCAGATGGATCCCTCGACGGCATGGCTGTGATGGGCGATCGTGTATACAACAAGCCCTACCAGGACCTGTGGTTTTCGTTCTTGGACACGGGCGGAAAAGTGCCGGGCTTTGCCGAGACGGATTTCTTTCTAAACCAGGTCATGCACCACAACGAACTCGATACTTTCAGGAATTACCCTCACATCGGGAACCGTCCCTTAACTGCGCGAGCCATCCGCGATGCCGCCCGTTCGGGGGAGGTCTTTTTCAGTAATGGAGGGTTCCTCAACGTCTCTGTGGACGGCGTGCCGATGGGCTCGGTTGTCAGAACCGGTCAGTCAAAGCGTCACAGGCTGCGCATTGAAGTGTATCCCGCGCCGAATAGCCGGCTGGGGCGAATTCAAATCATCGGGAAACACGGCACAGTACTCGCCGTAAAGGACAACTTCCCTGGCGGCGTGCTCGAATATGAAATTCCGGGACACGACGAACCCGACTATGTTGTCGTGCGTGCATTCGGCTCAGGCGACGATCCTGATCACGATCCGGACCAGGTGCGGTATTTGGCTGTTTCCAACCCAGTCTATCTGTGGCCGCCCGGCTTCCATAGGGAACCGGCCCGCACCTTGTGCAGGCTACGTGTCGCTCTGGGTAGCAGATGGATCGGCGGCTCGCTTGAGTTTCAAACAGCTGACGGAGAACTTCTCAGGCGTGAGCCAATCCATGCCGGGATCATCTCGCTTTCGGAGCCTGCAGACTCACGTATCGTCTTATCGAAGAAAGGGCTTCAGTCTCGGATGTTCTATATCGCAATGGAGAATGCGGACGTTGAAAAAGACATTTGGTACCTGTCCAGCGGAGAATTCCGCAAAGACTATCCAGGCTTACCTCAGAGTGTTGTCCCGCCACAGGCTTTTCGTCTTGAGTCGCTGCGAGAGGCGCTGAAGCGATTTGAATACGAGATCCGTTAGCGTGAGCCAGGTCAAATCAGTTGGCCTGTTCGCTTCCGGACATCCGACGCCCGGCGGTGGACATCTTTAACCACCTCCACGCTGGATAGCGATACTGTCGGTCATTTGTCATCAGAGGCTTACGCCAAACACCAGATTGGTAACAGTATTGCTGTGAGGGGTCAGGCCCGAACTGCGTGCGCCCGCGATCGCCTCGCCGTAGCATTGGCCCACACAGAGAGGCTCTGGTATGCGAGTAGGGGGGCGAAGCTGAGATGAGCGGACTAGCACAAGATGTTCGCTACGCGCTGCGGCAATGGTGCAAGAATCCCGGCTTTACCACGGTTGCCGTCTTGACTCTCGCGCTGGGCATCGGAGCCAACACTGCAATCTTCAGCGTAGTGAACGCCGTCCTTCTTAGGCCGCTGCCATATCCAAACGCCGGTCAGCTAGTCATGCTTTGGGAGCAGAATCCGCATCGGGGCTGGTTCGACAACATTATTTCTGGCGAAAACTTTCTCGATTGGCAAAAACAGAATCAGGTATTCGCCGCCATGGCGGCGTTTGAATCTAACTCCTTCAACATCACCGGGAATCAGCGGGCGGAGGAGATCGCGGGTGAGCGAGTCAGCGCCAACCTGTTTTCCGTGCTCGGTGTCCAGCCATTTCGTGGACGCTTGTTCTTGCCCGAGGAAAACCGACACGACAAGACCGCCGCCGTTTTGAGCTATGGGCTGTGGCAGCAACGCTATGGCGGAGACGTTGATGTGATTGGCAAGCAGATTCTGCTCAATGGCGACAGTTATCCCGTCGTTGGCGTTTTGCCGCCCACATTCACGGACGACTACTCGTCGTTCTTAGACCCGCACTCCCAACTCTGGCTATCGGGAATCGAGCCCTTTGAGCCAGGGCGCGAATTGCATGAATATCACGCGATCGCGCGGCTGAAACCCGGCATCAGCCTGGCGCAAGCTCAGGCCAATATGAATTCGATTGCTGCGCAGATCGAGCAGCAATACTCGGAATCACGAGGTTGGGGCGTCGCTGTCATCAGCCTGCACGATCAGATCGTCAAGTATGCTCGTCCCACGTTGATCGTCTTGCTGGTGGCAGTAGGACTGGTCCTGCTCATCGCATGCGCCAACGTCGCAAATCTGCTGCTTGTGCGTGCCACGGGACGCCAGAAGGAAACCGCAATTCGCACCGCCCTCGGTGCATCCCGCAGCCGGCTCGCTCGCCAGTTTTTTATCGAAGGCGCTCTGCTGTCGATCACCGGCGCGATTGCGGGCCTTGCTTTCGCTCCATTGGCCTCACGGATTCTTGTTCTGCTGACCCCTCCCGATGCCCCGCACCTCGAAGGTGTCGCAACCAATGGCCTGGTGATGATGTTTACCGTTGGCCTTGCACTCGGCACGGGAATTGTTTTCGGATTGGCTCCAATGTTCAGTTCCGCGCGAGTGAATGTGAACGAATCTTTAAAGGACACTACCCGCGCGACCAGCGGAGGAGCTAGAGACCGACGATTGCGCGATCTGCTTGTCATTGGCGAATTCGGATTATCGCTAGCGTTGCTCGCCGGCGCCGGGGTGATGATCAAGGCGTTGATTCATCTCCGTCATGTTGATTTGGGCTTCAATCCTGATCATCTACTGACAGTGAAGATCCCACTGGAAGGTCCACAATACGCACAAACCGAAAAGCAGGCCGGGTTCTTTCACGATCTTGTTGCTCGAATCGGAGCGCTGCCCGGAGTCGAATCGGCCAGCCTCTCTCGTGGCGTACCGGTCCGCAATTGGGACGGGCAGAATTTCGTAACCGCCGATAATCCCCACCCCGCCGCTGGTGAGGTTCCGGACGCGAACTATGTTGCCGTCGGACCACAGTATTTCAAAACCATGCAGATTCCGATCGTTCGGGGCAGGGTATTCAATGATTTCGATACCCAAAGTTCCGTACCGATGGCGATCGTCAGCCAATCGCTCGCGACCAAATACTGGCCTGGACAGGACCCAATCGGAAAGCGACTCAAGATCAGCGGAGATGCGAACGACAACACGCAGCCCTGGCGCGCGGTCGTCGGAGTCGCCGGGAACGTCCGAACCGATGGACAGTACTGGTCCTTCCGTCCCGAAATCTATGTTCCATACACTCAGTTCCCGTGGATTCTCTACCCGCGCAATCTGGTCGTGCGCACCACGGTCAAGCCGCTGTCGATTGTTCCGGAGATTCGCCGCCAGGTCGCCGCGCTCGATAAGGATGTGCCTGTTTCCGACATCGCCACCATGGCAGAAATTACCGCCGGTCCCGTACAGCAAAGTAGAGGCGTGATGTGGCTGCTGGGGTCGCTCGCCACTCTTGCGCTGGTTCTTTCGGCCGTCGGTATCTACAGCGTGATCTCCTATAGCGTCAGCCAGCGAACGCGCGAAATTGGCATTCGAATGGCACTGGGAGCGAGTGACGGATGCGTCGCAAGCATGGTCGTGCGCCAAGGCTTGTTACTCGCTCTGATCGGGCTTGGTGCTGGATTACTTGGAGCCCTGGCAACGGGGCGCATTTTCTCCGGCTTGCCTCCCAAAGTGCGCTGGCTGCTCCTGTTCGACGTGCATCCAACTGATCCGCTAATCCTTGGTGTCGTCTCCCTGGTCCTGACGATTGTTGCTCTGTTAGCCTGTCTTCTCCCAGCACGCCGTGCTGCCAGAGTCGACCCAATGGTGGCACTCCGCTACGAATAGTTGCTCATAAATACCCTGACTCCAAAGGCTCGCAAATTACCGAATATTTTCAGGTTTTGCTGAGCTTTGAGGCGCCCGGAATCCCAAAACTCTTTGAAAGGGGGTTGCAAAAGTCCGACTTCCTTAGAGATGTTATCTAGGACAGCGGAGAAGGGAATGACCTCTCTTCTAGACAGGTTCACTAGAATGGATGGCCGAAGTTTCAATGACTTGCCCTTCTTAGCTTGGCCGGAGGCCTGACGCATACGCCCTCAATTACCCCAGAGCGATGGCAGGAGATCAGTCCATACCTAGACGAAGCACTTTCTCTCCCTGCGGAGGAAAGGGCGAAGTGGCTGGAATCGTTTCGAGTTCAGAAGCCTGAGTTGTCGGAATTGGTTCAGAAACTCTTGGAAGAGCATAACGCTGCAGAGCAGGAGCACTTCCTCGAAAAGAGTCCCACGACAATCCCCACCGAGTCAGGTTTAGCAGGGCAAACGATTGGCGTATATCGACTTCTTTCGCATATCGGCCAAGGCGGCATGGGGAGCGTATGGCTGGCGGAGCGCAGCGACGGGCGCTTTGAGCGCCGCGTTGCGATCAAGTTCTTGCATTTGGCAGTTGCTGGAGTACCCGGCGGTGAGCGATTCAAGCGTGAAGGTAGAATTCTTGGTCAGCTCGCTCACCCTCATATTGCGGAACTGGTCGATGCGGGCATCACTCCGGGTGGCGAGCCGTATCTCGTTCTTGAACACATCGAAGGAGAACATATTGACGAGTATTGCGACAAACGAAAGCTTGATGTGGAGACTCGGATCAAGCTCTTTCTCGAAGTTCTTAGTGCTGTCGCACATGCCCACGCGAACCTGATCGTCCATCGCGACATTAAGCCTTCTAACGTCCTGGTCCGGAACGATGGCGCTGTAAAGCTGCTCGATTTCGGAATCGCAAAACTTCTCTCAGAGGAGAACACTTCCGCGGCGACATTGCTCACGGCCGAGGCTGGCATCGCAATGACCCCAAAATTTGCAGCGCCGGAACAAGTTACCGGCGGCTCAGTGACAACTGCAACAGACGTCTATGGGCTTGGAGTCTTGCTTTATTTGCTGTTGACCGGTCGGCATCCCATAGGCCCGGAACCGCATTCTCCGGTGGACCTGGTGAAGGCGATCGTTGAAGCCGAGCCACGACGCGCGAGTGAAGCCGTTCGGTTGAATCATACGGCCTCATCCGCCATGAAATACAGCACTGCTCCCGAGAAGCTAGCCCGCGAACTGAGCGGCGACTTGGACACAATACTAATTAAGGCACTCAAGAAGCGTTCTGAGGAACGGTACAGTTCCGTGGTAGCTTTTGCCCAGGATCTTCAGCGATACCTCCGGCACGAACCGATCACCGCCCGGCCGGACACCGTTGCTTACCGTGCGAAAAAATTTGTCCGCCGGAATCGGATGACTGTGGCGCTCACGGCCTTTGCCTGCTTGGCTCTGGTTGCCGGTATTGCTGGCACTCTCGTACAGGCCGGATCAGCACGCCGCCAACGCGATGCTGCTCTTCGCGAGACCGATCGAGCTAGTCGCATCGCGGAGTTCATGACGGGAATATTCAAAGTTTCCGACCCAGGAGAGAGAGTTGGCAGCGCCGTAACCGCTCGCGAGGTACTCGATAAAGCATCGAAAGACATTAGTTCCGGCCTCTCAAGAGACCCAGAGCTGCGAGCGCGAATGATGTATGTAATGGGGGAGGCGTACTTAAACCTTGGGCTTTATTCGCGCGCGCAGTCACTACTCGAAGCAAGCATGAGTATCGAGAGCGCCGCGCTTGGGCCCGCCCATCCGGAAACACTGAGAACAATGCAACGGTTGGCCTGGACTTTGTTTCAGGAGGGACGTTTTGCTCAGGCAGAGCAGCTACAAAAAAGAACTCTCGAGACCAGGCGCCGTGCCCTTGGGCCCGACAACGATGAAACTCTTTCGATCACAAGCGATCTAGCAAATACTCTAGATGTGCAAGGAGATCACGCTCAAGCCGAAAAGATGGAACGTGAGGTCTTCCACAGACGAAGCCGCACACTGGGACCGGGGGACTCCGGCACTCTCGCCTCCATGGATACCTTGGCCGCCATCCTGGTTAGCGAAAACCGGCTGGACGAGGCAGAGAAACTTGAAAGTCAGGCGCTCGCGACTGAGCGACGCGTGTATGGCGATCTGAACCTGAATACAATTCACTACATGATGAATGAGGCCGCAATCCAGGGGCAGATGGGTCGGGACAAGGAGAGCGAACAGTCCCTGCGCCAACTGCTTGAGCTGGAACGGCAGGTCTTAGGTCCCGATCAACCGGAAACGGCGGTAACGCTCTACAATTTGGCCAGCGAAGTGGCGAAAAAAGGGAATTCAGACGAGGCCCTATCGCTGCTGCGTCAATCAATCGACCACGGTCTGCTTCCACAGTACGCGGAAGCGATGGGACAAGATCCCGACCTTAAAACCTTGCATGGCAAACGCGGTTTCACCGCTCTTATAACGTATGCAAAACGTCATGCGACGGCAGAAAAAGCTCGTTTAGGGCCATGAAACTCTTGGATCCACGGTAGTGGTAGGCGCGGCAGGACTTGAACCTGCAACCCTCGGATTAGAAAAGCGCGGCAGTATTGGCGGATCACCAATCCTCAATCGGATACGATGCCCCGACGGGCTCCAAGTCGGGGCCTTTTCGTCCCAATCGGGAACTATTGTGCAACGTTTTGTGCAACACCTACCTTTCGCAAGCGATCCGATTTTTCGCTGGTCTCGACCCGTCATCAGGTGAGAAGGAGCGGAAGGAGTAGTCGGCGAACGCGCGGCTCAGCATGTCCCTAAAACTCATGTTTCCCGAACGTTCTGTAACCTATGTTCTCGGAACGGACAACTCTCGTGGTGCCCTCATTTGGGCTTCGGTCAGCTTTATTGGCGTACGGAGCAGCATCAGCGATCAGAACTCCTTCAATTGCCACTAGGAATACCGGCTGCAATTAAACCAAGCCGTTCTTGGATGAGAGGGACGCGTTCACCCTCCAAGACAAATCCAGGAAGCACATCGAGAAATCGAGACTCCGCGAGCAGGGTCTTTGCTGCTTCGGCTAGATAGTCCCGAAGAACCACCTGGAGAAGCGGCGATCTCTTGGAGCAATGAGACCCGTCCTTCAATGACAGCAACAAAGTTCAAGATCATGGCTGGCTTGGAAGTCCATTCGGCCCCTTCCTCGAAACGCTTCCATCTTTGTCGCAGGAAGAACGGCGCGGTAATGACACGGATCGCTTTGCCCTCCTGGTAAAGTGACGGTGAACGCATGTCGGAGTGCCGGTTCATACCAGATGTTTGTAAATCCTAGCACTGACTTGTTCAGGGGCAAGAACATCGAGCGTCAGAGCGCCGTTATGCCAGCGACAAGTGAGACCGATGTCTTCTGTGAAGTGAGCTTGGCGGAGTCGTTCTGAAAACGCAATGTAGTCTGCGTAGGTGAGGATCTCAGCAATCACGTCGACATCAGTCGTCCCGCGGATCGGCGCGGCGGCCTCATCGGTGATCAGCAGGCCCAAGGTAACCCCGCCCACGAAAACGATTTCGTCCAGAAAAGAGGCAAGTTTGCGCACTGCATCTTCCAGCATCTGAAGATTCGGATCAGGCATGGATCTCATTTGCCAAGAGTTCGACTGCCAGGTTTCGTTCGCGCGTTCTTCCGCTACGGATCGCATCGCAGAGGGCCAGGACGCTGTAGAGCTTTGGGTCTCGCAACGCTGCTTTGGGTGCTCCTTTGTAGAGGGGGGCGAGGGAAATGCCACGAACTTTTCCTTCTGCATACGGCCAGACCGTGAGCGGTTCGGTATCTTGCAAAAGACGTGACTTAAGCGGAGCGGCCGATGCCCCGGTTGGAACGCCTCGCACCATAGAACCCCTCGCAGGTGGAAAAGCGTACCGAAGTCCGTGCGAGAGGAATTCCATCAGGCCGGAACGATTCACTCGTTTTTCCCTTCCGGCTACCGCGAGTAACCCAGCTTCCGCACAGCGTTTCATGGCCTTCGACACTTCCGAAGGAGAGATGGACAGGCTGTCGGCAAGGTTCTTGGACTTGGGCGTCGGCTCGTCGGCGATGGCGAGTTTGAGAAGAAGCGCGATATCCTGCCCTTGCATGTAGCCATTTTAGTCCTAATTTCCAATTTGGAAATTGGAAATTTCGCTTTTGATGGGGACGACAAAGCAACGGCCATTTCACCGCAATTTCACTGCAAGAAGCCCAAACCGGCGCGGAGGACCAAGCTAACTAATTGAAAACATGGTAGGCGCGGCAGGACTTGAACCTGCAACCCTCGGATTAGAAATCCGATGCTCTATCCGCTTGAGCTACGCGCCCTCTATCAGTTAGCGAGATCCAAGAAGTACTTGTCCCTATTTTGTACCTGATTTGAGTCTAACAGGCGGATCGGCCTCACCGCGATCTTGCGACCAGCTTAGAGGATTACGAAACCGGTCGTGCGGTCGTGATGGCACGTGAATCGACTTGTACCGGATTTGTCCCTGATTGCGACCTGCTTTGGCCTCAGTCTTGAATGTCCAATAGGCAAGCCTCCGAGCAACGAGAATAGCGTCCCATCCCAACCCGTCAGAACGCAAAGCAGGAAAGAAGGAACGCATCAAGGGAATGATGAGAGGGTTTCTGCCTGACCAAGGGTTTATCGACGGAGAGAGGGATAGAATGAAAAAAGGCGTTGGGAATGGGCTTTCGATTCGAATTCGATCCGCTAAACAAGATTCTGATCACCTGGGTTGAGGGAGAACTCACGGATGACCTGATCAGAAAGGTCGACGCGGGAATGCGCAAACGTCTGGTAGAGAAGGTACCCAGTGTTCACATCGTGGAATGCTCGTCGATTACCAAGTTCTCGATGTCGTCTGAATCGGTTCGCTATTTGGCGAGGCGCGAGCCAGCACTCCAGGGCAACGGCTGTCGTCGTTTCTTCGTAATGCCCAGCACTGCGGGGTTTGTCGTAGCAAGAATTTTCAAAATCGCTGGAGAGCCACACTATGACTCTATGACGATTGCGCGTTCCCTGGACGAGGTCTTTTCAACTCTGGCAATCGAACCGACGCAGTTTGAACCGTTGGAATAGCGAGAGCACTCAACCCCAACCATTCGTTGCCTGAAACTGCAAGAATTGACAGTTTTCGAGGCGTAGCGTTTGTCTTAGAATTTTCAGACAGAAGGTGCGCCATGCCTGCCCAAAGCACAAGAGCGCACAATGAAGTGACCTGTAACACCCCTTTTCGGCTCAGCGTTGTCGCAGTGATGTGTGTCTTGGTTGTTTCTGCCTTTCTATTACTCGCTCACCGAGTCTCGATGCTGTGCGAGTTGGGGTTCGATTACCTCTACGACGGCATCGTTGTCGGATTGTTCATATATCGTTACGACCTGAAGCGTTCTGAATACTCCAACGACAGATGGAAGAGTATCAGGTTGATGAATCCTCACGTCCGCAATGCACTGAACCCCATCACGGTAGCGATTTACGCGCATGGACACGCGGAAGAATTGAACAAAATTCAAAGTTCGTCAAATCGAATCGACTGGGCGTTACGAGAGATCCTACCCGGCCAGGTGTTAGATGATTGCGATGATGCCGCGGCAGAGAAGAGACGAGGAGGAATCGTCTGGTCTGTTTTACCCACACCAGATGACGAAGTTTGGTTTTAGAAACGAAAGGAAACTTGTGAAGAGTAAGTTCGCAACTGAAAGGAACGTTCAAGATCGAACCGCGAAGCAGGAGCAGGCCATGACAAGAGCCGCGATAAAACGAGGCACGGAGGCTGAAATTGCTAGGCTCAGGAACACTCAACAGAATCTCCATGAGGCGTTGAGGATGCTCTTCAGGCTTCTCGAAATATACTCTCCAGTGTGGTACGACAAACGCTTTCATGATCAAGCGAAAGCCGCACTGAAGAGCGTTGATGGGTCGCGTGAAATCCGTTAAGCAAGCTTGAGATCGAACAGACGACCAGGACACGTCCGAGCGAAAGGTAAACCAAAAGCCATCAATCGGGGATCATATGGCGGAGGGCTCCCTCGACTACCGCACGCTCTTCCTAGTTTCCGGCATTGTTGGAACTGCATTGCTATTGCTCCTTGCAATGCAAGCCAGAAAACCCTATCCGGGCTTTGTGCGGGTTCTTCTTGCCCTTAGCGTTGTGAGCGCGGCGGTCATCATTGCTGACCTGAGAGGGTTCGCTCCCGATGCGCTCTTGAGTATCCAGCTCACAGCTCTCGTCGGGTTCGCGGCGATTGATAGCGGAGTCCGACGGTTTTCCGGAGCGCCACGACGAGGGCGTTGGCCATACATATATGTTCTAGCCGCAATCTTCTTACAGATATATTCTTACTTCGCCCGGCCCCTACATCAACGAATTATCTTGACCTCGTTGCTATCGATTCCCATCTTTGTGGATACTGCATTGCCTCTGCTAGGCAATCGACCTGAGGGCCACCGGTTCGGATACCGTTTTACTGCATCGGTGTCCATACTTGGGTGCTTCGCTGCCAGCCTCCGAATTATGGCCGTCTTGTCCTTCGGTAGAACTGATTCTCCATATTTTTCAGTGAACCCTGCGGACACTGCTTTCTTCATAACCGTCCTATTCCTTCTCCTTGGCATGGCATTTGGATTTATTACGCTCGCACACGAAAGGCTGGTGGCGGAATTGAAGGCTGCCAATCGGAACTTCAGGTTGGAGAGCGAAGAGCGAGCTCGCGTGGAAGCCCGACTAGTCCAGTCTGAGAGGTTGGCAACCATAGGGAGACTCGCGGGAGGGGTGGCTCACTTCTTCAATAATCAGATGCAGATCATCCAACTTTCCTGTTCGGTAATCCGGCAATCTCTGCAAAGGTTTAACCTGCCTCCACTTGCAACCATTGAGGAGATTGAGAAGGCCAGCAGACGAAGTGCGGATATCACGAGTCGGTTGCTGCAGTACGCACAATCCAGAACGCTCCGAACTTCCCGTTTTAATCCCAAGGAGTTGCTGAATGGGCTCATTCCCGAATTGCGAATTGCCGCAGGCGACAAGATAAAGGTCAACACGTCCAGTCCATCAGAGGTCCCCGTCGTGGAGTTGGACGCGGCCGTTCTGAAGGAAACGATCCTTGTCCTGGTGCGCAATGCAAAGGACGCAATGCCTTCGGGAGGCACACTGACAATCTCGCTGCGTGAAACGGTACTTGACTCGTGTCGCGCTAAAGAACTTGATTTATCGCCATCTGCGTTCGTTGCCCTATCGGTGGCGGATACAGGGTCGGGAATGGACGACCAAACCTTAGCTCTCGTCTTCGAGCCCTTCTTCACTACGAAGTCCAAGGCTACCGTCGAGGGTCTCGGCCTGGCAAGTGCTTATGGCTTTCTGCGACAGAGCGGAGGAACCATCACGGTCAGCAGCGCGCCATCGCGGGGATCGATCTTTGAACTCTACCTTCCGACCGCCGCCCAGGCTATCCCCTCTGAAGTGGTGGCTCGAGGTATTGGGTCGAGAGCGGGTTGCTGAGCCGGTGTCACGCGGTTTCTATCAAGCGCTCGTCTTTACCGCATTCTTGGGACTTATTTGGTGTAGAACGGTGTCAGCGGCGACGATACCCCGGTACTGAGCTTCCTCGAAAATTGAGAAGCCGCTTAGGTCAGAGTTTGCGAATATAACTGGCCCCGTAGCCTTTCGGAGGCTTCGGCGTTCCGCCGAGAAGATTGCCCCCCGTTTGGGTCTTGCCATGGCATGCCCCATGCGCATGATATCGATGCGCGAGACGCACTTGCGAATCTCCGGGTGGACGCGTTCGAGATCGTGCAGGATTGCGTCTTTCCAATAAGCCCACTCGCGAGCCAAGAGTAGTTGACGGTTCTGAGAAGGGGAGCCTTCTGCGAGTGCCCAGTAAAAGGTCCACACCGTGCGGTCGTTGTGAGTCGCGAGCGACTGGTGCATGGCGTCGACGTACCCCAAAGTCGGCGAGTCCATGAACACGTTGTCCCATGTGGGATCGCCCCCATAGGAGGTCGGTATGCGATCCAGCGTGAGATTGGCCGTGAGCCATGGCGAGTATTCAAAATCCTGGAGCGGAGCCATACCGTCGATCAGGTATGGACCGAGGAATGTAGGGGCGGCGAAGATAACGAACTCGGTTTGGAACTCCGTATCGCCCGCGAACACGCTCGCGCCGGTCTTTTGTGGCACGATGCGGTGGACCATCTGTCCTGTGTGTACATATCGGCCTACTCGCTCGAGCAAGCGGCGGACGATCCAGCCGTTGCCTTCCGGCCAAGTCAGCGGACCTTTTTCTTCCGGGTCGCGCGAGGCGAAGTATTGAATCCCAGCCCAGGCTGAAGTCTGATCTGCGGTTGCGCCGTAATCATCGCGGCAGCAGTAGTTCATATACCAGTTGAGGATCTTCGAGTCCATTTTCTGCTCGCGAAGCCAGTCAGCGAACGACATGTGGTCGAGACCCGCGGTGGATTCAGAAATACCAACATCCATGGGAACCGTGAACTTGCCAGTCGCCCGAAATCCGTGAACTTTCTCTTCGAGCCGCTGAAACTGCTCACGGTCTTTTTGCGTGAGCGCAATGGCTGGCTCAATTCCA
>Ga0068855_100008118_pt1 | contig 12686 bp, 10 predicted proteins | sample KBSCornC52_FD_66592 | JGI IMG/M metagenome (GOLD analysis project Ga0068855, IMG submission 66592) | Corn rhizosphere microbial communities from Kellogg Biological Station, Michigan, USA - KBS Corn C5-2 | ecosystem: Host-associated > Plants > Roots > Rhizosphere > Soil ...
AGATCCACAACAGTGCCAAAAACCCTGCGCGGAGCAGGAAGAGCGACAGCTCTGACATCGGCGCCGCTCAGCCTCGACGCGAATCGTGGTAGGTCATCGTGGTCTCGCCGACGCGCACCTCGTCGCCGTCGACGAGCGCGGCAGTGGTGATGCGGGCGCCGTTCACGAGCGTGCCGTTGGTCGACTGGAGATCGCTGACGAGCGCCTTGCCGTTCACCACCCGGATCTCGGCGTGCCGGCGCGAAACGGCCTGGTCGCCGAGCCGCACGTCGGTGTCGGTGCCGCGGCCGATCACCGTCACCTGATGGCCCAACTCGACCTCGTAGCTTGCGTTCCTGCCTTCACGCACCATGAGTCGACCGTAGTTGGCTGGCCGGGCTGTGGTCGCGTGCGGCGCGGTCCCCGTTGGCGATTCCGCTCGGACGTCGCCCGGCGAGGCTGGATTGAGGCCGTCGCGGCCGGCTGGAGCGTCCGGACCATGCACCGAACTCGGCGCGGGCGGTGCGTCCGGGCCGGCAACCACCTCGCTGCGCACGTGGAACACACCGGTCTCGAGGTTCGAGACGAGCTTGAGCCCGACGACGACCGGTCCGACGAAGGTGTACCGCTGGTCGTCGGCGTGCTCGCGGACCATCGCCGCGAGCTCTTTGGTTAGCGGCTGCTCGTAGGGGGCCAGCCGTTCGTAGTCGTGGTCGCCGAGATCGACGAAGAAGTGGTTCGGCACCAGTGTGCGATCGCGGCCGACGATCGCGGCCTGATCGTCGAGCTCCCGCTGTAGTGCGGCGGCCACCTCGACCGGTTGCACCTCGGACTTGAACGCCCGCGCGAAGAGGCCCTCGACCATGCCCCCGAGCCGTCGCTCGAAGCGTTGAAGCACGCCCACTGGATCTCCTCCTCTCGCCGCAGGGTCGGTTCAGTCGGTGTCCCCCGTGATGCTATCGAGGACGCTCAAAGGTCAGCCCGCGTTCGCTTTGGGGTGGCTGGTACGCTGGCCGCTCCACTCGGGCGAGTGGCGGAATGGCAGACGCGCACGGTTCAGGTCCGTGTGTCCGTGAGGACGTGGGGGTTCAACTCCCCCCTCGCCCACCACCACAGATAGCAGTTGACCTGCGGTTTCTGTCGGATCGGGCTCGTAGCGTCGCCTCCATGGCATCAACGTGGCATCAGTTGATCTTGGGAGGCGCGTATGGCAACCCTTGTGGCACGGCGGTGCAAGGACGGAAGCGTCGCGTTCCGATGATGCTCGACGCCCCGGGCGCGGCCGTCGTCCCCTCGACCCGGCCCGACACGTTCGTCGCTACCGCTGAAGCGCGTGCGCAACGTGAGCCGGTGAATGTCTTTGATCCGAGGGTCTTTCGAACTGGCCGCATCCGCTGCGCTGGGCACCCGAATGCAGCTGCGACGACCCGTTGACGGCGATCCTGCGTGCACGTTCACTGACGCTCGGCGCGCGAGCGGGCGTCGGAGTGGAGAACGGCGACTTCTGGGCCGGCATGACCCAAGCCGTCATCCGCTGCTATCTCCATGCCGCAGCCCTCGACGACCGACCCATCCGCCACGTGCCGGCTCCACCGGGGCGCAGTTATCCCTCGCGCCGCTTGTAGCCGCCATCATCGAAGACCTCGTCGACCGCGGACGCCGCCTCGCCGCCCACTCAACCGGCGGCCGCCTCGACTCGCCCCTGCTGCTCGTCCTCGACGAAGCCGCAAACATCGCGCCGTTGCCGACACTGCCTTCACCACTCGCAGACGGCGGCGGCGTCGGAATCCCAACCGTCGCAGTTTTCCAATCACTGGCGCAAGCGCGCGCACGCTGGGGCGACGCCGCCACCGATGCGATGTGGGCCGCGTCCACCATCAAAATTCATCCTCGGAGGGCTCGCCAGAATCTGCGACCTCGAGGAAATCTCCCGCTTAATCGGCGACTACGACGAAGAACTGTTCACAACAATACGCGGCGCCCTCCAACGAGGAGCAGTTCGACCGTTCGGAAAACGCCGGCGCTTTCGCCCCAAGCCTTGCGACGGCTCGGCCCGGGAGAAGCAGTAATGTTGCCGCGCAACGCACCGCCGGTACGCACGCTCCTCAGACCGACCCTCGTTGCGGCCAGAGGAACGGCCGACACGTAATCCGTGATGGGCTCCGTTAGAAGGTCTTCAGCGCGCCGTTGTGCTCTCCAGGTGGCCGACAGACTAGGTGAGGACCATATCTTCCGCCAGCCGTGCGGCCGGTCTGCTATGAACCAACAAAGGGTCAAGTATCGCGCCATAGACTAGCCCGCGCATATTTCGGCCTTCAGATCGTCGCGCCGCAGCCAAAACCCGGTTGCGGGAGAGTCGACCGCAAATCGACTCTCCCGCAACGATTCGTGATTACCACCAATCGGACGACCGATGAAACCTAATACAGGGTTGCAAAGATTAGACCGCTTTCGGAGCCATTCGTGTCGTACAAGGTGTTTGAATTGCCCTGCGTGCTCTGCTCAAGCCCGTCTTCAACACCAAGCAGTCTGTAATGCGCGATGTCGGAACTTAGGTGGAACCCCGAGGTACCTTGACACGCAGTGTTCACTAGATTAATCGCCTGTTGCAACTGGGACTTGGATATCTGCATGCTGAAGTCTTTTGCAGGATTCACCGTTTGCGACGTCTGGACTGCGCTTGAGCCGCCGAGCGAGCCGGAACGAGTGGTGAATATTGTCGTGGCCGAGCCAAACTTCTGGTTTATCGCTCCAAAAGCTGGCATGCCCGACATGGGCCAATTCGCGGGGCTGCACCCAGCGGGTTCGACGGGGTCGCGCTGCTTACCTAGCCAATCCCATTCTTCGCCGCAAAGCTCAAGGATTTGGCCCGAGCCGCCCGTGTCAACGAGGTCTGGGCAAAGGTAGCCCCAAGCCTGCTTCGAAGTGTTGTTGAATACGCCGAACTTATTGTCGACGTACAGAAGGGGATTCGAGCCGAATTGGCTCGACCAGGGGTAGACTGGCGTACCTTCGACCGATGCGAAGTGTTGGACCCCTCCCGCAACCGGGTTGGTCTGGCTCACGTTTGTGCCCCAACTCGACCCGTTCGCGTAGCAATATGATTGGCTAAACGCACCAGACCGCGTACCCCAGTAGTACGAGCTGAGATACGTGTTAAAAGGCATCGAACCCCAAGACACTCCAGAATACGAGTTACAGTAGTCGCCACTCTTCTTAGCGAACATCACGTTTCCGCCAGCGCCCCCATAAATGTAGTGGTCGCCGATGTTCGTGCCCGGATCGTAGTTCTGACCGAGCCAAGACGCGCCCGGGTAATCACATTGCTGTACCTGGCCACCGTAGGCCGGACCTGCAACAATGTTCCAGCAACCGGAGTTTGATGGCGACCAATACCAATACCAGACCGATTGTGCATGAGCCGGCGTCGCTACCGGCAGAATCACACTGACTGAGAGCGCAACCACGATTGCGAGGCGCCGGGACGCTCGCGCGAAAACGTTCATATCCCCGTCCAATCATGCATCAGGCCGCTCCATAGCGCCTGTGGTGGCGGGAGCCTACAGCAGCTTGCGTGTTCCGGCCACGATTGATGTCACACGTCAGCGCAACGGCTTGAGCTGAGAGAGGCTTCCGAGTTGACAAGAGCCACCTGGTTTTGCGCGAAGTGAGCAACCGAGCGCATCGAGAACTAGGTGCGCTCGCGAATCAAATGGGCGCCATTGGTGCTGACAAGTCGCGTGACTTCGAGTATGCCTCACTCGTTCCCGTTGGCGTTTGCGTCAGTGCGTTGCTTCCGACCGCCACCGGGCGCAGATTCGGCAAGGAGGCGCCGCCCATGGCGGTCGGAGCGGGTGTGCCGGCAAGTGATTGGCACGTCCGCGGGTGCGAACGCCGAGACGCATCTGTAGCGATCCCGACTACCTGCGCGATCCCGGCAACTGCGGATGCTCCGTTGGTGGCGCGTTGGTGAACCGAAAGCTGGCCGGTGACAATCGGGCTGGTTCGTTAGCCCGCGCCGAGGCCGGGCGCCGGCAGTTGGCGTTCATCCTGGACGGTTGGCGATGGCTGGCCGTGGCGGTGGTGGTCGCAGCACGGGGTGGTTGGTGGCGGCTGGATTTTGGCGAGGGCTGGTCGTTGGATTCGTCGGGACGACCGCGATTGCCACGTTGGTCGTGCTCGTCATGGAGGTGACCGGGACGGCGGCGGTCTCCATGGTGTCAATGGTCGAGGTAAGCCGCCCGCAGCTCACGCTCTACGACAACGGCCAACTACTCCTCGGCAGCGCGGTTCATGCGACGAACAGCCGCTGCGGCCTACTCGGGCGACCACGTCTTGGGGCATCCATTTCATGTGTCAGCGCCGCCCGCACCAGATACAGAGCTATCGGCTCTTCATCCGGATACTTGTCTGGCGCGTCCGCCGACATGACGCTCATCGAGGCTCTGGAACGCGATTCACGTCGCATGCCTGTTCCGCCGTAGCGGCGAAGAACGTGTCCGGCTCGCTCCCGATGCGCCCGGAGCAGAGACAACCGGTTTTGGACCGCAGAACGGTACTGGCTAACAAGCGGGCAGGCGCTCGTTCGCTAGCTAAGGGCAGCGGGCGCCACCGTGATCTGGTCGAGATCGGGCGCGAACGCGGTCGGGTTGGAGAAGATGATCGAGTTAGTGCCGGCGGTGAGCTGAACGGTCGTATCGATCGTCCAGAACTGACTCCATGAGTAAGTGTTTCGGAAGTGCACTGTTTCATTCGTGCCGGCAGACGTCGCGACGGTTGCCGCTCGATCTATCAGGTTCTCGTTGTAGTTGCCCGAGCTCGCCGAGTCATCGTTGGCGTACGTTATGGCGAGGCGATACGTCTCGGTAAGGGACGCATTAACGCCGTTGAAGGTGATGGTGTTGCCGGAGCCGTTGCCGATCCAGCCCACTTCTGCACCGCCAGCGGCGTAGCTATTGCTTTCCACTATCGCGGTGCCCTGCAGGGTGTTCGCCGAAGACTCCGCTTGATAGGTGACCACAGACGAGCTGTCGGACGTGTCGGGAGTCACGTCCAGCCGATCGACATTTGCCGGAGTGGACCCAGTGGCGGTGTAGGTGACGTTGTTGATACCGCTGTGAAGGTAGACGCGGTTGGCGCTCTCGTTCCATCCCGTCGTCGGGCCGGTCGCCATGTTCTCGAGAGGCTGGTCCTCAGGTGCGATCTGGAAGCCGTTCGATGTTGTGGGGGCATTGGTGGAGTACCTCAGGCCCAACGTGTAATAGCCGTCCGCCGGCACTTCGGTGGTGAACATGACGGACGAAGAACTCGGCGTCTGCACGTAGCCAGTCCCCGTATGTCCGTCTGCGCGGAGGCGGATGTTGCACTCGAGACCTGCGCGTTTTCGGCTTCGTACGTGGTTGCTGGGCTCGTAACGCCGGGGACTGTCCCTGGCGCGTAGGTCAAGTCGATGCAGTCAAGGGTGACCTTGCCGGTCACGGTGCTGAGTAGGTAGCGCCCGGTTGAGGGAACGTTGACCGTGAAGACCACCCGACCGTTGGACTGATCGATGGAGCCCACGTCTTGTCCGTTGGAGGTGGCGTAGTCGATAGCCCACGCCGGGCGGCGCGTTCCTGGAGTGATCGCCGCCATAGTCCGGTCAAGCGCCGACCCGCCAAGATCAGCCCGACGATGGCGACCGTGGCTCGACCGCGAGGTGTTCCTGTAGCCGAATCGGTTCGACGCCAAATCGCGCTTCAGCAAGGGCCGCAACGAGTCCGCAGAAGTTGCCGGTGAAACAGGCAGCGATCAGCTCCGAGAGCGCTGGCCGGTGCTTGCTCGCCACGAGATCGGCGGGCAGATCAGCACGTGCCGGGGCGGCGCGCTCGGGTCGGCGATCCGTTCAAGGAGTAGCTCGACCCCCGTGCTCGCAATCTCTGCTGCGGGGACGTCGGCCGCCGTCAGTTGCGGGTGGAACGACTCCGCCCAGAGCCGGGCCGCGACGCCGACGATCGAAAAGTCTCGCGGAACTTCTCGGCCCGCTCGACGCAGCGCGCGTTCAAAGCCTGGCAACGCGGCTTCGTTGATAGTGACCGCTGCAGTCGCCTGCGGTTTGCGCTGCAGGATTTCGCTGAGGCACTTGTCTCCAGCGGTCGGATCGTCGTCGCAGCACTCCTCAGAGCCACGCAACGCGCGCGCAGCGATCGCACGTTCGAAGCCAGCACTCGCCCGATCGGCCGGACCATAGCCGGCGCTGACAAGTGCGGTCGAACGGTTCAACAAGACGACGTCGTTGTGGCCGAGGTCAGCGAGGACCTGGACGCAACGCTCGACGAGTGCGGCATAGTCGACGTCAACCCACGACAGATCATCCGAATAGCGGGTGCGTCCGATCGTCACGAAAGGCATTGAGCTGCGCGCCAAGCGCTCTACCCGAAGATCGTCGAGCCGAATTTCCATGAGCATGACGCCGTCGACACGTCGCCCGGTGACCAGCCGCTCGAACGACTTCTCGTGGCGAGGGCCGGACGGCGATAGCAACACGTCCAGATCCACCGCCGCTGCCGCCTCTAACACGCCGGCGACGAAATCCATCTGCATGTGTGTGAGGTGCGCCGATGCCGGCGGGACGACGAGGCCGATAGTGCGGGTGCGTCCCTCCTTCAGGGCGCGAGCCGCAGCGTTCGGCCGGTAGCCAAGCGATTCGACGGCCGCCTGCACGCGGCGGCGCGTCTCCTCGGAGACAGGACGCTTGCCCGAGAGCGCGTATGAAACCGTGCTTCGAGAGACGCCCACATGCCGGGCAATCTCACCGATATCCATTAGTCGCCTGTTCCAGGAAGCCCGCGCGGACGGGCGCTATCGATGGGTGATCGTACCGGGCATTGACGCAGCGTCCAGACCAGTCCTATGGTATCCGATCGAACCGGTTCGACGAATCGATTCGATCGCCTCGCAGGCGTGTCGATGTGCCTACCGCTCCTGCCTGACGGTCCCTGTCCGGGCCGCTGCGACGGCCGATCCCGTGCCACGACAAGTCGAAGGAACGCTCGTGAAGAATGTCGCACACATGGGCCGCAGGGCTGGCGCTTTCGGCGCAGCAACGGCCCTCGCCGTAGCTGGTCTCGTCGGCTGCTCATCAGCCAATGACACCGCCGCCAACTCAGCACGTTCATCGTCTTCGGTAGCGCCTTCGGGTGCTGCGGACAACGCGTCAGCAAGCCCTGCGGCTAAGGGCTCGGCGTCAGTAGCCGCTGCTCCGGCAACCGGCGGCACTTTCACGATCTCGGACCCGTACCCGCAGTTCAGCGCGGGCTCGGCTTGGGTCAACCTGCTCAACTCGTGCGGAGCCGGGGCCGGCGTGAAGATTAAGCGGACCGGCTACGACACGACCGCGCTCGTCAGCCAGACCTTGCTCCAAGCCCAGCAGGGCACTGCCCCCGACGTCCTCATCCTCGACAACCCGGTCGTATCGACTCTTGCAGACGCAGGCGTGCTGGCCGACAACGGGACAACGCACATCGACACATCCGCGATCGAGCCGAACCTGCTCGGCGCAGGGAAGCTCGACGGCAAGACCTACGGCATCCCGATCGGTGCCAACACGCTTGCCCTCTACTACAACAAGAAGGTGCTGTCGGCCGCGGGCGTCGACCCGTCGACGATTAAAGATTGGGCAAGCCTCAACGCCGCGCTTGCGAAGGTGAAGGCGGCAGGCAAAAAGGGCATCACGTTCTCGGGCATCGGTACAGAAGAGGGCAGCTTCCAGTTCCTCCCCTGGTTCTGGGGCTCGGGCGCCAACCTGACGGATCTCGCCTCCACGCAGGCCGACGCTGCGTTGCAGCTGTGGACCGGCTGGATCAAGAACGGCTACGCGCCCAACGCCGCAATCCAGGACACCCAGACCACCGCGTGGCAGGAGTTCGCGACCGGCGATTATGCCTTCGCCGAGAACGGAACCTGGCAGCTTGCCAACGCGGACAAGGCTGGCTTCCCCTACGGCATTATCCCGATCCCGAGCCAAAACGGAGGCGTCGCGCCTGCGCCTACCGGTGGTGAGTTCGTCGAAGTGCCGGTGCAGAAAGACGTGTCCCGTTACGCGACGACAGAGAAGATCGTCGCATGCCTGACCAGTGCGGACAACGCGTATAACACCGACACCACGCTTTCCTACATCGGTGCCACAAAGGCAGTGCAGGACAAACAAGCTGCCAATTCCGAACTGTCGGTGTGGGTGCAGGCAGTCGGCGCGGCTAAGGGCCGCACGAGCGACAACCTCGGCACGAATTACCCGAAGATTTCGCAGCAGCTGTGGACCGCCGTCCAAAACGCGCTGACTGGTTCGAAATCCCCGCAGGCGGCTTTGAAAGCCGCACAGTCTGCTGCGTCCGCCGCAACTAACGGCAAATAACGAAGCCGCTAGCAACTGAGAAGGACGGATGGCTCATACCTATAGCGCAACACCTCGGCCTTCGACGCTGGGGGGCGGGACGATGCCGTCTTCCCGCCCCTTCGTTCACCGTCGGCGGCGTCGCACCGCCCGGCTCCGCCGACAGCTCGTCGCCTGGACGTTCGCGCTGCCGGTCGTTGGATATCTCCTGGTGTTGTATGCCTACCCGCTGTATCGCAACCTCGATCTGAGCATCCGCAACTACACCGTCGAGTCGTTCGTCAAGGGTCATGCGCCCTTCGCCGGACTGCAGAACTACCGCACCGACTTCCACGACCCCACATTTGCTCCGGCGTTGGTTCACACCCTGCTATTCACGTTCGTCTCGATCACCTTCCAGTTCGCCATCGGCCTTTCGCTCGCGGTGTTTTTCACGCGTAGGTTTCGGCTGTCAGCGACGCTGCGGGCGTTGTTCCTCGTTCCGTGGCTACTGCCGCTGATTGTGTCGGCATCGACGTGGTCGTGGATGCTCAACAGCGACTCGGGTGTCGTCAACTTCGTGCTGCACTCGGTCGGCATTGCCCGGATCAACTGGCTGACATCGCCGAGTTGGGCACTGGTGTCGGTCATAATCGCGAACATTTGGATCGGCATCCCGTTCAATCTCGTCGTCATGTACAGCGGCTTGCAGGCGATACCGGCAGAGGTATACGAGGCGGCGTCGCTAGATGGTGCGAACGGCCGGCAGCGCTTCTGGCGGATCACCTTCCCGCTTCTGCGCCCGGTTACAGCGATCACCCTGTTGCTCGGGCTCGTCTACACCCTGAAGGTCTTCGACATCATCTGGATCATGACTCGCGGAGGACCTGCGAGTTCGTCGACGACATTTGCAACCTGGTCGTACCGCTTGAGCTTCGGCAACCTGTTGCCCGAGTTCGGCCCGGGAGCTGCCGTCGCCAACGTGCTCATCATCATGACGCTGGGTTTCAGCCTCGTGTATTTCCACATCCAGCGGAAGGCGCGCGGAGCATGACCAGTCGCCCTCGTTGGACTTCGATCGGGCTCGGTCTGTTCTTTACGGCCGCAATGCTGTTCCCGGTGTACTGGATGATCAACGTCTCATTCACCCGCACACAGGACATGCGCCGGACCAGTCCCTACTGGTTTCCGGTTCATGGCACGCTCGATGGATATCGCGCCGTCATCCACGACCAGGGGCCGTACATCACCACGAGCCTGGTGGTCGGCATCGGAACTGTCGTTCTCACCTGGGTGCTCGCGGCGCCAGCGGGTTATTCGCTTGCAAAGCTGCGGCCTAGGGGCGGCGGAGTTCTCATGCTACTACTGCTTATCGCGCAGATGATCCCGGGCATCATCATGGCGATGGGCTTCTACGCCATCTTGTTAAACCTCAAGGTGCTGAACACACTGCCCGGCCTGATCGCAGCCGACTCGACACTGGCCGTGCCGTTCGGCGTTCTGATTTATGCGGCGTTCATGTCCGGTATCCCTGAAGAGCTAATGCAAGCAGCACGCATCGACGGCGCCAACTCATGGCGGGTTTTCCGCTCGGTGGTTCTTCCCGTAAGCCGCAATGCCTCCGTCACCGTCGGGTTGTTCGCCTTTTTGTGGGCGTGGTCGGACTTCATCTTCGCGAACACTCTCGATGCGAGCGGCAAGCATATGCCGATCACGCTCGGGATCTACCGCTACATCGGTAACAACGATCAGCAATGGGGTGCCATCATGGCAACCGCTGTGGTGGCGTCGATACCGGCAACAATCCTATTGATCGTCGCTCAACGCTTCGTCGCTGCGGGTGTCACCGCAGGCGCCGTCAAAGACTAATAAACCGCGCGGCATAACTCAGGAGATTCGTAGTGACGTTGGCCCCTGCCAGTGAGGAAATAGCGTTTGACATCGACGACATTCCGTTTAGTACCGCAGGAGCGTGGTTCAACCTCTCACGGGTAGTCCGCCGCGGCCACGTCAGTCGGGACGTGCACTTGGTATCGCATCGGACCGGCATGGAGCCAGTGCTTGAACTGCTGCCCACTGTGGCTGGGCGCCGCGTCGAGGCGAACGTCGTCGCGACGCCGGCACTTTTAAAATGGCAGCTAGACCGCGGCGAAATTGGCGCAGCGTACGAATCCGCCAGGGCGCTCCGCATCCGCGGGCAAGGGGCGGACCTCACGATCGCAGCCGCCGCGACGAAACTTACGCCGTTCGCCGGCACTTACTTGTTCGGCGATAGTTTGACGGGCGGCTATGTCTTCACCTCTTATGAGACCGGTTTACGGTATCGCGTCTCACCACTTGGTTCGACACAACTGACGGCCGTCGGATCACAGCTGTTGGGCGACGGCCTTCGAGCGGTAACGGTTTCGAGCGCCACGGACGCCTGGGAAGTCGCTATTGAGGAATACGAGACAGGGCGGATGTCCTATCTCGGTGCCCTGGCGTTCGACCGCGTCGTAGCCGACAGAGCCGCGGACTTCGCCGAGTTCGTCGAGCGGGTTGCGCCCTGGCGTGGCGGGGATACGCCGGCGGCAGGACTCGCCTGCTACGTGCTGTGGTCGTCGCTCGTCAGTCCGGGAGGTTGCCTACAGCGGCCGTCGATCTTGATGTCCATGCATTGGATGGACAAGGTCTGGAGCTGGGACCACTGCTTTAACGCTCTCGCGATATCGCAAGGCGATGCACGACTCGCATGGGATCAGTTCTTGTTGCCGTTCGACCACCAAGAGCCAACGGGTGCGCTTCCCGACTCGGTCGCGCACTTCGAGGTGCTCTACAACTTTGTCAAACCGCCGATACATGGCTGGACTCTTGAGCGGCTCTGGCGCGACGTCAAGCACGAGATCGGACCCGACGAGCTTCGTGAGGCATTGGCGGCGCTTGAGTCTTGGACCGAATACTGGTCGCGTTACCGCACGTCGGAGGCATCTGGCCTCCCGCAGTACCAGCACGGCAACGACAGCGGCTGGGACAATGCAACGACCTTTGACGACGAACGCGTGATCGAAAGCGCAGACCTCGCTGCGCACCTCGCAACACAGATGCGTGCGCTTGCCGCACTGCAGGCTGAGTGCGGTCGTGCCGACTCGGCAAACGCTTGGGACGAAAGAGCTGTTGCGCTGGAACGTCGGCTGCTGTCGGAGCTTTGGGCGACCGACAGATTCATGGCCCGTGGGGTCGAAAGCGGGATTCGGCGCGATTCTGCGAGCCTGCTTGACCTGATGCCAATCGTTCTCGGACCGAGGTTGCCTCGCGAGGTGCGCGCGAGCCTCGTACGCCGATTACGTCAGCACTTAACGCCTTATGGGTTGGCGACGGAACGGCCTGATTCACCGCATTACCGCTCTGATGGGTACTGGCGCGGCCCGATCTGGGCGCCGGTCACGGTTCTCATCGAGCAGGGACTCCGTGAGTGCGGAGAAACCGAGTTCGCTACCGACATTGCGCGACGGTTCCTGCAACTCTGCGAATCGCACGGATTCGCCGAAAACTTCGATGCGATTACCGGTGAAGGGCTGCGCGATAGGGCGTACACCTGGACCGCAAGTGCGTACATATTGCTTGCTCGAGAGCACGCGCAGTCGTTCTGACGAGGCGACGAATCAGGCGTCGCGTTGCTGCATCAGCCAGGCGCCGAATGCGAGCGGGATCGCCCACCACAGGCAGTAGACGCCGAACCCGACCCACGGCGTGAGGTAGTTGCCGCTTTGATTGATGTAGGAGATCTGCTGGCCCGCGTTGCTCGTGAAGTACCTGATTACTGCGTCACCCCATGATCCGGGCAGCGCGTGCGCCACGATCGGGAGTACGAACAGCGCCGCAACCGCGCTCGTCACTGCGCCTGCCGTGTGCCGAAGCAGCGCGCCCATCGCCATGCCGAACAGTCCACTCGCCGCGATGTATAGGCCGCCGCCGATGACCGCGCGCAAGACGTCGTCCTGGCCGAGCGCCGCACCGATCCCGCGCTTGGAGAACCAGACCTGGCCGGAGTAGAAGGCTCCGAACGCGGTCGCGAGACCGATGACAAGCGCCACCGAGGTGAAGACCAGCACCTTCGCCGTCAGCACGCGCATGCGGTTGGGTACGGTCGTGAAGGTGACCTTGATGCCACCCGTCGAGTATTCGGCGCTTATCACCATGACCCCGAGTACGGCAATCGCGAGTTGACCGAACGCCAGTCCCGACATGCTGGTGGCCACCGGATCGAACTTCGCTCGGTCTACTGCGGACATTTGCGGCCAGCCGTGGTTGGTGCCCCAACACGCGAGGATGCCGAAGCCGATCGTCGCGGCGACCAACGCGAGCAAGGTCCATCCTGTCG
>Ga0068855_100008119_pt1 | contig 12686 bp, 9 predicted proteins | sample KBSCornC52_FD_66592 | JGI IMG/M metagenome (GOLD analysis project Ga0068855, IMG submission 66592) | Corn rhizosphere microbial communities from Kellogg Biological Station, Michigan, USA - KBS Corn C5-2 | ecosystem: Host-associated > Plants > Roots > Rhizosphere > Soil ...
GTATCACATTCTCACCGGAGTTTCGCGACTGATCCTCAATCAGGATTGCATCGGCATCGACACCTCGTTCAATGGCGATGCGGCGAAACTTATGAGCTTCCGGTTCGTGCCAGATCTTGCTGGTGTAGTAGCCCAATCCACCGGAGAGAACGAGCTTCGGGGCCCAGCCGTCAAGCCACAACTGCGCGGCCCAGTCCGCCACACGCAAATCATGGCCGCCGAAGACCACAATGGCCTCGCGCCGCTCGAGCGCGGATCCGAGCCGCAGATAATCCCAAAGAACGCAGCCGAGGCGTTCGACAGACATAGTTGACATGAGATTCTCGAGTAAGGGCAACAGAAAATTCGTTAAAGGATAAGCATCGGTCTTTAGGCTCCAGACAGCGTTACTGGTCCCAATTAGCATATAAGCCGGTTAGCCAGAAATCGGCTCTCAAGGCGAGCTAGGTACTGGCGGCGCTTGACAGGTGTCGGCGCAGATGATCTTAGGATTTGGGCAGCTGGTGCGCCACGTTCACCCTCGTAGTAACCGCCGATCTGCGCTTAGGCTTCATACGCCGAACATCCGGCCGCTGGTCGCCAACGAAGCCGTCGCGATTGGGCATCCGTATGCGGGGCAGATTGGCACGATCGAGGACGTCCGATTGACGCACAATGCCGTTTAAGAAGAGTACATAGGCCGTTAACGCGTAGACCTCATCAGTGCTCAAGCTGCCCGGGTCCTGGTACGGCATTGCGCGCCGGATGTAGTCCCAGACCGTCGTCGCGTATGGCCAATAGCTTCCGACTGTGAGCACGGGTTTATCGGTTGACAATGAGCCGCGCCCGCCGGCAAGGGCTGGGAAATTGCGGCGACCTTCTCCATGGTCACCATGGCACGCTGCGCATCGCGCGGCAAAGAGCACCGCGCCTTCCTTGGCAGTGCCTGAACCGGATGGCAGACCGGCTCCGTCCGGAAGTACTGTAAGATCGTTGCTGGTGATATCTCGAGTGGTAAGTGGTTGTCCAATACCAAATGGGGCGTTTGCCGGCTCGCCGGCCCACAGCGCGGAGGCGCCCATGAGAAGTACGAAGAGGCCTAGGCGGGCAGACATACGACGCTCCCATCGCGATTCACTCTCCACGGTTTGATTCCATGGTAGTGGTCGAAGCCGTCGGGCCCTTTTCTCATTCCACGAGCAGCAATCAACATAGCGCGCGTTGGTTGCACGCACCCCATCTCGTCTGTCGAGCGGGACTGGAGGATCGTCTCCTCGCCCGCCCACCGCCAGGGGTAACGAAAGCGGGTCAGCGCTTTGGAACAGACCGGCGCCTGCAGCTCGGCATCACGCCAAGCGCCGCCGCCGTCGACAGAAACTTCCACCCGGACGATTTTTCCGAGTCCTGACCAGGCAAGTCCGGTAATCTCGAAAAAGCCACGACCACCCAGGTGTTGACCGCCGGAGGGGCGGGTGATCACCGAGTTAGTTTCCATCTCAAAAGTAAACCGCTGCGCCTTTCCGCTGGGCATCAGGTCCGTGTAGCTGGCAGCTTCATCGCGCGACATGGCAGGTTGATCGAGTACCTGCAGGCGATGAAGCCACTTCACGTTCACGTTGCCCTCGCAGCCGGGCACGACCAAGCGCAAAGGGTATCCTTGTTCCGGTCGGACGGCTTCGCCGTTCTGGCCGTACGCGACCAGCACATCATCGAGCGCTTTCTCCAGGGGGATGCTGCGCGAATGACGAGCCGCGTCAGCGCCTTCGGCAAGAATCCAGCGCGCGGAGGTTTTGAGGCCTGCTTCGCGCAATAGCACACTCAAGGGGACTCCGCTCCATTCGCTACAGCTCAGGAGTCCGTGACTGAGCTGCACGGTTGAGCCGGGATTGCCGTCCTGCTCGCGACTTGCGTTGCCACCGCACTCGATAAAGTGCAGACGCGACACCGAAGGGAAGCGTCGCAACTCAGCCATCGAAAACCTGAGGGGGCGCTCGACCAAGCCATGAAGGAGCAGCTCATGTTGTGTGGGGTCGATGGTGGGAACACCCGAGTGATGGCGCTCGAAGTGCAAGGAAGAGGGGGTAATGATTCCGTACAGGTCCTGCAAGGGCGTCCGGGATGATCCTGTGCCAGGTAACCCTCCAGGTGTGACAAAGCGCTCTGACCTCTCGTATTTCGAACGACGGCCATATTCCGATCGGCCGGCGCCGAGCTCCCGGGCAGCTGCATCACCCGGGCGGAGAATCGCGGAGCCGGCTGCGATTGCACCTGCGGTCAGGACCGCGCGTCGGGTGTGGAAATCTCCCATAGCGATTGCGCCTCTCGATCAACCTGATCAGGGACGTGGGGAGGGACCGGCCACGCGCATGGTACGCGAGGCGATGGACGCGACGGCTGCCGGTCGCTCATACCAGCTGCGCGAGAAATTCACGATGCGCACGACGGAGAGCATCACCGGCACCTCGATCAGCACGCCGACAACGGTCGTTAGCGCTGCACCGGACTCGAACCCGAACCCTATGCGGGGATGCTCGAGATCGTGTGGAAGGTCTCCCATGCGATCCCGCTCGGGTCCGTGACCCAGTACTTGTCGGATCGCGCGTAACAGCACGCCTGCTCGTTTTCCTCGACCATATGCGCATCGGCCGCCTCGAGCTGCGCGCGCATGCCGCGCAGTTCCTCATCGGTATCTACCTGGAACCCCAGATGGTTGATACCGGCGGGTTGACGGTGGGTTGAGATGGCGAAGTTGACGCGAGGGTCCTCTAGCAGCCACTTGGCGTAGTCGGACTCGAGCACTACGGGCTCGGCGGCAAAGAGCTGCGAGTAGAAGCGGACCGAGGCTTCGAGGCTGTCGACGGAGATGTGCACGTGCAGGCGTTTCATGCGTGTTTCCTCTTCTGCGGCGCAGCCGCGACCGGTTGGCAACCTGGGCCGCAGGCCTCGTCGGCGAGGCTGCAGCAGTTCTCGGTGAGAAAGGCGATCAGCGCATTCATGCGCGCGAAATGGGGGCTGTAGTAGAGGTTCCGCCCCTCTCGGCGGCTCACGATGAGCTCCGCATTCGCGAGCTCCTTGAGGTGAAAGGACAATGTCGGCGCGGGGATCTCGAGTCGCTCGATGAGCTCGGAAGGCGTAAAGCCCTCGGGTCCCCGCTTCACGAGCAGTCGGAACACTGCCAAACGGGCTTCAGAGGCGAGCGCGCCCAGCGATTCGATCGCTTCGTCCAGTTTCATAATTGCAATTATATAGAATTATAAGTCGCACGCAACCGCGGTGTCGCAGCGCGGCGCCTGCGGGAGATCCCGGCATTGGTTGCCGGTCCTGTGCGACCCGGCGCCAAGGCACGGCGGGAGATCGGGATGGATTCTGCGCCTCATTCGCTGAAAGAAGGGTGACTTCGGCGGTAAGCCTGAGAAGCGCGAATGGGCTGGTGGATTCCTCACATCAGGGCGTGGAGGTGTCTGCCGGGTCCTTGCGCGGCAGGGAAGTTGGCGGAATGGTTTGGGGCTTGCCCGGCGGCATGCTTTTTAGTAATGACTCGGCGTGGCCGTTGAGCTCACTGGCGGTGAGCTCCATCTGTTGCCCGAATGCCCGCCCCTGCGGCCCGAGCGTCGTGCGGGTGGCGGCGCCAATACGGGAATAATCCAGCGCATTGGTGAGGTCCGTGCCGAGGGTTTTTTTGCCCTTGAGCTCGAAGACCTTCAGATCGCTGCCCCTGCCGCCGCGGGACAGCTCGGCCAGCGCGCTGGCGGACTGCTCGAGCTGTACCGCGGCGCTCACGGCCGTATCGCCCGCACCTGTCTTGACTTCGCCGAGCTCGATCGCCTGCGGCTTGCCGGCCGCGCTGGCATCGGCCACCAGGACATCGATCTCCCCGACCGCATCGTATACCGCACCAGCGTCGGGATCCTCGAACAGATGCGCCGCCTCGCGCCCGAGCTGGCGACGCAGTGCGTCCTCGCTGATATCCGGTGTGTCGGCCTGGATGCGCGCCTGGCGGCTGGCGCGCCACTCGGTGATGGAGCGGAAGCCCGCCAGGCGGCGCATGATCGCCACGTTGCGGAAGAACTTGATGCCCCTGCGCCCGGCATATTTGCCTTCGATGAGGCTGCGGAGCATCGCTTCTCCGATCGCCCCCTGGGTTTCGGTCACGGCTGGACGGCTTGCCTCCCCGATCGCACTGCGGAGCTCGCCCACGATCTTGGCGAAATCGCCTTGCTTGAGCGCATCCAGCAGGGCCGACTTGTCGAGCGCCCCGATCTGCTTGAGAGCGGCACGGATCGCCGAGTACTGCTGCTGGCGCACGTTCTCCCGCAGGGTTGGATCCTGGATGAGACGACTCTCCACCAGCTTCGCGCGCGCGAGGTTGAGTTGTGAGCGCCCCAGATCCGCCCTGGCCGCGGCGACTTCTGCTCGTGCGGCCTTGGTCGCCTCGGGTGAGGTCGCTTTGTCGGTCAGGAATTTGGTGACGTCCTTGCCGCCGCGGTCGATGCCCTCCAGGATCCTGAGGGCATCCATGTCTGAAGGATTGGCGTCGCGCAATGCCTTCAGTCCCCGCTTCGCCGCATCCGGCAGCAGATCACTCAGGGCATCCAGCACTGCCGTGGCAGTCGAACCCTTCGCGGAGCCCTTGGCCCGGTCGATGAGCGCCCGACTCTCGATTGGCGCATCACCAACGACGCCGCTTCCGGGCTTGCTCTCGGCGCCGCCGACGCGGGCCTCGGCACCACGCACGCCGGCTTCCGCTCGCGCCACGCCACGGGCGGTACCGACTTTGGCCAGCTTCGGTCCGACCGCCTTGCCGAGACCCCAGGTCGCGATGAACAGCAGGATATCGAACCCGACCGAACCCACCTTCTTCGAGAACCGGTCGCCGGCGGTCTTGAGCTCGCCCACCGTAGTGGCACCCTTGCATTCATCCTCCAGGTCCATCCATGCCTTGGCGAGCCCATAGATGTCCTCCCAGGCGAACTGTAGTAGCAGCACCGCAGTCAGGAGACCTGCGAGAGCCTTGGTGATCAGCGTCGGCTCCGGTACCAGCCACAAGCCAACGTAGATGGCGAGCGTCACGATCAGCATGATCACGAACGCGGGATCGGAGAAAGCGCTCTTCGCCGCCTCCGCGACTTCCCCGGGCCAGCCCGAAGAGAGCTTGAGCGCGATGGACAGCTTGACGTCCGCCATGTTCGGCGCGGGCTGGTCGGGATCTTTGCTGAGCTCCTCGGGAGTGAGCTTCGCGTACTCCTTGAGGAGCTCGCGATCCTGCTTACTCAGGTGCTGCCAGTGCGGATTGGACTTGAGCTCTTTGTCGAGCGCGTCCTCCTTTTGCGCGTCCCCCTTGCCACCCCCGGAGCCGCCCTTCGGTTGGGTCTGGGTTCCCGTGCCGCCGGCTCCCTTGCCTTTGCCGCCGGCGAGTCGCACGCCGCCCTGTGCGACAAAGTCCGTCTTGCCGCCCGTGGTGTCGGCAACGAGACGGAATCGAACGACCTCCCACTTTCCGAGTGCGAGGGACCACCCGCTTGGATTGCGCACATCTCCAATCGGCGTGGCCGTCAGCTCCTCGGCGATCTCCGGGTTCAGAACGCCACTCTCAACGAGGAACTGCAGGACTTCATCGCGCGTCGGGAAGCGGTCGCCGGATCCATAGATGAAGGTCCCGTCATCACCGACGATACCCATTGCACGGTGAGGACCTTCGGTTTCGTTGTCCGATTGGCGCTGTATCCTCGTGGGCGCGCGGCTGAGCCTCGGTGCTCCCATCACGCTCCAGGGCGCGTGCGGACGACCGGACTGCTGGGCGGTATGTGCCAGCTCGTGGGCGAGCAGGCGCAGCCCAGCCTTGGTGGAGGGTCGATACCGCCCATCGGCGAAGTAGATATCCGATCCCAGGGTGAAGGCTTGCGCCTTCAGCACTCGCGCTGACCGGGCAGCCTCCCGATCCGCGTGAATCCGCACGTTGGAAAAGTCATGGCCGAAATGTCGCTCGAGCATGCCGAGTACGGTTGGGCGAGGCGGCCCATCCTGGCGTGCAGGTCCGCCGGGCTCCGATCCTGCGGCGGATTGTCCCGCGGCGAACACGCGGGAATGGGTGCCGAGCGACGACACGGCCCGGTCCGCTGCCGCGTCGGCCTCCCGTTCCAGCGCGCTCTCGTTCGAGTCAATCGCTGAATGGGGCGATGGCCGCGGCTGGGCATGCGGCATGCCAGCGCCGCTGGCACTCGCGCTGATTGCCGGGAGGCACCCGCTCCGAGACCTCATCGGGAGCTTCTTTTCAGGCTCGAAGCAAGAGGACTGGAGTGCGTCCAGGTGCGCAGAACGCTCTGCACGTGACTTCTTGCCTCCGATGCGCGCCGCCGAGCGATGGGTCTTCACAACGACAGCACCGTCTGATGGCCTGTATAGAGGATGCGCCAGCCCCGTTCGAGCAGCCACGGTACCGCCAGCGCGCCCTTGCCGCGAAACTGCCCGACAGAGTATGGAGTGTCGTCACAGACGACGAGCGAGCGACCGCGCAGCCTGGGATAGGCCGCCTGGATCTCTGCCAGGCTGTGCTCGGCGCAGCGTGCGTGATCGGCGTCGAGGCTGTCGAGATACAGCAAATCGATCGGCTCGCGACTGTCGCGCAGAAAGGCGATCGAGTCTGCGAGCCGGATCTCTACGGCGGCGCCAAAGCAGCGTGTCCACACCCTGGCGAACGCGCAGTTCATCGGGTCGTTATCAACGGAGATGAGGCGCCCGCCATGCCGGCTCAGATAGAAGCCGATGACATAAGTGCTGAATCCGGCGCCGGCAAAATCGTCCTCGGCCCGAATACATCCCGTTTCCACGACGCACGGCTGCACGGACCGAGCGCTCAACTCGCGCAGCACGAGATCGAAGCTCAGATGCCGGTCGACATAACCGCCGAAAGGGCTGTCACCGCCTCGCATCTGGCTGCGTACAAACCATTGCAGCTGCACGTCGGCGGCGATGTGCGTCCGATCGAGGTAGCGAGGCTTCTCCAACATCCGGTGAGCCAGCGCGGCGAGAGGTTCCATTGCGGACTCATCGTCACTCAGCGCGATGGTGTGATACGAAGCGCGACTGCGGCCATACCAGGCAGGTCGTTCCTGCGTCAGAACGACATTGAGTTGGCGCGGATGAGGGAGTGTCCAGGTGACGGGTGACCCGGCATGCGCCCACACTCCGATTGCGGGCAGGTCTACCAGTCTGGCAATGTGCAGAGGGCCGCTGTCGACTCCGATCAGGAGGTCGGCCTGAGACATGACGCCAAGGAGTGTGGCGGTGTCGATGTGCGCCCAATCGTCTGCCAGATGCCGGACGCGCCCATGAGCGAGGCGCGGCACGCGATTATCCCAGTCCAGCAGCACGACCGTCCCGCCGGTGTCGTCCAGGAGTCGTTGGTACAGCCGTTTGCACTTTTGCGCCTCGAGGTTCTTCCGCTCCGGCCCGGTGTTGCCATGAGAGTGCAGCAGCACGACGGGCTTGGGCAGCGGCGCCAGCCAGCGGCTCGCCGCGAGGCGCGACTCCGCCGGCAGATGGGGTGTCACGTCCAGTTTGATCGCACGGTACTCATCCCAGAGGTCCTTCGGCGAGCCAATGTTGGGCATGGGCGGGACTGAAATGTTGCGACCGCCTTTGGACCATCGCCAGCAATTGGCGAGATCGGCGTCCTGCGCCGGAATGAGGCCTTCGTGCCATGGAACCGCCGCGGCGCCGGTCGTATCCGTCGCGACGCCGACCCCGCTGTCGGCGAACACGATGTGCTTGTCGGGAGTGCACACGACGGCAATGGCATACCCCCGCCGGACATAGAGCGGCAATTGGTGCGCGAAGAAGGCGCAGTCGCCCAAGCCGTGCGTAAATTGGACCCGCAGAGCAGCACGAACGCGAGGCGTCGCGGCAAACCGCGTGATGTCAACGGCGCTCACGGTCAGGCCGCCCGCGGCACCTGCCGGATCGCATCGAGCTGGGAGCGCGTCAGGTAACTGACTGCGCCTCCTTGAAAGTAGATCTCGATCGCGCGGACGACATCGTCCACGCTGATGAGATCCATGCAGCGGGGGAGCCGACCCACCACATCGACGCAAAGGTGCTCGGGTTTGTCCTTGTCGTCCCTGTCTCCCAGCGGACGCACGCGCGATTTCCAGCAGCCGCCATCGTCACAGCAGTAGAGTGTGCCGGCGCGGTGCAGGTACTGGTGATGTGGGTAGGCTTCCCAGTGCGGCGGCTCGCGCCCGCCGGCAATCACGACGCACGGGCGGTTCTTCGGCATCCCGCCCGGCACTTCCACAGCCGCCGCAAGGTGCATCATCAGTGTCACGGGGCAGAGGACTCCCTGCGCGTGGTACACGAGCCGTACGAGTTGTCGCAGGTCCGTGCGACCGCGCAGATCGATCACGTGTCGCAGCGGTGGATGCTCGTGCCCGGCCTCACCGACCTGGACGAAGAGGATGCGATCGTTGAAGTGGTCCACGACACGCTGGTAGCGCTGCGCGTCCCACCACTTGATCGTGAAGTCACGTTTGCCGCCGGCTACCACGATCCAGAACGGGACCGGCTGGCGCACGATCTCCTCTACCTGCGATATCCAGGTTTTCTCCTGCTGCGACAGATGAATGTCGCCGCGGAACAGCGTCGGTCGGACTGAAAGGCCCAGCCGCGCGTTCAGGTGCTCGATGAAGCCGTGCAGGAAATGATAAGGCGCATGATTGCTGCGATGAATCAGCGGGTACTCGCAATCCAGGACCTCGACGGCGGGATCGCCCTCGCGCAGCGGAGTGATGTAGGGATTGTGCTCCCAGAGAGCGGGGCAGGGCGTGCGTACATCGGTCAGGTATGCTCCCGGATGCGTGAGGTGCAGCTCGCGCAGGGCCGCCGTCAGCATGACGATGTCGCCGGGAGACTGGAAATTGCGGAGGATGAGTCGTCGGGGTTGGCTCACGGGCGCTCCTCAATAGTCGGTATCGCCAAACCACGGCTTGACGCCCGGACTCGGGTGGAAGCGCTTGCCGCCCTTGAGCAGGTCCTGGTGATACAGCGTCCACTCCGTGCGCGCGACATCGACGTCGACGCTCAGGTGCAGTCCGCGACGGCTCCGGCGTACTGTGAACGAATAAGCCTCCGGGCGAGCTGTGCGATCGCGCGCTATCTGGATTGCCTCGGCATCCGTCGGCGGCGTTTCGATCGGGTCGGTGGTGAAGTCGCCGAATTTGAACTTGTCCTTGGCCTTGAAGGTGAACACCGTCATCTTTCCCTGCACCTGCGCGCCTCCGAAGGTGAACTCCTTGAGCGGCGGCGGACTCGGCTGGCCCTTCAGGAGCTCGCGAAGCAGCTGCAGCTCCTTGCCCTTCTCCGGCCAGAGCCCACTCCATACCCCCTCGGTCGTGGCATCGACCTCGCGCCTGAGGTGCCGGCTCATCGACTTCCAGTTGGTGACGAAGCCATATTCGGGCTTGGCCTGCAGACGCTTGAGCGCTTCTGCGTCTTTCAATGAGCTGCGGCCGGGCTGCTCGTAGTACGGCCCAGCCATCGATTCTTCGCCCCCTCCATAACCCTGCTCATGGGTCGGCGCGAGGACGCGGGCCCCGCCGCCGAAGGCACTCCGCACTTCTGTCAGCATCGCCTCGCTGCGACCGAGATTGCACCCACGGATGAGCACGTTCGTCCAGGAGCCCACCAGGTTCGGGTCTGGCGCGACGAGCGAGTGTTTCTGGTTCGCTTCCTTCAGCGCCGCGAACTCGACCTTGCCCGGTCTGCCCAGCGTGGGACTCAGCGAGAACTGCAGTGTCCCGTCGGCATGGGCGTGCGAGACGATGATCAGGTCGTTGACCGGCTTGCCTTCCTGGTTGATGCGGGCGTTGATGCCCTCGAGATCACGCACGTCCTCGATCATGACCGCGCTCGGATACTCGGCCTTGAAGTACTCCTTCGCTTTCGCATAGAAGGGATTGGCCTTCGACTTGTCACGCCCCATGATGAAGACATAGTCGATAGTGCCGCGCGCCTGCCGCACCAGAGCAATCTGCGACTCGATCTCCTGCGCAATCTGCGCAGCCTGGCCGGCTGCCACGCGACTCAGGGCATCGTCGCCGGCAACCAGTGTTGCGCTGGTGCGCGGACCCTTGCCGTGCGTCTCGACCGCGACGCCTTTCTGTTTGCGCTCGTAGCGGCTGCCGCTCAGCTCGAAATGCATGTCGAGCCCGTGAGCCTTGATGAGCCGCCAGAGAACCTCCTGCACCGCGATCTGCGGACGTTTCGAAGCGATGGCGTCCGCGGCCAGAGAGGTGAGGGCGGACTCTTCCTTGTGCGCCGCGGCCACCTCATCGGGGTCCTGCGGTTGCTTGCACTGCACTCGGGCATTTCCGGCACTCGCGCCTCGTTGCTGCATCACGTGAACGAGCTCGTGGGCTATCAGCCGTCGACCGGATGTGCTGTGGGGAGCGAATTGTCCCGCGCCGAAGACGATATCCCGGCCGACCGTGTAGGCCTGCGCGCCGAGCCGTGAGGCGGATACGCGAGCATCCGGCCCGGAGTGCACCCTTACGCTAGCGAAGTCGAACCCCAACGCGCGCTCCATCTGCGCTCGCAGAGTGGCTTCGAGCGGTGTGCCTCCGCCGCGGGTTGCGCGCGCCACTTCCTGAGTCTCCTCTGGAGCGCGTGCGGTCGCAGACGGAGCACGCGATACGCTCACTGGTCGCACCGTGTGGGGGGCCGGCCCGCTCAGCGCTTCTGCGGCAACACGGTCGGCTTCGCGCTCGAGGACACTCTCGCGCTGGAGGCGCGCGTCGCCGGATCGGTGGCCACCGGTTCGCGCGACGGGTCGCCTCAAACGGAGCTGTTGTTTATCACCAGGCATGATGGCGCTTCGATTGCCTGCTCCGCCCGATTGACGAGGTTATCGGCGATGAGCCATTGCGGCCCGGCGTGCAGCCTCTGCAGATACACGTTCGGGTCCGGTGCGACCACCTTGTTGTACTGGCTGGGCGCGCTCACCTGCACGACCCGGATGACCCGGTCCGGAAACCCGCTCAACTCGTTGTGCCGGATGATCGCCTTGCTGCCGAGATAGCCGAATACCCGGATGCCCTCGGAATGCAGGTATTGGCCGCCGGACAGTGTCAGCGAGATCCGGTTGCTGTCGATCAGCAGCGAGCGCACGTTTCCCACCAGAATGCCAAAGCGCCCCGCAGCGTGACCCTGGATGACATCGAGGGTCAGCGACACCTGGTTGTCCCGGATCACGACGTTCCCGGCTGTGTCAGCAGGCAACGTCGGAGACTTCTCGCGATGGCTCGTGCCGACCACCACTCCCTGCAGAAACCCGCCGATGACATTGTCCGCGACCCGCAGCTCGCTGACCGCCCGTCCGCCTACCACGATCCCGGCACGCGCAACCAGGACCTGCAGGCGCTCGAAGTTCCTGACCAGTTGTGAGAACCCGGCGAACTGGCGCTGCGCCGCGGGATTCGTGAGCAGCGTGGCAGCCGAGCGCTTTACGAACGCGAGCAGGTCGGCGTTGGAGGCGAATTCCTTGGGACCCTGAGTGTCGACGTAAGTCTGCCAGACGCCTTTGAGCTGCTGTGGGGTGTTGAACGAGACCGTGGTCCCGCCGACCGTCACACCGGCATTGGGCGGGCGGGAGGCGAGGATGGGAGCCGCAGCGGCACCGGCGATCGGTCCACCCGCGGGTCCTGCGGGCGCAGTGACAGCCGGCGCAGCGCGGGCGGCAGCGGGGGCCGACTTTTTGCGCGCCCGCGATTTGGGTGCATCCGGCGCCGCTGTCTTGACGGCAGCAGTCGACGCGCTGCCGACCAGGGCACGCGTCGCAAGCGTTCGGTATCGGGCGTTGGCAAGTGAAGAGAGGAAGGAGATCGGCCTACCTGGCGCCGCGCTGATCTCATTGCGATCGATGAACGCCTGCCGCACGTGTACCAGCAGGATACCCGTCTGCATCTGGCCGACGATGAGTTGCGAGCCGCTGACCCGTACTGTTCCGAAGCCCGTGGTGAGGTTTGCTGCCGTAATCGAGTTGCGCACCGTCAGGCATGCGGCGCCCGATGCGACGGCGGAGCCACAGGAGAGTGTCACCGTGTCGACGGTGACCTCGGCACAATCGACGAATTCGAGCGCGCCGCCGATCCGCGCGGATGTTGCATCGACTGGATCGTCTACGCGCGTGGCGGTCGCCGAAAGATCGCGTACGCTCACGCTGGCACAGCCCACGAATCGCAGCACGGTCTCCAGTCCCTTGCCCAGCAGGCGCGTGCCCCAGCCTGCGCCGCTCACTTTGACATGGCCGGTAGTCTGGATGATGACGCTCTGGGTCGTTTCGAAATCACCGGTCGCGAAACAGATCTCCGCGTCGGCTGAGGAAGTCGTGCCGAACAGCGCTCCCAGCTGTGCTGCCCAGTTGGTTCCAGGCACGAGGGTCAGGGTGCACGGACAGCTCTGTTCCTCTACGGCCGTCAGTGGGGGAAAGAACAGGCGGCAGTCCGTTACATCGCTCGCGCCCGGCGGCGGCGTGAAGCTGATCCCGTCGAATGCAAGGATGCCGAGCTTGCAGTAAGAATGCCGGATGCCGCTCGGCTTGCGCGGCACGTAGTCTCCGGCAGAATCGGTGGGCCATTCGATCGTGCCGATGGTCTCCGCTGTGGTGGCGGTGCGCGCCGGAATGAGCCAGTAGTCCCCGACCGCATACTCGCCAT
>Ga0068855_100008126_pt1 | contig 12682 bp, 19 predicted proteins | sample KBSCornC52_FD_66592 | JGI IMG/M metagenome (GOLD analysis project Ga0068855, IMG submission 66592) | Corn rhizosphere microbial communities from Kellogg Biological Station, Michigan, USA - KBS Corn C5-2 | ecosystem: Host-associated > Plants > Roots > Rhizosphere > Soil ...
GCCGTTGAAGCGATTGGAGAGCGGCTGAGGGTCCGCCGATGAGCTCGGACTACGCCTGCGATGGCTGTGGCACTTCTGGAGTTCCTTTGCTCGAGGCAGCAGACGACCGATCGCTCTGTTTGAAATGCGTTGAAGCATCGCCCAATTTGGCCGGCGTTGAGGTTGAAGCGGTCGAGATGCTGCGCTGGCTGAGCAAACTGCCTAAGCCCGAAGCCGACTGAGAACCCGGGTTCTCAACGGCTAGCTCCTCGACGAACTTTTCGAGACGCGTTTTCTGCGGGCGCTGACGGCATAAGGCTGTTTTCCCTGAAAAACGCAGTTGATTTACATCGAGAACCCCGCCGACCAATTATTTGCGCTGGCCTAGCCCGTTTTGGTTAGGTGCGAAGCCTGGGTTTTCTCCACGAAAGTACGAACCACCATGGATTTCATCCAAATCGCAATCGGTTCCTGGTCAATCACCGGAACCGGCTTGGCCGCGGCCATCGTCGCCCTGGCCGTGCTCGTATACGCCGTCAGAGCGTCCGTGAACTGGAGAGGCTGACCCACTGAGGGCCAAGAGCTCCTCGGCTGTCCTGGGGGCGTCCAGGCTCCGCGACAGTGCTATTTGACTAAGAGCACTCGGTTCGCCTCTGGCTATCTCAGCTTTGCCAAGAGCTCTGGCTCTCCAGATTTTCCTGTGAGCTCCGTTGCTCTGGCTATTTTAGCCAGGAGCCCGTTCCTACTTTCTTCTGTGAGCTTCTTGTCTCTCCATGGCCTTTGGCCATTTCTCTCTGAAGTCTCTGTATCTCCGGATTTCATTGCTCCTTGAGTTCCCCTTCATCGAGCTCTTCTTACCGAGAAGTCTCTCGTTCTCCGGATTTCCCCGGCCGATCGATAAATAAGATAACACACGACATCTTTTAGACGTTTTGACGGTGAGGGCTGTCTGACTGCCTAAAAGATGCCGTGTGTTAACTATATCTATAGATCTATCCCGGGCTTCGCCCTGGGAACTAAGAGCAACCGGAGACCTCTTGGCTTGATCAGGGATCATAGTAAGGCGAAAACCACCTTTGGCTACATGGTGGGACAAAAGATAGGCGACTCCGGAGAAAAGCGAGTCGAAAGGTGTGTTTTGTATTTGTTGCCCATCTTCTGGGAAAGGAACAAATCGAAATGAACGAGATGCCACGGACAGTGACTGTGATCCTCGGACAGGACCTCAGTGACGCTCTCCTCGACGCTAAGCGAGCAGCTCCCAGAAAAAGCTTTTCAGCTCTGGTTCGAGAGGCTGCCCTCAAAACACTTTTGGCTCCGAAGGAGCCGCCAACCACCTGACAAAAAGGAAACAGGCCAGCCCGCGCTCCTAGGAAAAGTTAGCGGGCTGGCCTGTTCTACGGAAATGCAAAACTCAAAGGTAGTTACACCCGAGACTCGGAAACGAGCCCTAGAGAAATTCTCCAGCGCCCTCGGGACGTTCAAGCAAGGTAGCACGGTCGAGAATTGGATCGTGACTGAGAAAGCCTATGCGCACTTCAGGAAAACCTTCATAGGCGATTTCGAGCGTGGAAACGTATCATCGGTCGCGGCGTGGACTGCTCGAGTTGAGCAGTTCCGGAATCGCTTCTATGGGCAAGAGACGCCCGATGCGGTTGTCGCTCTGCTCAAGAGCTATTGGAAGCTCTGGGACAAGTGGCACCAGAAAACCCCCGCGTTCAAAACGCGTCGGGCGAAGCGAGCGAAGAAGCTCGGCTTGAATAAGACCGAGAAAGCCAAAGCGGCGAAGGCCGCGTGGCGAGCAGCGAATCCGAGCTACGCGAAAGAGTATTACGCTGCTCATCCCGAGAAATTCAAACGGAAGCCGAAGCCCGAACCGAAGGTGAAGCCCCCCAATGTGCAGCATCTCTGTCGCACTCTGGAGGCAGCGAGCAAATCATCCAAGCCGATGACAGAAGCGCAACTCGCATGCGGCGGCGAAGCGCCCGCCGGCCGTTGGCTTTGCGATGCCTGCTTGGCTGGCACTCGAGCCAAGTTTCTCCGTGGAAGGCGGGCAGCATGATGGATCTCTTTGCTGACCTCTCCGTCGCCAACGAGCTCCCACTGTGCTCTGACTGCGGAGACCGCCCGTGCGCCGAAGGCGAGTCGTACTGCTATCAGTGCTGCCACGCTCTTGGAGTCATGCTGGCGTCTGACTTCGACGATCTCTATCGGCGCGATGACTCCGAGGAGAAAGAGCCCGTTCAGCACTGTTCCGACGATTCCGAGGAGGAATTTGACGAGAATGCCGAAGAGGAGACAGAAGCGGCTGTGTTAGCGGCAATGCAATATCGACCGTCGTATTTGGATTCTACTTATGTGACCACATAAGTACGGTTCTCCGTTGCTAGGGCACTGTGCCGGCCCCGATTGTTGGTTTCGCGCCCAATGATCGGGGCCGAAGTCTATTTCAGCCCTAGTTCGTCAAGCGACAAGACCTCCCACGGGTAGGCATGGACCTGCAGCACCATCCCCCGCCACCACAGAAACTCTTCTTCGGGTTTCAGCTTCGAGCCGTGTGGAAGGAAGCTGTCCCCTGGCAAACCGGTCTCTTTGCTGACTGCCAAAGCATTGAGCCACGGGATATTGCGCTCTCTGCAAATGCTATCCCGGATGTAACCCAACGGTACGCCTAGGCTCACGGCTGCGGGAGGCGGCTCATGCGTGATCTTAGCAATCTCGTCTGCGAGTTCCTTGTACTCGATCGTCTGCATATACTTCGAGACTTCAGCCAGCACTATCCACGCTTCTCGGGTGTTTTTGGGGATTGTCATATTGGCGGCCATCGTCGCACCCCCGTACCCCCCAACACAAGCCGGTCCCGAAGATTTTACTATGGAAGCCCGACAGATCGCGCTTCCACTTGTGCGTTTCCATTTCAGAAATGACCACCTGGAAAAGCCACGAAGAACGCTACCATTGTTTGATCACTCACCAATTGCTTGATGATATCAAACTGGCGATGGAACAGGATCCACAGGCGCACATGTATGACTCGCTGAGCGAGTTTTGCCGAACGCTAATGCACGAAGCATTGCTGGCCCGAGGCTGTACGACCGAGCGTCCTCGGCGGAAGCCACACCCTCACTACCGCAATCACAAAGCCGAGCGAATTGCCAAAGGTCAGGCAGCGCTTGGCGAAGTAAATTCGCTGATAGAGGCACACAATATCTCTGGGCTGGACATTGCACAGGCGATGGATCTGAGCCCTGCACGAGTTTGCCAGATCCTTCGCGAACCTGAGTTCGCACACATTAGCCGCCTCTTGGAGTGCGTTAAGGCGATTATCGATCAGCGAACCAAGGAAGCTGGTATCCGACTTCGCAGGGTGCGGGGACGGGACGCTGTGTGCACACGCTCTCCGAAGCTCGTTGGCAAGCTGCAGCCGGGGGATGTGGTCATCCACAGCACGGGACCGGACCCCCTGCCCGCCCTGCACAAGCGATTGTTGAATCACCTGGGTTCGAAACTATGGGACGCGGATTCGTTACTTCTGTGTGATCATGGGGGACGCTACGAGATCGCTCTCCGCACACATTTGGATGAATGGCTCACCCACAGCTTCCCGCCGAGCGAGCCATACCTTGAGACTCTTGGATCAATTACAGCGCTGATCAACGAGAGCGAATCGGCAAACCCGTTCTAAGCTCAGCCATCGCGGCCGTATATTTCGTTGTGCCGGTGCAGCTCCCTCGCAAACACGGGTCGAAGGCGCACGATGCGCTCGCGGTCAGCCTCGGTGGGTTCTCTCGGAAATCCAAGAATTTCATGGTTGAGCATCAGCTGCGCATGATGTTCGATTCTACACGGAAAGAACCGGCCGGCCGAGATCTCAAGGCCAACGTTGCTGAGCCTCTCGATGATGCCTTTGTCTGTTAGACCAACGACGGTTGGATTGTCGATTGGCAGCTCGATGACGTGCTTCGCCTGAATTTCGAACTCCCGAAGTACAGCTTTTTCGGAGTTGTCGAGGTGCTCGATCAGCTTTGGCAATGATTGCAACCATAGCCCGCGCTTCATTCGACGCTGCATGCCGCCGATAGCCCAGCCGATGCTATTGATCACGACGAGAGCGGCGGACGCCAGGAACATGAGTCCAACGCACCAACCCCAGCTGGTCAGCAGTTTCTCGAGATGAAATTTAGCTTGTAAGCCCGCGGGTAAAAACAACGCTCCGCCTGAGACGATGGCGAGCCACAGGACGATCTTGAACGGCAGCTTGTGAACGTCGAAGACCGCCTTGACTAACTCTTTCATGGTCCCTTCCCCTTCGGTTTCTTAGATCTAGGTCGCCCCCTTTTTGGAGCCGGCGGACCAAATTGGGTGAGCTCGTGCCACTCGTCCCCGTCCTCGGGGAATTGGACGAGCAGCTTGAGCTGACCTCCCTGGAGACCCGAGACGATCTTATGGAGCGAGCTCACCTGGATATCGGTGGCCCGGTACCATTTCATGAGCATCTCTCGAGAGACTCCGATCCGGTAACCCACCTGCGCCTCCAAAGTGCCCTCACCATTGGCTCGAAGCTCAGCACGATCGAGACCAGCGTAGCCCTCGACCATGTCTCGCAGCGTCAGCTGTTGACCGGAGAGCTTGAGGACGTTCGGCGTGGGCTTCTTGGGGGTGGCCATTGTGGAACCTCAAAGTTCCTTGCGTGGGCTTCTGGCGTACTGACACGGCACGCAAACAATTTCGAAGTTGCCGCTTTCCAAAGGCAGAGCTTCCCAGAAGCAATACCCGCTGCCGTTCGCCTTCCCTCGATCAGACCACTCCAAAATCTGTGGGCAACGCCCGTCCTCAGAGTGATGGCAGCCCCTAGAAGTGCACTGACATCGGCTGCCAGCATCCGTGAATATCTGCCTGATCAGAATGTTGTCAGCCGCGGTCTTGGCCTCATCCAGCACAATGTAATTTTCAAGAACCCGCAGCAGTTCCGGATCGGACTCCGGCTCGACGTCCACTTCCGGTGGGACGACCTTCTTGGTGGTCATCAGCCCTTCTGCCCATAGTCCGCGCGTGTTCGCCGCCTAGTAATTGAGGGCGATGCCTTCTTTGAAACGTAGGGCTTAGCCTTCACCTTCTTCTTGGTCACCTTCTTCTTGGTGGCCATTCAGCGCCGTCCAGGGTGGTAGCTCGTACCTCGACGTTGACCCTTGGTCTTGAGGGTGCCGGACGCCACGAGAGCACCGATCGGCATCGCCAGATCTTTCGTGGTCGTGTTGAGGACGGCTGCAAGTTGTTCGCTACGAAGCCCGGGCTCTTTCAGCACGGCCTTGATGATGTCCTTCTTGAGCGCTTCTATTTCTTCCGGCGTCCTCTTGGCCCACTTGGCCTTCTTTGCCGGCTTGGGTTTCGGACCGGGTTTGGCCCGAACCGGAACATTGAGCGGGTCGGGCTGTCCCCCACCCCCAGAAGCCACAGTTGCAAATGCGGCGGCTGCTTCTTGGGCAATCGCCTGCCGGAGAGACACAACAAATTCCTGAATCAACTGGTCAACTTTGCTCATGGCCGAAACTTAGGGTTGGTCCCTAACACTTGTAAATTCGACCGGCGCGACCACCAAAATTCCCGAGCAAAATGCATTGAAGCCCCAGAGATGTTGCGGACCGAGCTCGGCAAACATTCTCCGGGGTTTCAGGGGGGCCGTGGGGGTCCCGTGTACGGCGGCCTTCGAGGTCTGGGTCAAATGGAACCCTTGGGTTCCCACTAGAAAATGGAACCGTAAGGTTCCATGGACAACGGATCTCGCTGCTTTGCTAGGGGTAGTGAGCCCCCGAGCGACCAGAATTTATTTTCAAAAATCGCAATCGCTAATCTGTTTGTTAGGCGTCTGTCGGTGTATAGACGTCGAGTCGGGCAATTTCGCCCGGCCTGAAGGAGATCGATCCATGCCCCTTGAAGATGCCCTCATCTCAGTTACCCCCATCGTGCTCGCTGCACTCGAGGCAGCGAACCAGCAAGCGCCTGGTGGCTCCATTGGTCAGGATGTCAACACCGCCCTGGGCATTGCTGGAGCTGCCCTCATCGAGATTTCTCGACGGACCTATGCGGCCATGAGTGGCGAAGCCAACGCTGCACAAATGGTGGCCGCCCTCCCCAGGATTGCGAACGAATACCTGAGCGACAACGAGATCAGGATCGCCATCGAGCGCGACAATCAGGTGAACTGATGGCCCGCACCACACCCCGCATCTGGACCGACGCCGATTACGCTGCCCGGGGCTTTGGTCGGCTCACCCTACGGATGGGACAGGAGATTTTGCGGAAGCTGTCGCTTCTCAGTGCGAGCTCGAACCGAGGACGGACCGCTCTCATCGGCACGTTAATCGAAGAGAAATACAACGAGGTCTTCAATGGCAAGTGAGAAACCCGAAGCGACCCTAATCCAGCAACTCCAGGCAGCACGCCTTGCCCTCCAGACCGAGCGTGAGAGCCTCGTTGCTCGCATCGCTAACATCGACGAGGCGTTGGGACTCCAGCCCGCCAAACCTTCTCTGAAGGGCGCCAAGGCACCGAAGACCACGAAGACCCCGAGCATCAAGGAATCCGTTCTACTCGCGATCGATGTCGGTGGGGCCATGACGATCAGGGAGGTGCAGACGCTCCTGAACGATGCGTCCCCCAAGTCAATCGAAGCCGTCATGCACTCCTTGGTCTCATCGGGGCATCTCGCCAAGGACGCCAGCACGCCCCGCAGATTCTCTTCGCTCGGCAAGAAGGCCAAGCCCAACGGAGCTGTAGCAAATGGCTCGTGAACGCACAGGGACGATCTACGCCGGACCCAAAGGTGAGCTTTGGGTCAAGTTCACGATCGACGTGAAGGACAAGGACGGGAACCCCGTCTTAGATGAGAACGGCAAACCCAAGACGAAGCGGGATCCCCACAACCTGCACACCCATGACAGGCGCTTGGCTTCATTGAGGAGGGCCGAACTGTTCAAGAAGCTCCAGGCCGAAGGCCACCTTCCGAAGGAGGAGGTCAAGGCCATCGTGAAGCATCGACTCTTCGGAGAATGCGCAGAACAGATCTTCCAGATGAAGCGGACCTCGGACGTTGCGAACCAACGAGCGAGGGTCGAGCGTTGGGCGTACCCCTTGCTCGAGAACACCGCGATCAAGGACATCACAGTCCCTGCTCAAATCACCCGGGTCCTGGAAGCCTGCCGGGACGACGGCAAGGGTAAGGGCACAGTCACCCACTTGAAGTGGGACCTCAGCATGTTGTTCAAGGCGTTTGCCCACGAAGGCTGGATCCCTTTGGCCCAAGGCGATGTGGCGGCCGGTGGAAAGGTACCCGAAGATTGCCATGTGGATCTTCGGGAGCGGGCCGTTCTGAGTGACGAAGAACTTTCGATCTACTTGGAGTTCCGCCACGAAAACGAGAAGTACGATGCCGGCGTGCTTGAGAGGCAAACCCTCTGCTGTGTCGCTCGGCTATTCGGAGGTGCTCGTACCTCTGAGCTCCTTCGTTTGAAGTGGACTGACTTCGAAATGCAGGATGACGAATTTGTAGCGGGCTGGCTTGTCCGCTCCAAGAAGGCAGCCGTTCAAAAACTCGCTGTGCCCCCGCTACTCCAACCCATTCTAAAAATGTGGTGGACCAAGGCAGGCAAGCCCGAGAAGGGCTACCTGTTTCCCCAAGTAAAGGGCGAAGACGCCGGCAAGGAACGAAACAAGACGAGCCTGGCTCAGGCTCTTCGAAGGGATCTCGCAAGAGCGTTCGGCCTCGAAGTTTGGGTGGTGGACAAGCAGCGCTTCGAGCTGGACCCGACCGCGACTTGGAGCCGTCGACAGATCGAACTCCTCCAAGGAACCGATCGCTACCTGCCCGTGGATTTTCACTCGTGGAGGCGGGCGTACTGTCAGGCCGTGGCGGGCTCCGGCCTGGACTCCACCGCCTCGAAGAAACTCTCGAGCCACGACACGGAGGCGGCCTACAACCGCTACCTGAGGTCGTCTGGGACGGCTCTGCAGCTGCCCGACGGTGCGCTCCCCAAATCGCCCTTGCTGCTCGTGCACCCTTCGTTTACGACCACGGGTGAGACCGTTCCAGATGACGACCCGAACCCGAACCCCACGAAAGGAAGCCGCACGCCGGACGCTCATTTGTCCGACGCTCAGACGATTGGTTTGACGATTGAAGATACTGGAGCCAAAATTGGCCCACAGGCGGGTAACTCAGTTGGTAGAGTGCTGGCTTTACACGCCGGATGTCGCAGGTTCAAGCCCTGTCCCGCCTACAAAAATAGCCCACGAGGCTGCAGAAGCGCTGCTTTTGAAATGGGACGCCGAAGGCTGCGCCGCCGTGTGCCGTAGCGCGTGACCATCAAAACAAACCATCGGCGCGTGCTGCCAGTGAGATCCAGAGCGGAAAGCGGAGGAGTCGAACCTCACACCGGAGTGCCGGACCGGTTAGCAACCGGCGGCGCGCCCGCGCGCGCTTCACTTTCCAGAGCGGAAGACAGAGAAGTCGAATCTCACACCGGGGTGCGCACTCCTTTCGAGGGAGGCCCCGCGCCTTGCGGGTTTGTCTTCCTTGGCCGAGGGTCGCGGAATCGAACCGCCATCCGTAGATGCCGCCGGTGTTCAAGGCCGGTCGAGCGCCATGCTCGGTACCCTCGGCGGAGAGCGGCGTACTCGAAACGCTGGCCTAGGCCTCATCCCGCTTCCAACGGGCGCCCGTCCCTGACGGGTTCACTCTCCTGTTTTTCACGCCAAATCGCGCACGAAACCGAGCCACTCTTCCGGCGCAGTCCTCGGATCGATCACCGGAGTCTGCATCGGCAAAGAGCGGGGCACGCGCGGGGTCGTCAGCGGCCACATGCCCGCGTCGTCACAGCTGTGGTTGGCTTTGCGCGAATTGCAGGCCTTGCACGCGGTGACGATGTTCGTCCAGCTGGTGGTGCCGCCTGCCGCACGCGGCACGACGTGATCGTACGACAGCGCGTTCAGCGGGAATTTGTGACCACAGTACTGGCAGCGGTAGCCGTCGCGTTGATACACGTTCGCCCGCGAGAAGCGCAGCCCGCGTTGCTGCGCGCGCGGCATGCGACGAAGGCGGATCACCGCCGGCATTTTCCAGGTGACCGACGGCGACGCGATCTCGTCGTCGTATTCGACGAGCACGTCGATCGTGCCCTCGTAGCGCATTTTGACGGCGTCCTGCCAGCGCAGGACCTTTACCGGCACGTACCAGGGAGAGAGCAGCAGAGTGCGGGTGTGCATGGGCGTTCCTCATTTCGATTCGTGCTCGCCGCGAGAGTCGAACTCGCAAGCCATTTCGGCAGCCGGGTTTGAGCCGGTCGTGTTTTCCGTTTCACCAGACGAGCCGAGTGCCGTCACCGAGACTCGAACTCGGACGCCCTTGCGGGCACGCATTCTCAGCGCGCTCTGTATGCCATTCCAGCATGACGGCTTGGTTCCGGGATTTACTCACGAGGCTCCCGAAGAGCCCTTGGACGTCGCCCCACGGGGACAGCGCCTTGGTGCGCACGGCTGGACTTGCACCAGCACGGGCAGTCGCCCACTCGTTTCTGAGACGAGCTCGGTTGCTATTACGACACGTGCGCGGTCTGTGCCGAGCACGTGGCTCGGCACATCGAACAGTGCAGGATCTGGGTAACGCTCCCAGCGCGTCCAGCTTGTCCCGCTGGTGCCTTCGCTTGCTGGCTCATCCTGCCAAAGGGTGCATCACCTGAGAATCGAACTCAGCGCAGGCTCCGTATCAGAGAGCCCAGGGCCGACCAGCCCGTCGTGATGCGTGATTTGCGCGCGCCGAGCGCATTGGCTCGAACACGCGGACCCGAGTCCGCCGTCAGCGTGTCGCGCGCTGCCGAAGGCCGTATAAGGAGCCTCTGTCCACTGGGACCCGGCGGGCGTGCGCGCGCTCGGATTCGAACCGAGACTGAACGGGGTTTAAAGCCGCGGCCTCTGCCGTTGGGCTACGCGCGCATGGTACCTCGCCACGGAATCGAACCGTGCTGTGTCGCCTTGTAAGAGCGTTGCCCTCCCAGAGGACTAGCGAGGCGTGGTCGGCGATGCTGGAATCGAACCAGCCCAATGCCTCCGTTCCGAACGGAGTGACCCACCTTGAGTCTGATCGCCGAAGAGAAATGGTTCCGCGAGCGCGATTCGAACGCGCATTTTCAAGGCCAAAGCTTGACGTCCTACCGTTAGACGATCCCGGAGTGGTGACACGTGGACTCGAACCACGGCCGCCGGCCTTATGAGAGCCGCGTCGCTCCTGGCGTTGTCACCGTTGCGGGAACTGGATTCGAACCAGTGATCTCGTGGGTATGAGCCACGCAGGGACAGCCACTCCCCTACCCCGCAGCGCTCTCGTGCTGAGTCGAACAGCAAAGCCGCGCTTCGGAGGCGCAGCGCTCGTTCCGCGAGCGAGAGCAATGGAGTCCCCAGAAGGAGTCGAACCTTCCAAGCTTCGTTCGTAGCGAGGCCACTCGATCCGCGAGTGGGGACAGTGGAGATCTCGAAGGCGCGACGCGACGCCGAAGGCTGCGCCGCGAACGCACGTAGCGCGTGACCATCAAAACCAATGACCACGAGTGAGGCGGCTCGTGCTTTTGGGGATTTGGGCGTGGGCAATTCGAGACGTGCTCACGACCCGAGCGACCCGGGCAAGCGCGCGCAAGGCGGCAGGCTCGCGCACCAGCGTCTTTCGCCTGGGAATGCCGCGCGGTCGATGGTGACGCATACGGGAATCGAACCCGTGTTTCAGGCGTGAAAAGCCCGCTTCCTACCGTTAGAAGAATGCGCCGAGAAGCGCGCCGCCAGCTCGCGGACGAGCACGCAGAGCGAGTGCTCCCGTCAGGAGTCGAGCCTGACCGCCGTGGTTTAGAAGACCGCGCGCTGCATCCCGCAGCGGGAGCGTTTGGAGACGTGCCTCGGGATCGAGCCGAGCCATTTCAGTTTTGCAGACCGAAGCGCACACCAGTGCTGCACGTCATCACGGAGCGAACGGCGGGAATCGAACCCGCATCGAAAAACTTGGCAGATTTTCGCCTTACCAATCGGCCTCGTTCGCAAACGTTGGAGCGGGCACCGAGATTCGAACTCGGCTGGCACGGCTTGGAAGGCCGGCTTCTCACCTAGAGAAATACCCGCAGTTGCCGCGCCCCGCCGCGCGGCTCAGTAACGAGAGTGGCCGTCCCTACTCACGCCGCCGCGGCAGCGCTTTCGGGATTGCCGGAGCCGGTCGCGGGAATCGAACCCGCTCGCACCCCATACCAAAGGGTGATGCTTCCAAAGACGAACCGGCATGTTGGTGGAAAAGAAGGGAGTTGAAACCGCCTTCGCAAAACCGTGCCTCGCGTGGCAGACGTCGCTCCAAGAATCAGCACGTGACTACAAAAGGTCCCGAGGACCGCAGCCCGCGAAGCGGGCGAGGACCGCAGGTCACCCTCATCGGCCGGGTGCAAACCGGCGTCTCCCGTTGAGCTACTTCCCCGTTCGTCGGGCTACCCCGCGAGACGAGCTCGCGGTTCGCCCGGCACGGTGCCAGCGAATCGAACGCTGTCCTGCGGATTTGACAATCCGCTCGGCCGCCATGGCCCGCACCGTGTGGCGCCGCGTACGAGGATCGAACTCGTCTCACTCCTTAGACAGAGGAGCTGCGACACCAGTCGCATCACGCAGCAGAAGCGCGCTTCCAGTGGGAAGCGGTGTTGGGTGACGTACGGGTAATGCTCCCGTCGGAGACCGATTCACAGTCGGCCGGGTTCAACTTGCTCCCTCACGCCACGGTCAGGGGAGTGAGAATCGAACTCACCCATACCGGTATCCAAAACCGGCGGCCCACCTTGGACCATCCCCCTGTCGTTTCGTCCCTCGAGTGCGGATCGAACGCACCTCTCCGCGTCTTCAGCGCGGCGCTATCACCAGGTCAGCTGTCGAGGGCTCGTGCTTGCCGCCACGCCGGCGTCGGCCTGCGAGCGCAGTGTTGCGACTGCGATCGGCTTTCCAAATCGTCGGACTTCGAGCGTTGGAAGCACGACAATTTTCGTGGGCCATTCGGAGGCGAGCGGCGCAGAGCCGATCTTGGGAGTCGAACCCAACTAGCCGGAGTACGAAACCGGAGCGATCACCACGATCACTTGATCGGCAGGGCCGTAGGGGTAGGAATCGAACCCACGGAAAGCGCATTAACAGTGCGCTCAGTGTACCAACACACAAGCCCTACGAGATGGGTCGCGAACCCCGGGAAATGGGATCCGCGACCGCCGTACACGGGAGACCGCCGCGCGCACGAGTGCGCACCGTCACGCCGTTTCGAATTGTCAGAGAGCAGAAGGCACACGTCCGCCTTCGGTGCGCTCGTAGGGAATCGAACCCTATCCGGCGGGTTAAGAACCCGTTGCTCGACCAATGAGCTACAAGCGCAAATACACGTCTAGCGTCGCCCCAAAGAACACAACACAGACAGTGAGTCCGGAGAGAATCGAACTCTCACCGCACAGGGTAAAAACCTGGCACGCTGCCGTTACGCCACAGACTCGTTATTAGCGAGTCGAACGTTTAATGAGTTCAGTCATCGTCAAATACACCTCTAGAATCAGGAGTGAGCCCGTACCGAGTCGAACGGTCTAGCCGAAGCCCGGCGTTTACAGCGCCAGTCGCCTTCCGAGGACGAACCCCGAGCCCAGAAACGAAA
>Ga0068855_100008127_pt1 | contig 12681 bp, 17 predicted proteins | sample KBSCornC52_FD_66592 | JGI IMG/M metagenome (GOLD analysis project Ga0068855, IMG submission 66592) | Corn rhizosphere microbial communities from Kellogg Biological Station, Michigan, USA - KBS Corn C5-2 | ecosystem: Host-associated > Plants > Roots > Rhizosphere > Soil ...
TCGCTTGATACTGTCTCAAGGCACATCGATAGGGCATTAGCAAAGCTCTCAGTAAAAGGCACTTTGAAATGCCAATCATCTTCAGGCACTTCAAAGATAAAGTCTTCCTCAGATTGAAACGGCAACTTGCTGATAGTTTTACCAAGCTTAATGGTTGCCGTATCCTGCTCAAGGTTGATTTCCATATCCTCAACTTGACTATTGGATAGCAAGCCCAACAACGTTGCCCCGTGGATGCCACAGCTCCACTCAAACTCTGATGGCCCAATAATGGCAATTGTCCCGTTGTGGGCCGACACCGCACCCTCAGTGAAGTTGAAACATTGGAAGATAGGAACTGTTCTATCCACAGCCAATGCAGGCTTTACCAGTTCAAGCGTTTTTACCAACTCTGCTCGATTCATTATAATTCTTTCATCCAAGCTCTGTGACGGGCTGCAAGTGTGATGCAGTTTTTCTTTTTGGCCTCTTCCCATGTTATCCCATATTTTTCAACCCACGGATTTAAAATTGCTTCAATTCCAGCTTTATAAAGTTTTCTCCTCCATGGAATTAGATATCCAAAAATGTTAAGATTCCTATAATATCTGTTTTCAATATAAAAATCCAAACCATACATACTGTTAGCCATCCAAATTTCCATATTTTCAGTTTTGTTTGCAAGACGAAATGGAAAATGACATCGCCAATTTCGTGGTCTGAATTTGAGGCTGACAAGCACCCTTGTCAGGTCGTAATTGAAGCGTTCTCGTTTAGCTTTCTGGCGTTCGAAAAATGAGTAGATTTTCGTGACGCGGCACGAGCTTGTGCCCCTTCCAAGCATTGCTTGCCCTCACTGCGGCTGACGCGAAGTTCTTAGATAGGATGATATTCTGCCAATAGATAAATCCAGCATCACGGAAATTCTCAACTGTGTCAGCCGGGAAATCAATTAGCTCTCCTTTCTTGTCTCTAAATAAACCTACAATAATACATACAAAAGAGCCCGGCTTCATCCTATGCTTGTGAGCATGTGCACATAGATACATAGAGGCATTAAACTCAGCATAACTGCCAAGATTCGATATGTCATCCTGTTGGTCTGAGTAGACTTCCAAATCAAAATAGGGAGGGCAAGTAATGGCGCAATCAAACATAGCATCAACATCAAGATAACGACCATCAGAATTAACATAGGTCGCTCCTTTCAATTTCAATTTCTTTAGTATGGCTTCATTTTCATCAATCTGCTCTTGACGGATTTCAAAGCCGACATATTCATGGCCCATAATACACGATACCAGCCCACGCGGTGGGCCACCAGCGAAAGCATCAAGAATCTTACTACCAATTGGACCTCCGTATCGCACAATGATCATTTCCATCAGTGGTGCGGGGAATACTGAGTGAGTGCCTGTGTAAACCGAGTTATGGTCAGCCCTGAAGCTTTGATCGCGAGCGCCGGTGTGGCCTGTTTCACCCGTCAGCCTGCGCCAATCACGGACACGACGTTTGATTATCTCATCTACCTGCCAGATGGTAGTGGTGGTGCTGAACCAATCCTTGCCCTGTGAAGGCCGGACATATGCCTGCTGTGGGGTAATGAGCAGAGGCCTGCTGGTCTTTAGTGTTTTTCCAGATACCTTGTCTATTGTTTTAAACAGCATATTTCACCGTGTCATACCAGATGCCACTCTCAAACACTCTATTGAGAGCCATGGTATTGCCTATTAATTTTTTATATTCTTTAACTGAGGTAGGGATTAACCCTGCCTTTAATGCTCGTTTTCGGACTATGGGCTTCACTTTGTGAAGTAACACATAGTTCCGGAAGGTGGGATAACCACCCTCCGGATATTCAATTATGATCTTCACTTCTTGGCTTCAGCTTTTTCTTCATCACTGAAGGATACAGATTGTCCTGTGGCACCATAGACACCACGTTTGGAAGCCATGGCACTCATGGTGGCCCCCATGCTACGCATCGAGGAATTTACGTGCATCCCCCTTGCTGCACCATAATCAGTAGCTTGTGCAGCATTGTCGAAGTTTGCACCCAAGAAAATCACCTGCCAATTCTTGGCACGCACCCGGTCAAGGCGTTCCTTGATCTTGGCCACAGTGTATTCACTGGACGAGTTTTCCTGACCATCAGTCATGATAATGATGGCGACTTTATCGTATTGCTCACCGCCCGGTGCGCCCTTCTCAGCCAGATCAAGGAGCTTTCCGGTAGCATCATTCAAAGGTGTTCCACCACGCGGCGTTGCATCCTTGTCAGTGACTTCATGCCACGTAGAAGGAGTGATACGATCACGGATGATCTTGAATGGCTCATTGGAGTCAAACACAGCCAAGGTCACGCCGGTATCGACCTTGTCATCAGCCAACTTCTTGACGTAGCCGTTGATGGCACCAAGTGCTTCCTTCCACATTGTCCCTTCCATGGAGCCAGAGCGGTCAAGTAGGATAAAATCATGTTGCATTCTCATACTCCTGTTTAAGACACAAATGAGGCCAGCCCTAAGGCCAGCCTCATTTAGTTTTAGGCGCTGGCCGAAATGGCTGCTACCTCTTTTTCCGCTTTATGTGCGGCCGTCTTGGCTTTCAACGCAGCAATGCGTTGGGGCCTTGCTCTGTTGAGCAATTCAATTCTGTCCTCGTTGCCCTCATACCACTTTTTAGCATCAGCTAACCACTCAGCGAACTTTTGCATGGTTCCCTGAGTGTCATCCTCATCCTTGGTGAAACGCTCCACCATGGCCTCAATATCAGCCCATCGTGGTTCACTGCTGCCGTAACCTTTTAGGACACCATAGCAAATGATCTCCATCGCGGAGTATGGAATTCCCCGGAGAGCACCATATGCAAGGTGGGTGGTACGAGCTTCTATCTTAAGTTCATTTCTGTGACCACGGAGGGTCCAGAAAGCCTTTTCAGCATGAGCCACAGAGGCATACTTTGAGGCGTTGATGCGGCCCAGTTGGGCTCGCTTTTTCCACTTGCGTTCTTGACGCCTGATGTACGTCATTTCAGCCGCAAGGGACACGACCTTAACTTGTAGATGGGTTTTCATTTATATCTCCTAAGGGGTTTTGAACTTTATACGCTACTCTCCCTTAGGGAGGTGGCCCTCGTGGTAATCTAAGACATATTACTCTCCTTTCGTCTTCGAAAATAGATCATAGAGCATGATCATCACCTTGGTCATAACCCAAAAACCTACCATTAAAAACAGGAAGTTAAGACCCGTGTAATGTGGGAGGCTTTGAACTGAGCCTCCGCATCCACCATTTGAGCCGCACACGTAATACATGAACATTTAATGTATCCTTCAATGGGCTAGCTGGAGCCGGATGTGGGAGTTGAACCCACATCCTATGGATTTAGAGTTCCTAGGACCCAACCCGGACCCAGCTTACTTCTTTTTGGCTTTTGCCTTAGCCTTGTCATCAGAGTGGGTTATTCTGATAACAGATCCCTCCTTAACCATAGTGTGGCCGTTTTGAACCATCTTACCCAAGATATTGTAATAGGTTCCGCCAAGCGATTCTTTCACTTCCTTGGCAGTCGCACCCTTCTCAAACATGGCCAACGCTTGGGAGTTCTTGCTTCCCTCCATGCAGCCCCATTTGTCAACGACGACGTCCTCTTCGTCATCAAGCGATTTGGCTTTTGCTTTTGGTGGCTTCTTTGTTTCTACCTTTGCCTTTGCTGGGGCCTTTTCTTTGGCCTTTATTTTCTTGGCAGGCACAGCCTTTTTCTTGGCAGGCTTTACCTCAGGCGTCTCATCTTCAGGTTCATCATCAGAGTCAGTAGATGAGGTTTCCTCATCTTCATCAGAGATTTCATCCTCTTCATCTGCCTCAGATTCATCTTCAGTTTCATCCTCATATTCCTTAACACCACCAGCCTCGTCATCGTCAGCCTCTTCATCCTCAGGCTCATCTGCTTCCTCAGAAGCAACCACTTCATCAAAGTCAGGAAGTTCATCCTCTTTGGCATTGATGGCGGCTACCGCAGCATTGGTCCATTCAGCCGCTTCATCAGTCAGCTCGTCAAACTCCTCATTGGTGAGTTTCATTAGATCATTGACCAATGACCGCAGATAATCGTTTCGGTCTGTAAACTTCTTGCGAGGGGTCTTTCCCCCAATTGCCTTAATGATTTCACGTTCAACTGCGTGCATTTTGCCCTCGAATTATGTGCTGATTGGGTGGAAGTAAGTCTATCCAACTTGAACCTTCCACCCTCAAACTGTCAAGGCTTACCAGACAGTTTTTTAAGAAGTGCATTGCTCTTTGTCATGTTTGATCTAACATATGTCGCTTGCATTAGTGGGCCTAAGCGGGGGCCACGAGAATGCCAGCCAAACCCCATGATTGGTTCTGACATTTTCTCAAGATGAGAATAACGTAGCTCTCCGGGATCATCTATGCCAACTGGCAAATCTAATGTCTCAACATTTAGCCAAGAAGCCAGATCATTGGCTGGACCTTCAGCACCACGATCAAACAGGATGTAGGTCTCTTCGTATTTTTTGACTAAGCCCCGCAAGATAGCAATTTGGCTGATGGTCAACGAGGTGCCGAAAGTACATGTGGCACGATAATGCACCATATCTTGATTGGATACCAATGTGGGTGGCACGTGTGAAAGGCTGTAATTGTCTATCTTGATAGCATCAAACGGGCCTTCAACGATAAACAGCCGCTCACCACCTTTCTTGATTTGGTCATAGTTAAAGATAGTAGTTTTGACATCTTCGGACGAAGCCAAGTAACGTGGTGCGTTTTCAAGCGAGCCGATGGCACGGCTGGTCCACCCAAGAAGTTCCTTGTTGTGCCTGACTGGGATAATTATCCGATCCTTGTATCGGCCCGTCAAAACACAACGCAAGCCATACCTCTCAATTATTTCTTGGGGGTTGTCATATCCACGGCTCACCAAATAGGTGAAAAACCGTTTGGTTATTCCACGCGGTTTTATTTCGTAGAAGTCCTTATATTGAGGTTCAAGTGGCTGGTTGAATTCTTTTCGTTCTTCAGGTGCGCTATCCGTAAGTGCGGCCAAGGCTGCCTCCAGTGTGTCTGGATCACTATGACTGTACTGTTTGACGATAAGCTGTGCTTGTGATGCCGAGCAGCCTAATATATGACGTATTAATGATCGAGCGGCTAGGCCCCTGTGACTGCCATCGCGATGGCAGCCCCATTTCCCATTTGTAAGGTTGATGCCTAAATGCTCTGACGGATCTTCATCACCACACATGGGGCATTGGATAGAGACTTCACCACGTTTTGTATTGGGGCCTCTATCAACGAAGTGAATATTATTCTCTTCTAAGAACCTGCGCCAGTCCATCTCGAAGCCTTTGAGTGTGGTAACGAGCCAATGATTGTTGGCGATGTTTCATTCGAAATTGTTCATTATTGTGACGTTTTGTAGTGAGCCTTTCACTTCGACATATTTTACATGCGCGTGATTTGTGGCCGTTCTTAGTCGTGACGAAATAGGTGGTGCTTTCGCGCCACCTATGTCCGTGTTTGCAATGCGTCTTATCCACGACGCACCTTTGCATTTTGCTTAAAAGCCACACCTAAGAAGCCAGCAGGCTGCTTCCTTTCATCACCATCATCGTTCATATCAAATGCTTCCTTCATTTTATCTAGACGATCAAACACCTCTTCTTCAGGCTGTTTGAAACATTGGGTGGCAATACATACTTCCCGCAAGTGCGCTACACTGTAGCCCTCTGTGGCATCCACCCATCGTTCAATGGTTTCTTTTGAAAGGCCGGGCTCTTTGGCCTTGAAGTAGACAAGACGTGCTTCAGGAGAGGGCATTCCCACCTTCATGATGGTGTCAAAGCGGCTGGGACGGTCAATAAAGCGCCTATCCAGCATGTGTGGATAATTGGTGGTGGCAACATGGACCACGTTGTTAATTTGGAATTCACCATCAAGAAGTGCCAATAAGTGATGGTCACCATTTTCTTGAATGATGGCGTCAATGTCTTCCATCACCGTAATCATGGGCCGCGTTGGCTCAATCTTGCGGATCATGCTCAGACACCAGACAGCTATTTGCGGGTTCTCTACAAACACCACAATGCCATCATTATCCTTAACCAGTTTTTGGGTCATCTGCCACACAGCAGAAGTTTTGCCACTACCCGGAGGACCCCACATGAGCATTCCACGTTTGAAGGTAAAACCACGTGCATCAAAAGCAGGACGAAGTTTCCAAAACTGGTCAAATTCATTCAGAAGAATTTCTGTTGAACTATCAGGCAGCGACAACAGATTATCAATCTGAATTTTCATCTTTTCAATGTATGGACCAGTATTGGACATGCCACAGCGGTAGGCACCTGCTGGCACCAAGTCCACAACGTCACTTACTGGAAAATAAGAATTGCCGGTCTGTGCCCAACAAGAGGCCGCAGCCATGTTCTTGGCCCAGTCATGTTGACCGCTGGCTGCTGCTCCTTCAATTGAAGAAGGATGGTGACGTGGTGGTTGTTGTGCGCGAACAGTAACTTCTTCACGTACTGCATCAATGAAATCACTCAGGTTGTCTTTTGCCACTAAACTTCTCCGTGCCCTTCAAGAGCTGTTCTAACAGGTTCTTGCCCTGTGTGTTTGCATAGTAAATTCGTTCATCAACCGTTCCTTCCATGAAGGGGTCTATGTAATAGACTGGCTGTGTTTGCCCCGGCCTCCAGATACGACGTTCCCCCTGTTGACGATTAATAGGCGAGTCAGGTTGCTCAAAAAAGAACATATAGTTGGCGTGTTGCAGGTTCAAGGAATTTGAACCTGATTGATCGTTTAAAACCAGAACAATGCACTTTGGATCATCTCTGAACTTCTTCAATTCACCGATGACGTCTTTTTGACCTGACCATATACGTGCATGTTTGATTTTAAGCTTAGAAAGCCGTTCACTGATAAGTCCGTTAGTGTGAATGAAGTGATGAAATACGACCATCTTGCGGCCATACGGCATGGCGTCTATTTTTTCTTCAAGTAAATCCAATTTAGGATTGGTGTCAAACGACACCTTTACCTTGGCATTGCTCTCACCATTAACCGTCATGAAGCCGGAAGCTAACTGTCGTAATTGAAGGTAAGAAGCTTCTGCGGCTCGTGTCCTATCACCACTTTGACTTTTAATTGCGGCAATAAATTGAGCGGCAGCAACCGAGACATACCCTTCCATGGCTGTGGGCAATGGCAGCTTGGCCTTGATGTAACGCCGCTCCGGCAAGTCATTCATTTCAGATGCTTCGTAATGAATGCTGTTGTGCTTGATTAATTTTCGCAGCAGTGGCATCTTTTTCTTATCAAATTTGTACTCTTTGAATTTGGTGAAAAAGTTTATTTTCTCCTCAAAGAATGCAGCTTGGAACAATCCTTTAGTTTCACCAATGGATTCTCCAAAATCAATCAGATAAAACTGTGCCCAAATGTCCTCAACATTTTTACCAAAAGGTGTTCCGGACAAACCGATACCATATTCACATTCATTGCTGATGGCACGACACATCCTGTAGGTCAGGCTGCTCACATTGGAGCATTTGTGAATCTCATCCGCCACAAAAGTATCAAAGCCAGCAAACACCTTGCGTGTGTTCTTTGGATCAATTGTCCATGCCTTTTTCTTGCGTTTGGCTACAGGCATATCCTCTGCCAGCATGGCCACGGCACTAGCGTAACAGATCACATAGACGTCACTGGTACTTTCCTCGAGGTGACGAAGGTTTTGAATGGTGGAACCAATTAGTGGTGTGAGGCTTAGAGCTGGAGTGTGCTTCTTGCATTCTTCAATCCATGTATCTACAGCCGTCACATAAGGCACAAAGATAATAGCCTTTGGTTTCTGCCCCAACATCTTGCGGTGTAGGATAGAAAATAAAGTGATCAGGGTTTTTCCCCCACCCATATCGATGTGAAGCATGAACCGCTTCAGTGTTGTGCAGAGCAAGAAACAGACGAGTTGATGGTCCCAAAGTTTTTCAAAGTTTGGAACGTTTTTCAGTTCTGAACGAAGCTCTTTGGCTAAAGCCACCCGCTTTAGCTTCTTCATCCAATCATGATTGTCAGGCTTGCGCTCAAGAAGTGCGTTGACAGCTTGCTTAGCGATCAGGCCCATATCAGGCTAGGAACATCAATAATGGCAGACACAACCAGAACCAATTCCCATTGCCAGTATGAAATCCCATGACTGCCCCAACCCCAATGGATACAACCATGCTTACCACCAAAGCATTCATGCGCCATCTCAACAACATGGAATGCAACCTTTTGTTCATCTGTGAATTATCCGGCATAACTTAACGTGTCTGGAGACACAATCATGGCTGGGATCATTATAGGCTTTTTTGAGATGGCACTCTACTGTGCCATCATCATCTTCATAGCGTACCTGTTTGTGTGGGGCCTTCAATTCTTTCTTGGGATTACTATTGATGGCAACGTACTAAAGTGGGGGCGCGTAATTGTAGGATTGCTTTGCTTCTTGGCGTTCCTCACTTGGCTCTTTTCAGTATTGGGCCTTGGAGGTGGTTTTCCACACTTCTTTCCACACGGATATCTATCGCGCTAAGTCTCAGATAGGCCCATTGCCGTCAATACCACCACCACCGCCTAGAATTTGTCGCAACTGCTAGTGTGGTTTAACCAGCTTGGATCGCGGTCCTTTTCCAAGCTGACCATTTTCATGGGCTTGGATCATGGTGTTGTATAAGTGAGGGGGTGGCATGACGAACTTGCCAGCGTCCTGAATGGTGAGTTGATTGCCATCCCTGAACACACAAATGACGATGCAAGCCTCAGCGCCTACACGTCGTGCTACCCGTTCAGACTCACGTGTCATCTTGAGCATCAGCTCGGCCTTATCGCGTGCCGTCATTTTTGGCTTCGGTGCTTCTTCAGTCATGCTAACCTCAAGGCTAGAGCTGGGATTTCAGCATCATTAAGCCTGTCTGACCCATACATAATCCATATGCAACGGCAATTTTCCCCATTGATGGAAATAATCACCATCCTTGGTGAACCAGACTTCAGGTAAACCCTGTCACCCGCTTTGAATTTATTCCCTGTTTCAGTCATTTGTAATCTTTCCTCAACCTTGCCAGCTCTTTTTGAGCTATTTTTACTTCTTTTTTTCCAATACCGGCATACTTCCGTTTGGCTCTGAGTTGTCGCAATTCATGCAACCACCAATGCCGTAAATCCATGTACTCCTTGGGGCGCTTACATTCGGACGGAATCAGTATAACTGAACGCATCCGCAACTTTAGTCTGACCCGTTTCATGGTTCCTCAGCTTCGCCATCACGACCTACCTCTGGTATGTTTGGCCAATAACTTGCCCCAGTCATCAAGATAGAATCCACGGCGAATATACCCATCGCATAGTTTTGTGAGACGCAGAGAGTTATCTGGTCCTCGTCATTGCGTCCACCTGATACGAACAAGCGCGCCAACCCCATCTTGTGCTCAGCAACTGTCTGATTGTAGGTGATGATGCAATCCGCATGGGCCACCTTGCTGTAAGCCTCAGCAACGCTATCTGACCCTACATGCTTAGCCTTGGCATTGGCCCGATTACTCTGGCTGACAACGGCCACAGCCATGTTCCGGGTAACCCCCATACCACGCAGTTCCTTATAAATTTCGTCAATACTGAGGCGGTAATTGTTCTTGTCAATTTTCATAAGATCAGGATAGTCAATAATAAGAAGATCAGGTATAAATCTTTCATTACTCTCAAGACCGTCCAAATAGGCTTCTAATTGCCTGACTGTAAGTGAGCCGGTTGGGAACTGTTTGACAATTACATTGTCCAGTAAGCGGGGGCCAAATTTAGAAATACGATGTTCAAGCTTTGCCCTGATCTTGGGGTCGTCCATTGACAGCTTGGGCACCATTTCCTTTTCGTTAAACCCAACCAATCGGCCCAATTGGTCACGGTCAAATTTGGTAACTATCTTTTTTTCTTTACGTTTAGATAGTGCAAACAACGCTTGCATATATCTCTGTGCCGACCTTTCCTCAGACATTTCAAGTGAAATGTGACACACACGGAGCCTGTGAACCATCGCCATTTTGGCCAACTGGATCAACATCCATGTTTTACCACGCTTTGCGGCTGCTATGTATAGCCATAGTTCTTTTCTGGTCGGTCCAAACCCACGTTTATCAAATTCGGGTATGCCAGTTGGAAAACAGTTCACTTGCTGATCAAGGAAATCTAGAACACGGTCTTTATTGCTTAGTCGGAGGCCGGAATCGAAAACCGATAGTTGTTGATTCTTTGCTCCTGCAAGCAGGGCCATTGCCTCATCGAGAGACTCATCCGTATCCTTTTGCAGAGCTTTGGCTAGGTCTATCGCTATAGAGCGCATTGATTGCCGTGTGATGAATTTCTCAAGTTGGGACATCACATAATCAGTGTTGATGCCGTCATGCAGGTCTTTGATGCCTAAGAGAATATCCTCGTATAGGCCAGCCTCACGCTTGTTCTTTTCATCAAGCTTATCCGCCAACAGGTCAGCAATGTGATCCTTGGGAGCCTTTTTGTATCGATCTATGTACTCATAGATGCGCCGTGCTATCAGCGCGTATGGACCACCCCAAAACTCTGGCTCAATGACGTTGCGTATGAGCACACAATTCTTGTCGTCATATGCCAATAAAGTCACGAAGTTTTCTTGTAGCGCCGAGAGGCTTACAGCCATGTGATACCCTTGTGATGCTGGTCTCCGTGGCAGGATTTGAACCTGCGACCCCCTGACTCCAAATCAGGTACGCTAACCGGACTGCGCTACACGGAGTTAATTGCGCCCTTTAATACTGTCAGGTCGTTTCCGCAACTCTACCAACTTCTCAATGTCATAGTGTGAGTCAAATACGGCGACATCCCGGTAGGTGAATTTCTCCCGTGCCTCATGCTCAAGTGCGGTGAGGACCGCTTTGAATGCAGTTTGGACAATTTCGCCATCAGTCATGTGGATTGACAAATTCCATTTACGGGACTTCCATCTAATATCAGCATCTGTCACGTTACATTTGTCATTACATTCTATTTGCATGTAATAGTTGCCGTTGACGACACCGACTACAAAATAGAAGTTCGGGAAATCAACTCGTGTCAGGACGTCACTAAAATGAGATATGTTAGTCTGCTCGTCTTGCAATTTGCTCATGATGCGATACCCAACTGCCTACTGTTGTGAATGAACAATCTCCCATTATCATCCTCAACCACGTATCTGGTGCCGCCACGCCTCTTCTTAAAGCACGCAACAATGTATCCTTCATAGGAATAATCATTCCCTAGAACAGTGATACGTTCATTGGGATCAAAGCCCCAATGCTGTTTTACCCTTTCAGGTAATTTTTCTGTCATGGTAATTTTCCTTACACAGGACATAAGTCCCTTTACATGCCGCACAAGTGAAAACAGTATGTCCGTAAACGTCTACTGCCCCTTTATCCCAACTGTGGAAACCAGCATCACATGCCGAATTTCTTAAGAATGAACGGTCCCAAACCAGACTCAATGTAGTTAGGGAACGCTTGATCAAAGATGCGAGGTATTTGGCCAAGATTGCTCACCATAGTTCCCATGTTGGTTGGAACACTGCGTTTTAACAGATCTTGGGAGAGGAGTTCAAACAGCATACGGAGTAGGGCCATTTGCCCTACTTTGTTTTTGTCCCAACCCGGCAACTTGCTGTCAAACCATTTGCCGAGGGGTAGTACCTTGGCATCAAATGCCCGCCCCCACTTGCTTGCCGCAAACGTGGCATAGGGCACAGGTGACGCTAAGGCCGCCCCTAGTGCCTCATAAACTGTTGCCCCTAGTTGGGTGGCGGGCTGGCCAATAGCCCCTGTACGGCCTTTGCAAAGGTGGCTGGCCACGGAGGCAATAACGGCCTGATCTTCATGGGATAGGCCCGGCAACGCCGCTAGGATTTGATCTTTGGTCACAGGCTTTGGCTCTGTGGTGCGAAAACCATTTTCTCCGGTGGCTCACGCTTCCTGATCTGCCATGACAAAGCATAGTTGAAAAAGAGTATATTCAGCATACAGGAAATTGCACTGAAGTATTGTCCACTTGCTGTTTCAACAATGGCTATTGCCAGAAAAGACACACATATCACAATTCGCATTACTGAAGATGACCAACCGCGTGCAATGGTATTGTATATTTCGTATTTTTCGGAGTTTTGCAACACACAACGGAAGATACAATTTGCTCCATTGAGCCCAATATTGAACATGGTCAGACCAGTGAATGCTTTGTCATCTAAATTATCAAACATCTCACCTGCGAGGAATGCAGTGACTGCGACGGTCCCTGCATACACCCCCGTCCTGTCAAATAACCACAAGTAAGCATCTTGTGTGCGTTTCAGGATAAATTCATCCCATTGTTTTATTTTTTCCATTTGTCCAACTTCCCTTTGGTGAACTTGTTGAGGGTCATGTGGGCGCAGACTCGCACTTGCCGCATCCCTCGTGCTTGCCTTGATCCCACCTCCTCCCGGCGTCCGCTTTCCCTTGCGCGGCGAGGGCAGCGCTTTCGCAAGCCGCTGCAAGTTTGTCATAGCCGCAATCGGGACGCTCGACGTGCAGGTTCTTCAGCACATACCGCGCCTGCATAAGCAAGAGCCCACCACCCACCACAG
>Ga0068855_100008128_pt1 | contig 12680 bp, 13 predicted proteins | sample KBSCornC52_FD_66592 | JGI IMG/M metagenome (GOLD analysis project Ga0068855, IMG submission 66592) | Corn rhizosphere microbial communities from Kellogg Biological Station, Michigan, USA - KBS Corn C5-2 | ecosystem: Host-associated > Plants > Roots > Rhizosphere > Soil ...
GCGATCGCCCGGGCCCGCACCACGCCGCCCACGTCCGGCGAGACCACCACCTGGTTCTTGTAGCCGTGCTTCCAGAGGTCGCCCAGGAGGATCGGCGTCGCGTACACGTTGTCCACCGGGATGTCGAAGAAGCCCTGGATCTGGTCCGCGTGCAAGTCCATCGTGAGGACGCGATTCACGCCCGCGACCGTGAGCATGTTCGCCACGACCTTGGCGGAGATCGCGACCCGGGCGCTGCGGGGACGCCGGTCCTGCCGCGCGTAGCCGAAGTACGGGATCGCCGCCGTGATGCGCGCCGCGCTCGACCGGCGCAGCGCATCCACCATGATCATCATCTCCATCAGGTGGTCGTTCGTCGGCGCGCACGTCGACTGCAGCACGAAGACGTCCTTCCCGCGGACGTTCTCGAGCAGCTCCACCATCACCTCGCCGTCGCTGAACCTCGAGACGGTCGCCTTCCCGAGCTGCACGTTCAGGTGCTTCGCGACCTTCTGCGCGAGCCGGGGATTGGCGCTGCCCGTGAACACCATCAGGTTGTCGAAGGCCATCGTCTTCTCGCGAGATTGCTGCTTGTTCGGGGGCAGGGGAGGAAGGATTCGAACCCTCGAATGCCGGAATCAAAATCCGGTGCCTTAACCAACTTGGCGACTCCCCTACGGCCGCGACCCTTCCGGGCCGCGGGTACTCAAATCCGCTCGCGCATCGGGTGGCGTTCGAGCCCGCGCGCGACGAAACCCTGCATCCCTTCCGGCAGCGCGTCGATCACGCGCTGCGCCGCCTCGCGGCTTTCGAAGGCGGCGAAGACGCAGCCGCCGGAGCCGGTCATGCGGGCCGGCGCCCGCGACCGAAGCCACGCGAGCCGCGCGCCGACGGCCGGGAAGCGCGTGACGGCGGCGCTTTCCAGGTCGTTCGCCACATCCCCGCCGAAAACCCTCTCCGGATGCGCCGAAAAGTCTTCCATTTTAAGGGGTTCCGTGTTCCGGGTCAATTCCGGCGCGGCGAAGATCGCCGCGGTGGGGACGGGCTCCGGCGGCTCGAGGACCGCGTACCAGCGCGGGGGCACGGCAAGGGGCGAGATTCGCTCGCCGATCCCTTCCACCCACGCCGATTCGCCGAAGAGGAAGAACGGGACGTCCGCCCCCAGCGATTCACCCAGCGCGCGCAGCTCCGGCGCCGGGACGCGCGTGGCCCACAGGCGATCGAGCGCCATGAGGACCGTCGCCGCGTCCGAGCTTCCGCCGCCCAGGCCGCCGCCCATGGGGATGCGCTTCCCGACCTCGATATCCGCGCCCATGGCGCTCCCCGTCGCCTGCTGGAGCCGCCGAGCGGCGCGCACGGCGAGGTCGTCCGCCGGCGCCACGCCGGGCACGTCGTTCACGCGCGCGATCGCGCCGTCGGGCCGCACCCGGATGCGGATCTCGTCGCAGCGGTCGATCAACGTGAAAGCGCCCTGCAGCAGGTGGTAGCCGTCCGGGCGGCGGCCGACCACGTGGAGGAAGAGGTTCAGCTTCGCCGGCGCGGGATAGCCGGGCCCGGGAAGGCGCACGGCGTCAGTCCGGAAGCGGCCGGTAGCTGTCGACCACCAGGCGCACGACGGTGTCGCCGCCGCGCACCGTGATCCGCTTGGCGAGCCGCACCGGACCGCTCGCCTGCGTCTCGTCGATCTCGAAGCGCCAGCCTTCCGGCAGGTCGCGCGGCGTCTCGCCGTGGAGCGCCTGCGCGAGGGCCGCGGGATCGAGGGCCACGCCCAGCGCCTCGCGCGTGAGCTCCGCGAAGCTCGCGGCGCTCTCGGGCGCGCCGCCCGCGCGCGTGAGCGTGGCGCCCGAGGACGTGGACTCGATCCGGGCGACCTCGTTTCCGAGCGGGGAGGCGATGACCCACGTGTCCGAGCCGGCGTGGCGCGTCCAGCGCAGCTGCGCGATGTCGCTCGACGGGCCGTGGCGCACCGCGATGCGCCCGCTCATCTCGAATGCACGCGGCACCGCGGAGAGCGAAGGCAGCGGCGCCTGCGGCGGCGAGAGCATCGCGCACGCGGAGAGCAGCAGCGCGGCGCCGGCGGCCGCGGCGAGACGGATCATCCGCACCTGCACCGCCCGGCGAGCGCGAAGGCGCTCAGTTGCGGTACTTCTGGATCACCGCGAGGAGCGACTCGTGGTTGGGGTTCTCCGTGAGCGCCGCGCGCCAGATCTTCTGCGCCTGGTCGTGCTGCCCGCTCTTCCAGAGCACTTCGCCCAGGTGCGCGGCGATCTCCGGGTCCGGGCGCGCGGTGTAGGCGATCTGCAGCTGCTTCAGCGCCTCCTGCACGTGCCCCAGGCGGTACTCGATCCAGCCCATGCTGTCCTGGATGAACGGATCGTCCGGGTTGAGCTTGTACGCCTTCTCGATCAGGTCGCGCGCTTCCTGCAGCCGGTTCGTCTTCTCCGCGAGCGTGTAGCCCAGCGCGTTGTAGGCGTGCGCGTAGTCCGGCTTCATCGCGATCACGCGCTTGAGGTCGGCCTCCATCACGTCGATCTTGTCGATCCGCTCGGCGGACATCGCGCGGTCGTACAGGAGCTCGTAGGAGTCCGGGTACTTCGCGACCGCCTCCGAGAGCATGTCGTAGGTCTCGCGCCACTCCTTGGCGTCGCGCAGGAGCTGCGCCTCGACCTGGATCACCTGGATCCGGTCCTCGGTCGACTTGGGCTCGATCTTGCGCAGGTACTCGCGGCCCGCGGCGAGCCCCTGCTCTTTGGCGATGAGGGTCGCGATCTTCAGCTGCGCCCGCACCCAGTCCGTGGAGTCGACCCGCTTGTACCAGTCGATCGCCTCGTCGTAGCGCTTGAGCCCTTCCGCGGCCTGGCCCATGCCGAGGTAGATCGCGGCGGGCTCGCGGTAGTTGAGCTTGAGCGCCTTGGTGAACGCCGTCTCCGCGTCCGCGTAATCGTCGAGCTGGAGCGAGAGGAGCCCTACCGCGTAGGCGGCCTGGGCGTCCGTCTTCGAAAGCTTCTCCACCGCGCGGAACTGCTCGCGCGCCTCGTTGAGCTTCCGCTCGCCCGCGAGCTCGCGCCCGAGCTGCATGCGCACTTCCGGGGAGTCCGGATGGCTCGCGACGAACCTCTCGTAGAAGGGGACCACCTCCGCCGCGTTGGAGCGCTTGAGGACCTGGGCCTTGAGGATCGCGCCCGGCTCCCAGTCGGGCTTCGCCTCGAGCGCCGCATCCGCCTCGCGGAGCGCGTCGTCCGTGTCGCCCGCGATGACGGCCGCCACGCCGTTCGCGTAGCGCGCCTCGGCCATGTCCCCGTACGGCGCGGTGACCGACCGCGTGGCCTCCAGCACCGCCTTCTTGTCCGGGAACTTCCCGAAGAGGTGCGAGAGCTGCATGAGGAGCGGCCCGCGATTGGCGCTTCTCTGGAGGATCCCCTGCACCAGGCCCTGCGCCTTGCCGAGGTCGCCCTCGTTCGCGAGGAGCGCCGCCATGATCTCGCGGGCGAGGCTCGACTCGGGATCGAGCTCGAGGAGGAGGGTCGCGTTGTCGAGCGCCGGCCCGAACTCGCGCGCCTTGACGGCCGTCTCGACGGCGCGCCGGGCGATCTTGGGATCGCGGAGCTCCTTGGCGAGCCGCTCGTAGATCGCGAGCGCCCCGTCCGTGTCCCCGCGCTGGGCCGCGAACTCCGCGACCAGGTATTCGAACATCGCGTCCGAGTCGACCGAGGCCTCGTCCGCCGTGGCGTCGTCGCCCGCGTCCTGCTGCTGCGCCCACACCGATCCGGCGAGCGAGATCGCGAACGCCGCCAGCAGCCCCATCCAACGCTTCTTCAATGCCATCTTCCGTGCTCCGCAGGCGCCCATGCCGCGCGCGTCGCACCTATCATAGAACGATTCGATGCCCTTCGACGCGCCCTGTAGCCGATCGGACGATACGGCTGTAGGACGGGGCCGCGCACGTATAATCGTCGTCGAGAAGTCCTTGAATTTGAAGCCCTCTGCCATGCCCGAGCTGCCGGAAGTCGAGACCACCCGCCAGGGGCTGCTGCCGCAGCTCGTGGGCCGGCGCGTCCAGGGGGCCGTGGTGCGCAACGCGCGGCTGCGCTGGCCCGTTCCCGCGGACCTCTCCCGGCGCCTCACCGGCGAGGAAGTGATCGACGTCCGGCGGCGCGGGAAATACCTCCTCTTCGATTTCCGCCGCGGCCACCTCCTGGTCCACCTCGGCATGTCCGGGCGCCTCACGCTCGTGCCGGACGATCGGCCGCCGCTCGCGCACGACCACGTGGACGTGCGCTTCGAGGGCGCGCGCACGCTCAGGCTCACGGACCCGCGCCGCTTCGGGGCGATGCTGTGGCTGCGCGGGCGGGCGGAGGACCACGCGCTCCTGCGCAGCCTGGGGCTCGAGCCCTTCGACCCGGCGTTCACCGGAGAGGCGCTCCAGGCGCGCGCCCGCGGCCGGCGCGTCGCGGTGAAGCATTTCCTCATGGACTCGCACGTCGTGACCGGCGTGGGCAACATCTACGCGAGCGAGGCGCTCTTCCACGCGCGGATCCATCCGCTCCGAAGCGCCGGGCGGATCTCGCGCGCGCGGTGGGACCGGCTCGCGGCGAGCGTGCGGGGCACGCTCCAGCGGGCGATCGACGCGGGCGGCACGACGCTGCGCGACTTCGCCTCGCCGGAGGGCCATGCGGGCGCGTTCCAGGGGCAGTGCGCCGTCTACGGCCGGGAGGGCGCTCCGTGCCCCGCGTGCGGGACCCCGATCCGCGCGCTCCGCCAGGGCCAGCGCTCGACGTTCTACTGCCCGGCATGTCAACGCTGAACGCGACAGGCGCGTGGCCGATGGCGACGCGCTCGCTCGAGCGAAGCCTCGCCGACTTCCGCCAATGGCGCGACGCCACCACGGCGGCGCTTTCGGCCTACCGGCGGTGGGCCACGGTGGCCCGGCTCCTCGACGAGCAATCGGCCGCGCGGATCGCGCACCTGGAGCGCCGGCTCGCCGCCGACCGGCTCACGATCGCCTTCGTGGCCGAGTATTCGCGCGGCAAGAGCGAGCTCATCAACGCGCTCTTCTTCGGCGACCTGGGCGAGCGCCTGCTGCCCTCCGGCGAGGGCCACACGACGCTCTGCGCGACGGAGATCGCATGGGACCCGGCGCGCCCGCCGTCGCTCAAGCTCCTGCCGATCCACACGCGCGAGGGCGAGAAGGCGCTGCGCGAGCACATCCAGGAGGGCGAAGGCTGGACCGTGGTCGAGTTCGACCCGGCGCGGCCCGAGACCGTCGCCCAGGCGTGCGATTGCGTCTCGGAATCCATCGAGGTGGACGCGTCCCACGCGGCGAGCCTCGGTTTCCACGTGCAACCGGAAGGGCGCGTGCGCATCCCGCGGTGGCGCTACGCGATGCTGAACTACCCCCATCCGCTCCTCGCCGCGGGCCTCGCGATCCTGGACACGCCGGGCCACAACACCCTGGGCACGGAGCCGGAGCTCACGCTCCACCGCGTGCCGGACGCGGCGGCGATCGTCTTCATGCTGAGCGCGCAGACCGGCATCACCCAGGCGGACCGCGACCTGTGGGAGGAGCACATCGCCCCGATCGAGGGGCTCGAGCGCAACTGCTTCGTGGTGCTGAACAAGATCGACGCGCTTCGCGACGGCGCGCGGACGGAGCCGCAGGTGCTCTCCGAGATCGATCGCCAGGTGCGCGCCGCCGCGGAGGCGCTCTCGCTCGATCCCACGCGGGTCTTCGCGCTCTCCGCGCGCCAGGCGCTCTCCGCGCGGCTCGCCGGAGACGGCGACAGCCTCCTCAAGAGCCGCCTGTACCGCCTCGAGCAGGCGCTCGCCAAGCGCACGGTCCACGAGCGGCGCGCGGACCAGGCCGCGGCCGCCGGCGCGGAGATGCGCTCGGCCCTCGCCGAGGGCCGCGGCCTCGCCACGAGCCGGCTCGACTACACGCGCGAGCAGATCGAGGAGCTCTCGGCGCTGCAGGGCCGCAACCAGAAGCTCGTGGAGACCCTCGCGCGGAAGGCCTCGGCCGAGCGCGGGCGGATCGAGCAGGCGCGGGCCACGCTCATGGGGCTTCGCACCGTGCACAACCGGTTGGCCGACCGCCTGGGCGCCCTCCTCGATCCGAACGAGGTGCGCGACGCCGGCATCGTCGCGCGGCGGGCGGTCGTGGGGAGCGCCTTCTCGAGCGGCATCGGCGAGGCCCTCGACCGGTTCTTCGCGGACGCCCGGGCGCGCATGACGGGTGCCATCGCCGCCATCGACGAGACCAAGGCGATGATGGGGAACGTCGGGCGCAACTTCGTCCGCGACTACAAGCTCGCCGTGCCGGAGACGACCGAGTTCGGGACCGACCGCTTCATGGTCGAGATCGACCGGCTCGAGCAACGGTGCGCCCGCGACTTCAAGGGGACGGCGAGCCTCGTGCTCCATCGCCGGAAGACGCTGGGCGCGCTCTTCTTCGATACGGTGGCGCTCGGCGTCGTCCACGCCTTCGAGATCGCGGACCGCGAGGTGCGGACCTGGATGAACGGCTTCATCCGGCCCCTCGAGGCGCAGGTGAACGCGTTCCAGGAGCAGGCGAACAACCGCATCGAGGGGATGGGACGCATCCAGAACGCCGAGGGCGACCTGCTGGACCGGATGGAGAAGCTCAGGTCGATGGTCGCGGACGTGAGCGCCCAGCGCGCGGAGCTCGAGGCGCACGCCGAGCGCCTGCAGGAGCTCCTGGAATCCCAGGGCGAGCGCTCGCTCGCCTGAGCCCTCAGCCGCCGGCCTGCGCCTTCTCGCGCTCGAGCCGCTCGTGCTTGCGCTGGAGCTCCTCGCGCGTCTCGGCGTGCTCGGGGTCCAGCGGGATGCAATCGACCGGGCAGACTTCCTGGCACTGGGGCTTGTCGAAGTGGCCCACGCACTCGGTGCACTTGCGCGGCTCGATCACGTAGATCTCCGGGCCCATGGAGATCGCGCCGTTCGGGCACTCGGGCTCGCAGACGTCGCAGTTGATGCACTGGTCGGTGATCTTGAGGGCCATCTCGCTCCGGGGGGCTTCAGCGCTCGCCGCGGCCGATCTTCTCGCGCATGCGCTGCGCGGTGAGCGGATGCACGAAGGCGGCGATGTCGCCGCCCAGCACCGCGATCTCGCGCACGATCGTGGCGGAGAGGAAGAGGTACTTGTCGGACGGGGTGAGGAACAACGTTTCGACACCGGGCGCGAGGCGCCGGTTCATCCCCGCCAGCTGGAACTCGTACTCGAAGTCCGAGACCGCGCGCAGCCCCCGCAGGATCACGCTCGCCGACTGCTCCTTCACGAACTCCGAGAGGAGCCCGCTGAAGCCCAGCACGGTCACGTTCGAATAGGGCGCCAGCACCTCGCGCGCGAGCGACACGCGCTCGTCCAGCGAGAAGAAGGGCCGCTTCGCCTGGCTATGCGCCACGCCCACCACGACCTCGCCGAAGAGGCGCGAGGCGCGCTGGATGAGGTCCTCGTGCCCGTTGGTGATCGGGTCGAAGGTCCCGGGGTAGACCGCGCGCGTGATCGTCATCTGGGGTCGTCGGCGCTCGTGGCGAGCTCGAAAAGGGCATAGCGTACCGCGCCCGCCTGCCCTTCGCGTAGCGCCCGCCAGGGCGCGGCGAGGGCGAGCGGGGCCGCGGTCTCGACGTAGACGCGCGCCCCGGGCTTCAGGCGCGCGGGGAGCTCCGCCATCGCGGCGGCGGCGAGCCGGGTCGCGTAGGGCGGGTCGACGAAGGCTACGTCGAAGCGCTGCGTCGCGCGGCGCAGGAACGCGATCGCGTCGCCGTCGACCACCTGCGCCGCGTCCGTGCCCAGCTCGCGGGCCGCCGCGCGCAGCCCCTCGGCCACGCGCGCATCGTGCTCGACCATCACGACGCGCGCGGCGCCGCGCGAAAGCGCCTCGAAGCCCAGCGCGCCGCTTCCCGCGAAGAGGTCGAGCGCCTCCAGGCCGTCGAGCCTCTGGCCCAGCCAGTTGAAGAGGGTCTCGCGCACGCGGTCGGGCGTGGGCCGCAGGTCCGCCGAGGGAGGGAATCGAACGAGGCGGCTTCGCCATTCGCCGCCGATGATGCGGACCCGGTTGCGGCCCGCCGGCGGCTTGCGTGCGGTCCGCGATACGGTCGCGGCGCGGCGCGCGGGAGTCATCGTCGGGGCATGATACCGTAAAATATCGGTCTTCCCGCCGCGCCAGCGCCCCGCTTCGAGCCCCCGCATCCCCATGTTTCCCCTCTTCTCCCGCAAGGACAAGGGCGCTCCCGGCGCCGAGCCGGGCCTCAAGGCGCTCCTCCGGAAGGACCTCGAGCTCACGCGCTCGCGCTGGACGAAGGCGCTCGGCGTCTTCCGGGCGCGCCCGAAGATCGACGAGGCCCTCTACGAGGAGCTGGAGGCCCGGCTGATCGAGGCGGACGCGGGTGTGGCCGCCGCCGCGAGCCTGATCGAGACGCTGCGGAAGGCGCAGCGCGACAAGCGACTCGAGGACGGCGCCGCGCTGGAGGACGAGCTCAAGGCCGCGCTCGTGGCGCTCCTCTCGCCGCTCGAGAAGGCGGTCGACCCCGCGCGCGCGAAGCCCTTCGTGATCCTGCTCGCGGGCGTGAACGGCGCCGGGAAGACCACCACGATCGCGAAGCTCACGCGCCTCTTCCAGTCGCAGGGGCTCTCCGTCCTCCTCGCCGCGGGCGACACTTTCCGCGCCGCCGCGCGCGAGCAGCTGGCGGAGTGGGGCGCGCGGCACGGCGTCACGGTGATCTCGCAGGAGAAGGGAGACTCCGCGGCGGTGATCTTCGACGCGATCCAGTCGGCGCGCGCGCGCGGCATCGACGTCGTGCTGGCGGACACCGCCGGGCGCCTTCCCACCCAGCTCCACCTCATGGACGAGATCCGCAAGGTGAAGCGCGTGATGGCCAAGGCCGACCCCGCGGCGCCCCACGAGACGTGGCTCGTGCTCGACGCGAACACGGGCCAGAACGCGGTGCGCCAGGTGGCCGCGTTCGACGAGGCGCTCAGCCTCACCGGGCTCATCGTGACGAAGCTCGACGGCACGGCGAAGGGGGGTGCCGTGGCCGCCATCGCGCGGGAGCACCCGGTTCCCATCCGCTTCATCGGGATCGGCGAGAAGGCCGAGGACCTGCGGGCGTTCTGCGCCGCGGAGTTCGTCGGGGCGCTCTTCGAGTGATCCGCTTCTCCGCCGTCACCAAGCGCTATCCCGGCGGGCTCGAGGCGCTGCGCGGCGTGACGCTCGAGGTGGCCGAGGGCGAGATGGTCGCGATCACCGGCCACTCGGGAGCGGGAAAATCGACGCTCCTCAAGCTCGCGGCGGGCCTCGAGCGCGCCTCGGGCGGCACCGTGCTCGTGCAGGGCCAGAACCTCGGGTCGCTGGGCGAAGCCTCGCTCGCGGTGCTGCGCCGGCGGATCGGCTTCGTGTTCCAGGACCACAAGCTCCTCTACGACCGCAGCGCCTTCGAGAACGTGGCGCTCCCGCTTCGCATCTGCGGCTTTCCGCGCGAGGAGGCGGCGCGGCGGGTTCGCGCGGCGCTCGCCAAGGTGGGGCTCCTCGCGCGCGAGAAGGCGATGCCCGTGGCACTCTCCGGCGGCGAGCAGCAGCGCCTGTGCATCGCCCGCGCGATCGTGAACCGGCCCATGGTCCTCATCGCGGACGAGCCCACGGGAAACCTCGACGCGGACTACGCGCGCGCGATCGTCGACCTCTTCGACTCCTTCCACCAGGTGGGCGTCACGGTGCTCCTCTCGACCCACGACGAGGCGAGTGTCGCGCGGCTGCGCTGCCGGCGCGTCGCCCTCGCGGCGGGTGCGGTCCTCAAGGCGGCGGCCGCATGACCTGGCTTCGCCTGCACCTGGACGCCGTGGGCGACGCGCTCCGCCGGCTCGCCTCGCAGCCGTTCGCATCCCTCGTGTCGATCGCGGTATTGGGCGTGGCGCTCGCCCTCCCGGTGGTGGCGGCCGTGCTGATGAAGAGCGTGGGCGCCACCGCCGCGGGCCTGGACACCGAGCCGCACGTGAGCGTCTACATGGCGCTCGACGCCGCGCCGGAGGACGTGCGCCGGGTCGAGGGCGCGCTCCGCGCGCAGCCGGACGCCGCGGCGGTGAAATTCGTCTCCCGCGCGCAGGCCCTGGCCGAGCTGCAGTCGACCACGCACCTCGCGGACGTGCTCGCGAGCCTCGACCGCAATCCGCTCCCGGACGCGTTCACCGTGCGCATGCGCACCTCGGACGCGGACCGGATCGCGGCCGCCAGGGCCGCCTGGAGCCGGCTCCCGAAGGTCGACCAGGTGGCCGCGGACTTCGAATGGTCGCAGCATCTCGCCCGCTGGGCCCGGTTCGGCGAGCGGGTGGTCCTCGCGATCGGGCTGCTGCTCGCGGGCGCCGTGGCCTTCATCGTGGCGCATCTCATCCGGCTCCAGGTCCTCACCCGGCGCGACGAGATCGAGGTGAGCCAGCTCGTGGGTGCCACGGCCGCGGACGTCCGCCGGCCCTTCCTCTACCACGGAGCGCTGGAGGGGCTTTTCGCGGGGGCGGCGGCGCTCGGGCTGGCGGCGTTGGTGGCGGCCTGGATCGGAAGCGAATTGTCGGCGCTCACTCCCTCCTATGCCGCGGAATTGAAAGTCGTTTTTCTCTCGCCGGCCGAACGCGCCGCGCTCGTGGCCGGCGCCGCCGCCCTGGGCCTCCTCGGCGCCTGGACGGCGGTCGCCCGGGAGCTTCGGCGGTTCGCCGCGGATCGGTAAAAAAGGGAACCTTCCCCCCGATTAGCACTCCAATCGGACGAGTGCTAAAATTCGACCCCGGGAGGGTCCTCCACCAATGACCGTGACGCTGCCGGCAACACTGCCGCCGGTTTCCAGCCTGGAGTCGTACATCCAGGCCGTGAATGCCATTCCGATGCTCACCCAGGAGCGCGAGCAGGCGCTCGGCCGCCGCCTGAAGGAGCAGAACGACCTCACCGCCGCCCGCGACCTCGTGCTCTCGCACCTGCGCCTCGTGGTGTCCGTCGCCCGCAACTACATGGGCTACGGGCTCCCGCAGGCGGACCTCGTGCAGGAGGGCAACGTGGGGCTCATGAAGGCCGTGAAGCGCTTCGATCCGGAGCGCGGCGTGCGCCTCGCGTCCTTCGCGATCCACTGGATCAAGGCGGAGATGCACGAGTACATCCTGCGCAACTGGCGCATGGTGAAGGTCGCCACGACCAAGGCGCAGCGCAAGCTCTTCTTCAACCTGCGCAGCATGAAGCCCACCATGGCGGCGCTCACCCCGAAGGAGATCCGGCAGGTCGCGCAGACCCTCAACGTGAAGGAGAGCGAGGTGATCGAGATGGAGCAGCGCCTGCAGGGCGGCGACATCGCGCTCGAGCCCGCGCCGGACGACACGCGCGAGGACGTCGTGACGCCGATCGCCTACCTCGCGGAGCCGGGCGAGGGGCCCGCGGAGCTCTTCGAGCGCGAGGAAGGCGAGGCCCTCAAGGCCGAAGGCCTCACGCGCGCGCTCTCGAGCCTGGACGATCGCAGCCGCCGCATCATCCGCGCGCGCTGGCTCGCCGAGTCGGACCCGAAGACGCTCCACGAGCTCGCGGACGAGTTCGGCGTTTCCGCCGAGCGCATCCGGCAGATCGAGGCGAAGGCCATGCAGAAGATGAAGAAGGAGCTGGCGGCGCTCATCTGAGGAATGGGGTCAGGTTGGTTCTTGAAAAATCAACCTGACCCCATGTCCAGCAGGACCCGCAAGTCCGACGCGATGTCCGCGGGCGCCGTGCCCGCGGGGATCATGAGGCGCAGGCGCCCTTCCCGGTCGAAGACGAACACCTGCGACGAATGGTCGACGGTGTAGCTCTCCGGCGTCTTCCCCGGCCGCTCCTGCGCGTACACCTTGAAGTCCTTCGTCACCCGCTCCGTCGACTCCGCGTCTCCCCGGAGCGCGAGGAAGCGCGGGTCGAACGCCGGGACGTATTCCTTCAGCAGCTTCGCCGTGTCCCGCTTCGGGTCCACCGTCACGAAGAGGAACTGGACCTGGGAGGCGTCCGCCCCGAGCTTCTTCATCGCCTCCGCGTAGTCGTGGAGCGTCGTGGGGCAGACGTCCGGGCACTGCGTGTACCCGAAATCGACGACGACGAGCTTCCCGCGGAAGTCCGCGAGGCTGCGCGTCCTGCCGTCGAAGTCCGGGAGCCGAAGGGTGCTTCCCACGTCGAGGCCCGTCACGTCCACGCCGTGGAAGGGCGTCTTCGGAGGCGAGAAGAGCTTGTCGCAGCCGGCGGCGGCAACGAGGAGCGCCGCGAGCGCGAGGACCCCGAGGGCGCGGCGCGCCTTCACCCGGCGAGGAGCGGCAGGTAGTGGTCCACCATCAGGGCCGCGAAGAGCATCGCGAGGAAGAAGATCGAGTAGGCGAACGTCCGCTTCGCGAGCGCGTCGCTGTACCGGCGGCAGAGCGCGACCGCGTAGGCGATGAAGACGCCGTCCAGCACGACCGCGCAGCCCAGGTAGAACCAGCCCGCCATGTGCGTCGCGAAGGGCAGCAGCGTCGCCGCCGCGAGGAGGAGCGTGTAGAGGAAGAGGTGCAGCCGCGTGAACTCGATCCCGTGCGTGACGGGAAGCATCGGCAGGCCCGCGCGCGCGTACTCGTGGCGGCGGTAGAGTGCCAGCGCCCAGAAGTGCGGCGGCGTCCACGCGAAGATGATGAGGAAGAGGAGGAGCGGCTGGAACGT
>Ga0068855_100008130_pt1 | contig 12679 bp, 12 predicted proteins | sample KBSCornC52_FD_66592 | JGI IMG/M metagenome (GOLD analysis project Ga0068855, IMG submission 66592) | Corn rhizosphere microbial communities from Kellogg Biological Station, Michigan, USA - KBS Corn C5-2 | ecosystem: Host-associated > Plants > Roots > Rhizosphere > Soil ...
AAATACGGTTTCCCGCTCAGATCATATTCTGGTTACCAATCAGGATACTGCCAACATAGTAAAGAAGATGGGTGCAAAGCAAACAGGCAGCGTGCATCTCGTGCTCGACAATGCCATTCCCCTGGGAATGCAGGGCCTGGAATTTATCGACAGAAAACCGGGTAAGCAACTGAACCTGCTTTGGGTAGGAAGAATGTTACCCCGTAAAGGTTTGAACCTGATACTGCATGCACTGTCACTGGTGCCTGAACACGTTGATTACACATTTACAATTGTTGGCGGTGGTGAGCAGTCTAAACTGGTTGATGGCTGGATCAAACAATACGGCCTCAATCCCAAACGGCTTCGTTTACTGGGACAAATTCCTTTTACCGAAGTAGTTCATCACTATGAAAAAGCCGATGTATTTATTTTCTGTTCCCTGCGCGATTCCTGTCCTGCGCAACTAAATGAAGCAATGGCATTTGGCCTTCCGGTAATTACACTTGATATACACGGATCGTCACTGGCTGTAAGCAATGACTGCGGTATTAAAATAAAACCAACTACAAAAGAAGATACTGCCATGGATATTGCAAAAGCAGTTACCCGTTTTTATGAAGACCCCGAATTCAGAAGGGCCTGCTCCAGGAATGCATTTAATTACGCCAAAGGAAATACCTGGGAGCATAAAGTTGATTTAATAACATCTCAATTTTATAATTAAATGGACAAACGGATAATGGTTGGTGTACCACCCAAGCATCACGTTCTTTTATCGTACGACGAAATAGAAGGACTTAATGCTTTGGGTTATACATGCAAGCCGGTTATATATGGTCGTAACGACAGCTCGGCGGGCAAACTGAGTAAACTGCTGGGCGTTGTAAGAAGGGCTGTAAATATTGTAAAGGAGATGTACAGGTTTTCACCCGACATCCTATACCTGAATTCGCGATTTGAACCCGTTGGAACCACCCGCGATTATATAACAGTGCTGATCATAAAGCTGCTGTATGTGCGCCGTGTGAAAATAGTTATCAAAACACATGGTTCCGACGCTTCTATTTTGCAAAGCAACTCCTTCTTTTACCGCAATATGGTAATTCCTTATCTGGAAAAAAAGGTCGATGCATGGTTCTTTTTGTCGAGCGATGAAAAAGAGATCATCAGACAATACAATTCCAGACTGGCCAATAAAATTTTTATAACGGCAAATATTGTTGATCCCGGCCGCTCGGTAGCTTCTCTTGAATTCAGAAGGAAGTATGCACTGGATAACGACAAGTTCAAGGTGTTGTTTGTAGGCCGCATTGTTCGCGAAAAAGGTGTATTTAGTTTGCTGAAGAGCATACCATTGCTTGATTGCAAAGAAGACTGCCAGTTTCTTTTTGTTGGCGATGGGCCCGATATGAAAGCGCTGGTGCAACTGGCACAAACACTCAATGTAACAGCTTACACCCGTTTTCTGGGTTATATTCCCGACAGTGAATGCGATCATTTTTACGCCAATGCCGACATGCTGGCATTCCCTACGTTTTTCAATGAAGGTTTTCCCATGGCCTTGTTTAAATCGGTTGCTGCGGGCCTGCCTGTTATTACTACCCGTATAAGAGCAGCAAAAGATCACCTATCGGCTCCGGACAATGTTTTATGGGTAGATGGTGAATCGGCTGAAAGTGTGGCAGAAGCTATTAATACGCTTTACCGGAATCATGGTTTGCGTGCAGCGATGTCGGAAAATAACCGGCAGATAGCCAAAAAATTTTCACGCGAATATGTATGCTCCGAGATGAGCGAAGTAATCCTGTCTATATAAAAACCCTCGTTCCGTTTGCCGTATAGCCCCGGATGTTTGTATCAACTGTGGCGAAAAGTGAGCGTTGCGAGCATCAAAATTTAATAATGCTGAAAAAATTCTACAGTGTTAATAGAAAAATCTCTTACCCCTGATTTGCTATATAGTAATCCGGGGGTAGTCCCCGGAAAAAAACCCGGAAAACATTCAACTATGTGGATTGTAAAGGCTCTTAAACAATCACGAGATCTCTACTTGCGAAAGTTCACCTACAGGAGATTCACCATAGGGGAGGGATTCCATGCCGGGTTACGTGTACGGATATGGGGCAGAATGAAAGTTGTGATAGGGCGTAACTTTTATATAGGCAGAGACTCCTTTATTGAAACCGACGTGATCATTGGCGACAATGTAATGTTTGGCAACAGAGTAGCTGTGATTGGACGATACGATCATCACTACCAGCAGGTAGGAACACCAACACGTTTGGCAGTACAGATCCGCGATCCGGAATATAACTGGAAAGGATTGGGCATGACCACTGTTATTGAAAACGATGTATGGATCGGTTATGGCTCCACTGTGTTGGGCGGTGTTCGAATAGGTGAGGGCAGCATTATCGGCGCCGGATCACTGGTAACCAAAGATGTGGAACCATACAGCATTTATGCAGGCATACCCGCCAAAAAAGTGCGTAGCCGGTTCGACAGCTGCGAGGAACTGAAAAAACATCTTGAACTGGTCAATTCAAAATACCTGGGCATTCTGTAAAACTTTCATCCCAAAAATCTTTAATTGTATGGAAAGAAAAAGTATTATCAATTTTCCGATTACAACGGGTAATTATTCTTCTTTCGTCAGTCATATTGTAACGTTGGCAAATCAGAAAGAATCTGCCAACGTGTGCGTTGCCAACGTGCATATGTTCATTGAGGCTTATAAGGATGAAAAGTTCAAGAATATTATCAACGAGGCCAGTATGGTAACGCCCGATGGCAAGCCGCTTACGTGGGTATTGAATTATGTATATGGCATCAGGCAGGATCGCGTGGCCGGCATGGACCTGTTACCCGATCTGCTGCAACAGATGATGCTTAAACAATTGCCCGCATTCTTTTATGGCGGTACGCCCGCCTTGCTTGAAAAAACAGAACATTATCTGCGATATGCATTTCCCGATCTGCCGATAGCAGGTATGTACAGTCCTCCATTCAGACCAGCCACACCGGAAGAGGAAGAAAAATTGGTTCAGAAGATCAACAGCTCCGGTGCAGCTGTAGTACTGGTAATACTTGGATGCCCAAAACAGGAAAAATGGATGGCCTCTATGAAGGGGAGGATCAATGCTGTGATGATCGGTGTCGGTGGAGCATTACCCGTAATGGTAGGCATGCAAAAAAGAGCACCGGCCTGGTTACAGAACCTGGGCCTTGAATGGCTGTTCCGGCTAATGCAGGAACCCCGCCGTTTATTCCGCCGGTATGTTATTACCAATTCATTTTTTATTTATCTCTTCTTCAAGAAGATCTTTATAAACCGCGCTTTGCGCCGCACTGCGCATCCCTCTCATTAATATCAGAAGGTCATAAAACTAACTAGTGTATGAACAGTAGATTTTTGCGTCATTTGCAGTTAACCTTACTGGCATTGGATGTGCTGGCAATTAACATTGTGTTTTTTTCAGCCCAGTTCTTTTTCAGAAAAGAAATGCTGATCGAGGCATACGTGGAGTATACCTATTTCGGTTTCTTTTTAACGATTGCGTGGCTGCTGATCACATTGACGGTTAATGTTTATAACGAAAAAAATATTTGTTCATTCGAACTGTTTGCCGGACGATCGGCGCGGGCATTCGCCTACTTTCTGTTGATGGTATGCGCCTTTCTTTTCTTTTCTCACTTCTATATTATCTCACGCTTGTTTATCGCAGTTGTAATATGCGGTATTCCTCTGTTGTTAACCTGTAACCGGTTTATTTATCTGGGTTTGTACCATTACTTTAAAAGGAAAGACTATTTTGTAAATAAAGTTGTAGTGCTCGGTTATAACCCCCTGTCTAAAAAACTGGTAGACTATCTTGAAGAAGACGGATTTAATAAAGAAGTGGTGGGGTACTGCGAAGAGGTGGAAAATATACATGAGCTGTCGCGCTATCCCATCTTAAGTAATATAAATGGCGCGCTGGAAGTGTGTAAGCAATATGGCGCAACCGAAATATATTCTACTATACCTCCGGAACAAAATCCCGGTATTTACCGGCTTATTAAAAAAGCCGACCAGAATTGTATCCGGTTCAGAATTGTACCTGATATAGGCGCATTAATAAAACGCCAGGTATACATCGACTATTTAAATGAAATACCTGTTTTATCGCTTCGTAAAGAACCGCTCGATGACCTGGGAAATAAGATCAAAAAAAGATTCTTCGATCTGTTCGTGAGCGGAGCCGTAACCTTATTTATCCTCTCATGGTTAATACCGATCATTGGTATTCTTATAAAACTGGAATCAAAGGGCCCGATATTTTTCAGACAATTACGCTCCGGGCAGGACAATAAGAATTTCTGGTGTTTTAAGTTCAGAAGCATGCGGGTAAATGAAAACGCCAATTCATTACAGGCAACGAGGAACGATGCACGCATAACCCGTATAGGAAGATTTTTGCGTCGTACGAACCTTGATGAGTTTCCGCAGTTCTTAAATGTGCTGATAGGCGATATGAGTATAGTAGGACCACGGCCGCATATGTTAAAACACACAGCCGACTATTCAAAGATCATTGATGAATATATGATCCGCCAGTTTTTAAAACCCGGTATTACAGGCTGGGCGCAGGTAAATGGATTTCGCGGAGAAACAAAAACCCTTGATCAGATGAAGAAAAGGGTGGAATATGATCTGTGGTATATGGAAAACTGGAGCATGTGGCTTGATATAAAGATCATGTTCCTGACTGTTTTTAATACAATAAAAGGCGAAGAGAATGCATTCTGACAATAAGGCAACAAAAGTAACGAGGTATTGGTATGATGTGCCGGGTAAAAAAATAGTATTTGCAGCGTTGCTTATTATAACAGGTTTATTTTGCGAGTGGCCCGATTTTCATCCCGAACATATCTTTGGATCTGTATATCACTGGTGGCTCGATATGATCTTTCATGGAGGTTATTATTTTGTAATTACTATCTTATTGTATACTGTTTTTTGTAAAGGCCGCCAGATCTTAATCTTTTGGATTACCGTTTTGCTTTCTTCCTATGTGTTTGAAGGATTGCAGAGTTTTGTTCCCGGAAGAAGCGTTTCCCTGCTTGATATGACCAGCAACCTGCTGGGAATATCGTTCGCGACTATAATCTGCACAATCTATTATAAAGCAAAAAGCCGTAAATTAGAGGCGCGCCAAACATAAAGTACACATGGTCCGTTATTGAAATATCCTGAATGTCCTCATCGCATGCTTACCCTACGATTGCTGTTGCATGCATAAGTTCTTATTTTCTTCTCAACACCCTCTCGCTGACCAACCTTTTCACCTAAGATTCCCTGAACTGGTAAACTAATGCAGTTCACAGCTGATACTGTGCTGTCATTAGCAGACCGGCATTGTTTGATAGTACCATTAATGATAAAACATTTTACCTGAGATGAGACCACGGATTTTGTTCATTGTTCAGTTGCCACCGCCCATTCATGGAGTAACCATCATGAATAAGTACGCTATTGAAAACCCGTGCTGGAGTAAAGGTTATGACATTAAAACTATTCCGTTACATTTTGGCCAAACACTGGGCGACATAGGTAAAATTACACCCGGTAAGATGATGCACATGATCAGTTTCATGTTCCGCCTTTGCCGCATCCTTGCTACATTCAAACCCACTGTTGTTTATTTTACTATGGTGCCAACGGGCAAAATATTTTATCGTGATGCCTTGTTCACCATGCTTATTAAAATGTTCCGCACGCCCCTTATTTTCCATTTGCATAAAAGAGGAATAGAGGAAATGGCCAATAGTTCGCGGCACAAAAAATGGCTGCTAAAGAAAACATTTAAAGGTGTAAAAATTATTTGCCTGTCAGAAAAACTGACTTTAGACATTCGCAGCATCTATAAATCTAAGCCGTTTATTTTGCCCAATGGAATAGACGTGGTTAATTCGGCCACCGTTGCAAAGCCTGATAATGAAATACCTCAGATCCTTTATCTTTCCAATCTTGTTATAGGCAAAGGGATCAAAGTTTTTTTGCAAAGTCTGGCTGAATTGCATAACCAGGGTTGCCATTTTCATGCAAGGGTTATCGGTGCTCCTGTAGATTATTCGATTGAACAGGCAAAGGCATTTTGTGCAGATGCCGGTATAGCTGATATAGTTGATATTGTTGGGCCAAAGTTCGGGGAAGATAAATTTGAAGAGTTGAAAAGGGCCGACGTATTTGTGCTTCCTTCGTTTAATGAATGCGTTCCGTTGTCAATACTGGAAGCTATGCAGTTTGGCGTACCGGTTGTTGCAACCTATGTAGGCGGCATACCCGATATTATTAAGGATGGCACGCACGGATTGCTGATACCTCCCGGCAGTGTAAAGGACCTCACTTACAGATTAAAGCAGTTACTGAACGATAAAGCATTAAGAAAAGAAATGGGCCGTAGTGCCCGTGAAGCATTCATTCAAAAATACACGCTGGCAAGTTTTTATGAAGGGCTTAATGGAATATTTAAGCAGGTTATAAATGAAAAATAATCTTTGCGCCCTTTGCGACTTCTCTGTGTTCTTTGCGGTGCTTATATCGTCGATAATAGCATCGCAAAGATCGCTAAGGGCGCGCAAAGAACGCAAAGAAATACACTACTCACTTACTTCTCAGGCCGGTAATTCCAGCAGGCATGCACGCCCTGCTGATTTTGCCGGTACCTGAAAAAGCTGCGGACCATAAATACATTTGTAGCAATAAATACAACAATTGCTACAATGGAAGCCACCCTGGTAATGGTTGTTAAAGTGGCGCTCCTCGAAAAGCCGCCAAACACATAACCGATAATAAAGACCATACAGGCGGCAAATAAAATTCGTAATAAAATAATTGGAATAAACATAACTGTAGTTTTAAAAGTTAATAAATACTATTTGAGCTTCGCCAGCAATTCCTCCGTTTCGTTCTTTCCCCAATGCGGATTGTCACCGGGCGACTGAGCATTTAACTGCTGTAAAGCCTGCTGCAACAATTCTTTTGCTTTCTGTTTATCTCCTCCCCATAATTTAGGCGTTGCATATTTCTCCCATCCGGCCAGATATAAAGCTCTTCCATTATTTGGGTTTATTTGCAAAGCCAGTTGATTGTAACGGCTTGCAACAGGACCATACTTCCTTCCATACGTCATAGGATTAATGAATACTCTCGCGCGATTTGCCATACTCATAATTACATACACTTCTGAAAGTTCTTTTCTCTGCTTCGTTGTATCCAGTAACGACAGGGCCATTGCAATTTGCTGATCGGCTTTATCGGCGAATGCTTCGATGCGATCATCGTCATTCGGTAACAGCCAGCCGGTTTTGGCATTACAAAAAGCGGCATAATACCAGGCCAGCCAGTTAGAGGGGTGATTATTGGCCAGCTTGCCAAACTGCTCTGCCAGCTGCTGATAGGTTACTGCTGACGAGGCTTTGTCCAGTTGCGAAACGTACGATTGCAATTCCTGTGAATGTGCAGTCTGTAGAACAAATACTGTTGCGATTAAAATGATTAGCTGTTTCATTGTATTTTGTTTAAGTCGTGAGCGTCCTGAGCGTTGACGAAGGATCGAAGGGCTATAGATTCTCATTTATAAAATCTTCTCTTCTGTCAATTCCAAACGTCATAAAAAGTCCGATGTAATAGCTTCGTGGTGCAGTCAGCATCACCGGTACTTTATGCTCTCCATTATAGCTGTAGCGGTAATCAAAAATTTGTTTAACGCCCATCAGGTTATTTAATCCGAAGCCAATACCCGAGAAGTCTTTGTTTTTCCAATGAGGGAAAATCGAAAACATATAAGCGAAACTCAAATTCAGCCCATTGTATGTATTGGTTGTTCCGTGATCTGCAATAACCGGATAACCTGACGCATCGGTTTGAATATTGTAATAAGGGCGGCCCGTTGCCAGTGTATACGATGCATTGGCTGAGAAATTAATGTCGGGGAAATATTTTTTCATGGCAATCGCCAGTGTATGGGGTGTACTGAAGTTGGGGCGGATCGAATATGGATAATCTAAAAACTTACGTTTTGTATCGAGATACGTATAACTGATCCAGTAATCAAAATTTTTAAAGGTTTTTTTATCTCGCCAGAATAATTCAATACCCCGGGCATATCCATCGCCATCATTGCCTGTTGTGGGAATGGTAGTTACAAGGTCTTTATATGTTTTGTAATAGGCTTCTGCTCTGAATAAGCGATTACCCACTCGTTTGGTGTAGTTAATAATATAGTGTGTGGCTTCTGTAAATGAAAGATCCTTTTGTTGTAGCAGATAAATGTTCTCAGGCTTTTGATAAAATATACCATATGCCATATTTATCTGCGACCCGTCGTGAAGTTTATAAGCCACACTAATACGTGGCGCCCACGACAACTGCTGTAATAAGTTTGAATATTCTGCCCGCACGCCAATCCTTGCCGCAATTCTTTTTGTAATTTGAAGATCATCTTCAGCAAAAAAAGCCTGCAGGTTATCAGTAAGGTTTGATAAAGTATCATTGTGCGTATAGCGATCACGCGTATAAAAATATTCAGTACCAAAACGAATGGTCTGAATACGGCCTGCCCCCTTGGTAAGCACCACTCTGCCCTGTGCAAAATTAGAACTCGTATTAAGCGTATTATTCTTCTCGTTGTAGGGATACCACGATAAATAAATTTTTTCGCTGGCGCTATTCAGTAGACCATTGTTCAGCTCTTCTTTATAGAAATTGTATGCAACAGCCGCGTCTATCTTCCACCTGTTTTTAAATGATTCACGGTACGATAAATTCCCATACGCATTCGTTCCTTTTATTTCATATAGCGAAAGCAGATCGACGCTATCAACATCTGAATTTCGCAAACCTGTATGACTGTATCCGTAGTTTCCATAAAACTTCAGCATACCGGTTTTGCTGGTCTTAATACGGAAGTTCAGATCTGTGCTTAGGTATTCGGGACCATGATAAAAATCAGGTTGCTGTTTGATCACCTGGTTGTAAGGTTGCAGGTTGCCGTAGTTTACATTAACGCCATAACTGCTTTTTCTGTCGTGCGATAATTGCTGTATACCCGCACCAACACTTTGAGGGAATATGTGTAAACTCGCAGATGATTCATCAGGCAAGTCAACTGTTTCCAGGATCAGCGCGCTGCTCAGCGCTTCGCCATACAGGGCCGAATAGCCACCGGAACTGAACAGAATACCTTTAAACAAAAAGGGATTCAACCGGGCATATTGCGGCAGACCGGGAACAGATGAATAGTTGGGGTTTTTTAATAAAGTACCATCTACAAATTGTTTGCTTTCGTAGCCTGTACCGCCGCGTACAAATAATCCTTCTTTTTCGCCTATCTGTTGTGCGCCGGGTAAGGCGCGCAGTGCATTGGCGATATCACCTCCATTACCAGCTACGGTCACTGCATCGATCGGTGTAAGCGAAGCGCCTTTTGCTTTGTCGCTGGCTTCAAAACTGCCGGCTCCTACCACTACTACTTCACCCAGTGTTTTTACCTTTACCGAATCGGTCTTTTGTGCACGAGTTGAACCGGCTGCTAATAACAACAGGATGGTTATGTATTTTTTGATGCTTATTTTCATGGCTGAAAACTTTTGCAACCCAAAACTATTTCGATATTAAAGGCGGCGAAGCCAACAATAGCCGTTAGGGCGAGTTGAATAGATGTATCAGCCAAATGTGGGGATGTCTTTCATATGGTTCATGTACGGTTTCTGTATGAAACTCAATATTGTCTTATATACCGTACCCCGACCCAGTAGAGATTTTTTAACGGAATAATTAACCTTGAAAGGATTTTAATTAAGTTTGAAGTAATAAATCAATAATATTAACGATTCACCACTCACGCATATGAAACTTTACAAAACAACCAAAGGGATATTATTACATGTAAACGAAACATTTTATGTATTGGAATACGAATGGGATGCATTGATTAACCGCGATGATCTGCATGGTTTTTTACAGAAAGAATATAGCAAGGCAAAAACCATATCGAACGAACAGGCGAATGAATGGTGCAGTAAATATGTATTGCCACCTATCGGTTCACAGGAAGTGTGGGCTGCAGGCGTTACCTATTTAAAAAGCCGCGATGCCCGCATGGAAGAATCAAAAGAAAGCGGTGCGGCTGATTGCTATCAGCGTGTGTATGATGCAGAACGCCCTGAATTATTTTTTAAGGCAATGCCACATCGCGTAGCCGGACATAACCAGGTTGTTAATATCAGAAAAGATTCCACATGGAATGTTCCTGAACCTGAGCTGGCTCTTTATATCAATTCCGCGGGCGCCATACAGGCATATACAGTCGGCAACGATATGAGCTCAAGAAGTATTGAAGGTGAAAATCCGCTGTATCTGCCACAGGCAAAAGTATACGAAAAGAGCGCCGGTCTGGGGCCCTGTTTATATATTCCCGAAAATCCCATAGAAGCTGAAACAGGTATTTACATGGCCATTTATCGCAATGATAAAAAAATGTATGAGGGCGATACAACCGTTAGCCGCATGAAACGAAAATTGCCTGAACTGGCTTCTTACCTGTACCAGGAATGTGATTTCCCCTCAGGATGTTTTTTAATGACCGGTACCTGCTTGGTACCGCCTTCAGATTTCACCCTGCAACCCAACGACCGCGTTGATATTCGTATAGACGGGATAGGGGAGCTGGTTAATGTTGTTGGAGTGAAAAGCGAGTAAACTCTGCGATCTTTGCGATTCTTAGCGATCTTTGCGTTCCTTTTTTGCGTCGATTTTCGTAACGCAAAGAACGCAAAGGAGACGCAAAGAATACTTTAAGAGCGTTGCCGATAAACCACCTCTAATATGAAAAAGCTGACGATTGCTCTATGCTGCATGCTTAGCCTCAACGCCATTGCCCAAAATCATTTCAACGGATTAGATATGAATATGGGCAATCTGTCCCGGCTGTCTGATGCTAAAACACGGTCTATCAGTCCTGAAAATTTTACCGGTGAAAAAGGAAAGGGCGGCATGGCCGATCCGGTGGCCGACAAAGGCAAGCGCAATGTAGCCAACGCCGCCAATGAGGCCAGGGAACTGGGCAAAGGATGGAAAGTAAATCCCTTTATTATTATCAATCCCAATGAAACATTTACCATTGCTGAAATAGAAGGAGCAGGCGCCATTCAGCATATCTGGATGACGCCTACCGGCAACTGGCGTTTTTCTGTTATCCGTTTTTATTGGGATGATGAAAAAACGCCGTCGGTAGAAGTACCGCTTGGCCCTTTTTTCGGTATGGGATGGAATGAATATGCGCCACTCAATTCACTGGCTATAGCGGTAAACCCTGGCAGCGCTTTTAACTGTTACTGGAAAATGCCTTTTCGCAAAAAGTGCAGAATAACAGTGGAAAATATTAACGATGCCGAACCCATGCGCCTGTACTACCAGGTTGACTATACGCTTACAGATGTACCGGAAGATGAAGGCTATTTTCATGCACAGTACAGAAGATCGCATCCCGACAAAGGCTCATTGCATACCATCCTTGATGGTGTTAAAGGCAAAGGGCAATATGTTGGCACTTATATGGCCGTTGGCGTAAATAATAATGGCTGGTGGGGAGAAGGAGAGATCAAATTTTTTCTGGATGGCGATAGAGACAACGCGACCATTGTAGGCACCGGTACCGAAGATTACTTCTGTGGTTCCTACAATTTCGAAAACCAGGCAACCCATCAATATCAGCCTTTCTGTACTGCGTATACCGGACTGGCACAGGTAATTAAACCCGACGGGCTATACCACTCGCAACAGCGCTTTGGTTTGTATCGCTGGCATATCATGGATCCCATCCGGTTCGATAATGATCTGAAAGTAACTATTCAGGACCTGGGCTGGCGGCATGGCGGCCGTTACCTGGCGCAAACTTCAGATATTACTACAGTAGCTTTCTGGTATCAGCGGGAACCACATGCTCCATTTCCGAAATTGCCTTCGAAAGATGAGTTGGAGATTAACTAACACAATGGGCCAGCGCCCTGATGCAGTTGCACTAACAGTTAAAGGAGCAAAATAGATAAGGAGTATTTTGAACGGGAAGCCCTCTTTTTCTCTTTTCTACTCCTATACCCTCTTAGCCCGGTTTTTCGAATTTTCAAATTAACTTGCCCTATGCATAAAGTTCTAACTACGTTGCTTCTTGCCGCAACCTGTACCGCGATTGCTCAAACCAATGTTCATATTATAACAGTCGGTAACGGCTGGGCCGCCAATTCCGTCAATGCGGTTGTTTTCCGGCATAATTCGCTTAGCACGTATAAAAACACACAATACATTGCCTACTACGACTCGGCGCAACGCCTGGTTATTGGTAAAAGAACAATCGGTTCAAATAAATGGACTCTTCAGCCTACAGAATATACAGGCCATATAAAAGATGCTCATAATACCATCAGCATTATGACTGATGGAGATGGCTACCTGCATGTAAGCTGGGACCATCATAACAACGAGTTGAACTATGCCCGCAGTGTTAGCCCCGGTTCTTTGCAGCTAACCGATAAAATGCCCATGACCGGTAAAAAGGAATCGAAGGTTACCTATCCTGAATTTTATCGCCTGCCCGATGGCAATCTCTTATTCCTGTATCGCGATGGAGGAAGTGGTAATGGCAATCTGATGCTG
>Ga0068855_100008131_pt1 | contig 12678 bp, 8 predicted proteins | sample KBSCornC52_FD_66592 | JGI IMG/M metagenome (GOLD analysis project Ga0068855, IMG submission 66592) | Corn rhizosphere microbial communities from Kellogg Biological Station, Michigan, USA - KBS Corn C5-2 | ecosystem: Host-associated > Plants > Roots > Rhizosphere > Soil ...
CGGGCTCGGATCAGCCGTTCCTTCACCATCCGGTCCAGGAGCTCGTTGCCCTCGGCGAAGATCTGCCGGGCCTGCTCGCCGTACTTCTCGTGCTCGAGGATGCGCGGGAACACGCCCTTCAGCTCCCAGGTGTGGAAGAAGGGCGTCCAGTCGATGAACGGCCGCAGCGTCTCCAGCGGCACGTCCTCCAGCACGCGCGGCCCCAGGAAGGCCGGCGCCGGGAGGTCCTCGGCCCGCCACTCGATCGGCGTGCGGTGCGCGCGCGCCGTCTCCAGCGAGACCAGCTTGGTGCGCGGCGTGCCGTGAATGCGGCGCAGCTCTTCGTAGTCGGCGCGGTGCTGGGCCACGAAGGCCGGCTTGTTCTCCGGGCTGAGCAGGCTGGTGGTGACCGGGACGGCGCGGCTGGCGTCCAGCACGTGCACCACCGGTTCGCTGTAGCCGGGCGCGATCTTGACCGCCGTGTGGGCGCGGCTGGTGGTGGCGCCCCCGATCAGCAGCGGCAGCTTGAACCCTTGCCGCTCCATCTCGCGCGCCACGTGCGCCATCTCGTCCAGCGACGGCGTGATGAGCCCGGACAGCCCGATGAGGTCGGCCTTTTCGGCCTTGGCCCGCTCCAGGATCTTCTCGCACGGGACCATGACGCCCATGTCGATGACCTCGTAGTTGTTGCAGGCCAGCACCACGCCCACGATGTTCTTGCCGATGTCGTGGACGTCGCCCTTGACGGTGGCCAGCACGATCTTGCCCTGCGTGCGCACCGTCTCGCCGGCCGCCGCGCGCGCCGCCTTCTCGGCCTCCATGAACGGCATCAGGTAGGCGACCGCCTTCTTCATCACGCGGGCGGACTTCACCACCTGCGGCAGGAACATCTTGCCGGCGCCGAACAGGTCGCCGACCACGCCCATCCCGTCCATGAGCGGCCCCTCGATCACCTCCAGCGGGCGCGCGAACTTCTGCCGCGCCTCTTCGGTGTCCCCCTCGATGTAGGCGTCGATCCCCTTGACCAGCGCGTGCGAGAGCCGCGCCTCGACCGGGGCGCGCCGCCACTCGTCCTCTTGCTTGGCCGCCGCGGGCCCGGCCGCCTCGGCCTTCAGCTTCTCGCCGAAGTCGACCAGCCGCTCGGTGGCGTCGGGGCGCCGGTTGAGGAGCACGTCCTCGATGAGGGCGAGCAGCGTCGGGTCGATCTCTTCGTACACCTCCAGCATGCCGGCGTTGACGATCCCCATGTCCAGGCCGGCGCGGATGGCGTGGTACAGGAATGCGGCGTGCATCGCCTCGCGCACGCGGTTGTTGCCGCGGAAGCTGAACGAGACGTTGGAGATGCCGCCCGAGACCTTGGCGTGGGGCAGGTTGGCCTTGATCCAGCGGGTGGCCTCGATGAAGTCGACGGCGTAGTTGTTGTGCTCTTCGATGCCGGTGGCGACGGTCAGCACGTTGGGGTCGAAGATGATGTCCTCGGGTGGAAAGCCCAGCTCGTCGACCAGGATGCGGTAGGCGCGCGTGCAGATCCGGATCTTGTCGGCCAGCGTGGCGGCCTGCCCCTGCTCGTCGAACGCCATCACGACCACGGCGGCCCCGAACTTGAGGACGGTGCGGGCGTTCTGCCGGAACTTCTCCTCGCCTTCTTTCAGCGAGATCGAGTTGACGATCCCCTTGCCCTGCAGCCCGCGCAGCCCGGCCTCGATCACCTCCCACTTCGAGGAGTCGATCATGAACGGGACCTTGGCCACCTCCGGCTCGCTGGCCAGCAGCGCCACGAAGCGCGACATGGCGGCCACGCCGTCGATCATCCCCTCGTCCATGCAGATGTCGATGACGTTGGCGCCGTTCTCGACCTGCTGGCGCGCGATCGCCACCGCCTCTTCGTACTTGCCGTCCTTGATCAGCTTGGCGAACTTGGGCGAGCCGGCCACGTTGGTCCGCTCGCCGATCATCAGGAACGAGCCGATCTGCTGCGTGAAGGGCTGCGAGCCCGAGAGGCGCAGCGGGCGCGGCGGCTCGGCCGGCGCCGCGGGCACCGTCGCGACCGAGTGGCGCGGGGGCGTCTCGGCCAGGGCGCGCGCGATGCCGGCGATGTGCTCGGGCGTGTTGCCGCAGCAGCCGCCGGCGATGTTGATGAGGCCGGCGTCCGCGAACTGCTTCAGGAACCGCCCCATGTCGGACGGCCCTAGGTCGAATCCGGTCGGCGACAGCGGGTTGGGCAGCCCGGCGTTCGGGTAGCACGAGATGGCCGCGCTGGACTTGCCGGCCAGCTCGGTCAGGAACGGGTACATGAGGTCCGGCCCCAGCGAACAGTTGAGGCCGATGCTGATGGGCTGGATGTGCTCGACGGCGTTCCAGAGCGCCTCCACCGTCTGCGCCGAGATCATGGTCTCGCCGCCGCGGCCCACCGCCGCCGAGACCATGACCGGCAGCAACTTGCCGTCCTGGTCGAACACCTCCTGGATGGCGACCAGCGCCGCCTTGGCGTTCAGCGAATCGAAGATGGTCTCGACCAGCAGCACGTCGACGCCGCCGGCGATGAGCGCGCGGACCTGCTCGGCGTAGGCGACCTTGACCTGATCGAAGGTGACCACGCGGAACCCGGGGTCGTCGGCGTCGGGCGAGTTCGACAGCGACACCGTGAGCGGCCCGATGGCGCCGGCCACGAACCGCTGCTTGCCGTCGGCGCCGCCGACCCGATCGGCCCACTGCCGGCACTGCCGGGCCGACTGCTCGTTGATCTCCCAGGCCAGGCTCTTGAGGAACGGGTCCTCGACGATCTTCTGGTAGAAGGCCGGATCCTTGCGGCCGCCGTGCTCGCGCGGGTCGTCGACGAAGAACTCGCTCTGCGCGATGGTGGTGGCGCCGAAGGTGTTGGTCTCGATGATGTCGGCGCCCGCCTCCAGGAACCGCCGATGGATGTCGCCGATGGTCTTGGGCTGCGTCAGCGAGAACAGGTCGCCGTTGTTGAGCAGGTCCTTGCGCGCGTCCTTGAACCGCTCGCCGCGGATGTCGGACTCTTTCAGGCCGTACGTCCGGATGGTCGTCCCCATGGCGCCGTCGATGATCGCGATGCGCTTCTTCAGGAGCTGGGCCAGCGGATGGTCGTGATGTGGATGGTTCATGAAAGCTCTCGGGGTTTTTCGGCGACGGCCAGGACCACCTGCAGATCGGGGCGCCGCACCTCGCGCGAGGCGACGCGGGCCGACACGACGGTCAGCCCGGCCCGCCCCAGCATGCCGCGCAAGGCCCGCGGCGAGAAGCCGGCGTGGCGTTCGCCGTAGCGGGCAGTCACCTCGGACTGACGGTGCTCGTCCAGGCAGAGCGTCACCAGCCGGCCGCCCGGACGCAGGACGCGCGCGCACTCGGACAGCACGCGCGCCGGACGCTCGGCGTAGGTCAGCGTGTGAAACACCACCGCCGCGTCGAACGAGGCGTCGGCGAACGGCAGCTCGTGGCCGTCGGCCACCTGCGCCCGCACGTTGTCGTGCCGGGCCAGGCGCGCGCGGGCCGCCTCGATCGAGCGCGGGTTGGTGTCGATGCAGGTGAGCGTCCGGCAATAGGGCGCGATGGTGGCGGCGGCGGCGCCGTCGCCCGAGCCGACGTCCAGCACGTCGCCCAGCTGCAGCAGCGCGGCGGTGCCGGCCGCCAGCGACTGCCAGGTCCGGCCCGGCGAGTAGTCCCGCTCGAGATCGTCGGCCAGCGCCTCTGGGCCGCCGCCGCGCCGTTCCGCCTCCAGCTCCTTGAGCCGCTTGCGGTCGCCTTCCAGGGTCGGGTCGCCGGAGTTCACCGCCTCGTCCAGGCAGGCGCGCACGGCGACCGGAAGCGAGCGCGTCTCCAGCGCGTAGAAGGACTGCGGGCCGTTGCGGCGGTCGCGCACGAACCCGGCCTCGCGCAGGCGGCCCAGGTGCGTCGACACGCGCGACTGCGCGATCCCGGTCACCTTCACCAGGTCGGTCACGCACAGCTCCTTGTCACGCAAGAGCGCGCAGAGCCGGATCCGGTTCTGGTCCGCCAGCAGGGCGAGCGCGTCGGTGTACTGCCCGAGGTTCATACAAATCCGCTGATTCAAATATACAGATACATCACCGTAGGCCGGCCTGTCAACCCGACGCCGGCGCGGCCGGAACGGGCGGCGAATCCGGCGGTGTTCCTGATGACACCGGAGGGCCGGGACACTATGCTGACCGATCTCGTGAGCGACCCGAGCTTGCACAGCACGTCCGCCGACCCGGCCGATCCGGCGCCCGAAGCGCGGGCGCCCCTCATCGTGCGCGAAGAAGAGCAGCTGCTCTCGGTGGTGCTGCGCAAGCTGGACGGCGGCGCGCCGCGCAAGGGGCGCATCCAGGTCGACGACGCGGGCGCGCTGATCGAGCTGCGCGACGCCCTGGCCGAGGCCAAGCCCGAGGACCAGGGGTCGATCCTCGAGCAGATGCACCGCATCGAGGCGCTGTCGCGCCAGCGCGGCAAGGGCGACTCGCCGCCGGTCGACCGCAAGTCCCCCTACTTCGGGCACATGCGCCTGGAAGAGGGCGGCAAGCGGCGCGACGTGCTGATCGGCGCGCGCAGCTTCGTCGAGGCCGGCGGCGGCGTGCAGATCGTCGACTGGCGGAACGCGCCGGTCTCGCGGCTGTTCTACCGTTACGAAGAGGGCGACGCCTACGAAGAGCGGCTGGGCGACCGGCTGGTCGAGGGCGAGGTGCTGGCGCGGCGCACGGTGGCCATCGTCGAGGGCGAGCTGCGCCGGGTGGCCGCCCCGCAGGGGACCTACTCGCGCGATCTGCACAGCGGCACCTGGCGCGAGATCGCGACCCAGAAGGCGCGCCTGCAGATCGCCCGCGACGGGTCGGCCGCCGAGCTGATCCCCAGCCGCGGGCCGGCCGCCCCGGCGCTGCCGCCGCCCCCGCCGGCCACCCGCGGCAAGCTGGGCTTCGACGACCGGGGCGCGCGGCGGCCCGACCGCCACCTGCCGGCCATCGCCGCGCTGATCGATCCGCGGCAGTTCGAGCTGATCACGCAGCCCGCGTCGGGCCTGGTGGCCATCCAGGGGTCGGCCGGCAGCGGCAAGACCACCATTGGCCTCCACCGCATCGCTTACCTGGCGTTCGCCGAGCCGCGCCGCTTCCGGCCCGAGAAGATGCTGGTCATCGTCTACCAGCGCGCGCTGGCGGCTTACGTCTCGCGCGTGCTGCCGTCGCTGGACGTGCCGGGCGTGCCGGTCATGACCTTCGCCGCCTGGGCCGAGGCGGCGCGCCGGGCGGCCTTCCCGACGCTGGACGTGCCGCTCACCGACGAGACCCCGCCGGGCGTGATGCGCGCCAAGGCGCACGGCGCGATGTTGCGGATCATCGACGATCGCCAGGCCGCGCTGGCAGCCTGGTGTCGCGCGCGGCTGGAGTCCGAAGCGGGCGAGGCGGCCGACGCGCTGGTGTTCTGGGACAGCACCAGCGGCCCGGTCGACGTGCGGGTGACCGCGCTGGCGCACTGGGTCCGCGACGCGTCGCTGGAGCCGGCCACCCGCAACGCGCTGGAGAACGCCGGCCGCGCCATGCGGTCGCGCACGCGCGACGTGATCGCCGAGTGGGCGGGCCTGCTGACCGATCGCGGCGCGCTGGCCGAAGGCCTGGCGCGCCACGCCCCGGGTGTGTTCTCGCCCGGCCAGATCGAGGACATCCACCGCTGGTGCGTCGAGCGCGAGCGGCTGCGCGGCGCCGGCCGGGGCCCCGCCGCCGCCGACGGGGGCGAGGACGAACGGTTCGCGCTGGACGCCGAGGACGAGGCGCTGCTGTTGCGCATCTACCAGCGGCAGCGCGGCCGCCTGCCGGCCTGGGAGAAGCGCGGCGACGCCAAGGCCACGCTGGCCTACGAGCACCTGATGGTCGACGAGGTGCAGGACTTCTCGCCGCTGGAGCTGTCGGTGCTGCTGGACGCGACCTCCGCGCAGCGGTCGGTCACGCTGGCCGGCGACACGGCCCAGGCCATCGCCCCCGAGCACGGGTTCTCGAACTGGGCCGAGCTGCTCGACTTCCTGAACATCGCGCACGAAAAGGTCGAGCCGCTGCGGGTCAGCTACCGCTCGACGCGCGAGATCGTCGACGCGGCCGAGCACGTGCTGGGACCGCTCATGGGCGACGTGCGGCCGGTCGCCCCGCGCGCCGGCGCGCCCGTGGAGGCGTTCCCCTTCTCGTCGTCGGGCGAGTGCGCCGACTTCCTGTCGCACGCGCTGAAAGAGCTGGTCCGCGCCGAGCCGGAGGCGTCGGTGGCGCTGCTGGCCCGGCACCCCGAGCAGGCGCGCCTCTACTACGAGGCGCTGGCCCGCGCCGAGGTCCCGCACCTGCGCCTGGTCGACGACCAGGACTTCTCGTTCACGGCAGGCATCGACGTGACCGACGTCCGGCAGTCGAAGGGCCTGGAGTTCGACATCGTCATCCTGCTGGAGGTGACCGACGCCTCCTACTCGACCAGCGACGAGGCCCGCCGCCTGCTGCACGTGGCAATGACGCGCGCCGCCCACCAGCTGTGGGTCACCTACGCCGGCCCGCCCTCGCCGCTGCTGCCGGACGCGCTGCGCTGATCGGTCACATCCGGCCCGAGAGGCCGGCGCGCGGCTAGGTGCTCTGGAAGAAGCGGTTGAGCGCCCAGACGTCGCGGGCGCGCAGGCCCTGGAAGCGGATGCCGATGCCCGATTCCTCGCCCGGCCCTTTCGCGACCACCCAGCGCACGTCGCCCGCCACCTCGACGGGCTCGGGCTGGGTCGGCAGCGTGAACCGCAGCTGCACGGTCGCGCCGATCGGCAGCGGCGCCGGCGCGGTCAGGTACAGACCACCCAGCGAGATGTTCTGCGTCTGCGACAGCTGCTTCTTGCCCTCGAACGAGATCTCGACCTCGAGCTGGCGTTCGTAGCGCGGGTCGATTCTCCTGAAGTGCTCGGCCAAAACGTCTTTCTCCGGCGGAGTAGATGCTGATGGTACGACAACATCGCACCTCGAATCCAGCACTCACTTTCGCGGTGCGCCAACATCATGGCGCGAGGGGGGCCAGCGACGGCAGCGCCGGGCAGGCGTCGGCCGTCCCCAGGTCCTCGGCCGCCGACCACGGCTTTTGCTCGAAGGTGGCCGAAAACGCGGCGTCCCAGCACTCGGTCTGCTCCAGCCCGGCTCCGTCGCCGGAGGCCACCCGCATGGTCGCCTCGCCGGCCCCGGAGGGCAGCCACTGGCTGTTCACCTGGACGATCTCGGTGGCCGGCCCGGCCACCAGGTTGCCCGTCAGCGTGAAGGTCATCTCGCCCGACTGGTCGGCCAGGATCTCGTAGACGATGTTCAGCGAGGTGGCGGCGCCGCTGGCGTCCGGGACGCTGTCGATCGACATCGTGACCTCCACCGGCGAGCCGGCCAGCTCGAAGTTCTGGTAGGTGATGCGCAGGTCGACCAGGTTCGCGGTGTCGCTGTCGAGCGGGAACTGCGCGTCGCTCAGCGTCTTGAAGTCGGCGGAGACCTGCCCGCTGCCCTGGCGCGCCCCGCCCGCCCCGTCGAAGCTGCCCGAGACGAACAGCAGCCAGCCCGTCACGGCGCCGGCGTTCTGGGTCTGCAGCTGGTACGTGAACGTCGTCGGGTCGGTCGGGTCGCGCTCGACGATCAGCTCCCAGGTCCAGCCCGGGTGGTTGGCGTCGGGGAAGGGACCCCAGGTGCGGCTGTCGTCGGTGCGGCTGGTCGGCGTGTAGACGCGGACGCCGTCGACCAGGCCCAGCACGTTCCGCAGCGCCCCGTTGACCGTGGCGATCGCGTCGTGCGTCCGCTTGGCCAGCTCGGCCTCCGCGACGGTGTCGATGGCGGCCGGCAGCTCGACGGCCAGCTGGGTGGTGGTCGGCACCGCCGCCATGAACTCGAGGTCCTCGTTCGAGTAGTTGCCGCAGCCCAGGCCAACCAGACAGAGGGCCAGCATCGCCGCGCACCTTCTAGAAGTCATAGGCCACCATGGTCGCGAGCTCCCAGTAACCGAGCGAGCGGTTGCCGTCGACGTTGTAGAGAAGGTAGTGCAGCCGGCCACGCGCCACCAGGCTGGTGGACGGCGACAGGCGGACCGAGAGGCCGCCCAGCAGGCCGGGCGACAGCGTCGCGAAGAACTGCGCCGGGAAGGCGTCGTCCTGAAAGCGCCGGCTCATCACCAGCAGCGACAGGCGGCCGCCCACGAACGGCGTCAGGACCCGGTGCGGCCACTCGACCGACAGCGAGCCGGACAGCGACGCCTCGGTGAAGTGAAACGGGGTGGTCACGGTGGGCAGCGCCGCCACCCCGTTGGTGCTGCCGCCGGCCAGGTCGAAGCCCAGCACCCAGTCGCGCCGCAGGAAGTTGCGCACCGCCAGGTCGACGTCGATCATCGCCGTGGGCGGAAACAGGCTGGCCCCGTCGGGCGCCTCGAACACGGCCTGGTAGCCGACCCCCGCGCCCATCGACCAGCGCGAGGTCAGATCCACGCGTCCCCCCTTGACGGGATCGGCGGTGAAGGGCGCGTCGTGCAGCCGGTCCTCTTCCAGCGTGATGAGCTCGCCCCGCGTCACGTCGATCTCGCCGATGCGCAACCGATCGGGCAGGCGCCGCTTGACGCGGTAGCGGCCGGGCGCCAGCGCCACCCGCCGGTCGACCCCCTCGCCCTTGTTGATCTCGGCGGCCACGAAGCCCTGGTGGTCGACCAGGTAGTACACGCCGCCGGGCGCCTGGCGCGGGATGTAGATCCCCTCGTGCCGGACGGCCACGTCGGTCAGGACCAGATCGCCGTTGCCCGCCAGGTCGTAGCTGAAGGTGGGGTGCTGCGCGCCGGCCGCGCTGTCGGCCGTGTCGGCGACGGTGCGGTCGTACGCGTAGGCGTAGGCCTCGAACAGCGTGACGCGCCCGTCGCCCGAGCGGTCGGCCCCGCCCAGAAGGCCGCTGGCCAGATGGTGCGAAAAGTAGCTGCCCCCGATGGCGTCCGACTCCTGCGAGTCCTCGTCGGAGGCGCTGGAGGTCAGGATCACCATCCCCTTGGCGTCGCGCGGGCTCTCGGACTCGATGGCGAAGGCCGGCGTCTTGCGCGCCCCCTTGCTGCGGATCGAGCCCGAGCGGCAGGCGTCCAGGATCACGATCCGCACGTCGACGGGCGCGGCGGCCACCAGCCCGCGCAGACTGTCGATGGGGAGCCGCGAGTCACCCAGGCGAAGCGCCCCGTCCTTGGCGTGGCCCGAGTAGTAGAAGAAGAGAGCCGTCCGCTCGCCCCGGCGCGCGGCCTCGCCGGCGCGGCGGGTCACCTGGCCCACGGCGGAGAGCACGTCGCTGGCGCTGCCGTCGACGATCAGCGTCGCGTCCGGCGCCGCGACGCCGCCCAGGCGGGTGAGGATGTCGTAGACCTTGGCGGCGTCCGCGCCCGCGTACAGCAGGGGGCGGGTGTCGCCGCCGCCCTGGTCGTTCCCCACGATGACCGCGAACCGGTGCAGCGTCTGGGCGCGCGCCGCCGCGCCGGCCGCCAGCGTCGCGATCAAGGCGGTGGCTGTCGCCCACCGGCGCATCAGGGCTTCGCGAACGAGCGGGTGAATTCTTCGCCGGGCAGCCCCAGGCGGGTCAGCCGGCCCAGGTCGCCGCCGGCGCGATCGTAGGCGGCCCGGGCCGCTCGCCGGGCATCCTCCACCTGGATGGGTTCGTCGGACAGCACGACGAAGATCCGCTCGAGCCCGGCGCCGGTCAGCTCCAGGCTGTCGGGCAGATAGCGGGTCGCCTCGGCGGCGCCGCCGGCCACCGGCAGGCTCGGCCCCTGCTCGGGGTAGAGCGGCGTCACCTCGCCGCGCTGGTCGATCGACAGCGACAGCAGGTAGCGGTGGCCGCCCGGCTGATAGCCGATCCGCAGGCGCTCGCCGGCCGCCAGGGCTTCGGTGGCGTCGACGCGCGCCGTGCGCTGCCCGCCGGCCCCCGCGACCCGGACGGTCATGCCAGCGCCCCCCTTGATCCGCACGCCGGGCGGCGAGCCTGCCGGCCGCTGCACGGTCACGACGATCGCCACGCCCGCCGCCATGGCCACGGCCGAATAGAGCCAGAGGCGCGCGCGTGGACTGTGCGCGGGCGTCCGGGCCGCGCGCTCGACGCCGGCCGCGAACCGGTCGAACGAGATGTTCTCCTCGAACCGGCGCTGCTCGTCGTCGAGGCCGCGCAGCCGCGCCCGGCAGGCCGGGCAGACGGCCACGTGCTCGTCGATGGCCGCCAGGGCGGCGCTGGTCAGCTCGCCGGCCCGCCGCCGGCGCAGCTCCAGCTCGCCCGGGTGGCGCGGGCCGTTCACGGCGCGTCCCCTTCGGGCCGCAGCTCTTGTCCGGCCAGCGCCGCCACCGCCGCCAGCCGCTTGCGCACCGTCGGGATCGATCGCCCGAGGGCGGCGGCCACCTCCGCCAGCGTCATCTCGTCCACGAAGTAGTGAATGGCGGCCTGCTGCGTCTCGACATCCAGCTTCTCCAGCAGCTTGCGGGCGGCGTCGCGGTCTTCGAAGAGCTGCGGCCCGCCGTGCCCCTCGCCGCGCGCCCGCGCCTCGCGCCGGAACCGGCGGTGCCAGGGGGCGCGCTCGGCCCGCAACACGTTCAGGCAATGGTGGGTGGCGATGCGGGTCAGCCAGGTCAGCGGCGACGCCTCGTTGCGGAAGGCGTCCCAGTGCCCCAGCGCCTTGGCGAACACATCTTGCATGGCGTCCTCGGCCTTCGTGCGATCTCCCAGGATGTAGACGCAGCGCCCGTACACCGACCCGCCGTACGCCGCGTAGAGCTCGCGCAGGACGGACCGCGAATCGGCCGCCTTCCCCCCGCTGACGATCTGCAACACCGGTTGGGTCATGAACGCGCCCCGGGCCGCGCGCGCGGCCCCGGGCTCCCCTGGTTCATTCCATCACTGAACCGTCAGCGACGCGTAGGCGGCGCTGGAGAACGCGCAGCTCGCCTCGGCGCCCCAGTCCAGCGACGGATCGTACGTCGTGTTGCTGTACACGGAGAGGAAATTGGCGTCCCAGCACTCGCTGGAGGTCTGGACGGCGCCGACGACGTCGCCACCCGACATCTGCATGTCGGTGCGCCCGGCGCCGGTCTGCAGCCAGCGGCTGTGGATCTCCATGGTCTCCTTGGCGCTGGTGGTCGCGACGTAGTCCTTGGCGTCGGCGTACTGCAGGTCGCCGCCGTTGCCCGGCGTCGCGCTGTAGGCGTAGACCGCGTCGAAGATCTGCCCGCGCGTCGAACAGCTGTCGGGGCAGCGGTCCGCGACGCCGGTGAAGGTCACGTTGATGGTGACGGTCGCCGTCGGGCTGGTGCGCGCGTACTCGACGGCGACCTGGCCCACGTTGTCGTCGTGCTGCGGAAGCGTGGCGGCGGCGTCGAAGTCCAGCGTGAAGTCGCCGCTGCCGAACCCTTCCATCACCTGGCCGGCCGCGTCCAGCGCCCGCGTGTGCGTGCCCGACAGCACCGTCACGAACGCCGTGTCCGGGTCGTTCTTCCCCTTGCCGTCCAGCGCGTAGGTGAACTGGTGCGGCGCGGTCCGCGTCACCGTCAGCCGGTAGGTGTTGGCGCTGAGCGGGTCGGTCCCCGGGCCCCAGACCGCCGTGTCGCCGCTGACCGTCGTCGGCGGGTAGTTCGTGATGTCGCGCACCAGGTTCAGGATCGCGCCGGTCGCGCCGTTCACGGCGCCGACTACTGTGGCGGTCAGCACGTAGTCCTTGGCGACCTCACCCAGCAGCGCCCCGCCCTTCACCGTCAGGCTGCTGTCGTGCGCGGCCGACGCGCTGTTCGCGGCCGACGACGGAAGCACGAGGGCGACCGTCTCCTTGGTGGGCGTGCTGCCCTGGAACTCGCCGTCATCGGCCTTGCCGCACCCGATCGCAGCCGCCAGCGCGCCGCACAGAGCCAAACGAGCCATCGCCGTGGTCTTCATCGTGTCTCTCCCTTTCGTCAGTCCCGCGTTTCGCCTCAATGGACACGGCTGCCGGCGAAAGCAGAAAGGGAGCGGGCGACTGGCTACTGATTTTCCGAGCTGGCGGGAGGCGGTGTAGGCGCAGGTGCGGGCGCCGGCGGCTCCTCGGCCTTGGGCGGCGCCGGCGCGGGCGGCGGCAACAGGGAGGGGTCGGGCGCCATCTTGTCCTTCAAGTTGGCGATGTCGCGCCCCACGAAGTCGACCGGACGGTCGCTCCCGCCGGCGGCGCGGCGGCGCTTGTCGGGCTCGCGCGCGGCCGGCGCCTCGGAACGCTGGCGCGGCGCGGGCGCCTCCGCGGCGGCGGCGCGCGCCCGGGCGGGACCCCCGTCCCGGACCGTGACGGCTTCGTTCTTCTTGGCGGGATGGGCCTCGGGCGGCTGGTCGGCCGGCGCGGCGGCCGGCGTGCCGGCCGGGCCGTTGACCGCCGGGCTGGCCGGGGCGTTGGCCGCCGTTGTGGGTTGACCGCCGCCCAGGTGAAACAGCACGCGGGCGTACTTGCCGCCAAACCAGGCCGCCGCCACCAGCAGCGCACCGATGAACAGGATCGAAAAGCCGCTGCCGCCGCGCCGGCGGCGGCCGGGCCGCTCGTCCTCGGGCACCGGCAGCGCCAGCTCGCCGGGCCCGGCGCGCTCGGCCCGCGACTCGGCGTCCTCGGGGACGGGCAGGTCGGGCGTGGTCACGCGCGAGCGCGTCGGGCGCGGGCGGGTCGAGAGGCTGCCGCCCGTGGCCGGGT
>Ga0068855_100008132_pt1 | contig 12677 bp, 8 predicted proteins | sample KBSCornC52_FD_66592 | JGI IMG/M metagenome (GOLD analysis project Ga0068855, IMG submission 66592) | Corn rhizosphere microbial communities from Kellogg Biological Station, Michigan, USA - KBS Corn C5-2 | ecosystem: Host-associated > Plants > Roots > Rhizosphere > Soil ...
TTCGGGATGCATACTTAAGATCAGTACCGGCACACGTGGATGTGCTTCATGGATCTGATGTAAGGCGTCGAGGCCACTGCGCCCCGGCATAGATATGTCGCTGATGATCACATCCCATCTGCCATCAATGGCTTTACTCAGTAATTCTTCGGTGTTAGAACACTCTTCTATTTCACCGAAAGGATATTCATCAAGCAAAATCTGTTTCAGACCCTTTCGTACAATGGCATGGTCATCCGCAACAAGAATTTTCATAGCGTTCTGGTTTCAATTGAGCTGGTTTAAATAGAACGAATCGTTGTTAAACGCTTCAATCAGGTTGTATAATCTTTCAATTAATCAAATGGTATAATATATTATACCCGTTCAGGATTAATGATTAGGATATTGGTTCGTTTGATTCTTTATAATAAATAGTAACGGCTTGTCTCAATTTGTAATCACTCTGCGACCTTTGCGGTTCTTAGCGTTCTTTGCGTTCCTCTTTTACGACGCTTTGGGAACGCAAAGGCCGCAAAGTAGACGCAAAGGGCGCTAAGCATGTAACAATGTAATCACTACAATAGTTGTGCCCTCGCCGGGCGCGCTTGTTATTTCAAAATGCCCCTTCATCATCAGTGTTCTTTCTTTCATGCCCAGTATGCCCAATGTCTTTTTGTGCGCAAGCGTTTGCATATCAAATCCCTGTCCGTCGTCTTTGATCGTAAGTGTTATTTCATCCTGCGTAAGCTGTAAGCGGCTTACAACGTGGTTTGCATTTGCATGGCGACCTACATTAGTAAGTGCTTCCTGGTATATTCTGAAAAGAGAAGTAGCAACGGAAGGGACCGCAGGTAAAAGACTTACATTCGATTCGAACTTTATCTGTATACCTGAGCGGTTTTCAAACTCCCTGCTTTGCCATTCCATGGCGGCCACCAGGCCAAGATCATCCAGCATGCTTGGTCTTAGTTCCGTAGCAATTCGCCTTACCGTTTTGATCGTTTCATTCAGCAGGTTCACGGTGTCTTCGATTCGTTGCACAACAGCAGCATCGTTGTAATCTTTCAGTTTTAAATCCAGCCATGAAATGTCCATTTTCAAAATGGTCAGCTGTTGCCCCAGCTCATCATGTATTTCGCGTGAGATATTAGTGCGCTCCGTTTCCCTGATATTTTCAAGGTGATCGGAAAGCTCGCGTAACTGCTCGGTAGTTTTTTCATATTCTTCAATGAGCAGCCGGTACTTTTCTTCGCCGTGCGTTTCCTTTTCTGCTTTGCTGTGTTCATTGGAAGAACGGAATAAGATCAGATAAGCAGTGTCACCATCCCGTGCAGCCATCCTGTGTACCGAAGCATGCACATGTATTGTTTGTCCGTTCCTGGTTATTTGTTCTGTAACACCTTCTGTAAAATGATTGTATTTAATAGAAGCGCCGTAAGAGTGGGAGGGGATGAGAAGTGCAATATCGCGGCCCAGCACTTCGTGTTCATGGTATCCAAATAGGTTTTCTGCTGCTTTATTCCACCCGGTGATGGTGAAGCCGGCATCAGTACATATGGCAGCATCATGAAGATGCTGAATAAGCAATTGGTTGCTTCCTTCTTTGGTAATATCGCTTTCCTTGTGCATACGGGAATCCCTGGATCAGATCATTCAGAAAACACATTCATAGGAAAACGATTCAGCGACAATTTTACTTGATTATTTTTAATTATCCATGCTTTCAGAGTAAATCTTCATAATAAAGTATGTTTTATCATCTGCATGATAAACGTTTGTCTTACGTTAATGAAATGCTACTACATAGAAACATGTATTATAAGTAAAGTGCTATTATGGGTTTCATTGTTAAATACAGGTGCAAATTGTTAACAACTGCGTAACAAACTTAAATTTACTCCTAGATGATTCTTGCCATAATACCCCATTGACCTCACCTCTGATAACTATCCTTTGTTAAACCCTTAGCCTTATTAAGGAATTTGTACCGGAACGTTTATTTGTTTTAGCGGTTGCTGTTTAGCATCGCACGATTGCCGGCCCAGGGTTGCAGAATCCTGCAGCGCCCCTAACTTAACTATACATCATTATGAATTGCACTGGTATCAAAATAGCATTGGTAGATGATTCGTCATTGATAAGAAACTGTATACAGGAGATCTTAAAAGCATGGGGATACAAAATAGTTCTGGAGGCCGTTGATGGTAAAGACTTTCTCAAACAATTAAATGCTGGTAATGCTCCCGATGTTTGCATCACAGATATTAATATGCCCGAAATGAATGGGTATGAACTGGTGAAAGTGCTCAGAGAAAAATGGCCCGATATAAAAATAATTGCGTTTTCAATTACCGGCGGACAAAGAGATGCCGAACGCATTCTTCAGGCCGGCGCCCATGCCTTCGTTTCAAAACTAAGTCCCATTAGTGAACTGCAGAAGGCTCTGTTGAGCCTGAAATCAGAAGTCGGAGGTCAGAAGTCGGAAGTCTGAGGTCTGAGGTCTGAAGTCGGAGGTCTGATGTCAGAAGTCTGATCCTCTTACATTCAAATTCTGATTTCTGATTTCCGACTTCGGACCTCCGACTTCCGACCACCGTTATCCACAATTTGTTCATACTCCCACCACCACCCAATAAATTACACGCGGAAACGTTACGTAAAAAAGGCATAGTATTTGAAATTACTAGTTGCCCCGTTTCCGGAAGATGAAGTTGTCCCCAGAAGAAATTGAACCGGCAGCATCCCAGGGCCAGATCACAGCAATTAAAACGCAGAGCACAGCAACACTTACTCTTTCAATATCCTGACCCGTAGTGGGTTATATTTTTAAAAATTACAAGAAATAAATATCAGATCTTAAAGGAGAAAACTGCTCCTGGCTTACGTTTGCGGTTTGAGTTTAAGATTTTTTCTCTTTTGATATCTGGAATTTTTTTGTCTCTTGATATTTGAGTTTTGACTTTTTAATAAATATTTATGTTACAAGCGCTTCCATATCATCTGAAGGTTCGTGATCATTTTGCCCAACAAACAAAGACATGGAACTTTTTCGCTGCCGGTAAAACAAAAGAAGAACAACTGGCACAGTATAAAACAGAATTGTTAAAGAATACTTACAAATTCGATCCCAAAGCCGATGACGCTATTTATGAAAAAGTTAACATAGCCAAAAATAAACTGGGGCTTGAGCAACTGGTCGTAACCGTTTATCAGGCACAGTATACCGATGAAATGAATGCAAGCATCGTTTATTTAAATAACGAAGCACATATTGTTTTCAGCGGACGTATAACACAGATACTCGATGAACAGGAATTACTCGCTATCCTGGCGCATGAACTTACACATATAAAACTGTACAGCATGCTGCAGGGTGAACTGGAAACAGCCGAGCGGATCATTAACGCTATTGCCGCTGACTATAACAGTGAGCCTGCTTATTTTGAAACGGCCAGACTGTACAAATTATATACAGAAATATTCTGCGACAGAGGCGCCTGCACGGTAGTAGAAGACACCGCGCCTGTTATCACCTCACTGGTGAAAACAGCTACCGGGCTTGATAAAGTAAGTGCAGAAAGTTACTGCAAACAGGCCGAAGAAATATTTTCAACCGGTGGCAGTATTAAGGCATCCACTATTTCACATCCCGAAAATTTTATCAGGGCCAGAGCCATTCAGCTATGGCACGAAAAAAAGGAAGCCGCCGAACCGGAGATCATTGCCATGATCGAAGGCATTACCGATCTTGATCAGCTGGATGTGTTCAAACAAAAAGAACTGTCGCAGTTAACCAGAAAATTTATACAGCTGTTACTAAAACCAAACTGGTTCCGCAGTACACTGGTGACCAATATGGCTAAACAGTATTTTGCAGATTTTGAATTTGATGATGAAGCAGCAACCGATGAACAGTTTATGGAAAGCATCGGCCACGCACACAGCAGCATTAAAGATTATCTGGGCTATGTGGCACTTGATTTTGCATTGGTAGATGGCTCTCTCGAACAGATCCCTTTTGGATGGGCTTTTCAGTTTACTGAAAATATGCAGATGAAAGAAGTCTTCGACGCCATTGTTAAAAAAGAGTTACAACTGAGCGATAAAAAACTGCAGCAGCATAAACAAAATACCATGGCCGCATGGTATAAGATAAAAGAAGAAGTAAAGGAACAGGTGTACGAGGGAGATGGGGCGCTGCGCGCTTCTTATTAAGCTAAGAGGGTATAAGAGATAAAAAGAGAAAAAGAGATGTATCTTTTAAACCAAAATTAAAAACTCCTTTTTCCTCCTTTTCTCCTATAGCTCTTAGCGCTACTGCACCGGGCGCTGGCGCCCAAAAATAAAAGAGAATTTTACCAAGACTTCAATTTATTGATTATGTCAATACAGGTTCAGCCATTCAGACAATTTCTGAAAACAGCATTCGATAACGGCGACTACGCTACCGACGACGTAATTGCGTTTATACTTCCTTTATGTAAAGAGGTGATCAGCTTTCATGAAGCCGGACTGGTAGCTCCGTTCGAAAACGAGCATACCCTTTTTATTACAGATAACAGACTCGATATAGATGAGCGCGCAGCACACAAACCAATGAACGCTATCGGTAAAGTGATAGCTCTTTTTGAAAAACATAAAGCACATCATTTCGAAGTAGTAGATCCCGTAAAAGTAAATACCAATATCAACGACAGCGATGTGTCGGGTGAAAATGCAAATATTCACCTCAACGGCAATGAATCGCTCACATATCCTGCCTATATCCCCGGCTACCGCTGTTTTGAAATGGCGCTTGGTCATCATGATGAGCTGACCGACATCTTTTGCCTGGGCTGTGTATTGGGAAGCATGGCGCTTGGACTGAACCTATACGAAGAAAAAGACCTTGCTCTCTTCGCCACCTATCGCAGTAACCCGATCTTATATAATCATCGCATTCATCCCACGATCAGCGCGCTGATTGCTGAAATGACTGAATTAAGCAGGCAAAATCGCATTCAGGACCTGTATGATATCGTAAACCGCCTGCAGCATTACCGCGATTACGATCCTGAAAAACAAACCGACCTCAGCAACATCGCAGGATGGATCAATAAAACATTAACCAACCGCAACCAGCTTATCTTAAGTAAGCTGCGCAACCGGTTATTCGATACCAGCCGCCGCAACCGCTTATTGTATTATAAGGCGAACATGCGGTTTGTAAACCTAACGGTAAGCAGCGTGCCTATGGTGCTGCATTATCAAAGTATCCGTCCGGAATTACTGTTTACCTGGAATAGTGATATTGCCGACCGTGTGATCGGAATGAAAGAGATCATTCTCAATAAATACCTGCGGTTTGAAGATCATTTATATTTACCGTCCTCACTCGACAAAATACGAATAGAAGCACAGCGCGATATACAGGAGTACGGATTTAGCCAGCTGAAACTGGTTATCGTATACCTGAACTGGCATAACCTGAAAGAAGATACAGAAGAACGTATTCAAAGCCCTTTGTTATTGGTGCCGGCAGAATTAAAGAAGAACAAGAAGCTGAAGGAAGATCATTTTGTAATGAAGATAACTGATAACGTGGCCGAAGTGAACCCGGTACTTGCCAGCTATCTGAAAGAATTATATGGTATTGAACTGCCCGATTTTGTTGACCTCGACGAAATGACGCCGGAGCAGTTTTACCAATTGCTGAAAGGCCAGATAGATGCCGCCAATCAGGGAATAGTATTGAATTATGTGCACAAGCCACGCATTAAGCTGGTACATAATGTAGCCAAACAAACAGTAACCAATTTTAAAAAGCGCTTAAAGAAAGCAGGCAAACAGTTAAACAGTTATAAAGATGTTGGCTACAGCTACCAGCAGGAACAATATAAACCACTGGGTCTTGAAATATTCCGTCAGCGTGTTGAGCCCAAAGGCGATTTCCTGGAGCTGCTGGGTCATGAAGATCCAAAGATCACTACATCGCAGTTGACAGACACTGCTGGTAACAAAAGACGCCCGCTTTTTGAACTTACCGAAAGTGAGAACAATCCGTACAGCTGGGATTTTGACATGTGCAACATTGTACTGGGTAATTTCAATTATAAAAAGATGAGCCTGGTACGCGATTACAATTTTGTCATCGATAACCAGGTGCCCAATGAAGTATTTGAACAGCTCTTCAGCAGTCAGCCCAAGCCCACCAGCGAAACAACGCAGGACTGGAGCCGCACCGAAGACTGGTATCATGTGATCACGGCCGATCCTACTCAGACAAAAGCGATCTTAAAAAGCCGCGATAAGGAGAGTTATATCATTCAGGGCCCTCCCGGTACCGGTAAAAGTCAAACCATCACCAACCTCATTGCCGATTTTGCCGCCCGCGGCCGCAGTATATTGTTTGTGTGTGAAAAACGTGCGGCCCTCGATGTGGTATATCATCGCCTCAAACAACAGGGGCTCGATGAACTGTGTTGCTATATCCACGACAGTTTGGGTGATAAAAAGGAGTTTATCAGAAATCTGAAAGCTACCTATGAGGATTTTACAAAAAATAAAATGGATCATGAAAGGATCCAGGCAAGCCGCAATGCCCTGCTGAATCAGATGAATGATCAGCTGGAATTAATAAAACAGTTCCACGCAACGCATAAAACCATTCCCGAGCAGGCCGGTATTGAATTCAGAAAATTGCTGGAGCGCGTAGTGGAACTGAAAGAGCACCTGGTAATGCGCAGTGTTAAAGAAAGCGAAGCATTGCCGCATTATAAAGAGTGGCTCGAATTCGGTAATGTTATTCAGCAGCTGAGCAATGCGCTGGAAGAAACCGGGGCAGAGCCAACTTTTGCCGAACATCCTTTCAGTAAAATAAATGAAAACCTTTTCAATAACGACAATCCGCAAACGGTACTCGAAAACCTCTTACAGCATTGTCAGAATTTGCTAACCGATGTTACATCGGTAGTAAAGGAAAATAGTATTCCACCCGAACATACCAACCGGCTTGAGCAGATCAAAAACCTGGTTCAGGTTGCCATTGTATTGCATCCGCTGGCTGAAACCAATAACCTGTCACTCGTAGATGAAGGCAATGAATCAGCCCGCAAATTTGAAAAAGCGGTCCTCCTGTACAAACAGCAGCAACAGCAATATGAGCAGATCAAAGAAAGGAACAGTAACTGGAAGAATAAGCTGAGCGAACAGGACGTGATGGCTGCATTACCGCTTGCTGCCAAATATGAGCAAACATTCCTGAAATTCCTCAATGCCAAATGGAACAGGCTTAAGAATAAGATCGACGAGAGCTACGACTTTTCGCAACATGCAGTACATCCCGGTTATACAACCGTTCTGCATCAATTAAAAGAAGAATATGATGCTGCCAATAATGTGGCTATGGAAAGACATTTCCTGCAGCAGCAATATAAAGTAGATAATGTTGAGCTTACTTCAATAAGCATAGATCGTATCAGGGCACGAAAGGGCGATAAAGAAATAGATTACCTGTTGCATCACCCCGAGGCCAACCAGCTGGTAACACGCCTGAGCAAGCTCAATAACAATATGCAGAAGCTGCAAACGCAGTTACAGCAATGTTTGAATGAATACGACACCAAACCGGTGAGCGATATTTACGACGAACTGGAAAGTATAAGCATGAATGCCGACAGCCTGCGTGATCTGCTGCCTGCCCTTCGTGAATATGCTGAATTACCTGCAGATGTAAAAGAAGTGATCCGTAAAGTGCCGGTAACACCTTTACAGGCAGAAGCAGGTATGGCCAACAAAACCTTATCGCACATTTATCAGAACAATAAAATATTTGCCAATACCGATATGTACGCTATCGAAAAAGCGGTTCGGCAAATACAACATTGTTATAAACAATTGCTGAAGGTAAATGCCGATTATATCAGGGCCGCCGTTCGCCAGCGCTTTTTGCATAATGTTGAATTAAGCAATATTGCAAGCAGTCAGTTAGATGCCGATCAACGGGAGTTTAAAAAGAATTATACCGAAGGCCGCAAAATACTGGAGAACGAGTTTAATAAAAGCATCCGGTTTAAAAGTATCCGTGAGCTGTCGGCAAAGGAAAGCGGACTGGTATTAAAAGATCTTAAATCGGTATGGCTGATGAGCCCGTTAAGTGTGAGCGACAGTTTACCGGTTGACATTGACTTTTTCGATGTGGTGATTTTTGATGAAGCCAGTCAGATTACGCTCGAAGAAGGTATCCCTGCTTTGTACCGCGCTAAACAAACCATTATTGTTGGCGACGATAAACAAATGCCTCCTACCAATTTCTTTACTGTAAGAACAGAAGACCCGGATGATCTGGAAGTATATGCAGATGAAGATGATGATGAATTATTAAGCAATGATGCCGATAGTTTATTGGTACAGGGCGCCCGCAAACTGAATAATGTAATGCTGGGATGGCACTACCGCAGCCGTTTTGAAACACTCATCAGTTTCAGCAATCACGCTTTTTATGAAGCCAATCTGCTTACGATACCGGATAAAACCATTCATCATACCGAAAAGAAACCGATAGAGATTGCTAAGCCTCAGGAGGCCGCTAAACATACTGATGCCCTGTTCGACCGCAGTATAAGTTTCCATTTTCTGCCCAACAGTGTTTATGAAAAACGTATCAATACCGATGAGGCGGAGTATATAGCTTATATGGTTAAAACACTGCTGCAGAAAAAAGTAAAAGAAAGCATTGGTATCGTTGCCTTCAGTCAGGACCAGCAGCAGGCTATTGAAGATGCGCTGACCAATCTGGCCGCAAAGGACAAAAATTTTGAACAGGCGCTCGAAGATGCATGGAGCCGCACAGAAGAAGATCAGTTTACGGGGCTCTTTGTAAAGAACCTGGAGAATGTGCAGGGCGACGAAAGAGACATTATCATTATGAGCGTGTGCTATGGATTTGATTCACGCAAAAAGATGATCATGAACTTTGGGCCCATTAATAAAAAGGGTGGTGAAAAGAGATTGAATGTGATCTTCAGCCGCGCTAAAAAGCATATGGCGGTAGTCAGCAGCATCCGGCACTTTCATATTACCAATGAGTATAATGAGGGCGCTAACTATTTTAAACGCTTTCTGCAGTATTCTGAGCTGGTGAGCTGCGGCGATATGAAAACCGCCCGCACTATTCTGGATAGCCTGGTGCTGCATAAAAAAGACAGGACTGGTGTTAAAGGGCATAATATCATTATGCAGCAGATCAAAGAACAACTCGAAAAACGGGGATATGATGTGGCCGAGCAGGTGGGTCAGTCAGATTTCAAATGTTCACTGGCGGTTAAAGCCAAACCAACCGATACCACTTATTCGTTAAGTATCCTGCTCGACGACGACAGGCATTATATGAACGAAAACCTGCTGGAGCAATACTATCAGCGCCCAGCCATACTACAGACCTTTAACTGGCGTACGATAAATGTGTTTGCGAAAGACTGGTTAAGTCAGCCCGATAAAGTGATAGAGCTCATCATAAAACGCCTGCAACAGGAACCCGAACAGGAAGAGGAAGATCTGGAAGAAGCAACTGTTGCCGATGAAACGGCGGCTGTGGCGGAACCGGTGGCGCCCATAAGCAGTGTGCCCATTCAGGTGCAGCCCGAAACGCCTGCTGCACAAACACCTTACGACCACCTGGAATTTCAGCGGCTTATTAATAAAGAAGGAGAACATCCGCGCTTTTGGGAAGCCGCCCTGGATGGCAGTAAGCTGATTGTACGATATGGCCGCGTAGGTACCAAAGGACAGGTGCACGTAAAAACATTCACCAAAGAATCAACCGCCCAGTTTGAGAAAGATAAAATGGTGAAGGAGAAGCTGGGGAAAGGGTATAAGGAATAATGAAGTGTGAGGTCGGAAGTCAGAGGGTTAGAAGAAAATCAGGTACTTTCTGATTTCTGACCTCCGATTTCTGACTTCTTCTTTAATAATGCGTTTTATCATTTTTCCCTTTTTCGTTCTCAGCCTCTTCCTGGTCATTTTCAAGTTCTTTCCGCAGCACTTCCTTGCTTTCCGTTTCCTCGAATGCATTGGCTGAGCCGAGCGACATGTTGGGGGTATCGTCAGTAGTATCCTTCTTTTTAAGATTAGCATTTACCTTATCTTCTTCCGTTTTAGGATTGATGGTTTTCTCCCTGCCCGGTGAATCAGGAAAGCCCGGAAAGTCCTGATCTATATGCTCGTCGGGATTCCGGCGAACCTCCTCTTTATTCACGATTCCCTTTTTCGCATCGGGTTTTTCCGTATCTGCTTCAGGTAATTTTCCCTTATTTTTCATGTTTACACATCTTTTTAATAATTAAAAAAGCTTTTAGTACGGTTATTGATTATTTACGAGCGATAAAAAAGCGTGCCGTTGGTTAAGGCCGGCAGCCTTTTGGGGCAGCCAACTGGTCCTCAACCCTTCAATTACGCTCAGGACGCGCAGATTTGTAATTATTTGTTAATGAGAGAAATACTGCGCACAAATTGTCTTGTCAAACGTAATTATTGAAAACCAATTTAAAATTCCAAGCCTATGTGGTTCACAACACTCCTACTAATTACCAGTAAATTATTATTCCCCGGCTGGGGCACCGATTTTGACAGAGCAAGAGAAACGGCCAAACAGGAACACCGGTACATTCTATTGAACTTTTCCGGGTCAGACTGGTGCGGCCCCTGTATTCGCCTGCATAATGAGGTTTTCGAGAGTCAGCCCTTTAAAGAACTGGCTGGTACGAATTTAGTATTGTTGAATGCAGACTTTCCCCGGTTAAAGAAAAACCAGTTACCCAAAGACCAGCAACAGCAGAACGAGCATCTGGCCGATATGTATAATTCGAAAGGAAGTTTTCCTTTAACCGTATTGCTGACATCTGACGGAAAGGTGGTGAAAGAGTGGGAGGGTTTCCCGGCAAAGGGGCCTGATGCATTTGTAGACGAGATAAAAACTGCCTGTCATGCAAATAACTAACGTTTTTATATAATTCGAGGTAAGTGTGGCGCACTTAGGTGTGCCACATTTCGTTTATAACCTCATATAAACCATTAATTAATACCGTTAATAATGAAACCAGGAACGATACTGCACGCTATAGCGCTGGTTTTAATAACAGGCGCCCTGCTCACGGCCGGTTCATGTACTACTGTAAAAGAATATCAAAAAAGCAGGTTGAACGATTCAGAAATGGCATTGGGTAACCGGAAGGTTGAAAAGCCCGAACTGAATTTTCAATCGTATCGTGAAGGCGCTTCGGGCGCCAATGCCGGAAAAACAGGCGGCGGTTGTGGTTGTAACTAATTTCTTTTCCCCTGTAACTCAGATTAAATTATGAGAAAGATTTGTCTGACTGTTGTCGGTCTGTTCATCAGCTTCTTTGCAGCCTTTTCGCAAACCTCACAAACAGATTCTGCAGTTTATAAAAACCGCAAATTAAAAGTAGATGAAATTAATCTGGTGGCCAGCTACTACCACCAGGATGGAGATCATTCACCGGTAACAGGTGGTGTCGGTACTCAAAAGCTAACCAACCTGGCCAGTTCTTTCGAAATAAAGATGGTGAAATATGATCGCCGCCTGCGTAAGCATACTTTTGATTTCGAACTGGGCGTTGATCACTATACCTCTGCTTCTTCGGATAATATCGATCCCAAAACAATTTCTTCTGCCTCTAAAAGCGACACACGTTATTATCCTTCTTTGAACTGGACAGTAGAGAATGAACAAAAGGGAACAACGTTCGGAGCCGGCGTCGGCTATTCCAAAGAATTCGATTATACTTCATATAATGCCAATGTCAGCTTTGCCAAAAAAACACGTGACCGCAATGGTGAGTTTACCATAAAAGGGCAGGTGTATCTCGATGAAGTGAAACTGGTAAAACCCATTGAACTGCGAACGGGCGCTTCGGGAGATCATTACAATTCGCTGGCGCGTAATTCGTATAGCGGCTCTTTATCGTATTCGCAGATTATCAACCAGCGGCTACAGATCATGTTCTTACTCGATATGATCTATCAGAAAGGATATCTGGGATTGCCATTTTACCGCATCTATTTTGATGACAATTCTGAACACATAGAGCATCTGCCTTCAACGCGTTTTAAATTGCCGATAGGCTTTAGAGCGAATTACTTTTTAGGCGATAAATTTATTATCAGAACCTTTTACCGGTATTATCAGGACGACTGGGGACTGCGTGCCCATACGGCCAGTATAGAAGTGCCGGTAAAGATAACGCCATTCTTTTCTGTTACACCTTTTTATCGTTTCTATCACCAGCAGGCAGTTGATTATTTCGCTCCCTATCTGGCGCATAAAACGACAGAGCAGTATTATACGAGCAATTACGATCTGTCGACCTTTAACAGTCATTTTATTGGCGGCGGATTCAGGTTTGCGCCACCAAAAGGCGTATTCGGCAGTCCGCACTTCAATATGCTAGAGGTGCGGTACGGGCATTATATGAAGAATATTGACTTCAACGCCAATATCGTTTCAGTAAACCTGAGATTTAAATAGCTCTCCCTCGCCCCCAGGCAAAGATGGAAAAGCTTCCCCCTTTCGGGGAAAAAAGCTCGTCTGGCCCATGTTTTTAAGTTTTTGTTGACGCCGTTACAGTTCAAAAAAGATTAAATTGAAGGAAAGGGAAATGGCTATAAACAGCCAGAGGAAAGATAATGGTACGCTATGC
>Ga0068855_100008133_pt1 | contig 12677 bp, 6 predicted proteins | sample KBSCornC52_FD_66592 | JGI IMG/M metagenome (GOLD analysis project Ga0068855, IMG submission 66592) | Corn rhizosphere microbial communities from Kellogg Biological Station, Michigan, USA - KBS Corn C5-2 | ecosystem: Host-associated > Plants > Roots > Rhizosphere > Soil ...
GTCTGGGTTCGTGGCAAGTCCACGAGCACGAACGACGTCAAGAAGGTCTACCTCGTGCTCGAACGCGAGTTCGACCTTCGCGAGCTGAAGTTCTTCGCCGACCACGACTTTGACGTGCGGCGCTTCAAGTTCGACCTGCCGGAGGCCTTCGTCAAAGACGAATTCAGCGCCTACCAGGAGCGCTTTCGACGTCTGCTCGGCATCGAGAGCGAGCGTGCGCTTCGCCTGCTCCACAAGACGCAAGGGGCCAAGAACCTTGGTGACTTGAACGAGTTTATGCGCGACTTCATGCTGGACGCGCCCGATACGTTCGTGCTCTCTGACAAGTTGGTCGCGCAGTTTGCCGAGCTCAATGAGGCACACCGGGCAGTGGTTGACGCCCGCAGGCAGATTGAGACGCTCCGCCCCGCGCTCGAGGCGTCATTCGAACTGGACTCGGCCAACCTGCGCAAGAGCGAACTGGACGAGCTTTCTCGAGGCGTTGACAAGTTCAAGGAGCACCAACGCAAGCGCTTGCTCGAGGAGGGCGCCGCGGAGACCACGACGGCACTCGACGGGCAGAAGCAAGAGGCCATCCGCCTGAAGGGGCTGGAAGACAGCGCCTTCGCTGAACTCAGGTCGCTGCAGGACCAACGTGCGGACAAGGGCGGCAGCCTCCTCGAAGACCTGCAGGCCCAGCTTCAGGTTGCCGAGGAGCTGCGTGACAAGCGGTCTCTCAAGCGCACGGCCATTGCGACCGCCTGCAAGTCCATGAAATGGGCAGAGCCGACTGCGGCGGTTTGGTTTACGGAACGCCGCGACGCGGCGCGGGCGTTCGTCGCGGAGGTGCACGCGCGCGACCAAGCGCTCGGCGAGCAGAAGTACCTGCTGCGCAAGCGCTTCGACGAGCTGGCGGAGGAGCTCAAGAAGACGCGCATCGAAGTTCAATCCTTGGAGAAGCAGCGCTCCAACATCCCTGCGCGAATGCTGGCTGTTCGCGAGCGTATTGCGCAAGGCCTCGGCATTGCCGAAGAAAAGCTGCCGTTCGCTGGCGAGCTCATCGAGGTGCGCAAAGAGGACAGCGCTTGGAAGGGCGCCATCGAGCGAGTCTTGAATGGGTTTGCTCAGTCGCTCTTGGTCGATGACCGCTACTACTCCCAGGTGGCGGCCTACCTGAACGACAACAACATTGGCGAGCGGCTCGTTTACTACCGCACCATGGGGCAGCAGGCCGGCCAACGCAGTGTCGGGTCGGCATCGCTCGTCCGCAAACTCGAGTTCGCGCAAGTCCCCCAGGCCGAATGGGTGCGAGAGGAGCTCAAGTCTCACTTCGACTACGAATGCGCCGACACAGTGCATGCGTTCAGGAACGCCACCCGCGCCATCACCCGGGAGGGCCAAGTCAAGCACAGCGTCACGCGCCATGAAAAGAACGACCGCACCAGGGTCGATGACAAGAGCCGCTGGGTGCTGGGCTTCGACAACGCTGCCAAGCTCGAGTACTTCCGCAACCTCGCTTTTGAGCAGGTCGAGGAAATCGAGCGCCTGCGAAAGCAGCAGTCGGAGGTCGATGCGCAGGCTGAGTCTCAGCGCACGCAGTTCCAGGCGTGCATGCTCATCTCCAACACCGAATGGGATGAGCTGGACGTGGCGACGTCCCTCGGACAGGTAGATGCGCTCTTGAAACGTATTGAGCGCGAGAAGCAGAGCAGACCCGACTTGGCCGTGCTTGCGGCAGCAATCGCGAGGCAGGAGGACGTGTATGACAAGGCGCGCGGCCGCACCAACGACTGCAACGCCGAAGTGCGAACTCTGAATGGACGACTGGCTGAGTTCGAACGACTGAAGTCCGCCCTGCGAGGCGAACTCCTCTCGGTCGCAATGACACCACTTCAGCAGTCAGGCTTGACGGAGCGTTACGCGAAGTACCTGCCCGACTTGACGCTCGACACGCTCGACAACGCCACGACCCAGGTCGTTCGCGGTATCAACGCCGACGAACGCGAGGTCAGCGGTCGCATCCAAGAGCTGGTTCACGCCATCGAGAAGCGCTTCGAGAGTTTCGTGAACACGTTCAAGGCCGAAGCCGGCGGACTCGACCCGAAGATGGTCAGCGCACCGGACTTCTTTGCCAAGCTGGAGCGACTGGAAAAAGATGGCTTGCCGAAGTACGAGGAGCGGTTTCTGACCCTCTTGCGAGAGCAGAGCGAGCAGAACCTGACGCGCCTGTCGACCCAGCTGGACACGGAACGCAAGGCCATTCGCGACCGAATGACGTTGGTCAACGACAGCCTGGCGACGGCGCCGTTCGGAGAAGGAACGCATTTGTTCATCGAACCGCAGGACAAGCTTCTTGCTGAGGTGACGGCGTTCAAGCAGCAGCTGCGGGCGGCGCTCACCAACATGCTGAGCTTCGATGCGAGCGTTGCCGAACAGCGCTTCGAGGTCATCAGTGCGCTCGTCAAGCGTCTGGCGAGCCAAGAGACTGGGGACAAGAACTGGAAGCAGCTGGTTCTGGACGTCCGTCAGCACATCGAATTCGTCGCACACGAGCTTGACCAGGACGGTGTCGAGCAAGAGGTCTATCGCAGCGGCGCAGGTAAGTCTGGCGGTCAGCGGCAGAAACTTGCTGCCACCTGCCTGGCTGCGGCGCTGCGCTATCAGCTGGGCGGTCAGGAGCGGGCGCTGCCTAGATTCTCGACCGTCTTTCTCGACGAGGCGTTCGACAAGGCGGACTCGGAGTTCACGACGATGGCGATGAACATCTTCAAGAACTTCGGTTTCCAGATGGTCGTGGCGACGCCACTGAAGTCCGTCATGACCCTCGAGCCCTTCATCGGCGGTGCCTGCTTCGTCCACATCAAGGACCGCAAGACATCTTTCATCATCCCCATCGACTACGACCACGAGACCAAGCGTCTGAAGCGCAGTACCGACCATGGCGACGACCCCGAAGCTGCAGCGGCCTGAGCACGTCCGAGACTGGCTCATCCGCCGCTACAACAACCAACACCGAGCCTGGCTCGAGGGCGGAGGCGATTGGCCGTTGACGGTCTCACTGGGAACGCCGACCGAGGCGCACGTCGCGGGTGAACTGGAGGGTGTCCGTGCCTGGGTGGACACTTGGCGCACGTGGTCTGGGCCGGGAACGCTTGTCCATCAAGAGCGCAAGTGGGCCCGCATCGGCAGTCAGACCGTACCAGCGACGCTTTCGCTGGCAACTCCGGCGGAGGTCGCTGCTTGGTGCGGCCAGGAACGCCGCTGGGTTAGAGCGTGCACGCGCTACGCCGCTCTGCGCGAGCGATGGTCTCGGCTGCAGCATCTGTCTTCGGGCTTGGGCAGGTTTTTCGACGTCCTGGCTGACTACAGCGAGGCTGATTTCGAGCGACTGCAAGCGGTGTTGACGTGGGCGCTGGCAAATCCGGCGTCAGGAATGTACGTGCGTCAGCTTCCAATCGTTGGCGTCGACACAAAGTGGCTCGAGAAGAGAACTGGCCTGGTCACCGAGTTGCTAGGACTTCTACGCGGCGATACCGAAGCCGGTGACTTCTATGAGGTGATGGGCCTTGGCCGACAGCCCCATCGCGTGCGCCTTCGCCTGCTGTGCCCGGAGCTGCGCATTCGAGTGGGGGGCCTGCGGGACATTGAGGCGCCGCTGACGGAGTTGGCGGCGCTGAGCATCCAACCTTCGCGCGTGGTTGTGCTCGAAAACAGGGAGTCAGGCGTGGCTTTGCCAGACATGCCGGGAACGGTGGCGTTCGTCGGCCTCGGGCATGCGGTGTCGACGCTGGGCAACCTGCCTTGGATTGCTGGCGTGACTGCCGTCTACTGGGGCGACATCGACACCCATGGCTTGGCCATCCTCAGTGCTGCAAGGGCGACGATTCCCGGCATCAAGTCGGTATTGATGGACACCGCGACACTGCTGGAATTCAAGGACTTGGCCGTTCAAGAGCCCAACCAGGCGACCGACGTCAGGGTGTTGGAGCTCACCGAGGAAGAACGAGCCCTGTTCGATGGTCTCCGTGCGGGAACCTGGGGCAACAAGCTTCGCTTGGAGCAAGAGCGGCTGCCCTGGAGCCTGGCGCTCGACGCGCTGCATTGCGCCTTTGACTTGCCGACGGACGACCAGAAGCCAGCCGTTGGCGCACCACCAGAAACATCTTTTCCGCCACCACTACAAGGATAGCTTACCCATGGAGCTTGCATTTCACGCGGGCGTTGGCCGAAATGTCAGCGTCAATGAGTTCAAAGACCTGGAGGGCCCCAAGCTCGACCACCGTAGTATGCCGAGGCAGCGGGCCCTTCCCAACTGCCTTGCTTGCGGGGTCTCGCTGCATACCATTGGCGAAGACGTTGGAACCGTCGTGCCCACATGGGGTCACGACCCGAGCAAAGGAACCTATTGCCCCATCAAGACCAGTGGAGGGGGACGCTACGAGCTCTTGCCTCCGACGGAGGTGGATGCTGCAGCGGGTCAACGTGTCCGCGCTGCGTTCTTTCAGACCTGGAAGCAGAGTTGGGGATTCATTCGCGAGGTGGCACCCTACGCGGACATCTATGCGTTCGTCCGGTTCTTGCAGCGGATGGACACGCTGCGGTTGTGGGAGCAGCGGAGACTCGAGGCGTGGCACGTGCCGTACATGTTCTTGTCCACATGCGATTTCCCGCCGTCGGTGTCGAGAGCGACTTGGCTGCGGTTCCGCTTTGACGGTCGAGTTCGTACGTTGCGCGACCTCTGGATTGAGGCTGCGCCGGGGTTCGACTTCTTGTGTCTCGAATACAGGGCGCCTGCGCGCAAGCCAGAGCCCGGCCCCAACGAATTCATTGCGGCTCATCCCGTGTACGTCGGAGACAGGTGGCTGCACGATGCGGGCTTTGCGCCTCCGACCGACGTAGCGCTTCGAGAAATGCAACGGGCCTTTCCGTGAGAGTGCAGTACTGCGTCGTGAGAAGGATGGTGGAGCAGGCGCGAACCATTACACGAGGACGAGTGCGAAGCGTTTACGAGACCACACGGATGCTTGATGTCACGGGGCCTGGTTGGATTGGAGGCAGTGAACAACCCGAGGGCGATGCCGCTGCGTGTCGGGTTTGACCGGCGGATGTCGTTCTAACAAGCAACTGGTTGACCAGTACTCCCGAAAAAACATGGCGCTTTCACGATACGCCTCTTCCGGAAACAATCTGTTGCATGTATTGTAGAGCTCTATACACGCCGCAGACCATGCCCGCAGAGAAGACTGTTTCCGTCAGCTATCGCGTCTCGCCCCGGTTCAAGCAGCTGCTCGAAACCGTCGCTGTGCGAGAGCACCGGTCGCAGACGAACATGCTCGAAGCGCTGCTATTTGATTACTGCGCGCGTATCGGCGTGGAGCCGAGAGGCAACGAAGAAGAATCGAATCAGGGAGACCCCAGCAAATGAGCGCCCAGCTGCAAACGCTACTCACGCACATCCATCCCGTCCTGGGAAGCTTGTCGGGCATCCCGCTCGTCATCTTCTTCCTGGTGATGTTGCTAACAAGTCTGTTCATCCTGGGCTACCTCATCCAGGGCGGCCGCGTTGGTTGGCAGCTGTGGGTAACCGTTCGACAGGTGACTGCGATGCACAAGCGCGACAGGCTTGTGAAGCCGGATGAAATCGGCAAGGCGTTCGCGCGTGAGCCGTTCCATCACCTCTGGGCCGAATACCGCGACACACTGCATGACCTGGAAAAGGCAAGAAACGGTTCGGCCACACTGAAGGAGGTGCGTGCGACCGTTCCAGCGGAGGTCTACTTCACGAGGGAAGTCCTCGTCGACAGCCGCCTGTTCGAAGACTTCACCAAACACCTCCCGGGCGTGCTCACGGGTCTGGGCATCATCGGAACGTTTGCAGGTCTGCTTGACGGCCTGGCCAAATTCGATGCGACGTCGTCAGCGGCCGCGGTTGCGGGGCTGAAGCCGCTTCTTGAGGGCGTCGCACACGCCTTCATTGCGTCTGCGTTTGCAATCACCTGCGCGATGTTCGTGACCTTCTCCAGCAAGTTCGTGCTGGCGCTCTTCTATCGTCGTGTGGAGCGTTTGTGCCACGTCGTGGATGCTCTTTATTCGACTGGCGCCGGTGAGGAGTACCTGTCGCGACTGGTTCACGCCTCCGAGAAGTCCGAGGCTCACGCGGCGCAGCTCAAGCAGGCGCTCGTTGAGGACCTCACCACCTTGATGACCAACCTGGTCGAAAGGCAAATCCAGGCGCAGGCCGAGAGCAATCGCGCACTCGGTGCGCACATTGGTGACGCCATCTCCGGAACCCTGTCTGACCCGCTCAAGAAGATGACGGAGGCCATGGAGTCGTCTAGCAAGGGCAACAGCGAAGCCGTGTCCGGCATGCTGGAGTCCATGCTCACCGGCTTCATGGCAAAGCTCGAAGACACGTTTGGTGGTCAGATGCGAGGCATCAACGAGCAGATGGAACGCTCGATGGGAGCGATGACCACCGTGCAGCAGTCGCTGCAGAAGCTTGTCGAGGACATCAACAGCTCGAACGAGCAAGCGGCAAGCCGCTTGAGTGGAACCCTCGAGGATGCGATGAAGAAGTCCGCTGCCAACCAGCAGCTGTTGACAGACCAGATGCGCCAGTTCGTCGAGGACTTCCGCAAGCTCGTTGGAGAAGAACAAGACAAATCCAAGCGCGCGATGGATGATGCCGTCTCCACGGTGATGGAGCAGCTCACCGCTGCGGTCAGTGAACTCGAGTCGTCCCGCCGTTCGGCGGCTGCGCAAGAGCAGAGCCGAAACGAGCACCTCGCGAGCCGGACGCAAGACTTGGTTGGGGGGCTGACCGGGCAGGTCGACGAGCTGCTGAAATCAGTCGCCGAACAGGTGACCCTCACCCAGCGCAACATCGACGCCATCAGTGGTGCGACCACTCGGGCCATCGACGGCATGAACTCCGGTGCGCTGAACATGGGTAGCGCAGCCCAACGTTTTGAGACAGCGGGCAACTCAGTGACCGGGGTGTTCGACCGGTCATCGAAGGTGTCTGAGCAGCTTTCGTCTGCGGCGTCGACCCTTCAAAGCGCAGCTACGGCGGTTCGCCAGGGCTTCGAGCAGTACGACAACACACGAAAGACCGTCGACGCAGGAGTGGCAACCCTCACCACCCTCATTGACAACGCGAAGAAGGAAGCAGGCCTGTCCAAGGACATGCTGCAGGACATGGAAAAGCTCGTCGCTCAGTTGAGGACGGCCGAAGCTCAGAGCTTGCAATACCTGGAAGGGGTCAACAAGACCTTGTCGAGTGCGTTCGAGCAGTTCGGTACGCAGCTCACCGAGCAGGTGCGAAAGGCGGTTGGCGAAACTGACCGGCACCTCGGTGGCGGCGTTCAGCAGCTCACCGGCGTCGTCCAGGAACTTGGGTCGGCACTCTCGCGCATGAAGCGGGTGAACTGATGTTCACGCGCATTGTCCTCAAGCGCGGCGGAAAGGCTGAAGGGGAAAGCCCATTCTGGATTTCTTTCTCGGACCTCATGTCAGCCCTGATGGTGCTCTTTCTTCTGGTCATGGCGGTCACGCTCATCTCCGTGACCAAGGATGTCACGACGGCTGAGCAGCGCAAGATTCAGCGCGAGAAGGACATCAAGGAGTTGATGTCGACCATCCGTGAGCAGTCGCGTGAGTTTCCTGAGGTGAAAGTCAACGAGTCGACCTATCGCATTGACTTGGGAGACGTCGTGCGTTTCGATAGCGGCCGCTCGGACATCCAGTCAAACGGCGCAAGGTTTCTGCGCAGGTATGTGCCTGTGCTGTTGGCCGCGCAGAGTTCTGACCTTGGCCAAAAGTGGGTGCGGCGGATTGTGGTCGAAGGCTTCACCGACCAGGATGGCACGTACCTCTATAACCTGGGGCTGAGCCTGGACCGCAGCCGGCGCGTCGTCTGCGTCCTTTTCTCACCGCCCATGGCCGATGAGGTGGTGCTCACCGACGCACAGCGCAGGCAGATTCGAGACCTCTTTCTGGTTGGAGGCTACTCATTCAACTCAATGAAGAGCTCGAAGGAGGCCAGCCGGCGCGTGGAGTTGAAGGTCGACTTCTGGTCGCTCGATGAGGAAAAGGAAGCAACTCCTGACATGAGCGGCAAGGAGTTCGGGCAGTGCTAAACGAGCCGGCACTCGAGGCACTTGCGAAGATGCTGGCCAGCGTCAACGCCTCGTTTGCTCTGGCCACCGTCAACTTCGGTCGGGTGGAAATCGTTCGTCAAGCATCTGAGAACGCGGCCAAGGTCTTTCAAGAGTACGCGAAAGCGACGCCGTCCAAAGCCGATGCGTATGCCGCGGCGCTTGCATTCGTTCGTGGACAAACGCTTGACGAGCGGCAGGTCGATTTGGTGGCAAGTGCACTCTCGGAACGCATCCTTGAGTATTCTGGCGCGCGTGCGCTGGGACACCGCAAGCTCCCAGAGCTGCTCGATGGTTACGCAGGGGAAGCGGAGCAGGGGAGCTTGTGGCGTCTGACTTGGTTCGGGCTTCTAGGCTCTTACTTCGCGTTCGACCCTCGAAGCATCTCATCTGAAGAGCAAAGTGGCTGGCAGCGGCTTCGCATGCTCCTGGCGCAAACTTGGCCTGTAATCGACCGCGAGAGCGGCCACAACGCGGTTCCAGACTGGGTGCGTGTGGTTCGCGGGGACCCTGACCTCTTGGGGTCGAACGCCGCCAAGAAGTACGCGGCTGACTTCTTGAAGGGCGACGAGTCCGCTGTCCAGAAGCTTGCCGACGACCTTGGCATCCCTGAGTCCAGCTGGTTCTGGCATGAATTGGTCTTGAGCGCGGTGCGAACAGGCACGGCTAAGTCGGACGCCGCGTTCAAAGATTGCATCCCCAGGCTACTTGCGCTCATTCAAGCGCGGCCCGTCTATCGCGATGAGGCCCTTGAACTCTTGCTCGAGCGGTACTTCCGGTGCCCGGACAAGTCCGTTCATCGTGACCTGCGTGACTATGTCGTTCGCAAAGACGTCTGGCGAAACCCAAAGCTCCGGGACGCCGGCTTGGCCACCGCATGGAACCGCGTAAGCGAGGATGTCTGGCGCATGGTGCTGCAGTGGGTCAACAAAGCGAACCTTCGCGACTTCTTCGAGGTCTTGGCCGCGCGTCGGCGCTCGGACGAGGGACGACTGGATTTCTGGAGCGGCTACATGGAGCAAATCTCTTGGACGCGCCTGATTTTCAGCGCGGAGACCAGGTCGCTGGCACATACGAATGCCGGCATCCGCAATCTCATTGCGCGGGAGGAGGACTCCTACGCGACGATGAGTTCCAATGCGGACGTCGACGCATTCATGATGCAGCTTGGCGACTACGTCGTGGTCGAATTCAGCCGGCAACCGAATGCAGCGTATGTCTACAAGGCCGACCAACTGCCGTTTGACCCTTACGGGCGAGAGTACACGGGCACGACCTCCGACTTGAAGCATGGGTTCCACGGCGAAAAGGCGGCGCGCTTCACGCATCAGAACGGTTGGGCGACCGAAGCAGGGCGTGAGCTGAGGCGTCTGGGCATCTACCCTGACGAACCAACGAGCCGGCCTGCCGCGCCCAGGGCGCCACAAACCCGTGCTCCTGCGCCCCGAGCGCCGGACGTGCGAATTCAAGTGCCCGAGCCGCGGACCCAGCAGATTCACGTGGACCCGGGCATCGAGCCCCAGGCTCGAGGCAGTGGGTTGGCAGATGCAGCGCCTCCGGGAGCCACCTTCACGATGATGTATTTGCGCAGTTTCATCGACGGGCATCCTGGCGTGACGCTCATCGACAAGCGCGGCACATCTGGTGGTCGCCTGTGGGTCGAGGACCCGGCACAACGGCTTGGTATCGGAAATGAACTGAAGCGACTCGGCTTCAAGTGGGCGGCGACTCGCCAAGCCTGGTATTACCCGGAGGGTTGATGGGCCTGTTTGACCTATTCAAGAAGAAGCTCGGCGCCGACGCCGTCAACAGAGAGGCGCTGGAGCGGTGCTGGACAGACGATGGCGTGGTCTTACGCTTTCGCAAGCCCTTGCCAGAGGCAACCGTTGACGCACTCTTGGAGGCGACGAAGAACAGTCCGCCGGCGGAGACTTTTCTGACCGCGTACTTGAGTCAACTGGTCGTCGAGGAGCGCTGCACCCTCTCGCCGGACGGTGTGACCATCTCCTGGCCAGTCGTCTACGACCTTCTGAATTCCCCCGAGCATTCAGGCATCGTTGGAGCGCTGGAGATGCCGCCGCTTGACGACATCCGACCCGTGCTGGACTCACGTGCTTCGCTTCCGGACGCGACGTTCGAGGTCGTCTTGGATGGCTGGGTCAAGAACGGCGCCGAAGTCAGTGTTTCGTCGGTGCGGGGTGGCGTTGCCACAGTTGCAGGTCAGGACCATCTGCTTCCCCGCGATGCGTGGCGAACCTATGACGCCGTTCGTCTTTTCGCCATGCGAGGTCAGACAGAGCGAACTCAGCACCAGAACGAGCTCGCGTGGGGAACGATGCGTGCGCACGCGGACGCCGCCGGCGCGCTCTACCGAGGGCCCTACCTCGAGACGACCTATGTCCTGACCCCTCAGACCTTGCGGATGCCCCTGAACAAGGAGGAGACGCCGTTTGGTCGAGTGCTGACGGTCGAACCAACCTTCGAGGGTGCGCCGGCCGGCTGGATGAAGGCTTTCGACGGCTTCAACAGTGTCCAAGGACACTACGACCTCACGCCGCGTGGCGGTGGCCTGGTTAGGGTGGTCATTTCGGAGCCGGTGCGCAAAGTCTTGGAGGTCGTCAAACGCGAGATGCCCGGCAGGCGCGTCTCGGGAAGTCGGGCTGAGCGCTTCGTGCACAACCCGTGGGCATTTCTTGGCGAGACCGCCCACGAAGTACTGACCGAAGACGACTTCGCGCAAGACAAGGCTGCGGCCGGCGCGCTCGCGGCCATCTTCTCGGTCACCCCGCGCATGGATGGCAACCGCATCGAGCGTGTCGACATGGTCGTTACTGAGCACTTCTATGGTGGCTCGGCCAGTACGCGCACGACGCCTTTCAAAGACCATCTTGAACTTGACCAGTTTCTGGGCAGCCTGGAGAAGGCGCTGCACGAAGAACGCGTTCAGGTGGCATGGAACGAGTACGACCTGACGCTCGATGGCGACGCCGCAGTGCAACTGGAACACGGCCGGCAGATGTCCCATCTGTGGCGCACACAGCCAGCCGAGACTATTTCCTTTGACGACGTCTATGAGCTCGAGGGCTACAGCGGCCGAATTGAAGGCATCGGTGTTGCCAAGCCCATCTACGTGCCCCTCATTCAGAAGCCGTCGAGCGAAGATGAGGGCAAGCCCGGCTGGCTTCCAAGTGACTTGACGCCGATGGTCAAGGTCACGCTGGCCGGCCACGAAGGGCAGGTCGTCATTCCGTTGAGTAATGGGTGGGTGGATGAATTCGAAGCCCAGGTGCAGGAGGCTGAAAGGGCTGGCGCACCTCAGGTCGTCAACAGTTCGCTGCCTACACCCGTCGAGACCGGCCAGGCGCGCACGCTGGTCGACAGCTTCCGAACGATGTTGGGCGCGGAAGATAAGGTCAAGTCAGACGGCAGCGGCAAGCCCAAGACGGAGAAGGCGAAAAAGGAGACGCTGCTCGTCAAGCTCAATTTCTTCGGCATGGACTACGTCGAGGAACGGAAGCTGAACTTGGCGTTGCCGGACGACGCGCAAGCTCAGCTGCCCCAAGCCCTGCGGCCCAGCATTTCTCTGAAGAGACATCAGCTGCAGGGGGTTGCCTGGTTCCAGCACCTGGTCTCGCGTGCACCTGTTGACTGCCGCGGGGCGCTCCTTGCGGACGACATGGGCTTGGGCAAGACCTTGCAGTTGTTGACCTTGCTGGCGTGGTACTACCAGGGCCGGCCGGAGAGTAGCCCCTCCATCATCCTCGCCCCCAAGTCATTGGTCGCGAACTGGGACGCCGAAACACGCAAGTTCTTCAACGAGTCGTTTCCAGAGGTGCTCGTCCTCTACGGTCAGAACCTGCAAGACCGCAAGCAGCCTGTGAGCCTCATCGACGAGCAGCTGCGAAGCCGAGGGGTCGTCGAACTCTTGAAGCCCACCTGGACCGGCCAAGCGAAAGTCATCATCACTACCTACGAAGTGTTGACGAGCTACGAGTTCTCGCTGGCTCGCCAGCCGTTCGCGTTCGTCATCTGTGATGAGGCCCAACGCATCAAGACGCCTGGGACCCAGACAACACTCGCCGCCAAGGCGCTGAAGGCGGATTTCCGCATTGCATGTACTGGGACGCCGGTCGAGAACTCCTTGGCTGACTTGTGGTGCCTCTTTGACTTCGTGCAACCTGGTCTACTTGGCGGCCTGGAAGAGTTTGGACGCACCTATCGTCGGCCCATCGAGTGCGACACGCCCGAGCAAAAGGCTGCGCTCAAGATGCTGCAGGAGGTTATCTCCCCTCAAACGCTGCGCCGCACGAAGCTCGATATCGCTGACGAGCTTCCGAAGAAGTACTTCGCCCATCGGGCCGCTAGTGCGAGCGATGTCGGGTTCAAGCAAATCCTGGAGCCGGCCGACCGTCTCGAGGTCAGGATGTCGACGCACCAGAACTTGCTGTACCTGGCGGGACTGAAGAAACTTCAGGATGCGGCCAAGGAAAGCGATGGCCGCAAGCGCGCCCGCCTGTCATTCGGCGCCCTTCATTTGATGAA
>Ga0068855_100008134_pt1 | contig 12677 bp, 9 predicted proteins | sample KBSCornC52_FD_66592 | JGI IMG/M metagenome (GOLD analysis project Ga0068855, IMG submission 66592) | Corn rhizosphere microbial communities from Kellogg Biological Station, Michigan, USA - KBS Corn C5-2 | ecosystem: Host-associated > Plants > Roots > Rhizosphere > Soil ...
TGAGACAAAAGTTGGCGACACTGCGGTTGCAGTGCACCCAGATGACGAGCGTTACAAAGAGTTTGTCGGCAAAGAGTACGATTTTGAATTTGCAGGCGCACCGGTGCATCTAAAAGTTGTTGCAGACACCGCTGTGGATCCGGCATTTGGTACCGGAGCGCTTGGCGTTACCCCCGCGCACAGCATGACTGACTGGGAAATCGCCGACCGCCACCATCTGCCTTTCAAGCAAGTGATAGACAAATATGCCAAGATGACCGTTAATGGTCCGCTTAACGGTAAAAAGGTGCTTGAGGCGCGCGAGGCAGTGCTAGAGTGGCTCAAACAAAACGATTTGTTTATTAAAGAAGAAGACGTCGCACAAAACGTCTCTACTTCAGAGCGCACGGGCGCAATTATCGAGCTTTTAATCATGGAGCAGTGGTTTGTCGCGGTCGATCGAGAATTTACTATTCCCCATTCCGAGATCCCAGGTATAACTAGCGGCAGCTCGACAACACTCAAAAAAATAATGCGCACCGCCGTTGAGAGCGGTGCGGTCGACATGCCGCAAGAGGGTTTTAAAAGCACGTACTTTCATTGGATAGACAACCTCCACGACTGGAATATTTCGCGCCAGATTTGGTTTGGACACCGTATACCGGTGTGGTACAGGGGTGACGAAACATACTGCGGCGTAACTGCACCCGAAGGCGACGGCTGGCAGCAAGAAGAGGATGTTTTAGATACGTGGTTCTCATCTGCGTTGTGGACCTTCTCGACCTTAGGCTGGCCTGAGAAGACGCGCGACTTAGAGGTGTATCATCCAACATCACTCATGTCGCCTGCGTATGAAATTTTGCAGCTGTGGGTGTCGCGCATGATTCTTATGAGCGGCTTCCATTTGGGCCAGGTGCCATTTAAAAAAGTGCTGATACACGGGCTTGTGCGCGCCAAGGACGGCCGCAAGTTTAGCAAGTCACTTAACAACGGCGTTGATCCGCTAGAGATGATCGAAAAGTACGGTGCCGACGCGCTACGCATGGGGCTGATGGTTGGGAGCGCCATTGGCGGCGATATTAAGTTTGATGAAAATAAAATCAAAGCGTACAAACTCTTTGCCAACAAACTCTGGAACATCACGCGCTTTATTTTTGAAAATTCTGGAGGCGTGACGCCAAACGCGTCGTACGCGTACAACGATACCGACGCGGCGTTGTGGGCTGAGTTTGCTGATCTCTCCAAAGATATAACCGTAGATCTTGATACTTACCGCTTTTATTTGGCGGGCGAAAAATTGTATCACTATTTGTGGGACCGCTTTGCTGCAGCGATTATCGAAGAATCTAAACCGATACTTAAAAAAGAGGGAGACGCCGCTGCCAAAGAATCGCGCCAGCAGCTTTTGCTAAACGTGTTGCAAAACTCGCTCAAACTTTTGCATCCGTTTATGCCCTTTATCACCGAAGAAATTTGGAGCTCACTTCCGGGTGCCAAAAATCTGTTGATGATTGAGCCGTGGCCAAAACTTTAGGCTTTATACTGTAAGAGTGCCTGAACTTTCGCCTATTCTTTTTATCGCTTTTTTGGGCGGCGTAGCCCCATCGATACTGTGGCTCGCCTTTTGGCTGTTCGAAGACCGATTGCATCCCGAGCCAAAAAAATTTTTATTCCTAACGTTTATACTCGGCATGCTTGTGGTGTGGCCGGTATTTAAAGTCGAGGAATTTTTTGCTGCCTACGCGACCGGCACGATGGTTTTGCTGCTATGGGCCGGTACGGAAGAGATTGCAAAATTTATCGCGGCGCTTTTTGGCGGACTCCTATGGCCCGTATTTGACGAGCCCTTGGACGCAGTCATTTATATGGTAACTGCGGCACTGGGCTTTTCTGCGGTCGAAAACACGCTCTTTCTGATGGGTTCATTAAACCAAGGGCTGGCGCACGGTATTATTACCGGCGATCTGCGCTTTATCGGCGCCACGCTCTTGCATACGCTCTCGTCGGCAACTATAGGCGTCGCCATGGCGTATGCCTACCGTAAAAACATCGGCATGCGCAAGCTCTACGCTTTCGCGGGAGTTGTCCTTGCGACTGCCTTGCACACGCTATTTAACTTTTTTATACTGGGAGATAGCGGTAGCGCTACCTTCGGCATATTCTTCTTTATCTGGCTTGGTATAATTGCTATACTGCTAACCTTGGAAGACATAAAGCGCTCTGAAGGTTCTCCGTTTACCACACTTCGCAATGGCACGAGATAAAAAATCCCTTTTTGAATGGCTTACCGGCGGCGCTGGTGCCGACGACGACTTTTCTTTTGACGATCTTGAAAGCGGAGGTTCTTCGTCCTATGCTCCGCCTGCGGTGCGCAAACTGACGCCCCAGACCAACGCGCGCCAATCGGACCGATATATGGAAGAAGAGCCGGAAGCTCCAGAAACCGACGGCGAGCTTGCGGTAGACGTGTACCAGTCGCCCACGCACATCATCATTAAGGCTATGATTGCCGGTGTACGCCCCGAAGATTTAGACGTATCCATTACCCGCGATATGGTCACCATCCGCGGCAAGCGCGAGCAGCATAGCGAAGTCACTACGAGCGACTTTTTCTTTCAGGAACTTTACTGGGGCTCTTTTAGCCGCACGATAGTCCTGCCACAAGAAGTAGAGATTGAAGAGGCCGAGGCATCCGAAAAGCACGGGCTCCTGATGATCAAGCTTCCCAAACTTGATAAAGGCCGCCAGGCAAAACTCAAAGTTAAATCAAACTAACAACTCCCCGATTGGGGAGTTTTTAAATAGTAGCAGCTATGGTAAAGTGCTTTTATTGCCTGGGTAGCTCAGTTGGTAGAGCATTTCCCTGAAGAGGAAGGGGTCGCCGGTTCGAGCCCGGCCCCAGGCACCAATTTAGTGCGTAGTCGTGGCAGTAGTAGTGGCAGGATGCTGCTTCAAAAAGTTTCCAAAAAAACTTGATACTTCGGAGCTTAAGGTTTGCGCCTGCGCATTGGTTTGACCAAGCTGCGCGTAGAGGCCTTCGATCTTCTGTACATACGGTTGTGCATACACATAGTAGGTGTAGCCCGATATGGCAACGATTAAAAGCCACCACACGATGGTAAAAAAACGCCCCCACAACACCGAACGGCGCATCTTGTGCAGCAGACGGTTGTTTTCCAAGGTAAGGCGATATATATCCTCTATTTTTGGGTCCATGCAAAAAATTGTAGCATGCACTTTTGGTGCCCTCGGCAGGAATCGAACCTACATCCTCTCCTTAGGACGGAGTAGCTCTATCCATTGAGCTACGAGGGCGCACCATGCAATGTAGCATATTAAAAAGCAAAAAACCTCTGCAAAAGAGAAACGAACAGGCCGCCCAAGTTCCTTTTGACAGAGGTTTTTTGCTTTTTCTAACTACGCTGCAATACCTAGTTTGCCGGCGACCTTTTCGCGGTCAAAGCCTACCATGATAGAGTCACCAATTTGGATTACTGGTACGCCAAGCTGGCCCGTGAGATTGATCATTTCAGTGCGCTTTTCAGCATCGCTCGCCACATCGAAGGCGGTGTACTCCACCCCCTTTTCGGCAAAAAATTCTTTTGCCATCTGGCAAAAGTGACAGGTCGGGGTCGAATAAATCGTTACTTTCTTATCCATACGATTGGTTAGTTATTATTTCTACTCTTTAAGTATAGCATACCTGTCAAGCCAATACTTTATAAAGTAAAGCGGGTGCGGAATGCGAGAATCGAACTCGCGCCCTATGCTTGGGAAGCACATGTTCTGCCACTAAACTAATTCCGCTAAACGCTCACTAATTTACCACACAAAGAGAGCGCGGAGTATCTGCACAAAAATATTGCCGCCTTGCGATGCTGCGGGCGCAGTCGTCGCGTCGTTTTTTTGCACTAATTGTATTTCGCCTTCGCCGGGGAGTGCGACGCCGTAGGACTGGCGCAGTTGCGCTTCCTGCCCTTCTGGCGTTACAAGCGCGTCTACCTGCGCTTGTACGCTTGCTTCTTGCGTTTGCAAATCTTTAAGGTTTTGCTGCGAAGCATCATTGCTTGCGGCAGCCTCGGCAAATTTGCCATACATATTCAAAGCGGCGTGCGCCACACTGAACGTAACCAGTAAGAGCAAAAAAATAAAACTCACGCTTAGCAAAAAGCGCGGTACATCGACTCGTCTTCGTCTAGTGGCAAAAGTTTGCATGAGAGTTTATAATGATGCCATGAATCCTATGTTCGGCAAAAATCGCGACAAATATGTCCGAGTCGGCAGTTGGGTGTTGGCTATTGTCGTGATTCTTTCCATGTTATTGAGCTACTTTGCGCTTGCTCTTTAATTAGCGCGTCAGGGTCAACATGACGGTGTAGACCATAAAAAAGACCAAAAGCCAGGTCGGCTTGATTGGCGGCAATTCGAGCACTTTTACTTTTATATCAGGATCGCGCTGCATGTTAGTGGCTGGTTAGGTACGGTTCTAGTACTGCCGAAAGTCCGTTGATATACTCGCTCCATGCTTCTGGTATATTCATCTCTTGCTGCATCGCCGCAGCGCCGTCATTGCCAAACTCATACACGCTCGCGACAAACACCATGCCGCCCATGCCAAACGTTTTGTCCCAATCGGCAGAGAGTGTTTCCCTGAGCGATTGCATAACATACGGAGCCATGTTGGCGACGTCTTCTTTCGATACGACAAACTGCGGCGCTTCAATGGAAGGCACGATGGTTGCAGTGTCTACGTACGCGCCTGGTACATGAAAGAAGTGTGTTGCAGCGTCGACGCTCGCAACAAGCGGGCTGTCGTCCCCCGCCGGAGTTGCGGGCACGAATGTAACTGGACTGAGAGTAGTAGTTGGCTGAAATTCGCTCATGCCGATGACTACTACTTGGAGCGACACCAGGAGCACAACTGCAAATAAAATCGGACTCAATACGCCAAAGGCAATAACATGTGGGCGCGCTTTTTGCGGTTTAAAAAAATCTCCATACCAAGGTTCGCGCTTGGGAGCAAAATGAAATGGTTTATGTAAAGCTAGTGACGACATATCTATAGTTTTAAATACAGTTAAACAAATACAAGAGGGCACCACCTTCCGGTGGTGCCCTGTTGCTCTTTATAGTACTCCCACATTTCCGACCCTGCAAGCGCCTCTGTGGATATCTATTCAGACTTCACCATTTTTAGGAAAACCTCCTCGGGGATATTGACCCTGCCGCTTGCTTTCATGCGGGCTTTGCCCTTCTTTTGCTTCTCGCGAAGCTTCATTTTGCGGGTGATGTCGCCTCCGTACATATGCTGAGTAACGTCCTTACTCATGGCCGAAAGCGTGCGCGAAGCGAGTATGCGGCCCAATGCCTGACCTTGGATTTTGGTTGCAAACATCTGGCGTGGCAAAATTTTATAGAGTTTGTCGACTGCCGCTACCGCTTCTTCATACGCACGGTGCTTAGCCACGATGCGCGTAAAAGCTGCCACTGGTTCTTCGGCAACCAATATATCAAGGCGGGCAACTTCGGCGACGCGCAACTCTAAAATTTCATATGAGATAGATGCGTACCCCTGGCTGATACTTTTTAACTTATCAAAGAAGTTGCGCATCAACTCGCGCAAGGGCATCACTGCCTTGAGTATGATCCTCCCTTCTGAAAAGGTTTCGGTCGATTCAACAACTGCTTCGTGTTCGTACAACAGTGTTGTTGTGCCACCCAAGTAGCTGGCAGGCAAAATAATTTCTGCTTCGATATACGGTTCCCACACCTTTTTTATCTGACCGAAGTCCGGAAACTGCGGCGGCGAATACACCGACTTTCGCGCGCCATTTTCAAGCTCGACTTCATACGTAATGGTGGGTGTGGTAACTACCAAAGTCAAATTAAATTCACGACGCAAACGTTCGGTCACAATTTCCAAATGGAGCATGCCGAGCAGTCCGCAGCGAAATCCGCGACCGAGTACGCCGGATGATTCTTCTTCGAAAGAAAGAGACGAGTCGGACAAACGCAAACGCGTGAGCGATTGCCGCAGTTGCGTAAAATCATCTTGCGACTCCGGATAGACCGATGCCCATACGACCGGACGCGGCTCGGCATATCCGGCGAGCGCGTGCACTGCACTTCCGCGTGCGCGAATCGTATCGCCGACGCGCGCGAAGCCAGGCTCCTTAATACCGGTCACGACGTACCCGATTGATCCTTGCATTAATTTTTCAGTGGGTGTTGGTTTAGGACTAAACGTGCCAACTTCGAGTGCTTGGAATTTTTTATCGCTTGCTATAAATTCTAAAGCATCACCTTTTTTAATTTCACCTTCAAACATGCGCAGATACACAATCACGCCTTGATGGTCCGAATATTGAAAGTCAAAAATCAAAGCACGCGGATCTTTTACTCCCGTGCTTTCATTTTTCGGCGGAGGCACGCGCTCAATAATTGCTTCAATTAGTTCTTGCACACCCTGCCCTGTTTTGCCGGAGCAGAGCAAAATTTCTGTCTCATTAATTTCAAGCAAGTTTGCGACTTGGTGTTTTACATTTTCGATATCCGCCAGCGGCGAATCAATCTTAGAAATCGCCGGCACAATCACCAAACCCAAATCGCGCGCACTGCGAAGCGTTGTAAGAGTTTGCGCCTGCACGCCCTGCGTGCCGTCAACTAAAAGGATCGCACCCTCAACCGCGGTCATGGCGCGCGAAACTTCGTAGCTAAAGTCTATGTGGCCGGGAGTATCTATTAAGTTAAGTTCATACTCCTCTCCTTTATAGGCAGTATGCATCTTTACCGGCTGCATTTTGATAGTAATGCCACGTTCCCTTTCGAGATCCATAGAGTCCAAAACCTGGTCGCGCATCTTGCGCGCCTCGATAGTATGAGTCACCTCCAAAAAGCGGTCAGCCAAAGTGGACTTCCCATGGTCGATATGGGCAATAATAGAGAAATTGCGTATGCGTTGCACAGAGAGAATGTAGCATTTTTAAGCCCCAAAAACTACCCGGCGACGTCGGTGGGCTCTATTGCCACTGGCGTGGTGTCTTTGAAGAAGCGGCTAAAGGCACCGATCGCTTCTTTGAATTCGGGATTTTTAAAGAGATACAAAATAAATGCAGTAACCAAGAGGCCCGCGATGCCCGACAGCGCGCCCTGTGCGATGATCCCGATCGCGGTATTGATGGTGCCCACCGCCCCGGTGTAGGCGAGTATCACGTATGTTACGCCCGCGCCGATAATCGAAGCACTAAAGGTTTGGAACGAGTGGCCGAGCAATCGCCTGGCGGAAATAGAAAAATCTTTACAAAAGAAAAAGAAGCTCACAACGCACTCGGCGATGGATCCTAAACTAAGCCCTAGCGCGAGCATCAAAACGGTCGTGCCCGGAATGCCCGATACGCGGAAGATCGCCTCGATAAAGTCGCGCATAAACTGGCTGCTATGAAAGAGTTCGATTAGGAAAATCGAGCTCCCTACCGACACTACGACATCGACGATGCCATAGTAAAGAGGCTTGCGCGTATTGCCTGCCGCGTAGTAGGCGCGCGCGATTAAAAGCGAAATACTCTGCGCTGCGAGTGAGAGTATAAGAAGTGCGAGCGCCGCAGCAACCAGGCGCGTTGCCGACCAGTCAAACTGCCCTGCGCCGAGTATCACGCGCACAAGCTGCGCGCGCAGCACGATGATAAACACCATTGCCGGCATGGACCAAAAAATAATGTGTCGGAGCGCAGTCTCTATATATTGAGAAAATTCTTGTTTTTTGCCGGCGGCAAAGAGACGCGCCAGCGTTGGAAATGCCGCGACCGAGTATGATACGCCAATGATAGTCAGCGGCACCGCCTGCAAATTGTACCCAAAGGTAAATACCGCGATTGATCCGGCAGAAAGCAAAGACGCGAGCGCAGTGATTGCCAGCAATGATATCTGCCCCGCTGCAAGCGCAAGCGTGCGCGGGATTGAGAGCGCCAATACTTCCCAAAAACTTTTAAGCATCTTTGTACGGCCGAGATGGGCTTCGCGCGGCTCAGAGAAAAAGAACGGCACCTGCACCAGCATGTGCAGGAGTGCGCCTATAACGACGCCCCATCCCAAGCCCCCGATGCCAAAACGCGGATACAAAAATACGGCGCCAAAAATAATACCGATGTTGTAGAGCAAGGGTGAAACTGAATACAGTACAAAGCGGTGACGCAGCTGCGTGAGCGATGCAAGCGTGTTTGACGCGCCCAAAAGTATCGGCTGCAAAAGTAAAATGCGTATAAGAAGTATGAGCTCGGCTTTGCTTGCCGGATCAACCGCAATGCCTGGCATCAAAATTTGTACCAATTCGGGAACAAAAAAGGCGGCGATAGCGCCAATGCAGGCCATACCGATAAAGAACACCCACAGCGTGTCGCGCAAAAACGCAATTAAGTAACCTGGATTTTCCTGCTCTAGTTTTGAAAGTATCGGCAACAGTGCATACAAAGAAAGAAGCGACGCCACCGTCGCAAATAAAAAATCGGGAATGCGAAATGCCGCGTAGTAGAGATCGAGCGTGTGCGATGCGCCAAACTGCGCAGCCAAAATGCGGTCACGCAAAAGGGCGAGAAACTGCGAAAGCAGCGCAAAGCCGGCTAACAAGTAGGCGGCTTCGTGCATGCTGCGGACTTCTCGCCCGACCGCGGAGAGAAAACGGACCTTCATTCCCTCAGTGTACCCTATTGTAGGGCTAACTTAAAGGACTTTTTAGCCTGTTAAATAATACGGCAAGTTGGCTACTGCGATATGGGCGCAGTGCTGCGATCTTGCGGCGTATTGGTTACTGGTGGTTGCGCGCCCGCAAACGGATCTTTGCCGGCTTGAAGGTTGCTCAAGATCAACTTAACTTCACTGTTGTCAGGATTGCTCGCTGCCAAATCTTGGAACTGCTTGATAGCACCCGCGTTGTCTTTGAGGATGTAGTCGGAAAGCCCGAGGAAGTATTTGGCGTTTGCATAGTCAGACTGGATGTTGACTGCCTGCGTAAGCGCCGTCGCCGCGTTTTTTGCATCACCCGCCGAGTAGTACAAGAGGCCAAGCTCAAACCAAATGGGTGCCACACCTGGCGCAGTCTGTGCTGCAGCGGTTGCCGCTTTGATAGCACTCGGAATATCTTTGTTGGCGACATCAAGCTGCACTACCAGTAAAATTGCGTCGGTGTAGTTCGGTTTAAGCGTTAACGCCTGAGTAAGATACTGTGTCGTCACGTTTTGATCGTTTTGCGTTGCCGCAAGGCGCGCGATAGCAAGCGGGATAGATGGATTGGTCGGATTTTGTTTTTGCGCTGCTGCGTACGTTGTAGCGGCCGTGTTGGCAGCACCCTGGACGTTAAGCGTTGAGAGGAAGTCGTAGATCTGCCCAAGCTGCAAAGTCGGACGGTAATCCTCTGGATTGAGCTTCTGTGCCATAGTCGCAGCATTGATCGCACTTTGTACTACGCCCGCAAACTGTTGCTGCAAAGTTGCAGTGTCAGTTGACTTGGATTGTGACAATTGTTGTATTTGCGCACTGTACACATTTACCAAAAGGCGTAGCGCATCGCCGGTTGTTTCTATTTTGCTGCTTTTGTTTGCGTCAGCAAGTGCACCCGACACGTTGCCTGCCGAAAGATCAGCGGTGCCCTTTCCTACATATGCTTCAGCAACGAGCCTGCGGCTTGTAGCAAACCCGCTCCAGAGCGCAAGTACCAACACCACTGCCATCGCGACGTATGTACCAATTGTCAGAAGGCCGCTTGAGGGTGCTGTATCGTCGAGCGCCGGCTGGCCCTGGCGCCAAAGAAAGCCAAACGATGCGCCCGTAAGCACAAATGCGAGCAGGATCAGGTTTTGACTCGGCGCATAGAACACGAGCGAAGCATAGGTAAAGAGGCTTGCGATACCGAGCGTCGCGGCAACGATCCTGTCTTCGCGGCTGAGTACCCCAAGACGCACCACGCGTATGAGTCCTGCGACAACTAAGAGTAGCGGCATAAACCACGCAAGTACGCCAAGCAGGCCCACCGTGCCAAGCGCCGTTACCAAAGTTGAAAAGCCCACGTTGAAGTCGAGGTTCCAGAATGATGACTGATTAACTTCGGCTGGCTTGTGGAGTATCCACTCGTCGCCAAAAGTATTAGGACCGGTACCAATGACCGTGCGCTCGAAGGAACCGTTGCGCGCAGCGCTAATAATATCCATGGTCGAGCCGTAAGACGGACGAACTTCAAGTGATGAAACCGGAAAGAGTTTGGTGAGCCCTAAGTTAAGCGACGAACCAAAGAAAAGAAACAGGATTGAGATGACTGCGGATGCAACCGAGAACCACGGCATCCTGCGCGACCAGTGCAGCGTCTGACCGTCGCCGTGGTGGCGCGCGGTCAAAAAACCGATGATCGCAATAACGACTGAGAATGCGAGTACCAAACCCCACACGAGCGAAAAGTTGATGATGCCCAACAGCACCGCAAGTGCCGCGAGTGCAATACCAACGACGATCCGCCACGCATTGGTGAGCGAGCCCAAATCAACGCGTTCCAAAAGGAACATCGAAAGAAGGCCGACTAAAATGCCCAGGTCATTCCATTTACCAACTAGGTTTACCGAGCGATCTGCGAAGGTTGCGAACGTAATACCCGGCGCACCAAAAAGAATAGAGAGAAGCTGAAACACACTTGCTGCAATGAGAGACCAGAACACTACCGTAAGAAGCATGCGTACGCCGCGCAGCGTCCTAAAGTAGGAAAACGACATGACAAAGGCAAGAAACGCCAGCACCACAAAAAGCACCGTGTCCGCTTCGACGCCAAAACCCGCGTACGCAACCGAAGGGTCAATTGACCTGAGCGCGCTCAAGACATACACAATCGGTAAAAGGCCTACCAAAAGTAGGCCAAAAAAACCGTATGAGCGCGTGACTTCGCGCGTACCGCCGCCTACTACAAACAGCACCGCCGAAATCGCCAAACAAATGGCGAAGATGGCTATTTTGCCCAATTGGAACGGAAACCACGCGGTCGGAACGACGAGCACCAACGCCAGAACAATACCGGCGAGGTAGATCCATCGCGACCACATCGAAAGCTTCGAATACATATTCGATATCGATTAACAATTAATCGCTAGCTATTATATAGAGGAGGACTAATCCCCGTTTGTTAGACCAGCTACCTACATCATAAAGCGGAAACCCGCCTTTAGGGCGGGTTTTCCACAGATGCGCGCGCGTCTGTAAGCCGAATTCTGTTCCTCTGGCCAGTTAGACCAGGTAGAGCAGCAATTTATCTGGGCCCAATGTCGCCACTGGGCTCGAGCGGCACTCTCTATTGCTAGAGCACGGCCTTGCACTTAGGTAAGGATTTAGCCGTTTCACCCGAACTAAATCGGTTCGTCACTGTTCGCACCTCTTTTGCCCGCATAGAGCAAACGACAGGCATTACCTGCTACCTTCTTAACCCTTCACGATTTAAAAACCGAGGGTAAGTGTTCGGACTTTCCTCCCCTGTTATTACACAAGAGCTGCTGCTAAACGCGCTTTCTATATTATAGCACAAAAATCTATAAATTAAAGCTTTGCGGCCGGTGGCTCATCAATAGCTCACCTGCCCTTCACCTCTCTTCAGTACCATTACTACTATGCGGAGCGTGACAGGCCCTGCTGGTTTATCACTTAACGAATAAGAATTTTATGAGCAATTCCTCACAAATAACCTCACCACGGTTAGGCATTATGCTGGCCGGCATCGGCATACTTCTGATCGGCAGTTTGCTCCTACTTGCGCAGGCACACGCTGCACAAACGGGCACAGAACCTGTGTTAAGCAATATAACAAGTGCGCCTACAGAGACGGGCGCGACCATCACCTGGACGACTGATCAGGCTTCAAATAGCCAAGTGGTCTACGGCACGACGAGCGGCGCTGAAAACGCAATGTCTAGTTTAGGCGACACCGCTTCTGGCACCATTGCGCATACGTCCTTCCTTGGCGGACTTTTGCCTAACACGACCTACTTCTACAAAGTGGTGTCGCAGCTGGTTGGCAGTACCACAAACGCAATCGCAACATCGTCCGAACAATCGTTCATCACCACAAACATGGCAAGCACTACCGGCTCTACGACCGCACCGGTAATCAGCACGGTTATAGCAACGCCGACCGACACCTCGGCAACCATCACCTGGGTGACCGATCAATCTTCCAACAGCCAGGTTAAGTACGGCCTCGACGCCAACTACAGCAACTCTACGGTACTTAATACTGCAAGCACGACGAACCACTCAGAAGTGATTGCTGGCCTTACCCCAAGCACTACGTACCATTTCGCAGTATTCTCTGGCAACGGTACCGCCATCGGCACTTCAACTGACATGATGTTTACCACGGCAACTGCTTCAACTACCACTTCGACTACTACTACTCTCACAGCGCCGACGATAACCAACGTGCTTGCATCTACTACTGACACTTCTGCAACGGTTACTTGGAGTACCGATGTCAATGCAACTTCGCAAGTGCTCTATGGTCTCAACACCAACTACGGCAATATGAGCACGCTTGCCGACACCGGCACTGGCGTCATGAGCCACTCGGTGCTGCTTATTGGCCTCACGCCCAACACGACGTATCACTTTAAGGTACAGTCGTTCACTGGATCAAGCACTACCTCGAGCTCGACTGACATGACGTTTGTCACTACCAA
>Ga0068855_100008136_pt1 | contig 12675 bp, 12 predicted proteins | sample KBSCornC52_FD_66592 | JGI IMG/M metagenome (GOLD analysis project Ga0068855, IMG submission 66592) | Corn rhizosphere microbial communities from Kellogg Biological Station, Michigan, USA - KBS Corn C5-2 | ecosystem: Host-associated > Plants > Roots > Rhizosphere > Soil ...
AGGCGCCCAACGGGTTCCGCTACGTGAACGGCACGCCGACCGATTGCGTGCACATGGCGGTGACGGGCCTTCTCGATTTCGAGCCCGACGTGATCGTCTCCGGCATCAACTCCGGCTCCAACATGGGCGACGACACGCTCTACTCGGGAACGGTCGCCGCGGCGACGGAAGGCTACCTCCTGGGCATCCCCTCGATCGCGGTCTCCCTCGTGGGCAAGGAGTTCCGCCATTTCGCCACCGCCGCGCGGGTCGCGCGCGAGCTGGTCGAGCGCCTCGCCCGCGCGCCGCTGGGGGCCCCGGTGCTCCTCAACGTGAACGTGCCGGACGTGCCTTTCGAGGAGATCGCCGGGATCGAAGTGACGCGCCTCGGGCGGCGCCACAAGGCGCAGCCCGTGGTCCCCGGCAAGAACCCGCGCGGCGAGACCGTGTACTGGGTGGGAGCGGCGGGGCCCGCGCGCGAAGCGGGGCCGGGGACGGACTTCTACGCGCTCGAGCGCGGCGTCGTCTCGGTCACGCCGCTCCAGGTGGATCTCACGCACGCGAGCCAGATTCCGCTCGTCTCCGGATGGATCGAGCGATGAGCGGACGGGGGGATCGGACGTGACGCAGCGCGATGCGCTGTCGGGCATCGGCATGACCTCCGAGCGCACGCGCCTTCGCATGATCGAGGCGCTGCGCAGGGACGGCATCACCGACGAGCGCGTGCTGGCCGCGATGACGGAGATCCCGCGGCACCTCTTCGTCGAGGAAGGGATCGCATCGCGCGCCTACGAGGATGTCCCGCTGCCGATCGGCCAGGGCCAGACCATCTCGAGCCCGGCGATCGTGGGGCTCATGACGCAGCTCCTCCTCGAGAAGCAGCCCATGGCGAAGGTGCTCGAGATCGGCACCGGCTGCGGCTACCAGACCGCGGTGCTTGCCCGCCTCGTGAAGGAGGTCTATACCATCGAGCGGATCGCCGCGCTCATGGACAAGGCGCGCCGCCACCTGCGCGACCTCCGGTTCTACAACGTGCGCTACAAGCACGCGGACGGCCACGCGGGATACGCGGAGGGCGGCCCCTACGACGGGATCCTGATGGCCGCCTCCGCGACGCACGTGCCCGAAGCGCTCAAGCAGCAGCTCGCCGTCGGAGGCCGCATGGTCCTTCCCGTCGGCACGGAGGACCAGTGGCTTTACGTCGTCGATCGCACGGAGAACGGGTTCGTCGAGCAGAAGCGCGCCGCGGTGCGCTTCGTGCCATTGCTGCCGGGAATCGCATGAGCGCGCGCGCCTGCGCTTGCGTGCTGGTCGCGCTCCTCGCGGGCTGCGCGGCACCGCGGCCCGCGCCCGTGGTCGACCGCGGCCCGCCGCCGGTGCCCGCCGTGCAGCCGCCGCCCGCAGCGGAGGCGCCCGCTCCGAAGCCGCTTCCCACGCACACGGTCAAGCGCGGCGACACGCTCGTGAGCATCGCGCTGCAGTACGGGCTCGATTATCGCGAGCTCGCCGCGTGGAACGGCATCACGAACCCGGCACGCCTCACCGTGGGCCAGGTGCTCGTCCTCGCGCCGCCGCCCGCGATGGCCGGAAGTGCCGCGGCACCCTCCGCGAGCGCTCCGGCTCCGGCTCCCGGCTCCCCGATCGCGACGCCGCTCGTCTCGGCGGGCCCCCCGATCGAGGCGCGGCCGCTCGCGAATACGCCGACCGTGAAGGTCGAGCCGCGCGGCCTCAAGGTGCCCTATTCGGACAAGGCGCTCGCGCAATTCTCGGCGCCGGAGACCGTGACGATTCCGGGGACCACGACCGAGGCGCCGGCTCCCGCCATGGCGACGCCCAATCCGCCCGTCGAACCGCCCAAGGCGGGCACTCAGAAGGAGGATGTGGACTGGATGTGGCCCGCCAAGGGCAAGGTCGTCGGCCCGTTCTCCGAGGCGAGCAAGGGCATCGACATCGCGGGCAAGCGCGGCTCGCCCGTCGTCGCGGCCGCGGCCGGGCGCGTGATCTACGCGGACGCGGGCCTGCGCGGATACGGCAAGCTCGTCATCATCCGCCACAACGACACCTGGCTCTCGGCCTACGCGCACAACGACAAGATCCTCGTGAAGGAGCAGGACGAGGTGAAGAAGGGCCAGAAGATCGCGGAGATGGGCTCGACCGATACCGACCAGGTGAAGCTCCATTTCGAGATCCGGCGCCAGGGAAAGCCGGTCGATCCCTCGAAGGTCCTACCTCCGATGTAGCGCGCGCCCGTCGAGCGCGGCGCGCAGCGCCGCGAGCGCGGGCTCCCAGTCGCCGTCCACGGACTGGCGGCGCACGGCCGCCTCCGGAAACCACGGCGAGCGAGCGCCCGCGGCTCCCCAGCGCCATTCCGGCGGTTGCGGCACGAGGAGGTCGACCGCGCCGCCCACGCCCGCGCGCAGGTGCACGTTCGCGTTGCTCACCGTGACGTAGCCGTCGCAGCAGGCGAGGAGCGCCAGCATGCGCTCGAGGTCGTCGCTCGCCGCGCTGAAATCGTGCACGGGCGCGCCGATCGCCTCGGTGATCCGCCGGGATTCGTCCTCGCGGGGAAGCCGCTGCACGCCGATCCATGTCGCGGCGAGGCCGCGGAGCGCGCCGCCCAGCCGCTCGACGGGAACCTCCTTCACCTGCGTGCGCGAGGGTCCGGCCGAGGCGAGCCCGCCGCGCCACGTGAGCGCGATCCACGGCCGCGGTCCCGAAGCCGCGAGCGCCCGGCGCGCTTCGGCCGCGCGATCCGCAAGCGGCGAAAGGGCGAGAGGCGGCGGGAAGCGCGCCGCGTCGTCGGCTTCCAGGAGCCACGGGAGGTCGCCGATCATGACGCTCTCCAGCCCGTCCGCGGGCGCATCCGCGGCGGCGACACCGAGCGCGAAGTGCCCGGTGCGGGCGAGCATTCCGTGCAGGCGTGCGTCGCCTCGAAAGGCGAGCGCCGCGCCGCGGCGCGCGAGCTCCGGCGCGAAGCGCAGGAAGAAGAGCACGTCGCCCAACCCTTGCTCCGTGCGCAGCGCGAAGCGCCGCCCGGCGAGGGATTCCGGAAGCCGTGCCGCGCCCGGATCGGGCGCCGTGGCCGTGAGCCCCTGCGCGACGAGCCTCCAGCGGTACTCGGACCACCCTTCCGCATAGCGCCCCGTCGCGAGGAGCGCGCGCGCGAGATTCTGGCGCGCGGCCGCGAAGCGCGGCTCCGCCGCGATCGCCGCGCGGTATTCCGCGATCGCATCGTCGAACCGGCCCGCCGCCTCGAGCGCGAGGCCGATGTTGTTGTGCGCCTCGAACCACCGGGGATCCACCTCGAGCGTGCGCCGGAAGCACGCGATCGCCGCGTCGATCCGGCCGGTGTCGCGCAGGAGGAGCCCGAGGTTGTTGTGGAAGTCGGCGATCGTCGCGTCGCGCTCGAGGGCGGCGCGCATCAGGCGCTCGCCCTCCGCGAGGTCGCCGCGTTGCCAGGCCGCGAGGCCGAGATAGTGCGTAGCGATCGCATGGCCGGGCTCGCGGTCGAGAATCTCGCGATAGGCGCGCTCCGCTTCCTCGATGCGGCCCTCCCGGTGGGCCGTGAGCGCGTCCCGCACGATCGCGTCGGGACCGGAGCCCGCCAGGCGGCCGTGGCAGTCCTTGTAGCGCCGGCCGCTTCCGCACGGGCACGGGGCGTTGCGCCGGATCGGCTCCGGCGACAAGGCGGGGACGGGAGGGACGGCGCTCACGCCGCCTGGAAGTGGCGCACGCGCATCGCGAGCTCGCGCAGCTCCTCGCGGGAAGCGCCGGCGCCGTAGCGCGCCGCGACGTAACGTTGCGTGATGTCCTCCGCCGCCGCGGCCCATTCCGGCTTCGCGGCTTTCACGCGCGCGAGGAAGTCGAGCGGCCCCTCGTGCGGCTGGCGGGCGAGGCCCGCGCGGGCGAGCTTCGCGCAGAACCGGTTCCACGCGACGAGGGACGCCTCGCTGCGGCGCGGCCGCTCGCGCACGAGGAGGCCGAGGGTGATCGCGCCGCCGATCGCGAACGTCGCGACGAGGAGCCAGAAGCCGAGCGTGCGCCAGTCGACCGACGCGTAGCCCAGGCGCGCGAAGAAGTCGCGCTGGCGCGTCGTGTCGTAGCCCACGACCCACTGGTCCCACCGGCCGTTGATCATCTGCCAGCCGAAGCGCAGGCTCGCCAGGACTCCGAGGCGGTCGGAAGCGATGAGCCTCGGGATCACCCCGATGGGCCCGAGCGCGGCGTTCACGCCCTCGTCGACGCGCAGCGGCGAGACCGCGGCCGTGGGGTCGACCCGCAGCCACCCTTCGCCCGGCAGCCAGATCTCGCTCCACGCGTGCGCATCGGACTGGCGCACGATGAGCTCGTTGTCGAACGGATTCACCTCGCCGCCCTGGTACCCGGTCACCACGCGCGCCGGGATTCCGGCCGCGCGCATGAGCAGCGTGAAGCTTCCCGCGTAGTGCTCGCAGAACCCGCGCTTGGTGTTGAAGAGGAAATCGTCGTACGGGTCGTGGGGATCGAGCGGGGGCGGCTCGAGCGTGTACGTGAACTCGCGCCGGAAGAGCTGCGCCGCACGCTCGACGATCGCCCGCGGGTCGCTCGTCTCGGCGGCCCACTCGCGGCCCAGCGCGACGGTGCGCGGGTTGCGCGTCGGATCGAAGGACCTCGCCCGGCGCAGCACCGCCCGGTTCTCGTCCGCGCCGTAGCGGTAGTCGAGCCACGACGTCATCTCGTAGCGGCGCTTCTCGTCGAGCGGCCGGCGCGTGCGCAGCTGGAGGTCGGTCGTGAGGACCGCGTTCTCGGGGGGCCGCGCCGGGACGTCGAGCGCGAAGAGCGCGTTCTGGGAGTTCGGCTCGACGATCACCTCGTACCTGGCGGGCCGTCCGATGCGGGCGTAATCCGTCTCGGGGGCGATCACCGGCGGGGCCGCGCGCCATGTCGTTCCGTCGAAGAGGGTGAGCACGGGGCCGCGCCAGTAGAGCAGGGAGTAGGGCGGACGGTCGCCCTCGAAGCGCACGCGGAAGGCGACGGCATCGGACTTGATGAGCTCGCTGATCTTGCCCGGGGACATCGTGTCGGAAAGGCCGGTGCGCCCGGTTTGCGTGTCCCGGGGGAGCGCCCAGAGGGGCCCCTGCACGCGCGGGAAGAGCAGGAAGAACGCCACCACGAGGGGAAGCGCCTGGACCACCAGCGCGGCCGCGGGCCGCAGGCGCTCGGCGAGCCGCGGCGCGCGTCCCACGCGGTTGAAGCCGATCAGCGTGGCGGTGAAGATCCAGACGCAGGCGAGCAGGTAAATCCCCAGCGGGATCGTCTGCGAGAAGAGGAAATTCGTGAGGACGAGGAAGAAGCCGAGGTAGATCGAGAGCGTGACCTCGCGCTGCGTGCGCATCTCGAGGAGCTTCAGCGCCGACATCACCACGAGGAGGGTCACGCCGCCCTCGCGCCCGCCGATCCGGCCGAACTGCAGGTAGGTCCCGATCGTCGCGGCGATCGTGATCGCACCGACGATGAGCCGCGACGGGAAGTGGATCGCGGTCCACGAGATCCACGCGCGCCATGCGAGCACGACGATGAAGAAGACGCCGACCCAGTACGGAAGGCGGAAGAGGTGCGGCGCGACCACGAAGAGCATCGCGGCGAGGAGCCACAGGACGTTGCGGACGTCCAGGTGCGGCGAGTACGACGGGCTCTTCACGCGCCGCCCTCGAAGAGCGCGAGCGCCTCGAGGCAGCGCGCGCGGTGGCCCTCGCCGCGGTCGGCCGCGATGCGCGTGCCCGGAAGCCGCAGGCCGTACGCCTGTCCGAAGTCGTCGGCCTGGATCACCCAATGCGCGAGGATCGCGAGGCGCCCTTCCGTGTCGGGCGCGTGGGCGTCCTCCCAATCGATCCAGAGCTCGCTCGAGGCCATCGCGCTGAACTCCTTCGTGAGGAGGCCCTGCCCGCGCGCGAGCGCCTTCCACGCGATCTTCCGCGGCGAATCGCCGGCGTGATAGGCGCGGAGCAGGTTGAACTCCTCGTCGCCCGCGACGGGGATGCCTTCCTCGGCTTCCTCGCGCCCCTCCTGCGGCGGCGATCCGGCGGTCGGGTCGGGACGGGGATAGACGACGACCGCGAGGTCGAACTCCACGTACGACCAGGCGTGGAAGAGCCCCAGGGGATAGCGCGTGAACACCTCGAGCCGCCCGCAACGGACGATGCCGCGGCGCCGCGTCTGCACGGGAACGGCGATCGTGCCGGGCTCGCCGGTGCCGATGTCGGCGTAGACGGCGTCCTCGCCCTTGCGCCGCAGCCCGATGGAGAAGCGCGTGAGCGAGGGCGACTCGACGGTGATGCCGAAGGATGCGGTGTCCCCGGCGAAGACCGGATCGCAGCGTCCGGGCCGCAGGCGCAGGTGCGCGAGGTTGCGCCACGTGTGCAGCATCGCGACTCCCGCCATGCTCCCGAGGAGGAACGTGAGGAGGAACCCGAGCGAGAGGTTGTAGTTGATCGAGGCGAGGAGGAGGAGGAGGACGGTGAGGGCGAACCCGTAGCCCTGGCGCGTCGGCAGGATGAAGATGCGGCGCTGGACGAGCGTCACCGGCGGCGTCTCCGGCGCCGCGGCGCGGAAGATCCAGTCGGAGACGGACTGCCTCAGGTCGGCGAGCACGGGCACGGGCCGCGGCGCGGGGACCCGCTCAGGGGATGGGGACGGCGGCGATCAGCTCGCGCGGCGCGTCGAAGCCGCTCTTCACCGCCTCGGAGTTGCCGTGCAGCCGGTGGCCGACCACCGCGGGCAGGGTCGCCTGCACGTCTTCCGGCAGCACCTGCCGGCGCCCTTCCATCAACGCCCACGCCTGCGCGGCGCGCAGGATCGCGACACCCGCGCGCGGCGAGAGCCCCTGCGTGAAGCGCGGGGAATGGCGCGTATGGTGGATGAGCCCCTGCACGTAATCGAGGAGCGCATCGGAGACCTGCATCGAAGGAACCGCTTCCTGCAGCTCCTTCAGCTGGACGGGCGTCATCGCCGGGGGCAGGTGCGCGATGAGCTCGCGCCGCTCCGCGCCGCGCAGGAGCTCGCGCTCGGCCTTCGCGTCCGGATAGCCGAGGCTGATGCGCATGAGGAAGCGGTCGAGCTGCGACTCCGGCAGCGGGAACGTTCCCACCTGGTGGAGCGGGTTCTGCGTCGCGATGACGAAGAAGGGCTCGGGAAGGGGCCGTGTGGCGCCCTCCGCGGTGACCTGGTGCTCTTCCATCGCCTCGAGGAGCGCGCTCTGCGCCTTGGGGCTCGCGCGGTTGATCTCGTCGGCGAGGATGATGTGCGAGAAGATGGGCCCGGGATGGAAGCGGAAGGTCGAGCTCGCGCGATCGAAGACGGAGACGCCGATGATGTCCGCGGGCAGCAGGTCGGAGGTGAACTGGATGCGCTGGTATTCGAGGCCGAGGAGGCGCGCGAGGCAGTGCGAGAGCGTGGTCTTCCCCACGCCGGGCACATCCTCGATCAGCAGGTGGCCGCGCGCGAGGATGCAGGCGATGGCGAGCCGGATCTGCCGCTCCTTGCCCAGGATGACCTGTCCGGCCGCGGCGACGACCGCTTCCGTGGGCCCGGCGGAGATGCGGCTGCGAGCGTCGATGAGCATGGGAAAAAGCGGAATCCTGTCAGCCGTTTACGGTGTGAAGCGTCATGCGGCACGAGGATATCATGGCCCCCGGCCGGCGCCGCGGTTCCCATGCCGGAACATTCCGCTTGGAAGGCTGTTTAACTCCAATAGTTGCAGGCGCGCTCATGCCTGACAATGAAGGTCCGAACATGCGAAGACTCGTTGCCGCGCTCTTTCTCTGCCTCGCGCTGCCCGCCGCCGCGCAGGTCACGCCGGCCGCCAACTACACCGACATGTGGTACCTCGCCTCGGAGTCCGGGTGGGGCGTGAGCTTCACGCAGCACGCGGGATCGAACCAGGTCTTCGCCGTCTGGTACACGTACGATCCGCGCGCGGCGGATGCATCGGGCGCCGGACGCTTCAAGCCGCTCTGGATCGTGATGCCGGGCGGGACGTGGACCACGCCCACGTCGATCACCGGGCCGGTGTACGTGACGAACGGGGAGCCCTTCTCGCAATCCGGCGTGAGCAAGGGCGCGACGCAGGTGGGAAGCTTCACCTTCGCGTTCTCGGGCACCGCGAACGGCACGTTCTCGTACCACATCGCGCCGCCCGCGGGGCTTGCCCAAAGCGATCCCGCGTTCGGCCTTCCGGCGTTCTCGGGCACCAAGAGCATCACCCGGCAATCGTTCTAGAAAGCACTAGAATCCGGGGATGGCGACCGTCCTCCTCACCCATCCCGACTGCGTGCGCCACGAGATGGGCGCGGGCCACCCGGAGTCCCCGCAGCGCCTGAAGTCCATCCTCGCCGCGATCGAGGGATCCGGGCTCGCCGCGAAGCTCGACAAGCGCGAGGCGCCCGAAGCGAAGCGCGAGCACATCGAGCGCGTCCACGAGCGCGAGCACGTCGACTTCATCTTCGATTCCGCGCCGGCGAGCGGCTATGCCTACCTCGACCCGGATACCTCCATGAACGCGGCATCGCTATCGGCGTCGCTCCGCGCGGCGGGCGCCCTCGTCGCCGCGACCGACGCCGTGATGTCGGGCGAGGCGAAGGCGGCCTTCTGCGCGGTGCGCCCGCCGGGCCATCACGCGACGCGGCATCGGCCGATGGGCTTCTGCATCTTCAACAACGTCGCGATCGGCGCCGCGCACGCGCTCGCCGCGCACGGCCTCGCGCGCGTGGCCGTCCTCGACTTCGACGTGCACCACGGCAACGGCACCGAGGACGCGTTCCACGACGATCCGCGCGTGATGCTGTGCTCGACCTTCCAGCACCCGTACTACCCGTATTCCGGCGCGGATTCCGGCAACGACCACATCATCAACGTGCCGCTTCCGGCGATGACGGACGGCCGCGGCTTCCGCGCGGCGGTCGAGCGCTTCTGGATGCCCGCACTGGAGTCGTACCGTCCGGAGCTCGTGTTCGTCTCCGCGGGGTTCGACGCCCACCGCGACGATCCGCTCGCCTATCTCAAGCTCGAGGACGAGGACTACCGCTGGGTGACCGAGCGCCTGGTCGAGGTGGCCGATCGCCATGCGGGCGGCCGCGTCGTCTCCACGCTCGAGGGCGGCTACAACACGGAAGCCCTCGGACGCTGCGTCGTCGAGCACCTGCGCGCCCTCATCGACTGAGGGCCTCGCGCGGATCGCGGCACGGCCCGCGCACCTCGAACCGCTTCGCGCGCGACCGGGCGCCGGAAACGAGCCGCACGTCGCGAGGCGCGACGCCGAGCGCATCGGCGATGAATTCCGCGAGCGCCGCGTTCGCGCGATCCTCGAGCGCGGGCGCCTGCACGCGGATCTTCAGCGCCTCGCCATGCACGCCCGCCACCTCCGTGCGCTTCGCGCCGGGCTGCGCGTGCACGCGGAGGATCCAGCCGCCGGGGTTGGGGGTGCACCAGGTCACGGGAGCGGCGTCGTGGCCAGGTGGCGGCCCCGGTTCTCCGATCCCGCGTCGTCGCACCCGTGGCTCTTCGGTGCGTGTCCGAAAACTTGGAAATCATGGACAGCCCCGGAGGCGCATCTCCTGCGCGCGGCCACCGCGGGCTGTCCATGATTTCCAGTTTTCGCACGCACTGCCGCGTGCATGCTGCGCCCGCACGCGCTCGAGCCGCGACGACAGGGATCGGAGAACCGGGGCCGCCACCTGTCCCCGACGATTTCCGCTCGCTCGCCGCGGTGCCCGACGCCGGCACCGCCCAGGGAGTGGAAGGCTGGCAACCGTTTCCATCTCCGTGGAGTCGCGGACCCCAGCGCGCGTGCCGCAAGCGGCCGAAAATCTATGACGCGCCCCGCATGAATGGCCATGGTGCGTGCGCATCGAGGGCGGCGTCGAGATTTTCGGCCGCTTGGGACACGCACGATGGGGGCCACGCTTGCGACGACTCGGAGATGGAAACGGTTGCCGCCTTCCGCTCCCGGCACGTCCCGAACGCGAAAACTACTGCGCCGTCACGTGCCTGTCGCTGCTGGGCGGCTGGAGGCCGATGAGCGACCAGTTCTGCGTGTTGATGGCGGTGTGGATGATGCTGCGGTAGCGGACCGCCTGGGCGTAGGCCCACGGGGATGCGAGGAAGTTCTGGTAGAGCTCCTCGAAGCTCTGGGAGTTGCAGTATCCGCCGTACGCGCAGGCGAGCTGCGGCTCGCGGCTCAATGACGTGCAATCCGGCCCCAGGTCGCACGCGACGAGGGAGAAGGCGCCGAGGAAGGCCGAGGGCTCCGGCACCTCGCCGTTCGGCCCGATGCGCAGCTGGCTCGCGACCGAGGATTGGGCGAGGTACTGGCCGACGATGATCATGGCTTCCGGGTCGCGCGTCTGGAGGAGCCCGATGAGGCGCGAGAGGTCGTCCGGGTTGACGCGCGGCTGCGTCTGCTGCGCATCCGAGCGCTGGTTCGACGCGTTCTTGTTGAGCTCCGCGACGAGGATGCGCGCCTGGGCCCGCACGTCGCCTTCCTGCGCGGCGGCCTGGATGAGGTCGTCCACGTCCTTCTGCGAGATCTTCGTGCCCTGGAAGCGCGCGCAGCGCTGGGTGTTGTCGACGGCCTCGTAGGCGGCGATCCGCTTCGCGTTGTTCGGGTCGTTCACCGGCAGGCCCGCGAGGAACTGGCGGCGCTGCTTCGCGGCGTAGGTGGCGATGTCCTCGGTGAGGGAGGTGGCGAACTGGCACTCCTCCAGGGCCTTGGCGAGGTGGTAGCGCTCGTCGGCGGTGAGCTCGCTCTTGCGCGCCATGAGGCTGTCGGCGAACGCCTTGAGGTCGCGCGCCTGGCGGAACTCGAGGGCGACCGCGGAGACGTGCGGCGGATCGAGCCGCGGCATCGGCGGCGGCGACTGGGGAATCGGGGGGAGCGGCACCGGCTTGTCGCGCGAAATCACCGGCTCGGCGGGGAGGGCGTCCGCGACGTTTTCCGCGTGGGGCGCCTTCTCCTCGCGCACCGCGGCGACGACGCTCGCGGTGTACTTGGTCGCGATCAGCGCCCCGTAGGCGACGAGCGATGCCAGGCCGATGGCCGTCAGGCGATTCATGGAGGGCAAGTCTCCCGAAAAAACGCCGTTTCGTCAATGATTTCCATTAAACGGCCCCCCGGCCGGGAACCCGTGGCGGCCTGTGAAACGGGTCACATCAGTGGTGCAGGATCTTCGACAGGAAAAGCTGCGCCCGTTCGCTGCGCGGCTTGCCGAAGAATTCCTCCTTGGGGAGGTCCTCCACGATCTGCCCCTGGTCCATGAAGATCACGCGGTGCGCGACCTTGCGCGCGAACCCCATCTCGTGCGTGACGACCATCATCGTCATGCCGTCCTTCGCGAGCTGCACCATCACGTCGAGCACCTCGTTGATCATCTCCGGGTCGAGCGCGGAGGTGGGCTCGTCGAAGAGCATCGCGACCGGATCCATCGAGAGCGCGCGCGCGATCGCGACGCGCTGCTGCTGGCCGCCCGAGAGCTGCGCGGGGAACTTGTCCTTGTGCGCCGCGAGCCCGACGCGCTCGAGGAGCTTCAGCGCCTTGTCCGCCGAATCCTTCGCGGAGCGGTTCAGCACCTTCACCTGCGCGAGCGTGAGGTTCTGCATCACGCTCATGTGCGGGAAGAGCTCGAAATGCTGGAACACCATGCCGACCCGCGCGCGCAGCTTCGGCAGGTCGGTCTTCGGATCGCCCACGGAGATGCCGTCCACCGTGATCGTGCCCTTCTGGAAGAGCTCCAGGCCGTTCACGCACTTGATGAGCGTGGACTTCCCGCTGCCCGAAGGCCCGCACACGACGACCACCTCGCCCTTGGCGACCTGCGTGGTGCAGTCGGTGAGCACCTGGAAGGCGCCGTACCATTTGGACACGTTGGCGATCGAGATCATGGATTGGGCCATCAGCGCACCACCGCGATTCTGGCCTGCAGGCGCCGTACGAGCAGCGACAGGCCGAAGGAAATGACGAAATAGACCACCGCGACGAACGAGTACATCTCGACCAGGCGGTAGTCGCGGTTCGCGACCTTGGACGCGGCGCCGAGGAAGTCCGTGGCCGAGATCACGTACACGAGCGAGGTGTCCTGGAAGAGGATGATCGTCTGCGTGAGGAGCACGGGCAGCATGTTGCGGAACGCCTGCGGAAGCACGATGTGGCCCATGGTCTGCCAGTAATCCAGGCCCAGCGCGAAGCCGGACCACACCTGGCCGCGGGGGATCGACTGGATGCCCGCACGCATGATCTCGCAGTAGTACGCCGCCTCGAACATCGTGAAGGTCACGAGCGCCGAATAGAACGCGCCCACGGGAATGGGCCGGTCCTCGCGCAGGATCCACGCGCCGATGTAGGGCACGAGGAAGAAGAACCAGAAGATCACGAGCACCAGCGGGATCGAGCGCATCAGGTTCACGTACGCGCCCGCGAGGAGCGAGAGCACCGGCAGGTGCGAGAGCCGCATCATCGCGAGGAGCGTGCCGAAGAAGATGCCCCCGACCATCGCGAGCACCGTGAGCTTCACCGTGAACACCATGCCGACCTCGAAGAGGTACGGCAGGTTCGAGGTGATCTCCCCCCAGTCGAAGCCGCCCATCAGTGCGCCGCCATCTGCGCGCCGCCGCTCGCGGCGATGAGCCCCGGCACGCGCACCTTGCGCTCGAGCCAGCGCATGCCGA
>Ga0068855_100008137_pt1 | contig 12674 bp, 15 predicted proteins | sample KBSCornC52_FD_66592 | JGI IMG/M metagenome (GOLD analysis project Ga0068855, IMG submission 66592) | Corn rhizosphere microbial communities from Kellogg Biological Station, Michigan, USA - KBS Corn C5-2 | ecosystem: Host-associated > Plants > Roots > Rhizosphere > Soil ...
GGACGGAGAAAACAGCTCTTATTCGCGCGGCAGACTGACCCCGAGCCATGTCAGCACGAGCACCACGCCGACGAGCGTGACGAAGCCGCCGAGGATCCATCTGGGATGGCCCGATTCGCGCACGGTCGCGGCAAATGCCCGCCCAAGCAGGATCAGCACGCCGAGGATCAGGCCGATGCCGATCACGAGCGCCGGCAGCCAGATCACGAGGCGCACCCAGGGGGAGTTCGAGGCCAGGAGGTCCACTACCATGAGATCGTGCCTGAATCGCTGCCGCCGCCGGACGCCAACTACTCGTCGGGGAACGACTACGTGGTCGAGTTCCTGGGCTACCGCTTCTCGTTCGGCGCGGTGGACTTCGAGGGCCGCGTGGTCGCGGCGGCCGTCAAGCTGGGCGTCGTCGAGACGCCGGAACTCGACGAGGAGGAGGTCGGCGACCTCGTCTCGCTCGCCGCTCAGGGGGTCGTCGACACGCCGTCCTCACGGCTCGGCCGCTATCTCGTACGCAACTGGGAACGCGTCTCGCTGGTCGACGGCGAATCGCTCGTCTACTGGCTGCGCAAGCTGATCTTCCGCGGCGCCTGGCTCGACCACCAGGTGAAGCGCGGCGCGCTCGAGGTCGTGTGGGACGAGTCGGACGACGAGTTCGCCTACCAGCATCCCGACGGCGGTGGCAGACCGCTGCTGGAGCTTGCCCCGGTCCCATCGTGGCACGAGCTGCAGTACCGCCACTAGCGGGCGCCGCGTACCTGGCGGCGCTGCTCGCGGTCGACCGTCAGGCAACCTATCCGGAGCAGCTCGGGCTCGGTGTGGTCACGTGGCTCGTGCTCGGCCTGGCGCTCACACGCGTTTCGCCGGAGCGGCGCGCTCAGGCTCTTGCCGTCGTCGTGTTCGCAACGGTCGGCGAGGTGACGGGCTCGCTCGTTTGGGGCGTCTACCACTACCGGCTGCACAACCTGCCGCTCTTCATCCCGCCTGCGCACGGGCTGGTCTACCTGACCGGCCTGTCGCTTGCGGTCGCGCTCAAACGGCACGCGCGGGCGCTCGTGCTGACAGCCGCGCTCGCCGCAACCGGGTGGGGGCTCGCCGGGCTGACCGTGCTGCCGCGTCTCGATGTGGCGGGCGCGGTCGGTGTACCGCTGCTGCTCGTCTTCCTGTGGCGCGGTCGCAACCGCGCCGTCTACGCGGGCGTCTTCCTCGTTGTCGCCTCGCTCGAGCTCTACGGCACGGCGATCGGCACCTGGCGCTGGGCGCGGGAGCTGCCGGGTCTCGGCATCCCCGACGGCAACCCACCGAGCGGCGTCGCCTCGGGTTACGTGTGGTTCGACGTGATGGCGCTCCTGACCGCGCCCGCGATGCTCGCGTTCGTCAGGCGTCGAGCTGGGCGAACGCCGTCTGGAGGCGCTCGGCCTCTGCCGAACACCACTCCCGGGTGAGCGCAACGCCCAGCTGGGCCGAGGCAACCTCGCCGAGCCTCAGCCCGAGCCGCCGGCAGAGCAGCGTGAATCCGCGCGGGGCGGCGTCGGTGTGCGCGACGAAGAGCACGCCGCGCGCAACGCCGTAGAGCTCGAGCAGGTAGTACGAGCGGATGCCCGGCTCGTGCTCGAGCGGCGCAGGCAGCGGCAGGACCGCCGCGTCCTGGACGCAGTACGGGAAGCGCTTGGCGTCGAGCACCGATCTCAATGCGGCAGCGACTTCTCGCTCCGACGCCTCGAACTTCCAGCCGGCGTCGACCGTCGCGATCCGGTCGCCGTCGGCCAGGTAGACCGCAGCCAGCTCGCAGGAGAGGGCGCCGGCCGAGATCTCGCCGATCTGCCGCATCGCCGCCTCAACGTCGTCAGGCTGGACTGCGGCCGCAGCCCGTACGCCCTCGAGCTCCTCGAGCTCGTCGGCGAGCCGCTTGGCCGGCGTGACTGATTCGACGGCCTCGGCGGCGAGCGTCGCTGCCGACTGCAGGCTTTCGTCGGAGGCCTGCTCGAGATTCGCGCTTTCGCCGCCGAAGACGACGACGACGTCGTTCGTGACCGGCACGAAGACAGCAGCGCTGGCGTAGTAGGGCCCGAACACCAGCTCCATTCCACCGTGGGCGATCCGCAGGGGCTCACGCGCGTCGAGTGCCTTGGCCAAGGTGGCCTCGTCGTCGGAGACGACCTCGATCAGGCCGGCCCAGCCGGCGCCACGGCCGCTGCCGCCGAAGTGCACGAACCGGTTGTCGCCCACCCGTCGCAGCACGAAGAGGTCGGAAGCCCCAACCGAGGCGGCTGCCGCGTCGGCGCGAGGTGCGGTCGTCGACATGCCCGAAGTATGAGCGAAACTGCTCTCTAAAACAGGCTCGAGCTCTCGGCGGGCGCCCCGAGGTGCTCACGCCCGCGCGCCGTGATCGTGCGCCCGCGCGGTGTCCGCTGCAGCAATCCGAGTTGCAACAGATACGGCTCGTAGACGTCTTCGATCGTCTCGGGCTCCTCGCCGAGCGAGACCGCCAGCGTCGACAGCCCAACCGGGCCGCCGCCGAACTTCTCGACGATGCAGCGAAGCAGGGCGCGGTCGAAGCGTTCGAGCCCGGCGCCGTCGACCTCGAGCAGCGCGAGCGCCTCGTCGGCGATCGCCGTCGTGATCGCACCCTGGTGACGCACCTCGGCGACATCGCGGACACGGCGCAGGATCCGGTTCGCGACCCGCGGCGTGCCGCGCGAGCGGCGGGCGACGAGCTCGGCGGCGTCGGCGCCGATCTCGACGCCGAGGATGCCGGCCGAACGCATGACGATCGTCGCGAGCTCGGCCGGCGCGTAGTGGTCGAGACGAAACGTCAGCCCGAACCGGTCGCGGAGCGGAGTCGTGAGCAGGCCGGTGCGGGTGGTCGCGCCGATCAACGTGAACGGCGGCAGGTCGAGCGTGAGCGTGCGCGCGGCAGGCCCCTGCCCGACGATGATGTCGAGGCGGAAGTCTTCGAGCGCCGGGTAGAGGATCTCCTCGGCGGCGCGGTTCAGCCGGTGGATCTCGTCGACGAAGAGGACGTCGCGCGGCTCGAGCGTCGTCAGGATCGCGGCGATGTCGCCCTTGCGCTCGAGCGCCGGGCCCGCGACCTGGCGGATGCCGACTCCGAGCTCGTTCCGGACGATCTGCGCCAGCGATGTCTTCCCTAGCCCCGGCGGCCCCGCCAGCAGCACGTGGTCGAGCGCCTCGCCGCGGGCCTTCGCCGCCTCGAGGGCGATCGAGAGTTGCTCCTTGACCCGCTCCTGGCCGACGAAGTCGCCGAGCGACCGCGGGCGCAGCGAGCGTTCGACTTCCTCTTCCTGCTCGCCGAGCACCGGGGCAAGAAACTGGCTCATGCGGCAGCCCTCAGCGCCTGGCGCACTTGCTCTTCGATCGGCAACTCCTGGTCGACGCCGGCCAGCGCCCGTTCTGCGTCGAGCAACGACCAACCGAGCTCGACCAGGGCGTCGCGCGCGGTGAGCTCGCCGCTCTGCCCCGCCCGCGTGTCGTCGGCGAAGGTCATCTTCTCCTTCAGCTCGAGCACGACGCGCTGCGCCGTCTTGAGGCCGACGCCGGGAATCGCCTGGAACCGCTTCACGTCGTCGCGCGCGATCGCGCGCCCGAGCTCGGCAGGGGTCGAGCCCGAGACGATCGCGAGCGCCACCTTCGGCCCGACGCCCGACACCCCGAGCAGCAGCTCGAACACCTCCCGCTCCTCGGCCGTCGCGAAGCCGTAGAGCTGCAACGCGTCCTCGCGCACGACCGTGTGGATCTCGATCGTGATCTCGCCGTCGCCCAGCCGCTGCACCGAGGGCGCGGCGCTGACCAGGTAGCCGACGCCGTTGACGTCGACGATCAGCCCCGTCCCGGCCCGACCTGCGATGCGGCCGCGCAGGCGGGCGATCATCGACTCGAGCCCCGGGCAGTCATCCGCTACAGACTAGGCGCACGAACGGACGTTCTACGACGCGATCCTCATCAGCGGCGGAGCGAGCGCGTGGCAGATCGCGACCGCGAGGGCATCGGCGGCGTGATTCGGCGTCGGCACCGCGTCGAGCCCGAGGATCGCCTTCACCATCTTCCCCACCTGCTCCTTGTCGGCCCGCCCGTAGCCGCAGACGGCCTGCTTGACCCGGGCGGGCGCGTACTCAGTGCACGCGACGCCGGCGGACGACGCGGCGACGAGCACGGCTCCCCGTGCCTGCCCGACGGTGAGTGCGATGCGGGCGTCTGCGCCGACGTACGACTCCTCGATGGCGACGGCATCCGGCGCGTGCTCCGCGATCAGCTCCTGGACGCCCGTGAAGATCGTGAGCAGCCGCGCCTCCAGCCGCTCGCGCGGGGAGGTTCGCCACCACCCGTGACACGTGGCCCTGAGGCGCCCGTCGCTTTCGTGGACGATCCCGAACCCGCATGCAGCCGTCCCTGGGTCGATGCCGAGAACCTTCACGAAGACACGTTAGGCCCGGCGGCGGACGTTCCTCCAACCAAGCTCCCCGCGCGGAGCGCAAACCGGGTTGGGGCATAAACCGCTGCCAACCTGGTTCCGCGGCTACGCCGCGGCAACCAGGTTGGTTGCACGAGCTAGAGACTCGAACCAGGTTGCCGCGTAGCGGAACCTGGTTGCGTGCGTTTTCAGCCGGCGACCAGCTCCAGCACCTGCTCGGGGATGTCGAAGTTCGCGTAGACGTCCTGGACGTCGTCGTTGTCCTCGAGCGCGTCGACGAGGCGCATCACCTGGCGTGCCTTCGCCTCGTCGTCGATCGCCACCGTCGTCTTCGGGATCAGCGTCAGCTCGGCCGACTCGATCGTCAGCCCGGCCGCCTCGAGCGCCTGGCGCACCGCCGCCAGCTCTTCGGGCGCAGACGTCACCTGAAACGAGTCCCCGTCCTGTTCCACGTCCTCCGCGCCACCGTCGGCGGCGACAAGCATCAGCTCCTCCTCGTCGACGCCTTCCGCCGGGACGACCACGATGCCGCGTCGCTCGAACTGCCACGCGACCGCCCCGGTCGCGCCGAGGTTGCCGCCGTGCTTCGCGAAGAGATGCCGGACGTCGGCGGCGGTGCGGTTCTTGTTGTCGGTCAACGCCTCGACGATCATGGCGACGCCCTCGGGGCCGTAGCCCTCGTAGACGATCGTCTCGAACGCGTCGGCGTCGGCGTCGGCGCCCGATCCCTTCGCGATCGCCCGGTCGATGTTGTCCTTCGGCATCGAGTACGACTTGGCCTTCTCGATCGCGTTCTGCAGCGAGATGTTGTTGGCCGGATCTCCACCACCCTCCTTCGCTGCCACGATGATCGAGCGCGAGAGCTTCGAGAAGAGCTTGCCGCGCTTCGCATCGGCCGCGCCCTTCTTGTGCTTGATCGACGACCACTTGCTATGCCCGGACAAGCGCGTCCTCCCTGACGAGGTCCAAGAATCGTTGGTGGAGCCGTGTGTCGTCGGTCAGCTCCGGGTGGAACGACGCAACCAGGAACCGCCCTTCGCGAGCAAGCACCGGCCGGCCCTCGACCTCGGCAAGCACCTCGACGTCCGGCCCGACGTCCTCGATCCACGGCGCGCGGATGAACACCGCGTGCACCGGCCCGTCCTCGCCCGCCACGTCGAGGTCGGTCTCGAACGACGCCACCTGCCGACCGAACGCGTTCCGCCGTACCTCGACGTCGACCAGCCCGAGGTGGTTGCGGTCGAGCACGATCATCCCGGCGCACGTGCCGAACACGGGTCGCTCGAACGCCTTGATCGCAGCGTCCAATCCGTAGAGACCCATCAGGCGCATAAAGGTCGTCGACTCGCCGCCCGGGATGACCAGACCATCGAGCCCTGCGAGCTGCGCGGGCTTGCGCACCTCGACCGGCTCCGCCCCGAGGCGGCGCAGCATCTGAACGTGCTCCCGGAAGTTCCCCTGCACGGCGAGCACACCGATCCGAAGCGGCTCCATACAGCGCCATGGTATCGGCGCTCAGGGCGCGAGCACGTAGCCACGGCCGACCCGCGCCGCGCGACCCTCGTGGACGAGCCGCTCCAGATGCGCCAGCGACTCGGCTGTGGCAAACCGTCGCAGAACAGGCGACAGCGTCCGCTCGAACAGCTCGAGCGAGACGTCGTAGGCCGACGACGGCTGCTCGCCGAGCGCCGTCTGCGTCCGGTCGAGCCGCTCACGGTGGTGCTCACGGATCTCGCGCGCCCGCCGCGCCGGGTCGACGATCCGCTCACGATGACCGGCGTACGCGATGCGCGGTGCGAGCTCCTCGATCCGCGCGAGTGTCACGAGGTAGTCGCCGAGCGGATCAGGACGCGAGTTCGGATAGATGCCGATCGCCGGAGTTATTCCGGCCAGCAGGGTGTCGCCCGCGATCATCACGCCGTCGCGCAGCAAGACGATGTGGCCGTCGGCATGGCCGCGCAGCACCTCGACGTGCCAACCGTCGATCTCGTCGCCCGGATCGACGAGCTCCGGCCCCTCGAACCAGTGCACCGCCTCGGCCAGCAACGCTGACTCGCGCACGACGTCGTCGACCTCGTCGCGCGGCATCCCGTTCGACACCCAGTGGTCGACGAACACCGACGGACTCCGCTGCCCCCACGCCTGCGCGCACTGTGCGTAGTCGTCGCGCCCCTGCGTGACGGGCGCGCCGGTCAGCTCGGCGAGGTCGCGCGCGCCCCCGACATGGTCGGGATGCATGTGCGTGACAACGATCCGTTCGACCGGCGCGTCGAGCTCGTCGAGGACGGGCCGCCAGCGAGCCTCCGGGTCGCGCGACCCGAGCGCGGTGTCGACGAGGATCCAGCCGCCCGCCGACGAGCGGAGGAAGTAGCAGTGGACGTGGTCGATCCCCAGCGGCAACCGAAAGGTGGCGCGCCGGATACCAGGTTCGAGGTCGTCCACGCGCCAAAGCGTACGGGCGGCGGAGCAGATGCCCCGCCGCCCGCCGCCGTGGTGCTACTTCGCGTTCGCGAACAGGTGCCCGAACGGCTGCCAGGCACTGCCCTTGTACTGCTGGAGGATCTGCTGCTCGATCAGGAAGTGATCGGTCTTCGTCGTGTTCATCTTGACGCCCGGATAGAGGAACGGGTTGACGACGTTCTTCATGCTCTCGAGCGCGTTCATCAGACCCTGGCGCGTCAGGTTCGGGCCTGCGGCCTTCAACGCATTCACGAACGTCCAGGCGTTTGCGACGCCGTAGATGTTCAGCGAGTCGTTGGGGTCTGCTCCGGCGTCGTACTTCGCGAGGATGCTCTTGTAGAGCTTCGCCGTCGCCGTGTTCGGGTTGTTGATCGTGTCGTACACGTACGTCGCGGTGATGTCACCCTGCACGTTCGCGCCGCTCTTCTGGGCGAGCGCCATGAACAGCGGGGATGCCGAGACGTTGTTGATGAACGTGACCGGCTTCCAGCCGATCTTCGTCGCCACGACCAGCGCGGTGATCGTCTGCGTCGGCGTCGCGAACAGCGCGAAGACGTTCGCGCCCGATGCCTTCAGCTTCACGACCTGCTGGCTGACGTCGGTCTGCGTCGCGTCGTACTTCTCGACGTCGACGATCTTCGACTTGTCGGCGCCGAGGCCGGCGACGAGGCCGTTGTAGTAGTTCTCGCCGTAGGCGTCATCCTGCATCAGGACGCCGATCTTCGCCTGCGGCACCTTGTTGTGGATGAACTGGCCGTAGACGCGCGACTCACCCGGGTAGTCCGGCTGGAAGCCGATCGTCCACGGGTACTTCTTGTACTGGGTCGCCCAGTACGAGTCGCCCGTCGCAACGAGCACCTGCGGCACCTTCTGCTGATTCAGGTAGTCGCGGGTGGCGAGGATCGGCGCGGTGCCGAGGCTGCCGTAGACGGCGAAGACCTTGTCCTGCTGAACGAGCTTCTTCGTCAGCGGCACGGTCTGCGCCGGGTTGTAGCCGTCGTCGTAGTACTTGAAGTTGATCTTGCGGCCGTTGACGCCGCCGTGCGCGTTCACGTACTGGAAGTACGCGTTCTCAGCCTTCGGAATCACACCGTAGAGCTGAGCGGGGCCGGTCAGCGGGAACGTGCCGCCGATCGTCACCGACGTCTTCGTGAGTCCCGGCGTCGCGGTGCTCGACGCAGCCGCCGCGGATACGACCACGGCGATTGCAAGCAGCGCAAAGACGACGGAGACCTTCAGCCTTGTGGTCATCTGCCCTCCAGAGCTAGGGGGATGGAGCATTGGAACTTCTCCGAACGTGGAACGAAACGATTGCCCGTAGGAGGTCGGCGGCTCCACGGGGGACGAGCGCCATCACGAGAATGACGATTGCGCCGAAGATCACAGGCACCGACTGAGACGACAGGACGTGCGAGCTGGTTAGCCCGATCGGAAGGAGCTGGATGAACGCGGCGCCCACGAGCACTCCCCAGAGGGAGCCGAGCCCGCCCACCACCGCCCCGATCAGGATGTACAGCGACAACGTCAGCCCGAACAGGTCGGGATTGACGAAGTTGTTCACGAGGACGTACATCGATCCGGCGACGCCTGCGAACGCGGCCGACACGCCGAACGCGACCGTCTTGTACACGGCCAGGCTGACGCCCGACGATGCCGCCGCGACCTCGCTGTCGCGCACGGCTCGGAAGGCGCGGCCCGTGCGCGCGCGCAGAATCAGCCACGCGAGCACGAACAGGATGGCGGCAGCCGTCCAGCTGGCTCCGTAGAGCCAGAGGCCGCTGTGCGCCGGAAGCACGAGCCCCTCGGTGCCGCCTGTGAAGTGGGAGTAGTTCTTCGCAACCTGCGGCACGGCCAGCGCGACCGCGAACGTCACGAGAGCAAGGTACGTCCCGTGGAAGCGGAGTGCCGGAACGCCGACGATCACACCCGCCGCAAAGCCGACGAGCGCCGCGAGCGGGATCGTCGACAGCTCGCTCCAGCCGTGGTCGTGGGTGAGGATCGCCGTCGTGTAACCGCCGATCGCCATGAAGGCTCCGTGCCCGATCGAGATCTGGCCTGTGTAGCCGGTGACGATGTTCAGCCCGAGGATCGCGATGAAGAAGACGGCGACGTCGGCGCCTTGCGAGCGGTTGTAGTCCGAGAGGATGAACGGGGCCAGCGCGATCGCCAGGGCGGCGGCGCCGATCACGGCCGAGCGGGCAACGAGCGACGATCTCATACCTTGCGCACCCGCGTCCGTCCGAAGAGCCCCGACGGCTTGACCAGCAGCACGAAGAGCATGACGATGAAGGCGACGGGCAGCAGGAGCGCCGGCGCGACCCAGTCCACGTACGTCGGCAGCAGGTTGAGCAGAACGCCGATCGAGAGGCCGCCGACCACCGCGCCGGCGGGACTCTCGAGACCGCCGAGCACTGCGGCCGCGAACGCGTAGATGAGGATCCCGTCCATCATCGACGGCTGCAGCAGCACGCTCGGGCTGGCCGCTGCCATCAAGCCCGACACGGCGCCGAGCGTTGCGGCGAGCCCCCAGCCGAGAGACAGCATCCAGCTCACCCGAATTCCGACCAGCCGCGCGGCGGCAGGCCGCACGGCGGCGGCGCGCATCGCAAGCCCCACCTTGGTGAAGCGGAAGAACAGCCAGAGCACGAATACGGACGCGATCGAGACGCCGATCGTGCCGACGTCCTGAAACGAGAACGCGACCCCGCCGACGTGGAAGACCCGGGCCGGGAACGCCGACGGCATGAACTTCACCTGCGCGCCCCAGATCCAGCCGACCGCGCCCTCGGCGAGAATCAGCAGCCCGATCGAGGCGATCACGATCGTCAGGATGTTGCCGCGACGCTCGACGGGTCTGATCGCGACGAGCTCCACGAGCATGCCGCCGCCGAACGCGATCGCGAGCGTGGCGGCGAAGGCGAGCCAGTAGGTCAAGCCCCAGTCGATCAGCTGCCAGGCGATGTACGTGGTGAACGTCGCCAGCCCACCCTGGGCGAAGTTGATCACCTCGGTGGCGCGATAGATCAACACCAGCGCGACCGCGAGGCTCGCGTAGATACCGCCGTTGGCCAGTCCCGAGACAGTCTGCTGCGCGAACAGCGAGCTCTGCACGCTGCCGATCACCAGGAACACGCAGGCACCGGCGATCAGCAGCGGGACGATCCACGAGTTGCGGATGCGGAAGCCGGGCACGAGGGTGCGGGTGAGCGCGGTCATCAGTATCCGAGATAGCTCTTGCGGATCGACTCGTTCGCCGCCAGGTCGACGCTGGCGCCGTCGACGGCGACACGCCCCACCTCGAGCACGTAGGCGCGGTCGGACGACGCCAGCGAGATGCGCGCGTTCTGCTCGACGAGCAGCACCGTCGTTCCCTCCCGGCTGTTCAGCTCCTTGACGATGCGGAAGATCTCGGCGACGACGAGCGGGGCGAGCCCCAGCGACGGCTCGTCGAGCAGCAGCAGGCGCGGCCGCTGCATCACCGCGCGCGCGAGCGCGAGCATCTGCTGCTCGCCACCGGAGAGGGTGCCTGCCTGCTGGGTGCGGCGGCCTTCGATCCACGGGAAGTACTCGAGGACGCGCGCCACGTCGGCGTCGAGCGAACCGCGGCGGATGTAGGCACCGAGGCGCAGGTTCTCCCACACGGTCAGCTCCGCGAAGGTGCCCCGGCCCTCGGGCACATGGGCGATGCCCAGCCGGGCGACAGCCTCCGGCCCCGACCTGCCCAGCGACCGTCCGGCGAACTCGAGCGAGCCGCTGCGGCGCACCGTGCCGGAGATCGCGCGCAGGGTCGTCGTCTTGCCGGCACCGTTCGCACCCAGCAGCGCGACGATCTCGCCCTCGTCCACCGTCAGGGTGATGCCATGGAGCGCCTCGATCGGCCCGTACCGCGCATCGACGTCACGAAGTGCGAGGAGCGCGGCCATCGGGACCTAACCCTAGAAGCGATTTGACCCATCAGTCAATATAAGGACATGCCGGAAGCCGTGATCGTCTCCACCGCCCGCACGCCGATCGGACGCGCCGGGAAGGGCTCGCTCGTCGATGCCCGCCCCGACGACCTCTGCGCCTTCGCCGTCAAGACGGCGCTCGAGCAGGTTCCCGAGCTCCGTCCGGAGGAGATCGTCGACGTGATGATCGGCTGCGGCTTCCCGGAGGCCAGGCAGGGCATGAACCTCGGCAGGCGGGTCGCGCTGCTCGCCGGCCTGCCCGCGAGCGTGCCGGGAACCACCGTCAACCGCTTCTGCGCCTCGAGCCTGCAGACGATTCGCATGGCCTTCCACGCGATCAAGGCCGGCGAAGGCGATGTCTTCGTCGCGGGCGGCGTCGAATCGATCTCGCAGGTCAGCGGTTACCCGAAGTCGGACGAGGAGCTGCATCCTGCGCTCTTCGGTGACGACGCCCCGATCGCGAACGTCTACATCCCGATGGGCCTGACCGCCGAGAACGTCGCCGAGCAGTGGAACATCCCTCGCGACGAGATGGACCGCTTCGCGCAGCAGTCGCAGGAGCGCGCGGTCGGCGCCCAGGACTCGGGCTTCTTCGCCCGTGAGATCACCCCTTACGACGGGGTCGAGGCCGATGACGGCCCCCGCCGCTCCTCGACGCTCGAGAAGCTCCAGGCGCTGGAACCGGCGTTCAAGCCGGGCGGCACGGTCACGGCCGGCAACTCGTGCCCGCTCAACGACGGTGCTGCGGCGGTGATCGTGATGTCGGCCGACCGCGCCGCAGAGCTCGGGATCGAGCCACGCGCGCGCATCATCGCCTCGAGCGTGACGGGCGTCGAGCCGGAGATCATGGGCGTCGGCCCGATCGAGGCGGTGCGGCATGTGCTCGCGCGCGCGTCGATGACGATCGACGACATCGAGGTGATGGAGCTGAACGAAGCCTTCGCCGCGCAGGTGCTGGCAGTCTGTCGCGAGGTGGGCGTCGATGCGTTCAGCGACAAGCTCAACCCGCACGGCGGGGCAATCGCACTCGGCCATCCGTACGGCATGACCGGCGCGCGCATCATGGGCACGCTCCTGAACGACCTCGAGACGATGGATCGCACGATCGGGCTCGAGACGATGTGCGTCGGCGGCGGCCAGGGGATGGCCATGATCGTCGAGCGGCTCTAGCTCCAGGTCGTTAGCTGAGCCTCCTTCCACTGCTCCTAGCGTTGGGCTCGTCGGTCGTCTGGGGCGCCGCGGACTTCTCGGGCGGGTCGCTGACGAAGCGCCTGCCCGCGTTTGCGGTGACCGTCGTCTCGCAGGCCGTTGGCTTCGTCGCACTCCTGGTTGCCGTGGCGGTCCGCGGTCACGTGAACACCGGGTCGCTCGTGCTCGGCGTGGTCGCTGGCCTCGGCGGCGGCGCCGGCCTCGCGGCGTTCTACCGTGCGCTCTCGCTCGGCACGATGAGCGTGGTCTCGCCGCTCGTGGCCTGCGGCGCGGTCGTGCCTTTCGCACTCGCCGTCGCGACGGGCGAGCGTCCGGCCGTCATCGCTGCCATCGGCGCGGTGTGCGCGCTCGGCGGCGCGGTGCTCGCGTCGGTCGAAGAGCAGCGCTCGTCGTCGCCAGATCGCTCGCGTGCAGTCGTGCTCGCCGTGGTTGCCGCGCTGTCGCTCGGGCTCTTCGTCTACTTCCTGGGTCTCGGCAGCCGCGAGGGAGACGCACTTTCGGCCCTCGTCGGGGCGCGCGTCGGTTCACTCGGGGTGCTGCTCGCACTCGCCGGCGCCCGCCGGGCCCCGCTCGGGCTGCCGCGCGGCTCATTGCTGGCGGTCGGGGCGGTCGGGCTCGCCGACATGACGGCCAACGCG
>Ga0068855_100008138_pt1 | contig 12674 bp, 9 predicted proteins | sample KBSCornC52_FD_66592 | JGI IMG/M metagenome (GOLD analysis project Ga0068855, IMG submission 66592) | Corn rhizosphere microbial communities from Kellogg Biological Station, Michigan, USA - KBS Corn C5-2 | ecosystem: Host-associated > Plants > Roots > Rhizosphere > Soil ...
ACGGGCAGGTGGTCGGAACCAACGCGAACATGACGATCCACCCCTCGGCGTTCGGTCAGAGCACGAAGAACTACATCGGCAAGTCGCAGTACAACGACCCGGCGCTGAATGCCACGGTCGACGACCTCAACATCTACAGCCGCGCGCTCAGTGCGGCCGAGGTGGCCACGCTCGCCTCCGGGCAGGCGGGCAGCGGAGACGTCGTCCACTACGCGTTCGACGAGGCCGGCGGAGCGACCCTGGTCGACTCCTCGGGCAGCGGCCGGAACGGGACCGTCGTGGCGGGCTCCTCGGGGAGCACGACGACGTCGGCCACCGATGCGCAGACCGCCGACCACTTCTGGACGCTTCATGCGGTCAGCGCGCCCGCCGCGCCATCCGGGGTCTCGGCAGACGCCTCGGCCTCGGCCGTGACGGTCAGCTGGACGGCGCCGAGCGACGATGGCGGCACGCCGATCACCGGGTACCGCGTCTACCGCGACGGGGTGCACGACCCGGTGGCGACCGTGGGAGCGGATGCCACATCCGCCTCGATCACCGGCGTCTGGCCGGGCGACACCGCGCAGTTCGGGGTGTCGGCCGTCAACGCCGCGGGTGAGAGTGCGGAGTCGAGCCTGAGCGCGCCGGTCACGGTGCCCGACGGCGCGACGAGCAAGCCGGGCAAGGCGGTGCTGTCGAACGACAACGGCTGGGACACCGGCCTTCAGGACGGCGACTACAACGTCGTCATGAACCTGTGGTGGGGCGAGGAGGGATCGATCTTCCGTCTCTACGAGAACGGCACGCTGATCGCGACCAAGCAGCTCACCTTCGGCGGAGTCGGCGCGCAGAGCCTGTCGATCCCGATCCAGGGCAAGGCGAACGGCACGTACGCCTACACCGCGGAGCTCGTCAACAGCAAGGGCACCACGGCGACCGGCAGCACCACCGTCAAGGTGACGCAAGCCACGCCGGGCACCCCTGTGCTGAGCAACGACAACCGGAGCGGCAGCGGCTCGTACACGGTGACGGCGAACATGTGGTGGGGAACCAACGCCACGTCGTACACCTTCTACGAGAACGGAGTCGTCGCGGGCCAGGGCAGCCTGACCGCGAACACGCCGAACGCCCAGTCGGCGACTCTCGCGGTCACCGGGAAGGCCGCAGGCAGTTACGTCTACCGCGTCGACTTCACCAACGCGGCAGGCACGACGAGCAGTTCGACGATGACGGTCACCGTCAAGTAGCGGTCGAGCAGCGGTGCGAGGGGCGGGGTCGGCCACGAGGCCGGCCCCGCTCTGTGCGTGCTACGCCATCGCGGCAGCCCGCACGATCAGCTCGGCGCCCACCTCGGCTCCGTCGCGGGCGCGGGTCTCGACGCCGATGCGGGCGGCCGACGCTCGCACCGACTCGTCGGTGAGCAGGCGGCGAACGGCGGCGCGGATGCGGTCGGGGCCCGCCGACTTCGGCAGCAGCATCCCGGCGCCGAGGGCTTCGACCGCGCGGCCGATCGCCGGCTGATCCATCAGCGGATGCATCGGCATCACCAGCACCGGGATGCCGTGGCCGAGCGCCCGCGCGGTCGTCGCGTGGCCGCCGTGGCCGATCACGAGCGAGGTGCGAGGCAGCAGCTCGGCGTGATCCTGGGAGCGCACGACCCGCGCATTCGCGGGTGCCCGCAGCGCGGCGGGGTCGACAGCACCGGAGGTGACGGTGAGGTGCAGCGGCTCGTCGGCGAGCGCGTCGAGCACCGACTGCAGCGCCCTCTGCTGCCCGGGGAAGGTCGTGGTGCTGAAACTCAGCAGCACCTCGGGCATGGGTTGCGGGGTGGCCGCGACCGGGGTTCCCTGCCAGACGAATCCGGTGTGCGGCTCGCTCTGCGGGTCGGCGCGCGGCGGCTCGAAGTCGGCCCGCGTGGTGATCAGGCGCAGCGCGGCGTTGCGCGACGCGAGCGGGTCGGCGCCGCGCAGCCGGGCGAGCATGCCGATCGGGCCGCGGGCGTTGCGGTCGAAGAAGTCGGCGCGGCTGTGCACCAGCGACACCACCGGGATGCCGCCGCCGATCAACGCGCCCGTCGCACCCCACAGCAGGCAGTCGACCACGATCACGTCGGCCGGCTCCTCGGACAGCAGCGCTCGGGCGTCGGCGGCGACGCCGCGGTCGGCGAACAGTGCGACCAGGCCGAGCACCCCGTCGACCGTGCCGCGCGGCTCGGCCGAGACGTAGTCGCGACCGTGCACGATCGGGTGGAATTCGAGGCCGGCCGCCTCGATCGCCGACCTCTGGATGGCGTGGCCGAGCACGCGCACGCGGTCGCCGCCGCGCACCAGGGCGCGCGCGATCCCGAGGACGGGCGGCAGGTTGCCGCCGCCGTCCCAGGTGACGAACAGGATGTTGCTCATGCGCTGACCTCCTCGGCGTTGCCGGTACGACTCGCAGCGCGTGCCAGCACCGCGTCGGTCAGCGCGGTGATGCGCGACAGCACCTCGGCCGGCTCGAGGCCGCGGTCGAGCCGGAGCAGCTTCCAGGTGGAGAGGTCGGTCGCGACCACCAGCAGATCGGTGAGCTCGACGGAGCCGGGCGAGAACACCTCGGTGACCCAGTCGCGGTGCAGCAGACGGCCGGACGCGGTGATGCCCCCGGCATCCGGGTCGCCCTCCTGAGCAAGCAGGCGCAGCATGAACGCGCCCCACTGCTCGTAGTGCTCGATCAGAAGGGACAGCGCCCCCGGGATGTCGCCCGGCTCGGCAGGTCGCCGCTCGGCCGCCACGCGCGCGCTGCCCCGTTCGACGGCCTGCTGCACCAGCCCGTCGCGCGAGCCGAACCGGCGCAGGATCGTCTGCACGGTGCGACCGGACCGCTGCGCGACCTGCTCGAGCGAGAAGTCGAGCCGCTGGGTCTCGAGAGCGATCGCGATGGTCGCGTCGAGGATGCGGTCACGCGTCTCGGCGGCCGCGGTGGCGCGTGCCGACATGGTGTAGCTGCGAGGGGGCATGGGGTGACGGTAGCGGCTGCATGAGTTTCATGTCAATCCGACTAACGCGAAAGTCGGTGCCCTCTACCTTGCGAGGGCAAGGTACCCAGGTACCTGAAATGACGGGCTCTCAGAGGTGACAAGCTGGTGTCCCCCGTCTGACCCGCTCGCTCCTTGGAGACCGGCCGTGGATTCGCAAGCATCTGTGGTCCGGATCGGACTCATCGAAGACCACGAAGTCGTGCACGTCGGATTGCGGGCGCTGGTCGGCACCGTCCCCGGATGGCAGCTGACAGCTGTCGCCCGATCGGTTCGTGAGCTCGACCTCCATGCCGACGGACCGCACCTCGATCTGGTGCTGCTCGATTTGCGGCTCGACGACGGCAGTTCGCCCGGCGACAACGTGACGGCGCTGCATGCGGCGGGCATCCCGACTCTCGCCTACACGGCGGGCGAGGACCCCGCGCTGCTGCGCGCCGCCGCGCGCGCCGGAGTGCTCGGAGTGGTGCGCAAGTCGGACGACGTGTCGGTCCTGGTGGAGAGCATCCGACGCGCCATTGCCGGAGAAGCCGTTGCGACCACCGATTGGGCTGCAGCCCTCGACGCCGACGTCGCGATCGCCGATGCTCAGTTGAGTCCGCGAGAGCGGCAAGTTCTCGCGCTCTATGCCTCGGGCGAGACGGCGCAGGGCGTCGCAGAGGCGATGGGCCTCTCGCGCGACACCATCATCAACTACGTCGGGCGCATCCGAACCAAGTACGCCTTGGCCGGGCGGCCCGCCTCGACCAAGGTCGATCTTCACGTCCGGGCTCACGAAGACGGTCTCCTGCACCGCGAGAACCCGCGCGCATGAACGCTGAACCGTCGTATGCCCGGCACCTGCGCATCGCCGGCATCTCCACCGGGTTCGGGTCGATCGTCTTCGGTCTGCTGGCGCTCGGCGATATCGTGAAGGACTTTCCGCACCTGTCGCCGTGGTTCGCCTGGCCCGCGACGATCCTGTTCTTCAGCCTTCCGGTCGCGTTCATCCCGGTCGGGCGCTGGGGGAGCGTGGCCGTGTTGCAAGCCTTGGCCCGCGCCCACACCGTCGTGGCGTTGACCATCCTGGTCGGCTGGGCGCCGATGCAGCACGGACGCATTCCGGATGGCGCCGCCCCGTGGGTTCTCAACACGGTGGCGATCGCAGCGGCCTCGGCCGTCGTGGCCTGGCGAAGCCGAGTGGTGTGGCCACTGCTGATCGCGATGGCCGTCACCGGGTCGATCCTGCGATGGGTCGACTTCGGGCGCACCACGCTGGTCATTCCTCTGGAAGACGGGTTGTCGATTCTGGAGGTGTCGGTGGTGATCGCGGCGCTTCTCATGGTCTCTCTCGCCGCCGGACGCGCACAGGATGCCGCGCTCGCCCGAGCCGTCGTCAACGCGCGTGCGGCGGCAGAGGCCGAGTCGCGCGCCCGCCAACGCACCCGGTTCGGTGCTCTCGTGCACGACGACGTCATCACGACCCTGCTCGCGGCGTCACAGGCGACGCGTCGAATGGTGGCCATCGAGCGAAGTGCCGAGCGGGCGATCCATCGTCTTGACGCCTTCGCGGCGCCGAGCTCCGACGATCTGCCGCTCAACCCCAAGGCGCTCGAGATCGAAGTGCGCGCCGCTGTCACCGAGGTGGTCGACGGGGTCGAGTTCTCGGGCTCGTTCCAGGACTCGTCGGCTGAGTTCCCGGGCGAGGTGGCGGTCGCGGTGACGGATGCGCTGCGGGAGGCGGCGCGCAACAGCATGCATCACGCCGGCGCGGAGCCGATCCGCCGCCGGGTGCTGATGCACGCGACGGCGCGGGCGCTGTCCGTGGAGTTCACCGACGAGGGTGCCGGGTTCGACCCGGCGCGGGTCGCCGAAAGCCGATTCGGCATCCGAACGAGCATCGTCGACCGCATGGCCGCCGTGGGCGGCTCGGCCGAGGTGAGGAGTGCTCCGGGCAGGGGCACGACGATCGCCTTGGCGTGGTGGGCTGCGCAATGAAGGGCCTGCCGAGTCGCGCAATGCGCGGGCGTCGCCCGTCGTCGCCTGAACTGCTGCCGTTGCGCGGCATCGGCATGCGGCTGGTGTTCGCGTTGATCTTCGTCACGCAACTGACTCTCGCGATCGGAAGCATCGATGGGGTTCGCAGCGCCTGGCCGGTGATTGCGGCCCTCGCGCTGTTCGTCTTGGGGCTCGCGCTGGTCGCGGCGCCGCATGCCGAGCCGCTGCCGTGGCCGCGTGTGGCCGCCGTTCTGGCCATCACGGTGGCCACGAACGCACTCGTTCTGTTCAACCTGCCTGCCGCCGGATGGCCGGGCTATGCCGACTGGAGCTTCGGTGCGGCGACGTGGCTGCTGTTCTTCCTCGCCCTTCGGGGTCGCATCTGGTCGGCCTGGATCGGCTGGCTGCTGATGGCCGGGGTCGCGCAGCTGTGGGGGGCCACGATCGGCGAGAGCCCGCTCGAGGCGATCGGGCATGTGGACCGCCATGCCGGCACGATTCTGATCGCGGTGCTGTTCCGCCTGCTTCTTGCGGCGACGAGCCGCCGCATCGCCGTGTTGCGCGCGGAACGCCTCGCACAGGTTGCTGCCGAGTCGGCATCGCTGGCAGAGATCCGTGAACGGTCCGCTCTTGCGACCCGGCTTCACGACGAGGCCCGACCCGCGCTGGTGCAGATCGCTGAAGGGGACTACCTGCGCACGGCCCAGAGGGAGCGGTACCGGCTGCTCGAGGCGAAGCTGCGCGACGTGCTGCGCGGAGGCGAGTTGATGTCGCGCGATGTCAGTCGGGCTGTCGAGGACGCGCGCCGCCGAGGGGTCGAGGTGCGCCTGCTCGATGACCGCAACGTGCCGCTCAGCGAGCCGGAGTCGATGCGCATCGAGTCGGCGCTCATCGAAGAACTCAACGAGTTCAGCGACGGCAGCGTCACCGCGCGCCTGCTTCCGCCTGGGCGGGAGTTCTTTGCGTCGGTGGTCGGCATCTCGAACGGTGTGAGCCGTCGGGTGGAGCTCGATGGCGATGCGTCGGCACCCCCCGTTCGGGTGCCACCGGAAGTCGTCTAGCCGGAGGTCCGGTTCGCCGACAGACTCGGCGTAGATGGGCACTGGATGGGTACCCCTCCCCATGGGGAGCTGACCAGAAGGTTGCTACCTTTCAGGCACGCCGAGCCCGAAATCGGCGCGGATCGGGGAGTCATGGGACAGGCGCTTGCCTACTCGTGGAGCCTCCCACCGGTGACGGTGCGCTTCAGGATCAGCGTGGCCTCCGACCGCGGCCTGGTCCGCCAGGTCAACGAGGACAGCTTCCTGGCGATCCCCCCGATCTTCGTGGTCGCCGATGGAATGGGCGGCCACGCCTTCGGCGATCGGGCAAGCCAGTTGACCGCGCGGGTTCTGCACAACGAACTCGGCACCGAGCTGCCGCTACGGCCGGCCGCGGTGCTGAGCGCGGTGCACGAGGCCAACGCTCGGGTTCAGCAGATCGACGAGAACGAGTTCGCCGGTACGACCCTTGCAGGGGTCGCCCTGGTTCGCGACACCGACGACGCGCGACCGCATTGGATGGCGTTCAACGTCGGCGACTCGCGAATCTACCTCTGGAACGACCGACAGCTCACTCAGCTCAGCGTCGACCACTCCGCGGTGCAAGAACTGGTGGACGGCGGCGTGATCACCGCGCTCGAGGCCTCACAGCATCCCGACCGCAATATCGTGACGCGGGCCATCGGCGTCGGCGACGATGTCGACCCCGACCTCTGGTTCTTGCCGGCGGGCGGATCGCAGACCTTCATGATCTGCTCAGACGGGCTCACCAAAGAGCTCGACGACGAGGCGATCCGCGCTCTGCTCGTTGTCGAGGGGGACGATCTCTCGCCTGCCGACCGTCTGGTCGCCGCTGCTCTGGCGGCAGGGGGAATCGACAACGTCACCGTGGTCGTCGTGGAATCCGAGCTGGTCGATGACGACCCCGCTGCCGGAGTGGATGCCATTCCCGAGCGGCTCGAAGAGACCCTTCCGCGAGTGGGGGAGCCCCGATGATGCACGCAGGCTACGTTCCGGACGCCTCGGGTTGGATGTTCCTCGCGGGCGACACGATCACCGTCGGCGTCGCGGTCCCCGATGACTCCACACTGCTCGCCGAACTCTGGGTGCTGGTGTCGGCGGGCGCCGACGCGTCGGCGGTGCTCGACGCGCTCACCCGGGGAGGCATCTCGTCGACCCCGGGCTTCGTCATTGCCGTGCTCGGCACACGCGGCAAGGTGTTGGTGCGCGGCGCGGCAACGGTCACCGTCGACGGCTCCGAGCACGCCTCGGTCACCGGCACCGGCTTCTCGTCCTGGGCCGAGCTGGTCGTCGACCGGCTCGATCGGTTCGTCTGCGAGATCGTCGCATCGCCGGGGTCGCTTCGGCTGCCGATCATCGGGGGCGCTGTGCGCGCCCGCGTCTTTACGGCCGATGTTGCAGGGGTCACGGCGTTCTCGGGGGTGGAGGTCGCAGTGCCTGACGAGGTACCCGTCGAGGCGCTCGGCGAGGAAGCCCGGAAGGCGGCCGCCGACGTGTCAACCGGTGCCATCGCGAACAAGGCGCCCACGGGCAAGGGGCCCGCCCACGCCGCGCGTGCGCCACGTGCGGGAGCGCCGGAATCGAGGCCGGCAGCGCCATCGCGGCCCTCCGAGGCCACCGTCGCCGCAGTCGAAGAGGCCGACGACGTCGATGGCGCGGTCGACGCCGCCGCCGAGCCGCCCGAGCTCGAGCCGAGCGTCAAAGCGAGCCCGTACGACCATCTGTTCGGTGATACCTCCTATCGAACGGTCGAGGACGCCGCAGTCCGCCCGGTCGCCGACGTCGATGGCGCGACCCCGCCAACCGGTATCGAAGACCGCACAGTGGTCGCATCCGACCTGGCACAGCTGCGCGCGAAGCGCCGGGCGGGGCGCGGTCGTCCCGCCGCAGAGGCGGCACCCGGCCCGGCATTCTTCGTCGAGCTGTCGACGGGCGGCCAGGAGCCGCTCGACCAGCCGCTGGTCATCGGACGCGCGCCGAGCGCCGCCGCGCTGGGCGGGGACCGCATCCCTCGCCTGATCACCATGACGACGCCGAATCAGGACATCTCGCGCACGCACGCGCAGATCGCGGTCGAGGGCGGCACGGTCGTCGTGACCGACCTGCACTCGCGCAACGGCACGATCGTGACCTTGCCCGGCCGGGCACCGCAGAAGCTTCGTGAGGGCGAGACGACACCGGTCATCCCGGGCACCGTCATCGACCTCGGCGACGGGGCGACCCTGACCGTGCGGGAGGGCTGATGGCGCGGCCCACCTCGCGCCCACCCGAGTTGAAGGGCTTCCGCTACCTCCGCCAGCTGGGGTCCGGCGGGTTCTCGGACGTCTACCTGTACGAGCAGGCGATGCCCAAGCGCTCCGTCGCGGTCAAAGTGCTCGACGAGCTGTCGGACGACAACCGGGCATCGTTCGCCGCCGAGGCGAACCTGATGGCGCAGCTGTCTGCGCATCCCTACATCGTCGCCATCCATCACGCCGACGTGTCGGATGACGGCCGTCCGTTCTTCATCATGGAGTACTGCTCGGGCCCGAGCTTCGCCGACCGGTACAAGCGCCAGCCCCTGTCGGTCGCCGAGGCCCTGCGCACCGGCATCCACATCGCCAGCGCCATCGCAACCGCTCACGCGTCGGGCATTCTGCACCGCGACCTCAAGCCGGGCAACATCCTGACCAACGAGTACGGCTCGCCCCTGCTCACCGACTTCGGCATCTCGTCGATGGTCGAGGATGAGCTCGCCACCCACACCACCACCCTGTCGGCATTGAGCGGATCGGGCGCCACGACCGGAAGTCAGTCGGTCGGCCTCTCGGTGCCGTGGTCTCCGCCCGAGATGTTCGAGGACGATCCGAAGCCCGACGTCCGCTCCGACATCTTCTCGCTGGCCGCCACGATCTGGACCCTGCTCGCCGGCCGCACCCCGTTCGAGGTCCCAGGCAAGTCGAACCAGAGCCTCGAGCTGATGAGCCGGATCGAACGCGGCGCCATCACCCCGATGGACCCTGACGACGTGCCGCCCGCCTTGATCTCGGTGCTGAAGAAGGGCATGGCGGTCGATCGCACCCAGCGCTACGCCACTGCGGTGGAGTTCGCGCGTGCGCTTCAGGGCGTCGAGCTCTCGCTCTCGTACGCGCCCACCCAGATCGACGTGCCGAACATCGGGCAGATCCCGCCACCGGTGCGTCCTGCCGACGAGAATCAGGATGACCGCACCCGCGCCCGCGGTGTCACCCCGGTCATCGCGCAGCCGGCGCGCCCGCCGGTCAGCCCGCAGCCCGCCGCCCCGGCCCCCGCCGCCCCGACCCCTGCCGCCGAGGCCCCCGACCGCACCCGCATGCGCGGTGCGACGACCATCTCGCCGAATGCGCCCGCGGGCGCCGGTGCGGCAGCCGGTGCCGCATCCGTCGGGTCGTCGCCCGCCGCCGTGCAGTCGCCCCCCGTCGAGTCGACGGTGGTGCGCCGGGGAGCGCGGTCGGTCGTCTCGCCCGACGGCGCCCCAGCTTCTCGTCTCGACCCGGGCCACCCCGACCCGGGCCCCGGCCGTGGTCGGCGGGGTCGCGCTCTGGCCGTGGTGATCGGGCTCGGGATCGTGGCCGCCGTCATCGTCGGAATCGTTCTGCTCGTGCCGCGCGAGGCTCCCGCCGCCCTCAAGCACACGACCTCCGGCGGCCCCATCGACATCGCCGCCGCCGTTCCGACTCCGGTGATCGGGACCGCGGCGCTCTCGGCCGATGGGACGTCGGCGACCTTCACCTGGAGCGACCCCTCGCCGGTGAAGGGCGACAGCTACGTCTGGCAGCGCACCGACGGGGCGGGCAGCGATGAGGTGACCCCGACGTCGACGCCGACCGCGTCGGTGACGGGCGTCACGCCGGGAACTACCGTGTGCATCCAGGTGTCGATCGTCCGCTCGGGCGAGACTTCGGCCGAGCCGTTGAAGGCGTGTACCTCATGAAGCCGCTCCGGGTCGAGTACGTCGGCGAGTGGTACGACGTGGTCGAGCCCGACGGACTCTCGATCGGCCGCGAGTCGGACCTGGTGATCGACGAGAATCCCTTTCTGCACCGGCGCTTTCTGCAGATCTATCCCGAGAACGGGCTGTGGTGGCTGGGGAACACCGGCAATCTGCTGTCGGCGACGGTGACCGACCCGTCCGGGCAGATCCAGGCGTGGCTCGCGCCGGGAGCGCGGCTGCCGATTGTCTTCGAGCGGATGCACGTGCTGTTCAGCGCCGGATCGACCACCTACGACTTCACCATCCACGGTGACAAGGAGTACTTCGCGTCGTCCTCGTCGTTCATGGACCGCAGCGGAGCGACCACCATCGACCCCATCCCGCTGACCTCGAGCCAGCGCCTGTTCATCGTGGCCCTGTGTGAGAACGTGCTGAGGGAACGGGCGGGCGGTCACGGCCAGATCCCGTCGTCGGCGGCCACGGCGAAGCGCCTCGGATGGACGCTCACCGCCTTCAATCGCAAGCTCGACAACGTCTGCGACAAGATCGATCGGGCAGGCGTGCCCGGGCTGCGGGGAGGCCGGGGAAACCTCGCCGTCAACCGCAAGGCGCGCCTCATCGAGTACGCCGTGTCGAGCCGGTTGGTCACCAGCGAAGATCTCGCTCTTCTCGATCCCACCGATCAGGTTTCGCAGGCCGGGCGATGAACCGTCATGGGTACCGCTCCCCATCGCGGCGCATCCCAGCGTCTCGGATGATCGTCGCATGAGCCTCATCGGATGGCTGCGCGAGCGCCGGACAGTCGCGTCGGTGACCGCCCTGGTGGTGCTGATTGCGACGCCGGTCACGCTCGCTGTACTGCACAACGGCTTCCCGGTGTCTGATGTCAACCTCCTGGCCAAGGACGTGTGGGTGACGAATGGCGCCCAAGCGCTGGTCGGTCGGCTCAATACCCAGATCACCGAACTCGACGGCGGAGTCTCGGCAGCGGCGAAGAACTTCGACGTGCTGCAGGACGGCGACAACCTGTTCGTCAGCAACGCGGATCAGGACTCGCTTCTGCGCATCGATCCGTCGTTCGCGACACTCGAGCAGAAGGTCGATACGTCGAGCGGCGCTGACGTGACCTTCGGCGGCGGTCGTATCGCAATCGTGCGGTCCGGCGACGGCGCGCTCTGGGTGCTCGACGCGACCGGTCCACTGCAGTTCGACCCGAAGTCGCCTCCGCTGATGAAACTCGGCTCGGGCGGCGCGGCCGCAGTGGGCCTCGACGGGACGGTGGCTGCGGCATCCACGTCGAAGCACGCCCTTTACGAGATCCCTGCCGGCTCGCTCAGCCCAGTTCGCAAGGCGGACATGAGCGGGTCGTCGCCGAGCGTCACGCTCGTCGGCCCGCATGCGGTCGCGCTGTCGCAGGGGACGCTCTACTTCGATAACGGCTCGAAGGCGACCCCCGAGCCGACGGCGCTGAGGCTGCAGCAACCCGGCCCGCAGCGCGACACGGTTCTCGTTGCGACGGGCAGCTCGTTGGTGCAGGTGACCAATGGCGGTGCGCAGACCGTGCACGACGCGCAGATCGGATCGCCCGCAGTCAGTGCCGCCGATGTCGCTGCGCCCGTCGTCCTCGGCACCTGCATCCACGGCGCGTGGTCGAGTGCCCGCCGTTACCTGGGCGTCTGCGATGGGCGGCCACCGGTCGCCAAGGACGTGGCGGCGGGCAAGAGCGACGCGCGGCTGCAGTTCCGAGTGAACCGGGATGTGATCGCCCTCAACAACGTGACCGATGGTTCGGTCTGGCTGGTCAAGGAGGCCGACATCGTCGATGCGAATGTGGACTGGAATCAAGCGACACCCCCTGAGCAGAAGGACGCTCAGCAGACCAACAACACGACGACGGTCCCCAACTTCGAGCAGGCGATCAAGGATCGCAGCCCGCAGAATCACGATCCGATCGCCCGCGACGATTCGCTCGGTGCGCGTCCGGGCAAGACCTCCATTCTCGATGTGCTCGCCAACGACACCGACCCCGACGGTGACGTGCTCACGATCTCCGGGGTCAGCGCCGTTCCCGCATCGGCAGGGCAGCTCGAAGCGATTCAGGGCGGCCGCGCCCTCCAATTCGTCGCCGCCGACGGCTTCTCGGGCACGGCATCCTTTCGATACACCGTGACCGATGGACGAGGCGGCGTCGCCGACGCCAACGTGGATGTCGCAGTGCGGCCAGTGGGCTCAGGCGACCTCGCCCCTGTCTCGTCTGGCACGAGCGCCGTGACACTCGAATCCGGCAAGACCATCAGCTACAACGTGCTGGGCGATTGGTACGACCCGGATGGGGACGACTTGATCCTCGCCGGGGCCTCGGCGTCCAACGCCCTGGTGCGCTACTCACCCGACGGCTTGATCACGTTCACTCAGCTCGGCAACGAGGTGGGCCCGACGACCGTGTCGATTGAGGTCTCGGACGGGACGAAGTCGACTCAGGGCCAGTTCATCGTCGACGTCAAGGCTCCCGGGACGGCGACGCCCATCGGCACGCCCGATTTCGCGACGGCCTTCGTCGGGCAGTCGGTCGACATCAAGCCGCTCAGCAACGATCTCTCGCCGTCGGGCGCACACCTCGCACTCAGCAAGGTGACTCCGCTCGACCCGGGGTTGAGCGTGACCACTGATCTCGACTCGGGCGCTGTCTCCG
>Ga0068855_100008141_pt1 | contig 12672 bp, 13 predicted proteins | sample KBSCornC52_FD_66592 | JGI IMG/M metagenome (GOLD analysis project Ga0068855, IMG submission 66592) | Corn rhizosphere microbial communities from Kellogg Biological Station, Michigan, USA - KBS Corn C5-2 | ecosystem: Host-associated > Plants > Roots > Rhizosphere > Soil ...
AACATACGTAGTACTGGCTTTTGGCCGGATTCCGGGGCTGCGCGTGGATCGCACCGGCGCGGCCATTATAGGCGCCAGTCTGATGGTTGCAGCCAACGTGCTGTCGCTTGATGAGGCCTACCGAGCCATCAACCTCGACACAATCGTCCTTCTGTTCGGCATGATGATCGTGGTCGCCAACCTGCGTGTGTCCGGCTTCTTCGGCGTGGTCGCCGAATGGACGCTGGAGCATGCGCACCATCCCCTGACGCTGTTAGCAGCGACGTCCCTGACGGCGGCCGTCCTGTCGGCGTTCTTCGTGAACGATACGGTGTGCCTGGTGATGGCTCCGCTGGTCGCCGAGATCCTCTACGCCCTGCGCAGGAACCCTGTGCCGTACTTGCTGGCGGTGGCCATGGGATCGAACATCGGCAGCGTGGCCACGTTGACCGGCAATCCGCAGAACATGCTGATCGGGAGCTATTCAGGCATCGCCTATGGAACGTTCGCGCGGGCTCTTGCTCCCGTGGCTGCAGCCGGTGTTTTGGTGGTCATCGCAGTCCTGGCGATTCTCTATCGTGCTGAGTTCAGGAGTGCCAAGCGAGTCGATCTAGAGCGGCGGGCGGTGCCGGTCGATCGTGGCCTGCTTGCGAAATCGCTGGCAGTTTCGACCGGCATGGTGATTTTCTTTTTCACCGGCTGGCCCATCGCCAAAGTAGCGATTGTAGCGGGAGCGCTTCTGCTGATCACCCGACGGGTACATCCGGAGAAAATCTACGCCCAGGTGGATTGGTCGCTGCTGGTGATGTTTGCCGGCTTGTTCATCGTCGTCGCGGGAATCGAGAAAAGTTCCTTGGAGACCGACATGGCGAGCTGGGCAAGCCGCGCGCGACTCGACAACGGATTGGTCCTGAGCGGCGTCGCAGGGGTTCTGTCGAACCTTGTGAGCAACGTCCCGGCGGTGCTGGTGTTCAAGCCGTTCATTCCGCATTTGGCGGATCCGATGCTCGGATGGCTGCGCCTGGCGATGGCTTCGACGCTGGCGGGCAATCTGACAATTCTCGGATCGGTGGCGAATTTGATCGTAGTGGAACGGTCGCGTGGCGTGGCCGAGATTGGTTTCTGGGAGTATTCGCGCGCCGGAATTCCAGTGGGATTGGTCACGATGGCGATCGGCGTGTGGATGCTGCGCTAGCATGTGTCACAGAGGCGCCAGCGCCGCTTTCACACGCTCGTACGTCGCGCTGATCGTCTCCGGAAGCACGCGTGTTTCAGCGATGGTGGTCATGAAATTGGCGTCCCCGGTCCAGCGCGGCAGAACGTGCATGTGGATGTGGCCGGGCACGCCCGCGCCTGCCGAATCGCCCAGGTTCATCCCGATATTGAGTCCGTCGGGTTTGTAGAGTCCCTTCAGAGCCTTTTCGGCGCGCGCCGTCAGCCGCATCATTTCTTCCAGGGTTTCGATGGGCGTGTCAGCCAGCGTGGCGACGTGCTGGTAGGGAGCGACCATCAGATGACCGCTGGTGTAGGGATACAGATTCAGGATAAGGAAATTGCGCTCGGCGCGCAGCACAACGTAGTGCGCGCGATCGTCATCGGAGTTCGCGGCAGCGCAAAAGATGCACGCGTTTCCGGGATCCCCCGCGGTCGAGACGTAGCGGTACCGCCACGGGGTCCACAGACGATCCATGATGAAGTGTTAGCTCGGCGTTCCGCTCGACCCGTTCTCGCCGTTCACCAGGTCTTTCAGCTCCTTGCTGGGCTTGAAATAGGGAATTCGTTTGGCCGGCACGTCCACCCGCGCGCCTGTTTTTGGATTTCGTCCCACGCGTGGTTGCCGCTGGCGTGTCCGAAAGCTGCCAAATCCCCGGATCTCAATTTTGTCCCCTCCTCGCAAGGCCTTGACGACGCTGTCAAAAATGGCCTCGACGATAACCTCCGAATCCTTGCGCGTCATTTCCACGACGCGCGAGACCTCCTCGATCAATTCAGCCTTGGTCATGTCCTACCGGCCTTCCCCTTTTCCTCTTAGGTTGATAACTTCTTCGATGGTCATCGTCGCAGCCGCAGCCTGGCGCTGGTAATCCTCCAGCCGGGTCCGTTCCTCGTCTTCGGCTACCGCGCGCAAGCTAAGTCCTATTTTCTTTTCAGCTTCATTCATTTTTATGATTTTAAAATCGTACTCATCCCCAATAGGCAGCGGCGTATCGCCCGCGTCCCCTCTATCCGGCATGGCCGGGATCTCTGATTTATGACAAAGAGCTTCCACTCCCGGGGCCAGCTCCACAAAAACTCCAAACTGCGCTCCCCTGCAAACCCTGCCGCGCACCAGATCCCCGACTTCGTGCGACCGGAAGAAACTCTCCCAAGAATCCGGCTGAAGCTGCTTCACGCCCAGCGAGAGCCGCCGGTTGGGCGCATCGATATTCAGAATCACCGCCTGCATTACTTGGCCCTTTTTTACTGCTTCCGAAGGATGCTTGACGTGCTTGGTCCAGGATAGATCGGACACATGTACCAAGCCGTCTACGCCATCCTCAATTTCCAGAAACGCCCCGAAATCAGTGAGCTTTCTGACTCGGCCCTCAACCACGCTGCCGATGCTATAGCGGTCCGCTACGGTCGTCCAGGGATCCGCTTCTAACTGCTTTATTCCAAGAGACACACGGCGGTCTTTTTGTTTCACTTCCAGAACCACCGCCTCCACCTGATCGCCCACTTTTACGACCTTAGTGGGGTGCTTCATGCGGCGACTCCAGGTCATTTCGGAGATGTGGATCAAGCCCTCGACGCCCGGCTCGATTTCGATAAACGCGCCATAGTCGGTGGTGGTCATCACCCGCCCGATCACCCGGCTTCCGGGCGGATAGCGCTCGATCAGCGACTCCCACGGGTCCGGCCTAAGCTGCCGGATGCCCAAAGAAATCCGCTCTTTCTCGCGGTCGAATTTCAAAACCTTGACGGTGATCTCTTCCCCTACATGCACCACGGCAGAGGGATGCCCCACGCGGCCGTGCGACATATCGCTCACGTGCAGCAACCCGTCGATTCCGCCCAGATCCACGAAAGCCCCATACTCTGTGAGGTTCTTCACGACACCTGGCACGATCGCGCCTTCGAACAAATGTTCCAGAGCAGTGGCTTTGCGGGCCTTCAGATCTTCTTCCAATGCCAGCTTGCGCGATACCACCACGTTGCCGCGGCGCCGGTTCAGCTTGATCACCTTGACCGGAATATCCTGGCCCACCAGCGAATCCAGATCGTGCGACGGCCGCACATCCACTTGCGAGCCAGGCATGAACGCCGGCACGCCTACATCCACCATTAGTCCGCCTTTGGTTCGCTCGGTCACGTGGCCCGAGATCAGCAGTTGCTCCCGCGTAGCTCGTTCCAGCGTGTCCCAGATCCGCAGGCGCGCGGCCTTCGAATAGGAGAGCAGGACAAAGCCCTCCGGCTGCGGCCCGCTGCGATCGATCATCACATCGATGGCGTCGCCTGCCTTGAATGCTACCGAGCCATCCGGCTGGCGCAACTGTTCAATAGGGACAACGCCTTCGAGTTTGTAGCCGACGTCTACGATGGCTTCGGTTGGAGTGATTTTTACGACATGTCCCTGGAGCAACTCGCCTTCCGAGGGCGGTGCTAGATGGCTGTAGTCTTCGATGAGATGTTCGAGATCGTCTTCCGGGGGGAAGCCGACTTCAAGATCCCGCTCATCCGCTCCGTTTTCCATCGCCAGGTTTTCCGACAAACCGTTGATAGCTCAGTACTTCAGAACTATAGCCGACGTAGATGGCCTTGTCAACTTGGTGCCGGTGAGGTAGTTGAGTTAGTTGAAGCAGGGCTGAAAAAAATCCAAACGGCATACTTGAATACCGGCGGTACCGTTTCTATAATGAGGGCTCCAATCAGATTTTTAAGGTGCTTTGCCGATGCTTACCGGGCGGCGATTCATGTTGAAGAGTCCAACGGTTGCCGTTGATGAGCAACGTGTTGTACTCATCATGCCGGTTGGGGCAATCCTAACAGTCACTTCCGATACAAGCTTCGAAAAACGCATGATTGAAGTGTCCTGGGGAAGCCGCAAGCTGGCTATGTTCGGGACCGATCTAACCGAGCGGGGAGAAGAAAACTTCCAGGCCGAAGCCGTTGCTCAAGCCCCTGATTTTGTGGACCCGCAAGAAATCCGACACTTATTGGAGGATGAGTTCGACGCGGCTCAGCAGCGCCGAATTGAAGCGTCCAAACGTTTCACCGAAGTAATGGATGACGTTCCCAGCGGAATCCCGCACCCCGATGGGACGGATCGTATTCATCAGGCATCTCGCGAGTATAAAGACTCGCGCGAGGCAGCTAGCGCAGCCATGAAGCGGCTAAGTGATTTCATGATTCGCGGCATCATCCCGGATGATTTGTATCGAAAGCCCCCTGCGAAGGAAACCGCCGAACCGGAAAAGAAATTCAGCCAGCGCAGTAATTAACGCCACCGGTTTCTAATCGCGCGTCGAATTTATCCCGTGGAGATTTCCGAACTCCGCCAAATGGCATACGTGCGGGCGAAGCCTAGTCTTCGATCTGCTGCATCAGGCGTTCCACCTGCCGAACGTATTGCGGATAAGGATTGTAGGTGAACAGTTTTTCTTTAACGGTTTTGCCTTTGTAGGGCGGACCGTCCGCCAGTTGTTCGCTGATGAATTCAATGCCAGCCGGCACGGATGGAAATCCGGTTTGTGCGGAATCCCAGCCCCAGCGGTTATTCATTCTCTCGAACGCTCCGCAAGTGCTTTCCACCAGCGAGATCGCCGGAAGGATTCGGTAATCAAGCGCATGGGAGTCGGCGGCCCGCAAGTAATCGTTTACATGGAGCGGGGCGGGGCATCCGTAAGTCTTGAAGAAGGCCTCGAGGCGTGCGCCTCGGGGATCGTTGGATGCTGGAACCGGAAGGGTGCTATTGCTCGCTACTGCTGCACAAGCCGCCACTCCGAGCATGACCGCCCGGGCGATGCGTACACAACTCGGATTGTGACTGTTCATGATAGGCATTAGGAAATAGACTGCTAGCGGTTTTTACATCTCCTTTGATCAGAGTCGTCTTGCCAGATCCTTGTTTCACACGAAATCAGGTCGGTGACAAGTCGTAGAAAGCCTAACCGTTCTAGTACTTTGGCTAGTTTTCTTCTTCCAGGCCCGGGCGGGTGTGGGGTGGGGCCTTTAGTTCCATTATGACGAGGCGGTCGCCATTAGGCAAATCGAGTGCGATGCCAAATTCGTACTGGGCCGATTCCGCCTCGCGCACGCTAGCCATTCCTATCTCGCGCGGATCGGAAAAAGAATAATTCGCACCCGAGAGGGGTATGGTCAACTTCCAGGAATCGCCTCCAAGATCGAGAGTACCTAGATTGAAATCGCTGACGGTGCCCACGCCGTCGAAGAATAAAGCAGACGATCGCAGCTGCACTTTCAGCGCGCGCGCGTCTTGTCTCCAGCGGTCAAACAGCAGGCTGGCATCTTCCGGCGACGTGATCATGCAGTGATGGACTTCCAGTTCTTCACCAGGCGCTCCGCGGTCCGCCAGGCTAGTGCTTGGACAGTTAGTGTTGGATTCCGCGCGCCCATGCTGCCCATCACCGATCCGCCCAGGATGCCAAGATTAGGAGCCTCATGCGAAAATCCCCAGGCATCCACCACATTGGTTTCCGGATTATTCCCCATGCGCGTTCCTCCGGTGGCATGAGTTGAGAGTCCGCCGCCGAATCCGGCTCCTCCACCAGTGACTTCGATGGCCCCGGCTGCGCGGAACCATTCCGTCGCTTTCGCAGCAGCGTACGCGGTCGCACGATTTTCGTTCTCTCTGGGACCACCCGTGACGCGGATCACCGGATCGCCCAACGGATCTCTCACCTGCGGGTCGAGGTCCATTCCCTGGTCTTCGTAGGGGAAACTGTTGGTCTGCAAGTATGCTGGCGCGGTACGGCCGGCGTTCTCACGAATGAATGCTTTCCATTGCGAGCCCCACTGCGGAGCGCGGCCGAACGTGCCCATCGCCGCCGCTGCGATGGGATGCTTCTCGTGATACACGTGCAGGCTGGAGCCTCCGATGAATCCCAAGCCGGAGTGATCGAAATTATCATCCGCCCATTCATCGATCACCACGCCCTGCGCGATGGCCCCATACCAGATGTTGATGTCGAACGGAAACAGCGCGGTGAGTGCGCCCTGCCAGTGTCCGAAATGATGCTTTCCGACTTGGCCGTGATTGTTCGCCAAGCCGTTGGGAAATGCCTTGGACTTCGAGAGCAGCAGCAAGCGCGCGTTTTCGTACGCGTAGGATGCGATCAGGACGGCCTTGGCCGGTTGGAAATACTCCTTGCGGTCGCGAATGTAGAGTACGCCGGTCACCTTGCCGCGCTCATCGGTCTGTACGCGGGTGACCTGTGCGTTATCCAAGATCGAAAAGTTCTTGAATTTCTGCGCTGCCGGAATCGTCGTGACGGCGGTCGAGTTCTTAGCGTTCACGTGGCAGCCGCCGCGGTCGCAATACCCGTGATAGGCGCAGGCCGGGCGTCCCCGATATTCCTGCGAATTGATCGCAGCCGGACCGCGAAACGGATTCCAGCCCAGCGATTTTCCGGCCTTGGTCATCAGATCCGTGAAATCGGTGTCTCGCAGCGGAGGCATGGGATAGTCGCGCTGGCGTGGCCCTTCGAAGTTACTGCCACGCCCGGTGAGTTTGCCCTGGATGTTTCCCGCACGGCCCGAGACGCCCACTTCCTGCTCGACGATATCGTAGAACGGTTCCAGATCCGCGTACGAGATCGGCCAGTCTTCAATGGTCGATCCTTTGGGAATCGAACTGGGTCCGTAGCGCTGGATGGACGAAGAACGAACCTTGAAGTCCCATGGATTGAAACGCCAGCTCTGCGCGTGATAGTGGATCGACGTGCCGCCGATGGCGTTCATCATCGGATGCGTGGTCCCGCGCGTAGTGGGTCCTGTGAGGCCGTTGCGGGTTGTGGGAATCTCGCCGCGCACTTTGTTGCCGGTGGTCACCAGGCCGCGCACGTTGTTGAAGATTTCATCGGCATGAAAGAATTTGCCCGGCTCCTTGGTCATCCAGGTTCCGGCTTCGATGCCGGCGACCTTGAGCCCGGCGCGCGCCAGCGGCAGTACGGCAACGCCACCGGCAGCGCCGAGTCCGACCACAACCACATCTACGGGTTTGTTGTTAATCGGCATGTGCGTTCATTCCCGTTCATTAGCGGTTATATTAATTCGGGAACACCGGCTCCACGATAGCCCCGTCCTTTAACGGTTTCTCTGACGGCAGGGCCACGGCGTCATTTTCTTTCAACTCGTGCACCTGGGTGCGAGTCGTATTATTGACGCCCTGCCTGATGACGACCCACCGCAAGTGGTCGCCCTCCAGCACATACACGCCGGTCTTACCCTGCTCGCGATGCACGGCTTCTTTCGGAATCGTGATCGCGTTCTCGACCGTCTCCGAAAGAATCACGGCGTTGACGTTGGTCCCCGGCAGGAGATCCATGTCTGGGTTAGCGATGTCGCACAGCACCTCGCCTACCTGGCGCGCACCCATGGCGACGATCTCGGTGGGCGTCCTGTCTACGGAGCCTTTCCACTGCCGCCCCGGCAGAGCGTCCCAGGTGATGGTGACAGGCATACCCTTCATCACGCGCCCCAGATCCGGCTCGTCCACATACACCTTGACGTGGACGTGATCCAGGCGGCCAATGGAGGCCACCAGGTCGCCAGCGTTCAAGTAGGCGCCCGGCTTGAGATCAAACTGATAAACGATTCCAGAAATGGGCGCGCGCACTGTGCTCATGCGGATGCGGGCTTCAGCCAACTGCGCGGCGGTCTTGGCTTCGTCCAGACGAGCTTCAGCGCCGGTGTGATCGGCAGGCGTGACGAGAGAAGTGCGTTGTTTCTGCAAAGCCTGAATTTGAGCTTGCGCCCGATCCACTGCTTCCTTCGCCGTGCGGACTTCAGACTCGGTGCCGGCCTTCTTGTCATGCAGGCGTGTCGCGACGATGTACGCATCTTGCGCGATTTTCAGTTCCAAGCGAGCCTTATCGAGATTCGTGTCGATCCCGGCCAGCTCCGACGTGCGTCCGCCTTGAGCGAACACTTGCATTTCCGCACGAATCGCAGCCTGGCGAGCCTCCGCCGTCTTGAGCTCGGCTTGGGCTTCGGATGAATCCAGTTCCACTAAAACTTGTCCGCTCTCCACGCGTTGCCCACGGCTGATCAGGATTTTCGTGACTGCTCCAGCACGCTCGGCGCGGGCGAGTCCGGATTCCACCGGCTCCACCTTGCCATTGGTCGAAACCAGGCTGGAGATACTCTCCCGCGTCGCCCGAGCGAATGCGACCTGAGGTGGCCGCCCGCGGCGAGTCTCGAGTTGCCAGATCACAACCCCGGCGATCGCCAGGCCGAGCAGGATGAGCCAGACGCGGCTCTTCATTGGGGATCAACTCTCATGAGTCAGGTTAAACTACATATTCTCATGCGGGCGTTAGTTTTATCGGGCGGAGGCTTGTTTGGCGCATGGCAAGCGGGCGCCTGGAGCGTGCTCGCGGACTGCATTTCTCCCGATCTGATTGTCGGAGCGTCAATCGGATCGCTCAATGGCTACCTGATCGCCAGCGGCATTCCGCCTCAAGAGCTGCGGGAAAGGTGGCTCGACCCCTCGCTAGCCCGTTTCACGGATCTGCACTCCAACATCCGGCGGATGATGGAGCATTACACGCTGCGTATCCCGTTCGCGATCACCGCCACCGAGCTGCCTCGCATGAAGCCCAGGATCTTTCGCGATTCCGAAATCACCTGGCAGCATCTGGCCGCATCCTGCGCGCTGCCCGTCGTACTGCCGCAGGTCCGCATCGGGTCGCACTGGTATTCCGATGGCGGCCTGCTGGGCGCACTGCCTCTGTGGGCCGCGGCCGAGCTAGGAGCGAAACGAATCATCGGTCTCCAGGCACTACCGCAATCGCCGTCCTGGTTGCTGAATCAGTTGGTGCGGGGCTTCCGCGGCGTGGCCGGACACAATCCTCCGGTGCCTCCAGGGATCAACGTTCACGAGATTCGACCTGGGCAGCGATTGGGCTCGGTACGCGACACTGTCCAATGGAAGCGAAGCAACATCGAACGCTGGCTGGAGCAGGGGGCCGCCGACGCCCGCCGCGCTGTAACCGAAAAAACATTTTCATTCTGAATTGGTTTTGAGGCATAATATACCCGAAAACCTTATGCCGACGTACCGCATCCATCGCCTGAAGGATCACTTGCGCCAGCAGGTCCGTTTTGCGCCCCACGTGAGCGGGACGGCGCTGGTGAAGCCGCGGGACTACCAGCTCCTGCCGGAAGGCGAAGCTGCGCTCCAAGAACTGGTGGAAGCCTCATCGCCCTACGCTGCGTTTTTCGCCTTGCGGGATTCCGGTAAACCCCTCGACGTGGGCGACTTGCTGGAGGACGAAAGCGGATCGATGCGGATCTTTAAATTCGTTGGGTTCGAGGAGGCTCAATGGGTCCTGCCAGAGCCGAAGGCGCCGGTCGAAGTTCAGGAACAGTCCGCCGCGCTACAATAGGGTTAAAAGCAATGGATGTTTCCTGTGGGGAGGGAGCCGGCATTAATTCCTTCGCCCTTGTGACGTATGTGCCAGAACCCCTCGCGGGGTTTATCGAAAGTTTTCGCCAGGAAGCCCAGCCGGGTTGTAAAGCCCGCAGCCATCTGACCTTCCTTCCACCCCGCCCCCTCGAAATTCCCCTCGACCAGATCCGCACCGAACTTGAAGCTGGTTTGCGAAACCAATCGGCCTTCATGGTGGAACTGTGTAAAGTGGAGGTTTTTGAGACGTCCAAGGTAGTCCATCTCTCGGTCGGCAAAGGATGGGACCAAGCGCTGCGGATTCACCAGATCCTGCATCAAGGCCATCTTGAGTGCAAGGAGTGCTTTGAGTATCATCCGCATGTGACTCTGGCCCAGGACATTGATCCCGCAAAGGTGGCCGAAGTGGCCGAACTGGCCGCCCGCCGATGGAAGGAATACTCAGGCCGCCGCGATTTCCTGGTGGATCACGTCACGCTGGTTCAGAATACAGTTGAGAATCGCTGGACCAACCTGGGCGAGTTCGAGTTGCGCGTTCCGGTTTCCGTCTAATCGAACATTTCCAACTGTTTGTCACGATCTTCCGGTGTGCCCTTGGCGGCTTCTTTCATCCGGCGGCGCAACGGGCTGCTGATCACCCCTAGGACCTGGACAGATTCCAGTGCCTCTTTCGGCACAAACACACGCTGATTCTGGAAGGTCGGATCGGGAGGAACCACGCTATATCCGGCTGGCTCGATCTGCATCAGGTTGTTGGGAATGACGCCTTCCAGGGTGTCGCCATCGCGGAAGCGGAGTTGAATCCACAATCCTGGGCTCTTGGGGCGGGCGGCGAAGGACCGATGCTGTTTCCAGGTTTCGCCGGTTTCGAAATCGCGGACGAAACAGACTGCCTTGGTTTCGGAATAGGGAACGATGATTAAGGTCCCCTCGGGAGTCAGCAGTTCCAGGCCGTCCGCCTGGAGACCACCGGGGGTCTGGATGAACCCCTGCAGAGGAGCGCGGTCGAAGCGGGCGACTAAAACCTTCTTGTTTGCTGCTGAAGCCCTTCCAAACAATTTCGCAAGTATTGTATCATTAGCACGATGCAGGCGTCGGGTCCTAAGGCGAAACCTCTGTCCGCGCCGGCGGAGTCATTTCTGAACTTCTGCCGCGTGGAAAAAGGGCTGGCGAACCACACAATTTCCTCATATCGTCTTGATCTGCAAAGGTTTAGCGAGAAGCTTCCAGTTCCCGATCGCGAGATCAGCGCGCAGCAGCTGGCGGATTATATCGAATCGCTCTACCGGGCTAAATTTTCGCCGCGATCCATCGCCCGGCACGTGGCAACTCTTAGAAACTATTACCGCTTCCTGGCCCGGGAGGGCGAAGTATCGGGAGATCCGGGAGAGTTTCTGGTTTCGCCCAAGCAGTGGTCTACGCTGCCGAAATACCTCAATCGCGAGGAGATCGAGAAACTGGTTACGTCTCCGAACGGCTCAAAGCCGCGAGACTTACGGGATCGGGCGATGCTCGAACTGCTGTACGCCACCGGCCTGCGCGTCTCCGAGTTATGCGGCCTGGAACTGACTGCCGTCGAGCGGCGCATGGGTGTGCTGAAGGTGATAGGCAAGGGCAACAAGCAGAGAATGGTCCCGTTTGGAGAACCTGCCGGGGTCGCACTCGATGGTTATCTCGCCACGGGCCGTCCCGCGCTGCTCAAGGGCCGCGCCAGCAAGTATCTGTTCGTGACCGCCCGGGGTTCGGCGATGACGCGGCAGACCTTCTGGACCCTGCTCCGGAACCATGGACATCGTGTAGGAATTTTCCGCCGGCTGACGCCCCACGTCGTCCGGCACAGTTTTGCCACGCATCTGGTGGAAGGCGGCGCGGACTTGCGCAGCGTCCAGATCATGTTGGGACACGCCGACATTTCCACCACGCAGGTGTACACCCACGTGGCCCGGCGCAGACTCCGCGAAGTTATCGACCAGCATCACCCCCGCGCATGACTACCCCGGCGCGGCGCGACGAAAAGGCGAGGACAGAATGAGCGACTACATGTTCATGCTGGAAAGCCACCTGACCGGGGAACAATATCGGCTGGTGGGACAGATGCAGGCTGCCGCGGCCGCTACCGGCCTGAGCCTGTATCTGACCGGCGGAGCTATGCGCGATGTACTCGGCGGATTTCCGGTGCGCGATCTGGATTTCACGGTGGAAGGCAATCCCGCCAAGCTGGTCAAACTCCTGACGCAAAAGCACGGCGGCGTAGTGCTGTCTACAGACGAAGTCAAGAAGTCCACGCAGCTTCGATGCGAAGGTGGCGTTACGGTGGAAATCGCCATGGCGCGTTCGGAGCGATTCCCCAAAGCCGGCGGCAAGCCGTTAATCGAACCCTCTACCGTTTACGAAGATCTGCGCTGCCGGGATTTCACAGTGAACGCAGTAGCGCTCTCGCTTAACAAGGCGTCACTAGGTTTGCTGGTGGATCCGACCAACGGCGTGGGTGATATCGAACGCAAAGAGCTGCGGGCCGTTCACAACTATTCGTTTTATGACGATCCGTCGCGCATGCTGCGGCTGATCCGCTTCAAGGTGCGCCTGGGGTACACCATCGACGAGCGTACGCGTCTTCAATATGAAAACGCCCGGGAAGCCGACATGCTCACGAAGGTTACTGCCGACGCCCTGGGGCGCGAGTTGCGCAACATCGCGGCCGAGCCGGATTCCCACGATCTTCTCGCCGCTCTGGAGCAGGAGAAGCTGATCGAGTTGTACTCGCCCACACTGACCGGCGCCAAACTGAATCTGCCCACGTTTGCGAAGCTGCAGAAGGCCCGCCACATGGTGCCGTTCGGAATCGAGTTCCGCATCAACACGCTGGCGTTATTCCTCTACGTCCTCTTTGAGAAGCTCAATGCCAAGGAACGCAACGCGCTGATCGCCGCCGCGGATCTGACCAAAGTGGAAGCGTCGGCGCCGGATAAAGTCGTGGTCGCCGCCAAGAAGCTGGAGCGCGACCTGAAGAGTCCGAAGCTGCAAAAAGCCTCCCAGCTTTATTCGGTGCTTTCCAAGGCGCCCGG